>JAEEGF010784142.1_pt1 | contig 51642 bp, 49 predicted proteins | sample 9134171 | NCBI WGS metagenome assembly JAEEGF01 (sample SAMN16246542, study PRJNA631951) | gut metagenome | biome: gut microbiome; feature: rumen; material: AP-attached | host: Bos | place: Iran: Karaj | collected 2018-10 | reverse complement strand
GGTATTGACAACGACACCTTCCATTCTTATCACATTGGTCATCTTCCTGGTCGCTGGATTGGGGCATGGCAGTGAAGGTGCACTTCACGTTGAGCAATACACCGAAGGCCTCTCTGCCACTTTCAACATCTCGTTGTGGACGTTGCTGGTGCCGTTGATTACTGGAATCCTTATTGCCCGTAAGGTGCCCTCGCTGGTCGTTTTGTTTGTCTCATCTATCATTGCTGGCATCACTGCGATTATATTGCAACCTCACATCCTGTGCCAGATTGCCGATGATCCCTCGCTTAGCACTCCAGCCGCTATCTTTAAGGGTTTGGCGATGACCTACTATGGGTCTACTGCAGTGCAGACGGGTTTTGATGCCCTTAACGACTTGGTATCAACTGGCGGTATGGCAGGAATGTTGAACACCATTTGGCTTATCCTGTGTGCATTGTGCTTTGGTTCTGTCATGGTAGCTAGTGGAATGATCCAGAGTATCACGGGTGTCATTGTCAAGTGGGTGCGTACAAGATTGAGTCTGGTCACTTCGACTGTGGGAACAGGTCTTTTCCTCAATCTTACCACTGGAGACCAATTCATCAGCATCGTGTTGACTGCCGACATGTTCCGCGATGTTTATAAGAAAGAGGGCTATGAAGGGCGACTGTTGAGCCGAACCACCGAGGATGCTGCTACGGTGACATCAGTGCTAGTTCCTTGGAATACCTGCGGCATGACTCAGGCGACAGTATTAGGAGTCCCCACCCTCACCTACCTACCTTATTGTTTCTTTAATATCCTCAGCCCGCTTACAACGATTGTTGTTGCCGCAATTGGCTGGAAGATCAAGCGGCATCAGGAGGCAAAAGAAAGCACACCCTGATTGTGACAGAATGTGCTTTTTGATGTTAATTTGAACCCGTTAAACGGTGATGATTACATGGCTAGGCGCAAACCGTATCTTGCCTTGTGAGGGTTAGCGTAATAGATCTGGAAAACACAGCACATGCTGGCGTCCTGACCATAACTTCCACCTCTGATGGTTCGTCCCATGGGATTACCACTCCTGCTGTTCTTCTGCTCTTCCAGTGGCCCTTTGGGATTGACAAGAGGCGGAGTATTCTCATTGGCGTCCGGCCAATTATACCAGTCTTCACACCACTCGCAGGCACTACCCGTCATATCATAGATACCTAATTCATTAGGCGCTTTTGTACCGACTTCGTGCCATTCACCCTCATAGTTCTCATAATACCATGCTACCTCATCGATATTGTTGCCACCGGAAAAGACATAACCATTGGACTTGTTTCCTCCTCGAGCGGCATATTCCCATTCGGCATCGGTGGGCAGGCGGAATTTCTTACCAGTGAGCTTATTCAATTTATCAATGAACTGCTGGCAATCATACCACGTCGCTTCATCATAGGGACGATTGTGGTAATAATCGACGATGCTGTCTTCCATCACTGCATACCACAAGTCCCAAGTCACCTCATACATTCCGATGTGATAATTAGACAATGACACCCTGTGAGCAGGTGGCACACCAGTCACATTGACATCAATAACGGAATCAAGATTCTCGGGAATCTCATACCTTGTATAAGTTCCGCCTGGAACAAAGACCATAATAAATGTGACTCCATTGACGGTAATTGTATCATTCAGGAACTTCTGTGCATTGGTGGGATCTTCAACAAGTACCGACAGCTCAGGCTGAGTGTCTTCGGGCGGCAGTTCGGGAGCAACAGGCGGAGCAAGAACCTCATCGATAGAATAAGTTCCAGTGGCAGAAGTTTCATCCTCACCATCATCCTCTCCCTCGTCAGTCACTTCTTCGCCATATTCAGATGCTTCATCAAGCTCGAAATAGAAGAAATCACCCTCATCAACAACTTTGATTGAAGTGTTATAAGTGGCATAGCCGTCGGCAGTAATACGCACCTTGTGGCTGCCAACAGTCAATGTGAAAATTTCATCAATATCAGTGGGCTGTTTTCCATCGATTGCGATAAAAACAGGAACATCTTCCACATTACAACTGAAGGTCACTTCAACAGCCGACTGAGGCCTGGAATACGGTCTCGGATTGGGCCTTGGCTTAGGATTAGGCTTCGGCTTGGGATTAGGTCTTGGCCTAGGATTAGATCTAGGCCTAGGTGTCGGTTTTGTCGGACTGTCAATAGGAGGTTTAGGTACGTTACTCACCTGTGCAATGACTGTTTGCACAGGCAATAATAACATAAAAGACAGCAATATCACTAAATATCTCTTCATTTCGAATTATGTTTTGATTTCATAGTTTTAGCCACCAATCTCAACCCGATGTATTCACTGACATCTTCAGGAGGAACAGGAAAGCGATAAGTGACAGTACAGTGGCTGGGCTCACTCTCCCAGTATCCACCCCTCGCGACACGGTACTCACCTTTCAGTGCACCGGAAGGATTCTTCTGTCTTCCAGCAGTATAAGGCCCATGCCAATCAGAGCACCACTCCATTACATTGCCGGACATATCATATAGCCCCAGTTCATTGGGCTGTTTATCTCCAACTTCATGAGGAGCTGAAATATCAACTCCACTCCAAGCAACATCGCCAATGCTGTCGCTACCAGCATACATGAAACCTTTACCCATGTTGCCACCTCGTGCAGCATACTCCCACTCAGCCTCGGTCGGGAGTCGGAACTTTATTCCCGAAATATCGTTTAGGCGAGAGATAAATAATTGGCAATCATCCCATGAGACTGAATGGACAGGTATCATGTCACCAATGTGGATGCTGGGGTTGCCCCCCATGACATCCATCCATAATTGTTGTGTCACCTCATATTTGGAAATGTAATATGACGGCAATATTACTTCATGAGCTGGTTTCTCGTCATACTCAGCATCAAGCCCTTTGGAGCCCATCGTGAATGCCCCACCATGAACAAAGATCATTTCATCCACCAAATCCAGCACTGACTGCAGCATTTTCTTTGTCATCGTGAAATTAAATGACCTGTTGGTAGCTGTCACATTAAAATTGTCCAAAAACTCCTCATATCCATCGGCAACCAATTGTATAGTGTGAGGACCAGTCTTGAGATTATGGGAGGTGCCTGAGACTCCTAAATAGGAGTTGTCGATATACACGTCGGCTGCTTCGGCATTGCAATTGATTGTTACTGAAACTACCGAAGAAGAATTACTCGACGTACTAGTAGTACCGTTATTGACTGTGTACCTGGGCTTGGAGTCAGTTCTGGTTGACGAAGCGTGACGAGTTAACTTGTTTGTCTTACTGCCATTATTTCCAGCGGTCTTTTTGACCTTGGTCGTGGCCGGTTTGGTTGGCTGTTTCGGCTTGTTCACTTGGCCAACCTGACCAAATGCAGACAATGCCGAAATAACCAGCATCACAGACGTCACTAATATGCAGTAAAACTTCCTCATTTTATCTCCTTAAGGATAATGCTATGAATCGAGTATCAGTTTCAATCAATACGTTTTCCGGTTTTACTATACATCGCACCCTTCTTCATGTTGGGCTGACCATTGGTGAAGAATCCTACAAAATAGGATCCGTCATCTTTCCATGTGAAGCGACCGTAATGTAATTGATTGTTACGGAATGTGCCCACAAAGGTATTACCGTCGGCATAGTAGATGTGGATGCTGTCACCATCTACATTACCATTCTCAAAGTTTCCTTCAAGCTTTTGTCCATCGGCGGTGAATACTGCGACACCCTTACCGTCAGGGAGTCCGTTTTTATTCACTTCACCAGAATAACTGCACTCACCCAGTGGAATTGTCAAAACCGAATCAACCACATTCTTAACAACCAGTGAGTCAACGGTTTCATCTTGCTTTTTGTCTTCACTTAACCCATGATTGAACATGAAATAGAAGCCCACTGCAAGCAATAGTCCGACACATGCAGCAATGACTATTGCCTTCTTGGTTTTCTTGGCGTTCTCAGCACTCGCTTCAGAATCCTCAGAATCATCATCGCTGACGGTGGCTGAATTTTGCTGGGTATCCATGGCTTGTTGTGCTGAAGCCGCCCTCCTCTGGTGGAGGATTGTGGATTCCACATCATGGTCAGTGCTCATGGACTTTGACAAGAAGTCGGTGATTTCCTTAACCGATGCAGGGCGCTCCTTTCTGTTGGTCTTCATCAACCATAACAGCAGCTCACGCATCTTGTCACTTGTGTTGAAAGGCAGTGGCAAGGAAAGATGCTTGTCGGGGGTGCGGTCATCGTTGATATCACTGGGCATGGGAGGACGTTGGTTGGAGAGCACATTGTAGATTGTGGCTCCAAGAGCATAGAAATCGGTCCAAGGTCCCAATTTCTCATAACTCTTCTCCATCTGCTCAATGGGGGCGAAACCGTTAGTATAGGTCACCGATGAAGTTGACAAAGCACCACCAGTCTTGCTGTTGAACTGTTTGCTGGCGCCGAAGTCAATGAGCTTCACGGTACCTTTCTGATCCACCATTACATTGGCGGGCTTCAGATCAAGATGCCAAATGCCCTGGGAATGCACTTCCTGCAGTGCGTCAAGGACCTGCTCAAGGATTTTGAGCGACTCGTTCTCGCTGATGGGTTGCCCTGTGCGTTTGAGCCTCTCTTTCAGGTTCTCGCCATTGATATAGTCCATGACGTAGTAGGCCGTGCCATTCTCATCAAACAAGTCATACACCCTGACAATGTGAGGATTGTTGAGGCGGCGCAGACGACGAGCCTCTTTCTTGAATTTCTCAAGCTGCTCGTTAAATTCAATCACCTTCTCATTGTTGCTCACGCTGACGGTAGTATTGTTGCCATCACGCTCATTCACACCCTTCATGAAAAACTCCTTAATGGCATATTTCTCATTGAAGTTGATGTGTGTTGCTACATAGGTATTGCCAAAACCACCGCTTGAAAGGTAGCTGTCGATGCGATAAGTGCCATGCAAGATGGTTCCCACCTTGAGCATCGACTCCATATTGATATTTTCTTGATTAGGCATATATTGTTGTATTCTTTTTCTTCGTTATTCAATCTTGGACTCGGGTTCATCAACATCAGCACTTGCTTTGGCAGCATGATGGCGTTTTTTGGATTCATTGATCGAATCCTTTAAACGATCCATAGTGCTCGCTTGTGAAGCGCCACGAACAGTAGCTTCTTTTTCCACAGTACTACGGCGAGTGTCCTCTTTATGATTGATTGTGGGTTTCACCGGTTTTACCGGCTCCACATGCTGGATTGAAGTGTTTTCGATTGCAGGAGCCACATCGTTAGGGCTTTCCTTCTCATGGCGTCCCCCCCAACCATACAAAGCGAGCCAAGCAGCAGCTGCAACGATAGCAGCTATCAGTAAAGCCCACCAGAACCAGTTTGACTGTTTTCTTTTATGCCGAACTGTCGGTTCGGGTTGAGGCGTCGGTGAAGAGGCGACTACGGTTGAATCGTTGTCTTCTTCTTGAATGGTAGTGGCATTACTGTTTATTGGTTTCATGTTCAGCACATTAAAGCGTGCTGTGCTTTCTTCATTCACAGTAACCAGCTCATCCTCGGGTTCTAATGTGACAGACTCGACATGAATGATGTAAGCACTGTGATTGTCTTGATTTGCCGACGTGTCTGAGATGAGTTTTTTCCTTTTTTTCTCATCGTCGCCACGACTGGAGAACAGTTTGAGGATATCGTCGTCATCCATGCGTTCTACCATACCGTCACTGCACATGAAGAAGTAATCGCCAGGCTTCACATCGGTGATGTGGATAATGTCAGGTTTTACTCTGTTATCCTCACCGGGTTGGACAGCGCGAGTAATTACATTCTTCTGCATTGAAGTCTTCATCTCGCCATAAGTAATCTCACCGCTCTGGTAGAGATCAAATACCAGCGAATGGTCACGACTGACATAGAGCAGTTTCTTGCCAGGCCTGAGGTGATAAATGCGGCTGTCTCCGATGTGAGCCGCGGTCACGCCACCACGATGGAAATACAGGAGCGTGAGGGTCGTACCCATCTTCTTGTAACTCCCGTTATCTGCTGCATCCAGTTTGTTGTAAGCCTCTTCAAGCGCAGCAGCAATTACTGAATCCTGGAGGACACGATTGCCCGAGGCATGGGTGTTGAAGTAATCGGCAAGCGCATCGGCAAACGTCTGGCTTGCGACTTCACCGTTATCGTGCCCACCCATTCCATCACAGACAATGAACAAGCAATCACTTGCTGTTGCTTTACCGTATGCAGGGTAGATATAGTCTTCCTGATTATCACGGTTTCCAAGTTCCTGGATGGCCAGTGGTGGATATATCTTTATTCTCATCTTGCTATTGAGTTATTTGGTGTGAAAGGATAGTGATGTGCTACCCATTTCAATGGTGTCGTCATCGTGCAACACGATAGCATCATCATGTTCAAGAAGCAAGCCATTGACCTTGGTGGTATTCTTGTTCTTGAAGTTGGAAATATCTATCTTGAGGCTGCCATTAGGTAAACGGCGGACATTGATGACTGCATGCTCACGGCTCATGAACAGGTCATCGGTGTCAATCTGTACATCGGCAATGGAGGTCGATGCAAGGCGTCCGACGGTATTGCTGCCGATGGCGAGATCATACTGTTTTCCCTCGTGCAAGAGGTAACACGACTGCAGGATGTCGTCTCCACACATCTGGGTGGACTGGCTCCCTTCCTTTCCGTCTAATTGTGTTTCACCGTCTTCGGGTTTAAGTTTATAGAAAGGCACAACGATTCGCTTGCCGCATTTTGGACAAGCGAAGCGCTTCTCGGGTTCGTCTTTGGAGTTAGTTACTCTCAATACTACCTCGCATCCAGGACATTTGATATTAATTGTTTGTGGCATCTTCTATTTCCTGATTGGTCTTGTTACTCTTTTTATCTTTTTTGTTCTGCCAGATAATGATAGGTCTGTCTCCATCAAACCGGCCCCACATCACAGGATGTTGCCGTTCCTTGAACAGTCCATCATTACTGACCCCTTTGTGCACAAATTCATACAACTCCTTGGGAGTGATTTTGCTGTCGGTATTGGTGTCGGCACCTCCTCGCAATCCTCGTTCAACATACATGGTAAACAAACTGTTGCTATATCCAGTCTCGAACGATTCCTCTTGATTGCGGGACGACAGGAACAGGATGACATCTTCATTGCCAAAGGCCTTGTGCCAAACGGAGTCGGTGCGCATGATGCCGGAATAACAGGCATCGACAATCACCATCTTGGTTTTGGCCTTGCATTTTTTCAAGACCTCAACGATGGCATGATTGTCCAGCACTTTATCATAGCACAGCAATCCATCTTCAGTTCCATGTCCACTGAAGTAAAAGACAACCATGTCGTCACTCTTGGCCGTATAGAAGCGATATTTCATCGTCCTCAACACGGCGTCGAGCGTAGCGGCGCTATCGGTGAGAACCGAAGTGCTGAAGCCATTGGCAGCAAAAACTTTCTTCATGACCTTGGCGTCATTGGCACTGACATGCAGAGACTTGACGCGATAACGTCCCACCTTGTTAGGATAAGTGTCCAATCCCACACACAAGACGTAGTTGCGGGCTGTAGCGCCTTGACTCATCATGGCGATGAGCAGGATCAGGAGCAGTTTGTGAATGAGACGTCGCATTATTTCAAGGTCTATTAATTATTGAAAAAATTAGAGCTGGGCTATCGCATCGTCCATGTAGTCGGGCATATCGGCGGCTACATCGGGATTGGGCAGATTGTCATGCATGTTATCGTGGTCGTTGTCATCGAGCTGGCTCATGGCAAAGTCATGAAGCTCACCATAGGTGGACATGTTGCCGTTGCCCTCTTCAACAACGATATCATCCCTCGAGAGGTCGCCAGAGTCATCGACATCAATCACAGCTACATCGGCAAGATTGTCTCCGTCCAGGTCCAGGTCACGTACCACATGACCGTCGAACTCGCCATAACCCACGATGCGAACCACGTCATCTGAAATGAAGTTCTCAAAGTTGTCCTTGTGGGGAGCGTCAGGAGAACTCTTTACGCCATTGGCCATTGCCACGTCATTGGCCGCCTTGAGATTGAACATCTCATCGAGAGCGAAGGCGTCATTGCTGTCGGCATCTTCATCCAATTCGGCAAGGGCGATATCTTCGTCACTCTCCTCGTCAATCATAGCGATGTCCTGAACCAACTCGTTGTCATCCTCGGCTACAACAACATCCTCATCAGCTTCATCGGCAAGGGCAAACCCATCTTCAGCCTCGCGAATGTCGGCCTGGATGAAACCTTCGTTAGTTTCATGTACCGGTACTTCGGCGACATCCTGGTCCATGACTTGGTCCGGCTCAATATCAGCTTGAGCGAAGGCATCAACACCCTCATCGTCAATATCAGAATCCGGCTCAATCGTGTCTTCCATCGCGATGTCCTCGACATCAACTTGGTTAGCATCAACCTCGGGACGTACCATGTCAGCAAAATGGTTCTGTTCTTCTTCGGTCATGGAATCCCATTCATCAGCGGTATAGGTGCTGAAGATGGCACCATGCCAATGGAAGACGCCACCAGGTCCCACCTGCTCGCGAGCTTCGGCAAAAGCCTGCTCAAAGGTCAGGTCATCGCTGATGTCAGCAACATTCAGTTCATTCTGCACATCACCGATCAGATCTTCCTGAGGTTGGAGCACGTTCTCCTCGGCAGCCCTTGGAGCTGCTTTGTCCTCGGCTTCGCTGGCAGGAGTTGCAGGCTTAGCATCGGCACTCAATGCGATGGTGTGCTGTGCCAACAGAGCGCCGGCACCCAGCAATATACCCGTGGAGCCACCAATGGTAACAGGCTTCCAAGCCTTCTCCACAATATTCTTCATAACACCCTCTTTAGAATTTCCTTGTTGGGCGCTACCCGTGTAGATTGTTTCTTCGTTTACCATAATCTTTCAATTTTAGTTCCGTTAATAATTTTGTCAATGCAAAATTAGTCATCGGCTATTGAGAAATCCAAACAAAAATGTGTATAATGGACAAAATAGCGGGATTAATGTATGAAATGACGATCACTTGTATTTAGCCTTGCATCCAGGGCAGTTATTGTTCTGATGAAGCAGGTCATAATCCACAAATCCCATGAACCGACCACACTTGGGACAAACATAGTCACGCTGGAATTGTTTCTTGAGTTGTTCCTGTTTATCGATAGCCCGATCGGTAGCCTGGCGGTAGAAGCCGTAGGCCATAATCAGCAATGCAATTACCGTGAATGTGATAGAGTAAGGACGTATCGCCTCGCTTAGTGCAATCAGCACACCTCCCAGCATGGTCATGAAAATTGGGATACGGGCCAAGAGGTTGTTAGTCTGCTGACGTTTCCTGATGGCCAGTGTGCTGCTGTTATATTTTTCCCAAATGGCTTTGAGCGGCGTAATGTCAACGATATTGGGCTTAATCTGCTCCAGAATCTCGTTGAGAGGCAGCAGGTAACGGCTCTGACCGAGCTGTACCTTGTCGTCCCGGGTAATCCTCTTGGTTTGAATTTCAATACCGTTGACCCAAGTCACGTTGGCAGCCTTGATGTTCTTAATCACAAAGGTGTTGTCATCGATCGCAGTGAGCTGGCAATGCTGACGGCTGACGTCCACGGGGACACTCGCCGCTTCACCATAGAGTTTCACCTGAGTGCCATCGACTACCTTGAGCTTTGCAGTCGCGCCGTCTCTTCCGATTATCAGTTCCATTGAGCTTAAATCTTGATGTGGGCCATTATTTCCTTGAGGTTCTTTAATGCTTCTTTGGAAACATCAAGCTGGAAGGAGAAGTTGTTGAAATCAGAAAGCACTAATTGTTTCTTGAGCGGGTTGATTCGATAGACATAGCTCAAGTTGATGATATACTTCTTGCCGATGCGAGCAAAAAGGCACTTCTTTTCCTTCAAGCGCTGTGCCAGGACATCTTCCATCTGGCCGAGGTTCATGCACACTGCGCTCTTGAGCTTATTGGTCGTCACGATATAGGTATAGTTGCCATCCGCTTCATAATATACAATGCGTGGCACGTCTATGCGCAACAACTCATCACGAGAATTGAATATTAAACGTTGTTGTTCCATCAAAGCACAATTTATCAGATTAAGAGTAAAACTTGACTAAATCCTTAAGCAACTGCAAAAATACTACATTTTTAGGAAATATCAAGAACGATTAACACATATTTTAAAAAAAGACAAGAATACGGCATTCAAGATACCCAAAACTGCTGAAAAAAGAGGGATTAGGTAATATAAAAACCCCTGTCGACGCACTCGCCGACAGGGGCAACCATATAAAACTATAATGCTATGAAACAGCCTTTATTGTATGGGGAAGGATTACATCATGCCACCCATGCCGCCTCCCATACCGGGACCTCCAGCGGGCATTGCGGGCTCGGGCTCCTTCTTCTCGGCGATGACGCACTCGGTGGTCAAGAACATGCCGGCAATGCTGGCAGCGTTCTCGAGGGCGATGCGGGATACCTTGGCAGGATCGATGACGCCAGTCTCAAAGAGGTTCTCGAACTTCTCGGTGCGGGCGTTGTAACCGAAGTCATCCTTGCCTTCCTTAACGCGGTTCACTACGACAGCACCTTCCAGGCCAGCGTTGGCAACGATCTGACGCAGAGGTTCCTCGATAGCGCGCTGGATGATGTGGATACCCGTGGTCTCGTCATCGTTGTCACCCTTCATGCCCTCAAGGGCCTTGAGGCAACGGATGTAGGCGGTACCACCACCGGGAACGATACCCTCGGCAACGGCTGCGCGGGTAGCACTCAAGGCGTCATCCACGCGGTCCTTCTTCTCCTTCATCTCAACCTCGCTGGGAGCACCGATGTAGAGCACGGCTACGCCGCCTGACATCTTGGCGAGACGCTCCTGGAGTTTCTCCTTGTCGTAGGTCGATTTGGTGTTCTCGATCTGCACGCGGATCTGGGCGATGCGGTCGGCAATCATGTCCTTGTTGCCAGCGCCATTGACGATGGTGGTGTTTTCCTTGTCAACGGTAACCTTCTCGGCAGTACCCAGCATGTCGAGGGTAGCCTTTTCAAGGGTCAGACCAGTCTCCTCACTGATAACGGTACCACCGGTGAGGATGGCGATGTCCTGCAGCATCTCCTTGCGACGGTCGCCGAAGCCGGGAGCCTTCACGGCGCACACCTCGAGCGAGCCACGCAGGCGGTTCACTACCAGCGATGCCAGAGCCTCGCCATCAACATCCTCGGCAATAATCAGCATGGGACGGTGAGCCTGAACGGCACCCTGCAGCAAGGGCAACAGGTCTTTCAAGCCAGAGATCTTCTTGTCAAAGATGAGGATGTAGGGGCGCTCCATCTCGCATGCCATTTTGTCGGCATTGGTGACAAAATAGGGCGAAATGTAGCCACGGTCAAACTGCATACCCTCGACCACGTCAACGCGGGTCTCGGTGCCCTTGGCCTCCTCGACGGTGATGACACCGTCCTGTTTTACCTTCTTCATGGCCTCGGCAATGAGCTGGCCGATGGCGTCATCGTTGTTGGCGCTGATGCGTGCCACGTTCTCGATCTTACCGAAATCGTCGCCCACTTCCTGAGCCTGCTCCTTGATGCCCTCGACAACGACCTTCACGGCCTTGTCGATACCACGCTTCACGTCCATGGGATTGGCACCTGCAGCCACGTTCTTCAGGCCCTCGGTGATGATGGCCTGAGCCAGTACGGTAGCAGTGGTGGTACCATCACCGGCATCGTCGTTGGTCTTGCTGGCTACCTCCTTAACGAGTTGTGCGCCAATGTTCTGGAATTCGTCCTCCAGTTCCACCTCACGAGCAACTGTCACACCGTCTTTAGTGATGTGGGGAGCACCATATTTCTTGTCGAGAATCACGTTGCGGCCTTTGGGACCCAGGGTGACCTTCACGGCGTCGCTCAACTGGTCAACGCCCTTTTTCAACTCTTCACGAGCCTTGATATCAAATTTGATTAACTTTGCCATAATTTCTTAGTCATTAGTCGCTAGTCATTAGTCACTAGTCTGTTGTCTTTTTATATTACTCCATTACGATGGCCAGGATGTCATTCTGACGCATCATGAGCAGTTTCTCGCCGTCGATTTCGATTTCGTTGCCGGCATACTTGCCGTAGAGCACGGTGTCACCAGGTTTAACGATCATTTCCTCGTCCTTGGTGCCGTTGCCTGCTGCACGAACTTTACCCTTGAGAGGTTTTTCTTTAGCGCTGTCGGGGATGATGATTCCGCCAACGACTTCTTCTGCCTTAGCCGGTTCGATGAGAACGCGGTCATTTAATGGTTTAATAGTCATGATTTCTTAAATTAGTTTAATGATGTTTTGTATAAATTTTCTACTTTACGACGTGCAAGCCTGCAACGAGTGTGCCAAAGGCAGTAAACACGCCATTTTGTCACCCCATTCTGCCACAATCGCACAACGGGGTGGTAAATCTTTATTACAACAAGGGGAAATGCAGCCTTCAATCAAAGGCTAGCCTGAGAATCATCCTCCATAACCATTGCCGTATCTGATCCACCAGAAACGCGACCACAAACAGACCGATGATCAGCAAAGCAATGACAAGAGTGAACATCCAGATACTGTTGTCGAAAAACAGATTGGCACAGAAGGGTTTCAGATAAGGCTCTGCTATCAGCGGGTCACCATGAATCAAGAAAACAGCGAAACTCGATGCTCCCACCATATTGACAGCCCGGGATTTGAAATCAAGTTTGGTAAAGAACAGTGACAGATAGACCGTTGCAGCGATGACCAGCGGCGAGTTATACATGAACATCCTGCCACAATGATGCCACAGCGTGGGTGAGAGCCGCGACATGAGAAAAACGAATATAGCCGTTCCAAAACCGATAATCACATATATCGACAAATCACGCCTCTTGTCATAGCAGAACCATCGGCCGCCATAGACCCTTATATAACGGGCAAGCAGATAGATGAAGGCGAGATGGAACAGGCAATACCCACCATTGACGTGTAACAGGTCGATACCCCACCCCATGACGATATCCATGAACGCATAGGCCAGCAATGTTGTCCTGGCTGTTCTCTTGCCGGCACGCTCAATAAATACATTCAATATCGGGGACAACAGGAATAAGGGCACATAAGCACGGATAAACCAGAAGTTGGAAATGAAATCGGCATGTTGCAAAAAGTCCTTTAGACCGAATCGGATAACGCCCAATGCCAAAAACACGGCATAAATCAGTGTACTGTAAAAGAGCAGTTGGAATACCAGATTGGCAAAACCGCGTTTAGTCAGCTTGATGGAGAACCAGCCCGAAATGAAAACGAAACAGTTGACACAAACGATGGCGAAAGACACCGATAAATACTGAGCAAAAGACTTTACCGGTTCCTGAAGGCACATCGACAACGATGGTTCGCCAACCGCCCAATAATTGGTGTGACACACTACCACCAACGCCATTGCGATGATGCGTAGCAGTTCCATGCCCGATTGCCTCTGTTTTGTTTTCATCTTTCTGCCTTTTAGCCTCGGCTCTTATCCTATAACCTTAAAACTCAATACTCATCACTCAGTATTCCCGAACCGCCAGTAATCATCACGGTATCGCCCACGATACTCGTGCCAAGATTACTTACCATAAAAACTGCCAGGTTAGCGATTTCCTCGGGGGTTTCTGCCCTACGCAAGGGGTTATAATAAGCGAGATTCTCGGTATCCTCGATAAAACTTGAAGCCATGGGTGTCATGGTCACCCCAGGAGCCAATGCGTTGACCGTAATCCCTTGAGGGGCCAACTTCTGGGCGAAGCCCAGTGTCATGCCATTCAAAGCTCGCTTGGATAATTGATACGGTCCCCAAGAAGGTCTCATCGATGATGACGAACTAACATTCAGGATATGCCCTTGGATGCCATGTCGCAGCATGTGTTTCGCCAGCGTTTGGGACATGAAATAGGCCGCTTTGAGATTGGTGTTGATGACCTTGTCAAAATTATCGGGAGTCTTCTCCAGCCACTTCTCGTTATCAAGAATGCCCGCACTGTTCACGAGAATATCTATTTTCTTATCCTCGATGTAATCCGATACAATTCTGATCATCTCATTGGTATCTGTCAGATCCAGAAGCAGATACTTGCAATTCATCTCGTCGGCTACCGCCTTGGTCTTGTCGGGGTTGCGGCCCACAATGGTCACCTGAGCACCACAATCTATCATCTTACGGGCAATCGCTAAGCCAATGCCACTGTTGCCTCCAGTAACGATGGCCTGCTTGCCCTCAAGGATGTGTCCAAAATCCACATCATTGATGATTACGGCAGTCTTCTTATTATTAATAGAATAATAGGCCGCCTCATGAATGTTTAATATTTTAGATATAAATCTTTTCAAGAAACTCATGACAAATACTTTTTCAATCAATTACTATCTATAAATGCCATTTTGATCATAAGGGATAATGACGTTCATCCTCTCCATTTCTGCGAAGCGCCCAGTTTAAGATCATCCTGAGCTTTCTTTTCATAATCCTTGGGAACATATAGAGCCATGCCACGAAGTATGGAGGCATTGGATAATTCATCCTCTTGGCCAATTCACAATTATCTAATGCATAGATATCTGTCTTGCGCTGTACTACAGTCTGGCACTTATAGGCAAATCTTTTTTTGCGGAATTTATCCAGGAAGAACACATCTTCAAAATCATCCAGCCTGTTCAATATGTCTAATGTTAATTGTGTTCTCATACACTTGTGACACAATGAACAATTCTTGGCACTGGCCACATTACCCACACACACATTAACGTAATGCATGAACGGTGGATATTGAAGCAGTTTTTCGGTCTTTTCACTTCGTCTATACTGCGTGCCATCGACAATGATTTCCAAGTTTTCAGTCCCTAAATGATGGTAATTGGTCATATCGGTGATTGAAGCATAGTCAGCACTCGTCATGTGAACTATCTCCCAGAACGAATAATCATAGGCAATATAATACTTCTTGAGCACCTTTTCAAAGGCCAATATACCAAATGCACGGCACAATACACCAGCATCGTATTCCCACTCAAATAGATAGAAATCAAACAAATTGGAATCCATCGGCACAAACGGCAATCCAACTTCTTGGGTCAGCGGCAGCAAGTAATTATAACGGGTCATGAATTTCTTTCTGGCTTTTTCTCCCCCACCGCCATGAGTTCCTACATTGAAAAAGAAGAGCGCCGACAGCTTGAAATTGGGCTTTTCTTCAAGCACATACCTGTCGTAAAGAGTTGTGAATGCATCAATACCAGCAGTAAACCCGGCACCAATGAGATTGTCGGTTTTCAAAGCCTCCTTAAAGCCAGCGACTTGAATGTCGATGATAGACAACCGTTTTCCTATATATGCTTGCTCACATCGCTGAACATATTTTGTCACATAATCAAACAATTTCTCTGAAACACAGCCGTCAATCACCAAGTTTTCCTTATAGTACATGGCCGGATACAGCATGGCTATCATGAATGCATCATACACGTCATCGGTCAACCAGTCACCATACTTTTCAGGAACTGATACCCATAATTGCCTTGCCGAAGAGAAACCGCAGTCGATATCACACACGATGCGGCATTCCCCTGACTCGGACAGGTGCTCTTTTCTCAGATTAGAAACTCGTATCATTTTTATCTTGATAAATGCAGTTTACCTTTAACGAAATTTAAAACAAAGGCGCGCTCGTTTTTATTACAGCCAAACCACCACAGGAACGGTAGCATCAATGCTTCAAAGACCACCGTGAACAGGATGAGCTTCAAGAACGAATCGCTCTTCACCACCAACTGGTAGAAGATGGAGATTACCACGCCATAGGCAACGATGGGCAAGACCTTGACCAGATACAGCATCAGGTAGGACTTCAGGTCAAAGTCAAACAGTTTGCAACACTGCTGAACGAGCAACAAGAGCACAAACATCTTGAATATCACAGCAATCACAAATACTGACTCGGGCACCATGCCCATTTTCAGAGCGACGTATGTGCACAGAATGTTGACAACATACAGGATGGTCAATCCAATCTCATAGAACTTGATTTTACTCGTCGAGATTACTGCCGTGTAGGGCGGTGTTGTGAAACAGTCAATAAACGTGTAAATCAAGATGATATTGGCAAAGCTGACGGCATGATCAGGCACCTCTACCAGCCACACGTCAAGCAGCACCTTCGTGTTGTTGATGAGCGGGAATATCAGCACCACCATCAGGAAAAACGAGAACTTTGTACTCTTGATGATCAGGTCATTCAGGCGGCTAATGTCTCCCGAGGCATAGGACTTGGTGATTTGCGGTCGCGTGGCTGTCATGAAACCACCAATGAAACGTGTCACCACGCCGCTCACCTGCATACCCACACCCTGAGCCGCATTCACCACGGGGCCAAAGAAGATGTTCAGCAGCATCACCACACCCTGGTCCTTGAGCACCACAGCCGCATTGCCCCAGAAGGTCCAACCAATGAAGGAAGAAATACTCTTGACAATCGAGCGGTCGAGCGAGGGTTTGGCCTTGCACTCGGGGAACTTCACCAGGCAGTAGGCCATATAGATGACCTGATACAAGATGCTGGCACACAGGCCCAAAATGGCATAAAATATCAGGCGGTCTATCGGCGAGATCATGAGCAGATACACAATCAGCAATTTGACGACCACCTCCAGAATGCTCATATAGGCAAAGGTCGACATTTTCTCGTGAGAAATGACCGACGCGCCAAACGGGACATTCAACAGGGCGATGGAGAATGATGCGATGGAGCAATGCAGGGCACACTTGGCAGCATACAATCGGTCCGGAGGGATGGTCAGTTTGGTCTTCAGGAACCATACGGCCAATAATTCGCATATCAGGAACATCAACACCGCCATGATGATGTGGATGGCCCGCACCGTGGCAAAGGTCTTTTTGAGTTCGGCGAAATCGCCCTTACCCAAGGCATAAGTCAAGAAACGGCTGGTTGAAACCGACAGGGAGCCCGACAAAATGGTGAACATGCCCACCAGGCCGCCTACCACCTGATAGATACCGTAATCCTCCACACCGAGCGTCGCCAGCACCAGGCGGCTGGTATAGAGCGTCACCAGCATCACCACGATCATGCGCAGATAGAGAATCAGCGTGTTCTTGGCAATCAGGCTGTTACTTGTATCACGACCCGGCATCAGATTGGCATCCTCTTTGGGTTGTTCGGCAGGCTGTGACAATTCGCCCTCGGTGGCGACAGTGCCTGAGGTATTGCTCTTATTTATTTCTTTAGGGTCGTTGATCATGTATTGAAAAGCTGCCTTCATCCTGTTAGAACAGGACAGACTAAGGGTGCAAATTTAGTGACAATCGATGATACCACAAAGGTTTTCACTGATTTTTTGCCCGTGTACAACTATTTCATACCGCCATAGGTTAAGCAAGCGTTATCACATCATTAAAAAAATATAATTCTTTTTACACTCCTTTTGTTCTCCGCTCGACTTGCACTACCTTTGCAGCCAAAATTGCGATAAGAAGAGAATGATGAAAGTGATTTATAGAATAGTGATGGCTGCTGCGGTGGCCGTGATCATGACTGCCTGTGGAGGCAATGAGTCAACTTACCAGTACAAGACCCAGTATCTGCCCGTTCAACTCGTGGGCTCTGAGAAATGGAGCATCCTTGACGTGAATTCGGGCGAAGTGGTTGTAAAGGACGCATTTGATAAGGCTCCTTCTCCCGTTGTTGACGGTATGTTCTATGTGATGAACAACGAGGGGACCTACGATTACTATGACGTGGCTGCACCCGCCCAGCCCGTGGCAGGCCACTTTGGCAGCGTGACATCGTTCAGCGACGATGGTGTGACAGTGGTCAGCAAGATCGGTGGCCCGTTGTGTGTCATCAACCGCAAGGGTGAGATTATCAAGCAGTTGCCCAAGGAAGTATCCCAGTGTTCCATGTTCTCACGTGGCATGGCCGCATTCCAGAACGACAACGGACAGTGGGGTTACATCAACACTGCAGGCGACACCATCGTGCCGGCAGTTTACAACAGCGCTAATCTGTTCCTCTATAACGACTATGCACTGGTCATCGGCGAGAACCAGCAGAGCGACAGTATTCTCACATTTACCATCATTGACAAACAGGGTAATGTGAAATTCACTGCCAACAGCAATGAGTATCAACCCGTTCAACCTTACTTTATCAATGGTGTGCTGCCCGTTGTGAAGGGCGACTCACTGGTGTGCCTCAACGAGGATGGCAAGGAGGTTGCTAACCCCATCGACGACAAGGGCAAGATTGAGAAAGCAGGATATGCCGACTTCTCGCGCACACCTTCAGGCGACTACGTTGTCATCAAGGAGGGAAAAACCGGTATGGTCGATAAGACAGGCAACGTGCTGATTCCCATTGAGCATGACAACCTCATCGACATCAACGGCGAGCGCCTGATTGCCGTGGATGGTGACACCTACCACATCGTGGACCGCACGGGAAAAGCCGTGGGCAACGTCAAATTCAGTAATGCCCACGTGAGCGAGGACAATCCTTATGCCACCCGTGGCTATATCGATACCGACCTGGCCGCCGCATCGCTGATGATGATGTTTGACGAGACCTCTTGCTGTGGCGCTAACGCCAACACCACGCTGATGGATATGAACGGCATGGTGAGCACCGACGCTCGCATGTATGCCGGCAGCAACACGCTCATCCTGCCCCAGGGACCTTACATCATTCAGTATGTGTTTGACCGCGAAGTGGCATCGGTTAATGCCGACAGTACCAATGCCGAGTTCAACTACGACGCCAAGGTGAAATGCGTGATCATGTCACTGAACGTGAACCACTGCCCCGCCAGCACCGAACCTGCCGTAGTCAACAAAATAGAGAGCCGCTTGGGCACCAAGGGCTTTGTGTTCGCCAGGGACGGCATCTTCTGCAGCGATTACCTGACGGCGTTGACCCTGGGCTACGACAAGGGCGTGATCAACGGCATCTACTACATGCACTTCAACGAGTCGGTTCCGCAAGAGAAGAAGAAAAGGTAAAAGATAGGGCCGTGGCAGGAGCCACGGCATAGGATAACACTGACAACAAATTAATTAAAGATATGTATTACGTACAGAAGACACTGGAAATCTCATCGGCCCACATGCTGTTTCTCGACCATAACAGCAAGTGCGAGAACCTGCATGGCCACAACTGGATTGTGAACGTGTATTGCAAGGCCAAGGAACTCGACGACAACGGAATGGTAACCGACTTCACCATCATCAAGGAGATGGTGCACGGCAAGCTCGACCACCGCAACCTGAACGAGGTGCTCGACTTCAACCCCACCGCCGAGAACATCGCCCGCTGGATTGTCGATACTGTTCCCAACTGCTACCGCGCCGACGTGCGTGAGAGTGCCAACAACCTGGCCATCTACGTCAAGGACGAGGAGGAGTGAAAAGTAAGGAGTTAGGAGTTTCATCCATCTAGAAACTAGAAACTAGGGACTAGGGACTAAGGACTAACCATGTGGAAAGTTAATGAAATCTTCCACTCGCTGCAGGGCGAGGGCTACAACACGGGTACCGCCAGCGTGTTCATCAGGCTGAGCGGATGTAACCTGCATTGTGCCTTCTGTGACACTCGTCACGAGGAGGGCACGATGATGTCGTTGCCCGAAATCGTGGAAGAGGTCATGAAATATCCACTAGCACCGCTCATCGTGCTCACGGGCGGCGAACCGTCGTTGTGGATTGATGAGGACTTTGTGACGGGGCTCAAACAGATGACAGGCAAACGTATTGCCATCGAGACCAACGGCACCCATTCCCTGCCCGGCAACCTCGATTGGGTAACACTTTCCCCCAAGACAGGTCTTGGCAATAGTGGCAATCTGCCTGTAGTGCTCACCCAATGCGATGAACTCAAGGTGGTGTATCTGGGACAAGACTTGTCACAGTATAACAGCATTAAGGCCGACCACCGCTACCTGCAACCCTGCTGGGTGAGCGACGAAACTCAACGTTACAACAACATGCTGTCCACCGTCCAGGCCGTGCTCGACAACCCCCAGTGGCGACTTTCCCTCCAAACCCACCGCATCCTCGACATCAAATAATTCTACCCCAAGCGAAGGCGCGAAGGCGCAAAGGTTTATGGATTGCTCGCAGGGCTCGCAAAAAATCAAAACAAAGTAATTTGCAGATGTGAACGCCATCATTGATATCATTCAAAGCAACAACCAAAGATAAGAGTTAAAGCATAAATACACAAATGGACCATAAATAACCACAAATGGGCCATAAGTATTTTCACTCATGATTATTCGAGGATATTTACGGGCATTTATTTGAATCTATTGATGCAAGAAAAACGGTGCGGACCATCAAGGTCTACACCGTTATTTCGTTCCGTCCGCATGTCCCTCTCGCTAAGACACTAAGGCGCGAAGGTTTTATATTTATTCTTATCGGCTTTGCGCCTTTGCGTGGGGTAGTTGCGGTTGGGTTAGAGGGGCGTCATTGTAGGATTACTGGCGGCCAGACAGAACGACGTCGCGGCTGGTCTTGGCGATAAGGCCTTGCAGCACCTTGCCCGGACCCAGTTCCTCGGCCTCGGTCATGCCGTCGGCTACCATGTTGGCAACGATGTGGCTCCAGCGTACGGGAGCGGTGAGCTGTTGCAGCAGGTTAGCCTTGATTTCGGCAGGATCGGTGTGGGGCTTAGCGTCCACGTCCTGGTAGATGGGGCAAACGGGAGCCGAGAAGTCGGCAGCCTCGATAGCCTCGGCCAACTCGGCGCGGGCAGGCTCCATCAAGGGCGAGTGGAAGGCACCACCCACCTTGAGGGGCAACGCACGGCGTGCGCCAGCCTCCTTGAATTTCTCACAAGCAGCCTCGATGGCGGCGATCTCACCCGAGATGACCACCTGACCAGGGCAGTTATAGTTGGCGGGAACACAGATGCCATCGATAGTGGCACAGATTTCCTCCACCTTAGCGTCGTCCATGCCGATGATGGCAGCCATCGTCGAAGGAGCAGCCTCACAAGCCTTCTGCATGGCCAGGGCACGTGCCTCGACCAGCTTCAAACCCTGCTCAAAGGGCAGCGCGCCTGCGGCCACCAATGCCGAGAACTCGCCCAGCGAGTGGCCGGCAACCATGTCGGGCTTGAACTCATCACCCATAGTGAGAGCGAGAATTACAGAGTGCAGGAATACAGCGGGCTGGGTGACCTTGGTCTGCTTCAGGTCGTCCTCAGTGCCTTCAAACATGAGGTCGGTGATGCGGAAACCCAGCACCTCATTGGCTTTTTCAAACAATTCTTTGGCCTGGGGATTGTTGTCATACAGTTCCTTGCCCATACCGACAAACTGTGCGCCCTGACCGGGGAATACGAATGCTTTCATTGTCTAATTGTCTCATTATGATTGATAATAATGTTGATTACGGAATTTTTTCTGCAAATCGGCTGCAAAGGTAGTACTTTTTTCAGATATGAGATAAAAGAAAAGAGATAAAAGATACTTTTTTCATCGTAATCGAATGAATAAGTACCTCTTATCTCTTATCTTTTATCTTTTAACTCTTATCTCTTATCTTTTATCTTTTAACTCTTATCTCTTATCTTTTATCTCTTAACTATACCAGATATTCGGTGGTGTCGTTGATGCCGGCGTCACGAAGGGCTTGCCGACGCTCGGTACAGGTGCCGCAGGTGCCGCAGTGTTTTTCTCCACCCTTGTAGCAGGAGTAGGTTTCGCTATAGTCCAGACCCAAAGCAGCGCCATGACGGGCGATGTCGGCCTTGCTCAGGTCAGTATAGGGTGCATAGACCTTGACGCCTTCGTAGGTACCCGTCATCATTGCCGTGCTCATGGCTTCGATAAAGGGTGAACGGCAGTCGGGATAAATTGAATGGTCACCAGCATGGTTGGCAATCATCACACGCCTGAGCCCGTTGCTCTCGGCTATGCCACATGCGATAGCGAGCATGATGCCGTTGCGGAAAGGCACCACCGTCGATTTCATGTTCTCGTCGTTGTAATTGCCGTCAGGGATGGCATCGGCGCTCTCAAGCAAGGCGCTCTTGAAGTACTTGTGCATGAAATCCAGTGAGATAATCAGATGCTTGATGCCCAAGCGCTCACAGTGCATGATGGCACAGCGGCGCTCACGGCCATTTTGTGTGCTGCCATAGTCAAAGGTGATGGCCATGGCAATCTGGTCCTTATACTCATAGAGCATGGTCGTCGAGTCCATGCCGCCCGAGATGATGATAACCGCGTCTTTCTTTGCCATAGTTTAAGTTAATCGTTGTGGAAGTTGCTGATGAGGCGGGCACGCACCATGTCCTGGTGCTCGCTGTCGCCATAATTGGCAAACGGCTTGATGCTGATGCCGCCACGTGGGTTGAACAAGCCGATAACCTCCAGATACTTGGGATCCATCAACTTGACCAGGTCTTTCATGATGATGTTTACACAGTCCTCATGAAAATCGCCGTGGTTACGGAAACTGAAGAGGTAGAGTTTCAGGCTCTTGCTCTCGACCATGCGCACGCGGGGTATGTAGTTGATGATGATGTGGCCAAAGTCGGGCTGACCCGTCTTGGGGCACAACGATGTGAACTCGGGACAGTCGAGCGTCACCACATACTCGTTCTCGGGGTGCTTGTTCTCGAAGGTCTCCAGCACGTCGGGGCGGTAGTCAAACTCATATTGCGTACCCTGGTTACCCAGCAGCGTCACACCTTCCAATTCTTGTTCTGTTCTTGACATAACAACTGATATTTCATTGAATTATAACTCGTCGATTTCCTCGCCAGTGCGTTCCATGATACTGGCAGCCAAGCCGTCGGCTGTCTGAATGATAGTCACAAGGGGGTAAAGTTTGCGGGCAGCGTCATAATTGCGCACATCCTCATAACTGTTCTGGTTTACGCCCCAGGCACCCATGTGCCAACGGATAGCCAGCATCTCGTCATCGTTCAAGGGGAGACCGCTGCACAGCAACAGCGTGAGCGACTTCTCTCCGTGCCCCATCGGGAAACCTTTATAAGTGATTTTGTAGCCCTCGGCATCTTCCCAAATGCCCAGCGCGTTCTTACGCTTCTTGACCGAACGCTTGTAAATGTCACACTTACAAACGTCGTGCAACAAACTGGCCAGGATGATGCTGTCACGTTTCACCTCATGCTCAAGACTGGGCTCAATCGCCTTCATCGCCTCCCATACCGCCAGGGCAGCCTTGCAGGTATTGAGCGAATGTAGCGCCAATCCACCCTCGGTATTCAGGTGATGACCTGCCGAAGCAGGAGCCGTGAAAAAGCCCCATGCCTCCAGATCGCCTATCACATCCTCGATGCCCTCACGCTGGGTTGAACGCAACAATTCAAGGATTTCTTCTTTACAATTCTTATCGATAGTTTTCATATTTCTCAATCTTCTACTCCTAACTCCTCACTTCTAACTTCTAACTACCTCGTTGGCTTATAACCATGCTCACGGCGATACTTGCGCACGTCACGGAACAGGTCGGTGGCATAGACAAAGTTGTTCAGGTCGTCATTGTCCACATCGTAAATCTCGTCTTTGGTGCCAATCCAGCCCACATGGCCCTTGTTGATGAAAATAATGTTCTCACCAATACCCATCACTGAATTCATGTCGTGGGTATTGATGATGGTGGTGATGCCGAACTCGTGGGTGATATCGCTCAACAGTTCGTCGATGACGATTGAGGTCTTGGGATCGAGGCCTGAGTTGGGCTCGTCACAGAACAAATACTTGGGGTTCAGTGCGATGGCTCGGGCAATGGCACAACGTTTCTGCATACCGCCTGACAACTCACTGGGATATTTGTTTTCGCTTCCAGTGAGGTTCACACGGTCGATACAGAACTGTGCACGGTCCTGCATTTCGCTGGTGCTCATCTTGCCAAACATCACCAACGGGAACATGACATTACCCATCACCGTCTCGCTATCGAACAAGGCAGACCCCTGGAAAAGCATACCGATTTCCTTGCGCAAATCTTTGCGCTGCTTGCGGTCCATCTTGGTAATATCACGTCCGTCGTACAGGATTTCGCCTTCATCAGGGTCAAAAAGACCGACGATATTCTTGACGAGCACGGTCTTACCTGAGCCCGACTGGCCAATAATGAGGTTGGTCTTGCCGTCATACAGCTTGCAGCTAACGTCGAACAGCACTTGACGCACGCCAGTATCCTCATTGAAGGACTTTGAAATATGCTTAACTTCGATCATAGTTTCTTAGTTTTTAGTCCCTAGTCTCTAGTTGTTGGATGACTAAAGTAATAAGAGGGTTAAGATAACGTCGGCCACCAGAATCATAATGTTGCTCACGACCACAGTATCGGTACTGGCCTTGCCCACCTCGACCGAGCCGCCTTTAACGGAGTAGCCGTAGTAGCAGGCGATGGTGGACATCAGGAAAGCGAACACCAGTGACTTGATCAAGGCAAACCACACATACCACTCGATAAACAGCGACTGGATACCGAACAGATAGGTGTCAGGCTCCACAATGCCCGTGATAATGCAGATAAGCCATCCACCGAACAGGCTGGTAGCCATACAGATAACCACCAGGAACGGCAGGATAGTAAGGAGAGCCAAAATCTTGGGCATCGCCAGGAAATTAGCACTGTTGATACCCATGATGTCGAGGGCATCGATCTGTTCGGTGGCACGCATCGTACCAATCTCACTGGCAATATTCGACCCGATTTTTCCTGACAAAATCAGGCACAGGATGGTCGAAGAGAACTCCAACAGGATAATCTCGCGGGTGGTCAATCCCACAGTGTAGCGCGGCAGCAAGGGATTGGAGATATTGAGTTTAATCAATATCGTACACAACGAACCAATGAACAGCGATACGATGATAATCAGCGGAATCGAGTCGATACCCAATTTGCCGATTTCATCGGTATAACGTTTGAAGAACACCTTCCACTTGTCGGGGATGGCGGTAACCCTCCACATGAACATGCAGTAGTCTCCAAACTTATCGAGCATTTTGAACAATAACATATCTTTCGTTTTATTTCAACCTGCAAAGGTAGTGAAAGTCAAGCGGAATGCCAAATTATTTTTACAGGAGGGAACTCTCATCGATGAGGTTGTTGAGCATCGCATAGACGGTGAGACCAGCAACGCTCCTGATTCCTGTCTTGTGGGTGATGTTCTTGCGGTGGCTGATAACGGTGTGCACACTCACGTTGAGGGCATCGGCAATCTCTTTATTGGTCTTGCCTTGTGCAAGTTGCACAAGCACCGCGGTCTCGCGCTTGGTCAATTCGTAGTTGTTCTTGACGGGTTCATCCTCGCCCAGGGCCACCTGAGCAAGCGTCTCGATAAGTTCGGCACGGCTGTCGCGGATGTCCACCACGGCATCATATTGCTTGAGTTCATCCCGTTCCACATACTGATAAACCAGCGCCACCATCGCCATTGCGTGCTCACCATGGAAGCGCCTCACGTTGCTCACCAGCGTAGGGTTAATGAGCAAGATATCAGGGCGCGTACTGGTTATGCGCTCCTCCAGGTACTCGATTCCCGATTCGGGTTCCAGCACCTTGAAGCGGATCTGTCCGTCGAGGATGGCTTTCAGTCCCTCGACTATCACCTCTGAGGGTTCGACTATCAACAAGCGACGCTTCATCATTTCAGAATGGCATTTTCGAGGTGCTTCACCAGCGGCACCATGATTTTCTCCTCAATAAAGGTATGCTTCTTCAGGTCCTCGCTCAACCGCAGGATATCATACACCACGTCGGTTACATTGTCGTCATCGACTTGAGGCGGCAGGTACTTGAAAACGATGTTCAACAGGTCATCGAGTTTGCCCTCAATATCGCTGTGGGTGTGCAGGAACATGTCGATGCTGTAGGTTGTGTCCTTCTCGCCACCCATCAATGCCAGGATATGCGGAAACACATCCTGTTCCTCGTGCAAGAAGTGGGCCTCGACCTCACGCTTGTATTCCTTGAAAAAGCTGATAAACACCTTTCCGATGCGGTCATTTAGTTTCTGGGCGATGGCATCCAGATGAAGCTCAATGTGAGGCAAACGTTTATCGACGTAATACTTGTGGGATTTCTCCAGATAAGGCACAAGACCTGTCATGTCTGTCCCCAAGATTGATGCCGTCGAGGGCACATAGTTGTTGAAGGTATAGACGTTACAGATGAGCAGGAAGAAAGCGGTGTCCACCCCACTCTCCTCACACACGTCGGCAATCGAGCGGTCGCCGAAACCCAGAGAAATGCCCAAGCGCGTCAACATCGAGAGCAACGCCGGATGAGCCGTTATCAGGTCACTCAGTCGGCTTTCACTCGAGAATAGTCGTGATTTCATATCTTTCATTTTTATGTTCTTAGTTTCTTGTTATTAGGGGTTTACCGTCCTGCCTCCATCGTAGATAATGAGGCGGCTGATGTCCCAAGCTTGGCGTTGATGCGGGGTGAGAGTTGAGGTGCTGTCCCCAGTCACCGACATATTGCGTGGATAAATAGCCCCAACCACAGGGTAACGCAGGATGCTGTAACCCAGGCCTTTCCATTCATAATGATTGACACCCATTACATCAAGCAGCGTGGGGAAAACATCCACCTGCCCGATAACGGGTTCGTAGCGCATGGTCGTATCCACTCCAGAGATAATCAGGGGAATGCCCCAGTCCCGTGGCGCGGCAATGCTGTCGTGGCGACCTTCAACGCGGTTGAGATAGACCTGCGTGTGGTCACTGACGATGGCAAATACCGTATTATGTGCCAACCCCATCTTGTGAACATCATCAATCAGGGCGCCAATGCAACTGTCCGTCAAGTTCACACAGTTGAGGTAACCACGAGTCTCGGCGTTGAGCGTGTCGCTGTCCAGTATCCAGGAGTGACGCACCTTGTCGGGCGGATAAGGCGTGTGCATCGTCATCGTGACCATCTCCAGGAAAAATGGTTGCCGCAACTGCAGTATCAGACGGGACGCAAAGTCGGTGAGCGCTGCATCATCTACCCCGTTGTGGCGCTGAAACGCCCCGTCGGCCATCAGGTGGTCACGGGTATAAAGGGTATCGAAACCATAGGTCCTAGACGTCACATTCTGGTTCCAGTTAATTCCTGGCGTGCAGATGATTTCACGGCAGTCATAACCGTCAAGGGCCTCAGCAAGCGAGGGATAAGGAATGTTGCCCCAGTTAACCGCCACTACACCATCGCGCAAGGGCAGCAAACCGGTATTATAAATAAAATGGGCATCGCTGGAATGACCGTGACTGGTCTGGAACAACATGTGGGGAGCATAGATGACACTGTCGCCTGCCACCAAACGATTCAGCACTGGGGTCACCTCTCGGCCATCAACCCTCATGCCGATGGGCCACGAGTGCAATGACTCCACAATGATGAGTACCAGGTTGCGGTCCGCAGTCTTGCAATAAGGGTTATCGGTGTAATGCGGGCACTGCTCGTTGATAAAACGCTCGACCATTGTCCGTTCCTCGTCGGTTACCGAGTGAGAGACAAGCAACTCATGATGCAAGGAATAAACCAAATAAGGAATCAAACCATTGCGGGCGTAATATGACCTGTTGCTGAAGTTGTGCAGAAACCGCTTTTCAAAACCCTCATTTCCAGAGGAATACCCCCAAGCGCCCGCAATAATACAAGCGATCAAAGTGTACAAGAGGCACTTTGCCCTATTCCCAACATTGTCATGCCTGATGAACACACATGCGACAATGAGCAACAGGAAAGGCACAATTACCAGCAGATCCTGCCATCGCAACAGTCCCACCGTGCTCGCTGCCAGCGTGGAATTAACATTATCGGTCATCGCCAGGCTGCGCCACGGCATCAGGTCATCATAGGCACGGCAATAGCACATCTGCATTACACACCACAGCGTGAGCAACGTCAGTGGTATCCACACCAGCCAACGCCATCGGCGCGGCAAGAGCCAGTAAGGCGAGAGCAGGAGCAAGGCATTGGCAATGGATATGGCAACAACATGCCACTCGTGCAGCATTTTCCCCACTCCACCCAGTTGGGTATCCAGAGCAACGATAAAGCACTGCCAAGCGGCAACAGCAACACAGAGCACAAAAAACAGTGTGCCATAGCGCCCAATATTTTCTGAAGCCTTCTCCTCCACAACTACAGCCTTTAGGGAAAGGCTTATACCCTTTTAATGATGTGTGACACCACGCCCCACACCTGAAAATTATTATCCTCGATGACCTTGATTTCGGGGAAATCGGCATTGGCAGGAGTAAGATACACGCCATCATCACGCATACTCAAGCGCTTGACGGTGAAATCCCCATCGAGATAACACACGGCAATGCTGCCATCGTGGGGCGTGAGCGAGCGGTCAATGATGAGCAGGTCGCCCTCGTTGATTCCCGCATCCATCATCGAATTGCCGATGACTCGGGCACAGAAGGTGGCAGCAGGATTGGAAATCAGGGCACGGTTCAAGTCAATGGTATCGGCATACTCGCCCTGAGCGGGACTGGGGAAACCAGCCTGCACACGTCCCTCAAAGAATTGCAATCCTGACGTTTTCTCTTCGGGCTTGACCTCAGAAATTTTGATTTCATCCATGATGCTTACACTTTTACTATCAGGCCATCGTATGCCAGTTCGACATTCTCAGGCAGGAATTTTGGCGAATCGGCGTGCAGGCCCATGCGGTCGCTCATGTGAATGAGATAAGTACGCCCGGGCTTGACGCGTTTAATCACAGATAGAGTCTCGTCAAGACACATGTGGGACATGTGTCCACCATCTTTACGCAAGGAGTTAATCACCAGTAAGGGCACCCCTTTGAGCTTGTCGATGACCTCGTCGGCAATGGTCTTGGCATCGGTGATATAGGCCAACGGCCCGATACGGAAACCGCAGATGGCCAACTTGTAATGCATTACTGGAATCGGCTCAACCTTTACCCCCTCAACCAGGAAGGGCTCGTCACCAATGACGTGTTCCTCAAACTGCGCCACTCCTGGATAAGGATTATCGGAAAAGCAGTAAGGAATCCGCTTGTGAAGGTTATCCATCACATCGGCACGGGCATACAGCGGGAACGGCCTTTCGAAACAATAGGCACGTAAATCGTCGAGGCCCGCCACGTGGTCAAAATGGATGTGGGTGAGCAACACCGCATCCAGGTTGTCGTCGGTGGCCCGTAGCATCTGGGTACGGAAATCAGGACCGCAGTCGATGAGCAGTCTTGCGCCTTGATACCTCACGATGGCCGATGTGCGCAACCGCTGGTCACGCGGGTCGGCACTCAGGCATACCGGACACATGCAGCGCAGCATGGGCACCCCTGTCGAGGTTCCGGTTCCCAAAAACTCTATTTCCAGTGTTGTCAAGTTCATTATTTCCTGAATTGGTGGAGTAAACCATCCACAAATAACAGATAAGATCCGCCGTCATAATCCCAGTATTCACGCATTCCCGACTGATTGGAATTATCTCTGATGCTTTTAGGACTGCCCAGGGCCAAGCGGCATTCTTCTTTGGTCATGCCCTCAGCAATTTGGGAACGGGTGATGAGTTCCCAATTGGTGTCGGTGATGTCGGGATATGCCAAATGCGGGTCGCTCGCCACAAACATCGCGTCGAAACTTCGACCCTGCATAATAAAAGGGTTATCAACCATCCACACCATAGCCTTTTCACGGGTATCGTCAGCGGTGAAAAGCACCCTCAACGGCAAGATTGCATTGCCAGGTAAGACACTGTCGATGTGGACTTTGATATGATGACGACCATCCTTCATCTGTTCGCTTTGACGATTATACCAGATGCCCGTACGGATGTAATAATCCTTACCAACCACCTGGTTGCCAACGTATTCCACCATATCCATATCAACGAGCATGGGAATCGTGAAACCCTGGCGGTAAGCATCTTGTGCACGTCCAGCGCGGCAGGTGTAAGTGAGATTTGTCAGACTATCATATAGGTTAATGAAGATATAACGGTTATCATCATCAAACAAACCTCCGGTCTGATGACCCACGTAATTCAATACACGGCCTGCCAATTTTAAAGTATCTTTGTCATACCCTGGCTGGTGGACAAACAACTGGGTCACCAGATTATCGGCCACCCAAAAACGCTTGCCGGTTTTCCATGCCGGCAGCGAATCCTTATAAGTATCAAGTGTTACGATGGTCTGACGGCTGTCCAGCTGCTCGATAACACGCTGGACATCCTTATCGGTCACATGCTCGGTCACTTCAATGCCCGTGCCACAAGACACCATAAACAGGCAGCAAATGCCCATCAATGCCTTGTGCCAACGACCATACCTAGTGACTCGAGTTGACGACCACCTGTTCATTCCCTTACTTCTTTTCCTTCTTTTCCTTCTGGAGCATTGCGTCAACCGACTTAGTCACAGCATTGATGTCAATGTCACCCGACAATGCATCGTTGATGACATCAGCGGCAACCGAGTCTTTAGGCACGCCACTGCCATACTTCAGAGCAGAGATATAAGCGGCATTGCGCTGACGAGCGTCCTTTAATGCGGCGCGGAAATCAACGATTGCAGCAGAGTCTCCAGCGTTTTCAAGTTCGGTCTCCATAGCATGGATTTTCTCATCTAACATGAGTACAGCCGCACTATCCTGTTGCTGGCACAACTCGTCAAGCTGCTTTGCCATTTCCTCACCCTTCAGTTTATAATCCTTCTGACAACTGGTTAACGACAGCACAATCACGGCTGCCACCATCAATAAAACCTTTTTCATGACTTGTTATTAAATTATTGTTTTTAATGTTGATTACTTGTTTTGATCGTTCAAGACCTGACTGAGAGCTGTTGCCAGCTGGTCAGGACAAGAGGTGCTCTTGTAGCCACAACGGATGCCTTGCAGCTTGGTGATGGCATCGGCGGCTTTCATGCCGCGCACAAGTATCGATATGCCTTGCAGGTTACCATGGCATCCACCATAGAATTGAACATCGTTAATAACGCCCTGCTCGTCCACTTCCAGATCAATCTGTGACGAGCAAGTACCTTGAGTATAATAAGTATATTTCATCTTTTTTAATGATTAATGAGGTCTGTCAAGCGATGAACATCCAGGATACGCATCACATTGGTGTCATACTCAATCATGTCCATGTCACTCAACTTATCAAGCGAAGCGATAAACGTTGTGCGTTGTGTGCCCAGCAGGATACATATGTCCTTCTGCTTGTACTGGAACTCAACGTCGGTTGCCCCAGGCATCGTCAATGCGTCAACAATCATAGCAAGCCGCTCTGTTACACTACCATCAGTGGTCGCTGTGAGCGACGTGATGCTGCGCTGACTGCCCGATGACAAATAATTCAGGATGTTGAACAAGAACACCTTATCAGTGTTCACCATCTTGATATAATCACTCTTGCGCAACTGCAAGATACCACACGGGCCATTGGCCACGGCGGTAAACGGATAGGCCGTTTCCTTGCCGAAGAGATATTCTGCCGCCAGCACATGAGGCGACGACAACGTCTGATTGAAGGTGATGCGCAAGTGTGAAAACGCCTGCTCCAGCCTAACCTGTCCCGACACGATGAATTTGATGTGGGTACAAGGGTCACCAGCGGCAAATATTTGCTCTCCGCTACGGAACTTCAGGAAATGGAACGGCAATTTCTCGACCAAAGCCGTAATTTTCTCAGTGCTCACACCCTGAAACAGGGGCAACTGCATCAACTGTTGGTACATGCTGTTCATCGCCTCGACGCTATTGCATTATTTCTTTAACAACTCCACAACCTGCTCAACAGCAAGCGTCTGCTGCTCTCCACTGACCATATTCTTGAGGGCGATAGTTCCGTTCTGGACTTCATCGGCACCCACAATGGCGACAAATGGGATCTTGCGATCGTTGGCATAATTCATCTGTTTCTTCATCTTGGCGGTATCGGGATACAGTTCAGCACTGATACCGGCCTTGCGCAATGCCATGATGTGACGCAACGACACCGCTGCCTCCTGCTCGCCAAAGTTGACAAACATCACCCGAGCAGTCGCCATCGTGTCGGCAGGATAGAGGTCGAGAGCGTTCAGCACATCATAGATGCGGTCAGCACCGAAACTGATGCCCACGCCTGACAAACCAGGCATACCGAAGACGCCAGTCAGGTTGTCATATCGTCCACCGCCAGTGATGCTGCCGATGGCCACATCAAGCGCCTTGACTTCGAGGATGGTGCCCGTGTAGTAGTTCAAGCCGCGTGCAAGCGACACGTCAAGTTCGACATTTGCTCGTGTGCCCAATGCTGCCACATGGTCGAGCACATAGCGCATCTCTTCAATGCCTTTCATGCCCACCTCACTGCTGGCCAGCATTTCGGCAAGGCTTGCAAGACGCTCTTCGTTGGTGCCCTCCAATCCCAGCAGGGGTTGCAAGACGGCGATGGCTGCGTCGTTCAAGCCTTTTTCCTTCAACTCGGCGTTCACGTTGTCAATACCGATTTTGTCAAGCTTGTCGATGGCTACAGTGATGTCCACAATCTTGTCGGCAGCACCGATGATTTCAGCGATACCGCTGAGGATCTTGCGGTTATTAAGCTTGATGGCGACATTGATGTTGAAACGATTGAACACCTCATCAATCATAGTAACCAGTTCCACCTCATTGAGCAAGGAGTCACTGCCCACAATATCGGCATCACACTGGTAGAACTCGCGATAACGGCCCTTCTGGGGACGGTCGGCGCGCCACACGGGCTGTACCTGGTAGCGCTTGAAAGGCATCTGCAAGTCGTTGCGGTGCTGCACCACATAGCGGGCGAAGGGCACCGTCAAGTCATAGCGCAAACCTTTCTCGCTGATCTTGGTGGTCAAGTGCAACGAGTCATGGGCCGACAGCAAATCATCGGGAGCATCTTTCAGATAGTCACCACTGTTCAAAATCTTGAACAACAGTTTGTCGCCCTCTTCTCCATACTTGCCCATCAGGGTGGACAGGTTCTCGACAGCGGGCGTTTCGATCTGCTGGAATCCGTACAGCAGGAATACGTCTTTAATTGTATTGAAGATATAGTTGCGACGCGCCATCTCAATGGGTGAGAAGTCGCGTGTCCCTTTAGGGATGGATGGTTTTTGTGCCATTATTTAATTTATGTATGTCTCGATATATTATATTAAGGATGTTATCTACGGTTTCCGCCCAAGAAAATGGCGAGATAGTATAATAATGTGGCAAGCGAACCGATAGCAGCCACAACATAGGTATAGGCAGCGGCACGAAGTGCGTCCTTGGCATACTCCAGTTGTTGGCCGTTGGCTATGCCTGAGCCTTCCAGCCACTTGATAGCACGACGGCTAGCATCCACCTCAACAGGCAATGTCACGAAACTGAACAGTACCGTGCAGGCAAACAAAGCAAGAGCTATGTATAGTGGAATCGGAGTCCAACCAACAACAACGATACCAGCAAGCAGAAGCCACTGGATAGTGTTCGATGCAAATGACACGAGAGGCACCATCTTGGTGCGCAGCTGCAGCATGCTGTAACCCACCTTGTGCTGAACGGCATGACCGCACTCGTGGGCAGCCACGGCGGCAGCTGCAATGCTGTTGGTGCCATAAACAGGCTCACTCAGGTTCACCGTTCTGTTGGCAGGATTGAAGTGGTCGGTCAACTGACCACTCACACTGGTCACCTGCACGTCACCACAACCATTCTGCTGCAGCATGGCATTGGCGATGTCACGGCCAGCCATGGGTACACCCAGAGGCACTTTACTATACTTTGCGAACTTGGACTTGAGGGAGTTCTGAACGATGATGCTCAGAATAAAGATACCTCCCATTAAAATGTAAACAAACATAATATTTGATTTTTAGTCATTGTTATCAAAATAATTTATTGCAGCAGCAATTTTGGCATGATTGTTGCAAAACAAGATGCCGGACAAAATTCTGCACTGCAAAGTTATAGTTTTTTGACCGTAAAACAGCCCAAAAGGCAAATAAAAGTATTAAAAAATGAAAATTGAGAGCAAAAATGTTTGGTAATTCAAAAATAGCCGCTACATTTGCGGCGTTGAAAGTTTTATTATTAATCATTTAATTTAAAAGTTGTTTTATTATGAAGAAGTTTTTATTGATGTTTGCAGCTGTTGCTGCTATCGCATTTGTTGGTTGCAAGACTGAGACCAAGCCCGAGGCTGAGGTTGTTGAAGAGGCTCCCGTAGCTGAGTACACTGTTGACGGCGTTGCCGCTGACCTGATGAACTGTGCTGATGAGGCTGCTGCTGTTAGCTTGCTCGATGGTATCAAGGCTAAGGCTGAGGAACTGCTCAATGGCGGTGACCAGGCTGGTTACTTCAACATCATCAACATCCTGAAGACCGTTTGGGAGAACAACAAGGAAGCCATCCTGGCTAAGATCCCCACTCTGGCAGAGAAGATGACCAATTACATCGATGTTCCCGAGAACCTGAAAGCTGGTTTTGCTGATTTCGTAGCAAAGCAGGCTGCTGAGAAGGTTGGTGAGGCTGTTGACGCTGCTGTTGACGCTGCCGGCGAGAAGGTTGATGCTGCTAAGGATGCTGTTAAGGATGCCGCTGGTAACGCAGTTGACGCTGCTAAGGAGAAAGGCGCTGAGGCTGCTCAGGCTGTAGCTGACGAGCTGAAGAAGTAATCTGAGAAAACAAGATTAATTCCTTATACAAATCAGGGCTGACTCGACTGGAGTCAGCCCTGATTGTTTTATTGATTGCCGAGACTAGAGTCACGGCACACGTAGACACTGTCACTCTTTGCCTAATTGATAGGCCAGACGCTCGTCGCCGTTGAGCAGGTAGATGATGCCACAATAAATAAAGCCATAGCGGTCGATGACATGGCGCATGATGACGTTGTCGCGGTGGGTGTCGATGCGCAGATTTCCCGCCACGTCCATGCAGTAGTCCATCACATCGTTGAAAACGCCATGGCTGGCTACTGTGCTGGCCAGGCGGTGGACTACATAATAGGGCTTGTCATCGAGCCATTGCCCTTCAAAGATTTCTTTATATGTCGGCTCGGGACCAGGAATAAAGGCGAAGGAAGCCACCACTTCCCCACTCTGTTCCACACACAGGTAACAATGCCCGTTATCGATATCGTTCTCGATGGTCTCACGGCTGGGATAGCCATCGGTCCACTGGTTCATGTTGCCGCAAGAGCGCATGATGCCACGCGCCTCATCAACGAGCCGCATAATCACGGGCACTTCTTCCTTTACGGCCTTCCTAATCATCCTTTTCATAGCAGCATACAGTAGTCAATTAATTCATTTAGTGGGGATAATACCATCGCGGCGCATCATGGCATCGATGTGGGGCTCGGTGCCACGGAAGCGTTTATAGAGCGTCATGGGAGACTCGGTGCCACCACGGGAGAGGACGTTATCGAGCCATGAGCGGGCTGTTTCGGGATTGAAGATACCGTCCTGCTTGAATTTGTCAAATGCGTCACACTCAATCATTTCGGCCCACTTGTAACCATAATAACCCGCCGCATAGCCGCCTGAGAAGATGTGGGTGAACTGCGGAGACATGATGCAACCTTCGACAGGTTCAAAGGCCTTTACATCCTTCACAGCATTGTACTCGAAGTTAAAGTCGTCGCCATCGTATGGGTCAGTGATGCTGTGCCATGCCATATCGAGATAGCCGAAGCCCAACTGACGCACACAAGCATAGGCGGCTCCATATTGCGAAGAGGCGATCAGGCGGTCAATCAGTTCTTGGGGAACAGGTTCACCCGTCTGGTAATGACGTGCAAAACTATCCAGAAATTCACGCTCATAGACGTAGTTCTCATTGAATTGAGAAGGCACCTCGACAAAGTCTCTATAAACATTGGTTCCCGAGAGGGACTGGTACTTGCAACGACTCAACAACTGATGCAGCGCATGACCGAACTCATGCATGAAGGTCTCGACCTCACGCACGGTGAGCAATGAAGGCTTGGTCTCGGTGGGACGGGTGAAATTCATCGTCAAGGTCACCAGCGGGCGCACGTCGTTGCCATTGTCGTCGATATACTGTTCGCGGAAACTCGTCATCCATGCGCCACTCTGCTTGATGTCCCTGGGGAAGAAATCGAGATAAAGCATACCAACAGCCTTGCCATCCTCATCGGTCACATCATATACCTCCACCTCGGGATGGAACACCTGGGCATCGTGATTGGGGATAAACCTCAAACCATACATCCGTTTGGCAAAACCGAAGACTCCCCTCGTCACACTGCCCAACTCAAAATAGGGCCGCAACAACTCGTCGTTGATCTCAAACATCGAGTCCTTTTCCTTGTTGCTGTAGTAGGCATAGTCCCATGGCATGATTTCCACAGGCTTGCCCTCCAGATTGCTGGCGAAGGCTGTCAATCGTTCCATCTCGCGACGCTCCACGGGCAGATAGGCTTCGCGCAACTCGTTGAGCATCTGATAAACACGTTCGGGCTTGCCAGCCATCGTGTGTTGCAGTTTGTACTCAGCGAAAGTCTTGCAGCACATGAGATGGGCTTTCTCCAATCGGGTGTTGGCGATGTCCCTCAAGATGTCAAGATTGCAGTAGTCGCCGCTGGTACACTGACGGTTATACATCTTGTACAACTTCTCACGCAAGTCGCGTCGTTCGCTATATTTCATGAAGGGGATGTAACTGGGGGCATGGAGGGTCACCAACCATTCATCCTCACGGCCTTTGTCACGGGCAGCCTGCTTGGCAGCGTCGCGGGCACTCTCAGGCAGGCCGACAATGTCCTCCTCGGCAAGCCACAATTCATATTGTGACGTCTCCTTGAGGGCATTCTGGTCAAACTTCAAGGTCAGTTCTGACAGGCGTTTGGTGAGTTCACGGTACCGGTCACGGTCAGCACCTTGCAGGTTAGCGCCACTGCGCACAAAGCCGTCATAGGTTTCCCGCAAGAGCATCTGATCCTCAACGTCATGGCTTGCAGCATCAAAACAGTCATGAACGTGCTTTACCCGTTGCCACAGTCGCTCGTTGAGGGTGATGCTGTTAAAGTGCTCGCTCAACACCGGAGCCATACGCTCACTGATGGCCATTAAGTCATCATCGGCATTGGCCGACAACATGGGATAGAACACGCCCAGCACGCGATTGAGCATTGATCCGGCACGGTCAAGCGCCACAATCGTATTCTCAAACGTCGCCTCGGCCTCATTACTGGTGATGGCTTCGACCTCGGCATCATGCTCCTTAATTCCCTGGCGGATAGCGGGCTCATAGTCGGCAATCGTGATGCGGTCAAAGGGGATCGCGCCACCAGTGGTCTTGAAAGGTCTGAAAAATATGTTGTTCTCGATCATTATTTTAAGTTATAATGGCCATGGTTGGAGCCACGGCATAAATTGACACTGACTACTAAACGTTATTATAATTCTTTGAACGATATTCCATTACTCCAACTCGACGACAGTGATGCCTGCGCCACCAAATTGGACATGCTCGTCACGATAGGATTTCACACCGGTGACGGTGTGCAGGTACTCACGGATGGCCACCTTCAAGGCGCCGGTGCCGGTGCCATGCAGGATGCGCACACGCTGGGCGCTGAACTGGATGGCGTCGTCGATGAAATAGGTAATCGCCTGTAGCGCCTCGTCGGCACGCATACCGCGCACATCGATATCGGGCTTGAAGTTCAACTGACGGTTACGTATCTCGTCACTCGTTGCACGGCCCAGAGACTCAACCTTGGGCGTCTTTTCCTTGCGCATGGTGCGTTCCACCTTGTCGGCCTCGATGCGGGTCTTGATATTACCAAAAGCCACCAGCGCATATTTCTCGTCGATACTGATGAGCGTGCCCACGGTAGTTGTGCCCTTGAGTACCACGTTGTCACCAGCACGCAGCGGACGGTTCCTGTCTTCTTGAGGCTTGGGGGCCGCCTTCTTGGGCTGCTTGCGGCGCGGTTTATCCTTGGGAGTGAGTTCCTTGAGACGCTCCGGCTCGACGGGATCCTCGGCATTGAGGCGCTGCTTGAATTCGTCCAATTGGCGCCGCAATTCCTTAGTGCGCTCCTTCTCGGCCTGCTGGAGGCGTATCTCCTTGATCGTGCGCTCGATTTGGGCATTGCTGCCGCGCAGGATTTCCTGCGCCTCGTTACGGGCATCATGGATGATCTGGCGATGCTCGGCACGGATGTTATCCAGTCGCTCATCATAGTCAGATATCATCTGGTCGAGGCGTTTTTCCTTAGCGCGGATGTCTTGACGCTTATTCTCCCAGTAGCGACGATCCCGTACGATGTCGAGCAAGTACTTGTCCATGTTGATGTAGTCACTGCCCACAATCTCGCTGGCCTTGTCGATGACCTGCTGCGGCAATCCCGTCTTACGGGCAATCTCGATGGCAAACGAACTGCCCGGATAACCCATCGACAGCTGGAACAACGGCTGCATCCGTTGGCGGTCATAGAGCATCGCGCCGTTGATCAGGCCATCGGCCTCGTCGGCAAAATGCTTGAGGTTCTGGTAGTGGGTCGTCACCACGCCCATCACCTGGTGCTCATTGAGCTGTTCCAGGATGGATTGGGCGATCGCACCGCCAATCTGCGGCTCGGTTCCACTGCCCATCTCATCAATGAGGATGAGTGTTTCTCTGCCGCCTTTAGACAGAAAGAGTTTCATGTTCTGCAGGTGGCTGCTGTAGGTACTCAGGTCGTTCTCGATGCTCTGCTGGTCACCGATGTCGATAAAGATGTCATGGAACAGGCCCATGTGGGAATTGTCACGCAAGGTGGGCAGCAAACCGCATTGCATCATGTATTGCACAACACCCACCGTCTTGAGACACACCGATTTACCGCCAGCATTAGGACCCGAAATCACAAGAATGCGGTCTTTCTTGTTCAAGGTGATATTGAGGGGCACCACTTCCTTGCCCTGACTCCGCAACGAGAGCATCAAGGCAGGATGAATGGCGCTATACCATTCCACTACAGGCTTGCGGTCTACATGACACATCTGTGCGCCAACGTTTTGAGCGAACAGGGCTTTGGCACGGATGAAGTCGAGTTGTCCCAATGTCTCCAGCACGCCCGCCAATTCGTCAAGATGGGGTCGAATCAGGTCAGTTACCTCAGTAAGGATGCGGATGATTTCACGGGCAATCTCGGCCTCGGTCTCGCGGATGCGGTTATTGGCCTCGACAATGGCATCGGGCTCAATAAACACGGTCTTGCCTGTGGCGCTCTCGTCGTGGACGATACCATGCAGTTTGCGCTTATTCATGGCGCTGACAGGCAATACCAGCCTGCCGTCGCGCAACGAGGGTTGTACATCGTTGTCGAGGATACCATCCTGTTTGCCTTGAGCGATGATGCGGCGCAAGGTGCCATTGATGCTACTGGTCACACGCGCGATAGCAGTGCGCAGTTCCTGCAAATGAGGCGAAGCGGTATCCTTGATATTACCTGCCTTGTCAAGCACGTGGCCGATAGCCGCACTCAGCTCGGGGAAAGACTGCAGACCACTTGTCAACTCACGCAGACGGGGATAGGCCGTATTACCATCACCATCGAGGGCAAAGAAACGCACCACCTGGGTTACCGTCATCAACAGTCGTTGAAGGTCGAATAAGCGTTCGGCCGACAAGAAAGTGCCAGGTGTAGCCACCTCCTTGAGCACAACACGCAGGTCGAAGTAGTAACTCAGCGGGAATTCACGTCCTGTCTGGAGGATAGACAGAAATTCATTGGTCTCCTCCAGCCAACGGATCACCTCATCACGGCGCGTGGAGAAACGCAGGCGCGGCACATTGGCTGCACCCAATGCACTCACACAGTAACGTTCCAGTTCACGCCTGACGGCATCAAAGCCAATCTTGTTCTCAAAATTAGAGGGATAAATCATGGCACAAAAGTAGTCATTTTTCGTCATTCTAACGAAATATTTGTATCTTTGCGGCATCATCAATCAAATCTTATCTATCTGATTCATGAGAAAACTGTGCTCTGTGGGCGGGATAAACTACCGTAAACGGAGCACTTTTTTAATTTTATCTTACCAAAATACGTGCTATTCAAAAAAGAATAACTACATTTGCGAATTAATATTAAAGCAATAATTAACCTATAACATTTATAACTAAATCATTTTTTATGAAGAAATTCTTATTCTTACTGCTCGCTTCGGCTGTTGCTATCAACGTTATGGCCGACAGCAAGGTTGTCATCCCCGACAGCACTGGTTTCAAGTTCACCGACACTAAGGTTATCAATCACACCCCCGTCAAGGACCAGAACAAGTCCGGTACGTGCTGGTGCTACTCGACCAACTCATTCTTTGAGAACGAGATTCTGCGCATCACGGGCAAGGAGGTTCACCTGAGTGAAGGTTTCGTTGTAAACCACTGCTACTATGACAAAGCCATCAAGTACATCCGCATGGATGGTACGATCAACTTCGCCGAAGGTGGCGCTGCCGAGGATGTGCCCTACGTATGGCGCAAATACGGTATGGTGCCCAACGAGGTCTATACCGGCATGACCTACGGTGACAAGAAGTTTGACACTAACGAGTTGACCACTCTGTTGAAGGGATACGTTGGCACCATCAACAAGAACACCCGCGGCAAGCTCACTCCCGCGTGGATGGATGGTCTGAAGGGTATCCTCGACGGTTACATGGGCAAGATGCCCGAGACCTTCGTCTATGAGGGCAAGACCTATACCCCGCAGACCTGGGCTGCCAGCCTGGGCATAAACATGGATGACTATGTGCCCATCGCATCGTTCACCCACCACCCCTATTATGAGCCCTTCGTCCTCGAGGTGGCCGACAACTGGCTGTGGTCCAGCTATCAGAACGTGCCCATCGACGAGCTGCTCGAGATTGCCAACTATGCCATCGACAACGGCTACAGCATCGCTTGGGGTTCAGACGTGAGCGAGAAGGGATTCAAGTGGCGCAATGGTTATGCTATCCTTCCCGTCAAGAAGGATGTTCCCGATGCAGCAGGTACCGACATGGCACGCTGGGCTCAACTGAGCGACAGGGACCGCGAGGCCGAGCTGTGGGACATCAAGGGCCCGGTTAAGGAGCAGTGGGTAACCCCCGAGGAGCGTCAGGAGATGTTTGACAACAAGGAGACCACCGACGACCATGGCATGGTAATCATGGGCAAAGCCGTTGACCAGGAAGGCAACAAGTACTTCAAGGTACAGAACAGCTGGGACACCAACCAGTTGTATGAGGGCTTCTTCTATTGCAGTGAGGCATTCTTCCGCGCCAAGACTCTGAACATCCTCGTTCACAAGGATGCCATCCCCGCCAAGATTGCCAAGAAGATGGGCATCAAGAAATAATCATGTGCATCTTTAATTAACACGACATTCGAGGGACTCGCAGGCCCAGCGCTTGCGGGTCCCTTTGTTCTCATTATTCTATGATAGCTGAACGGTATAATCGCGGTATCCAGTGGCCCATCCTCATCATGGTGGGCATCTTCGCTGTGCTGGCATTACTCTTGACCTCGTGGGATTCCTATCTGTATGACCTGTGGCAACACCACGATGTCATCTGGTTCTACATGTGCGGTAAGGCATGGATGAACGGCCTGACCCCCTACGTGGACTTTGCCGACAGCAAGGGTCCGCTGCTGTGGATCATCTACGGCATTGGCTACCTGTTGAGTCCCAGCAGCTATGTGGGATGTTTCTGGATCTCTTGTATCCTTTATACCATCATCTTTTACCAGTGCTACAAGTGTGCGCTGCTGTTCACGCGTGATAACCGCCTTGCACTGGTGGCAGTCGTATTGAGCGCCTTGTTTTTCCTGGGAAACGCCACACACATCGAGGTGCGCACCGAGGATTACTGTTATCCTTTTATGCTCCCGTTGTTCTACCGGTTCCTGCGCCACACCATCAACCATGAGTCCAACCATCGTTTTGCCCGGCAATCGGTGATGCTGTTGGGGTTGTCGCTGGGCGCCACCCTGCTGATCAAGTATAGCTGCACCCTCATGATGGCGGTCTTCATCCCTTACTTCTGCCTGATTGTGCCCCGCCGTTGCAACTATCCCGTGATCAAGGCGATAGGCTGGTGTGCCTTGACCTTTGTACTCACACTGGTTCCTATGCTTGCCGTACTAGCCGCCCAGGGATGCCTTGGTGCGTTTATCAACGAGTATTTCCTTGTCACGGCCAATACTTTTGGCAACCTGCATGGCAGTGCGATCACCCCTGGCAGCATCCTATTTCTCTTAACGAGTAAACGCCTGCTTATCTTCCTCGCTGGCATTGCTGTAGGCATGGTTGTTTACTTCCTGCGGGTATCTAAAGGCAGAGTCTTTGCACTGATAGCGTTGGTTTGGTTCCTTGCTGTCATCCTGCTTAATGGCACTGACAATATCTACTTCAACGTGCTCTCACTGTTCACAGTACTGTTTGCCGGACTGATTGTTCAGTTATTGGGCTGGTGGTTACACCACCGTGTCGTCATTGCCACAATGGCGATAGCGGTACTTGCAGCCCTATTCTTCATGACCGACAGGATGTCACTGTTCAACCAAAAAACACAAGAACAGACGGCATGGTATTACTATGCGCATCTCATGAGCCAGTATCAGAAGCCCCGCACACTCTATCTGTCATGTCATGACCATGGCGAGGGTGTTCCTGCAGGCGCATTACCAGCGTGCAAATACTGGAGTCTGCAAGTGGGCTACACACCACAGATGAAGGCCGACCAAATCAATGCCATCACCCAGGACAAGTGTGACGTTGTCATCGTCATGTCGGACGATAAAGAGGGGAAAGAGTTGCTTGAGGCCAAGGGGTTCCACCGTTACGATTTCACTGACATCGGCGTTGGTGAGCCAGCGCTCCCCCATTATCTCTTGTACAGCTCACGGGAACTGGATACCTCCTCATTCAAGGTACCGACATCGGCCGATGTCCTGCTCAAGCGCAACATCTGTCGGCGCAACTGAGAACTTTTTTATTCAGATGTCAGAAAAAATCACTACCTTTGTCAATTATTAATTATTATTATTAACAACAAAAACCTTTAACATCAATGAAAGCATTAAACACCGATAAGGCACCCGCTGCCATTGGTCCCTACAGTCAAGCTATCCGCACCGGCAACATCGTTTTCGTTTCGGGCCAGTTGCCCATTATCCCCGAGACCGGAGCCTTCCCCGAGGGAGGTATCAAGGAACAGACCCATCAGAGCCTGCTCAATGCCCGCGCTATCCTTCAGAGCGAGGGTCTCGACCTCAAGGATGTTGTCAAGACTACCGTCTTCCTTAGCGACATCGCTAACTTTGGTCCCATGAACGAGGTTTATGCTGAGTACTTCACAGCACCCTACCCCGCTCGTTGTGCCTTCGCCGTACGCGACCTGCCTAAAGGCGCACTCGTAGAAATTGAATTGATCGCCGAGGCTAATTAATCCTCAACGACGAGACATATTTTTCATCAAGAGACGCGACTACATGCCGTGTCTCTTTTTTTGCCTAATTGTGATTATCACAGGAATTGAATGATGCAGTAAAAGGCACTGCCTAGATGCGTTTATCATGGAATTCTATAGGTAAGTCAGAATTAATTAGTAATTTTGCGGCTTCAAAAACAAAAAACTGATTATCGACGACTCATGCATCACTTGCAACAATTCTACACCATCGGACTGCTCATCGTGTCCAATATCTTTATGACAGTGGCTTGGTACGGCCACCTCAAACTGCAGCAACTCAAGATTTTCACCAGCGACACGCCACTCTATCTCATTATCCTGCTGTCGTGGTTGTTGGCATTGCCCGAGTATTCGTGTCAGGTGCCAGCCAACCGTATCGGCTTTGACGGCAATGGCGGCCCGTTCAACATCATGCAACTCAAGGTGATTCAGGAAGTGGTATCATTGACCGTGTTCACGGTGTTTGTCACGATATGCTTCAATGGTGAGTCGTTACGCTGGAACCACCTTGCAGCATTTATCTGCCTGATTTTGGCAGTGTTCTTTGTGTTCCACAAGTGGTAGTTTTTAGATTAGAGATAAGTGAGATTGGCACTTTCTTTTACTATTAGGGAGTGAATAATGCGGTGACCAGGGTGATGTGCTTGGGGAGGGAACCGTCGGTGCTCCATTCCAAGTCGATGCCCAGCATTTCACGGGTCATCGCCTCGATGTCAAAACCTACCGATTCCAAGGAGTGACGCATCATTTCAGGATGGCGGCAAGGTTTGCCCTCGGGACGGGTGCAACCCTCGGGACACAGCACACAGCGGAAGGTGAAACAACGGCTACCTGGCGTGTTTCGCTCCATCTCATAGAGTCGTGGCAACAACGTCTTCCATACTTCCTGCATCGCCTCACGGCCCGTAGCAGTGGATTGCTCGGTATTCTTGCAGGCAATACGTGTCTCCTCGTCAAATTCGATGGTCGTGCCCATCAGCATCACCTGGCTGAAGCCGTCACTCTGTGTCCTCGGGTCAAAATCAAAAGGCGGGCAACTCCATGACTTGCCATAGCCAGGACACTGCAAGCAGAATGCCCCGATGCGCTCTACATCGCGGTAACGGCGGATGAACTCATCGGCTACCATCGTCGCTTGTTTGGTTGTGACTGTATATTTCATGGTTGCAAAAGTACAAGAAAGTCCTTACCTTTGCAAGAAAAAACGACCAATATGACTGATTATGAATAAGAAGAATAACAACAGGATGCACGTGGTGTTTGATTTAGGAGGAGTTGTATTCCGCCTCGACAAATCGATCGCCATCGAGCGTTTCAAAGAAATCGGGGTAACAAAAGTAGAAGAATTCCTAGACGATTATGCCCAGAAAGGCATCTTCGGCGACCTGGAAGCGGGTAAACTCACAGCGGAACAATACCGTGACGAGTTGAGTCGTATCACAGGGAAACAGTTAACGATGGAAGAGCTGGAATATGCGTGGACAGGCTATGCCGCCGAGTTGTACCAGCGAAACTTCGATGCCCTATTGCGCCTGCGCCAAGAAGGTTATCCAGTAGCTTTGTTGTCTAACACCAACCCATTCATGATGCGGTGGGCACGCAGTAACGAGTTTGACGGCAACGGCCATGGACTTGACCACTACTTTCACCGCCTGTACCTGAGCTACGAGATGCGCATGATGAAACCAGCGCCCGAGATATTCAAGGCGATGATTGAGGGTGAACAGACAAGTCCAGAAAACATCCTGTTCATTGATGACAGTGCCCGCAACTGCGAGGCTGCAGCCGCCCTGGGTATCCAAACGCTGAACCCCGATAATGGTGGAGACTGGCGTAGCGATGTGTTCTCAGTCCTGGGAATTGAGTTGTAGTAACAATCGTTAGAGTAAGATAACAAACAGGGTGGCCTTGATGAGGTCACCCTGTTGTGTTTATTAATGGTCAAGTGATCAGTTCTTCTTTTCCTCGGCGGGAGCGGGAGCAGGGGCAGCAGCTGCCTTGGCAGCGGCGATGCTGTCCTGCTGAGCCTTGTACTGCTTAGCAGCCTCACTGTCAGGTTTCAGCCACGTGTCAAGCCACTTGAAGTACTCACGCTGCCACAGGATGCTGTTCTGGGGCTTGAGGATCCAGTGGTTCTCATCGGGGAAGAGCAGCAGACGGGCGGGCAGACCCTTGATCTTAGCGGCATTGAATGCCTGGCAAGCCTGGGTGAAGACAATGCGGTAGTCGAGTTCACCAGCGGTACACATGATGGGAGTATCCCAGTTCTGAACATAGTTCTTGGGGTTGGCCTGGGTGTAGGAGCGCTGAGCGATAGCATTGTTCTTATCCCAGTACGGGCCACCCAGATCCCACTGTACAAACCACATCTCCTCGGTCTCAAGGTACTGAGCCTCAAGGTTGAAGATACCGGCATGAGCCAGGAAGCAAGCAAAGCGCTTGTTGTGGTTGCCTGCGAGGAAGTAAACCGAATAGCCACCATAGCTGGCACCAACAGCACCAATGTGGTCACCGTCGATGTAGGGCTCTTTCTTCATATAGTCCACAGCGCTGAGGTAGTCGCGCATGTTCTGGCCACCGTAATCGCCACTGATCTGGGCATTCCACTCGGTACCGAAGCCAGGCAGGCCACGACGGTTGGGCAGAATCACGATATAGCCGTTGCTGGCCATGATGCGCATGTTCCAACGGTAGCTCCAGAACTGGCTAACGGGGGATTGAGGACCACCCTCGCAGAAGAGGATAGCAGGATACTTCTTGTTGGGATCGAAGTTGGGCGGATAGCATACCCAGGTGGTCATCAACTTGCCATCGGTGGTGGGCACCATGCGTTTCTCGATGCCGATGGGATCCACCTGAGCGAGCATCTCGTCGTTGACGTGAGTGAGCTGCACGGGCTCTTTGCCCATCTGCAGGCTATAAATCTCATTGGGGGTCTGATAGCTCTGGAGGCAAGCAATCACTGTCTCGTTGCCAGCAAAAGCCATGCTATTGAAGTCACACACACCCATGGCAATGGTGTCCACCTTTTGGGTAGCCACATCCATGCGGAAGATGGGCTGCGTACCCTGGAACGGGCAGATGAAATAGATGGCCTTCTCGTCGGGAGACCAAGCAATATCGTCCACGCTGTAGTCCCAATTCTCGGTCAGGTCCTTCTTGTTGCCTGCGGCATCCATGAAGAAAATGCGGTTTTTATCGGCCTCGTATCCATCATGCTCCATCGAGAGCCAAGCCATCTCACCCTTGCTGTTGATGATGGGATAGGTGTCATAACCCATCATGCCCTGCGTCAGGTTCTCGGTCTTTCCAGTCTCAAGGTTATACTTGTACAGGTCGCTGTTGGTCGAGAAAGCATAGTCTTTGCCAGTCTTCTTGCGGCAGACGTAAACGAGTGACTTGCTGTCGGGCGTCCATGCCAGGGACTCAATGCCACCCCAGGGCTTCATGGGCGACTCATAGGGCTCACCTTCAAGGATGTCCTTCACATTACCCGCCTTGCTGCCGTCGAAGTCGGCTACAAAGGGATGGGGAATGGTCGTTACCCACTCGTCCCAGTGCTTGTACATCATGTCGTCATAAAGTTTGCCCGTCGTCTTGTCCAGATCGGGATACACATCTTGGGCTGTTTTGCCATATTTCACCTGTGAAATCATGACCACGCGTTTCTCGTCGGGCGAGAAAACGAAGCCTTCGATTCCCTCTTCGATATTGCTCACACAACTGCGTCCGCCACCATCGGCGTTCATGGTCCACAGCTGGGGCACGGTGGCCTCGCCCTCCTCGGTGTAGATGAAGGCAATCTTCTTGCCGCCATCAATCCAGACGTAGTTGCTCTCGCTGCGCGGGGTGTTAGTGATCTGGCGGGCATTCTTGCCGTCAATGTCCATCACCCACAGGTCGCAATTCCCCTTGTTGGTCGCGATATCATAATAGGTAACACCATAAAGGATTTTCTTGCCGTCGGGCGATACCTGGGGGCCGCCTACGCGTCCCAACTGATTGAGGAACTCGGGAGTAAACTCTTTCTTCTCCATCTTAGCTGTGGATTTCTCGGTGGCAGGCGACTGACCAGGAGCCGTTTCCTGCTTGGAGCAGGTCGAAGAGCTCAACAGGGCCAAAGCCGCAACCGACATTGCTGTTAATTTTGCTAATCTCATACAATTAAATACGTTAATGATGTTATAGTGTTAAATTGTTTTCCAGACTTTTCAAGACGCAAAAGTAGAGATTTTCCGCTTGTGATGCAATATTTCGCGTGAAGTTTTTTACAATCCCGCTTTTCATTGTCTGAAAAGTTGATGATTTATGGATTAAAAGTAGTACCTTTGCACTGTTTTTAGAGCGACAAAAGATAGCAATGATTCAGGTAAAGATTGACCCAAGAATTAAGGAAGCGTGCCCCGAGACCCGCATCGGGCTTATTCGCGCGACGGTAGTCAACGAGCCGACATGTGATGAGCTGTGGGCAGAAATTGAGGCCGCAGCCCAAGAAATCCGAGATTGCTATGAATTGCTGGCCATCAACCAGCGTCCCGCCATCGCAGCGACACGTCACCTGTACAAGGCACTGGGCAAAGATCCAAGCCGCTACCGTGTGGCCAGCGAAGCCCTGTGCCGCCGCATCATCCGCGGGTTGGGAATCTACCGCCTGACGACGCTCATCGACGTGGTGAACCTGGTGTCGATCAAGAGCGGTTATCCCATCAGCGGACTGGATGCCAACCGTATCGTTGGCGACACGCTCACGATGAGCGTGGGCACCCAAGACGACGTGTATAACGGCATCGGGCGCGGCCTGCTCAACATCGACGGGATGCCCGTCTATCGAGACTCCGCCGGTCCCATTGCCACCCCCACGAGCGATGAGGAGCGCACCAAATTCACCGAGGAGACAACCACCGCCCAGATCAACATCAACGCCTTTGGCCCCGAGATGCCCTTGGAGCAAGCCGTGGACTGGACTGCGGCGCTTTTGCAACGGTACGCGCATGCCAGTGAAATAGAGACTAGTATTGTTTGAAGTCAGGAGTAATTATTAGAATATGGAAATATTAGAAATCATAGAGAAAAACGTCAACCAGCGTTACATCGATCAAGTAGTAGATACGCTCAAGAGCGGCGGACTCATCATCTACCCCACCGACACGGTGTATGCACTGGGTTGTGACGCCCTCAACAACCAAGCTATAGAGCGCATCTGTTCCATCAAGGAGATGAAATCGGCCAAGACCAACCTGTCGATCATCTGTGACGACATCTCGCAAGTGGCGCAGTACGCCAAGTTTGACAACACACAGTTCAGGCTGATGAAGTCAAACCTTCCTGGACCGTTCACATTCATTCTGCCGGCCTTGTCTAAGCTGCCGAAGGCCTTTAAGGGTCGCCGCACAGTGGGAATCCGTATTCCCGACAACGAGATCGCGTTGTCGATTGTGCGCACGCTGGGCGGTCCCATCCTGACGACATCGGTTCCCGGTGACGACGAGGATTACCGCTGTGAGCCAGGTCTGATGGCCGAAGTGTTTGGATCACAGGTAGATATCATCATTGACTCGGGCCGCGGACAACTGCTACCCTCTACTATCGTGGACTGCACTGGCGACGAGCCACAGATTACGCGCTTGGGAAAAGGTAAACTTGTGATTTAATAAAAGAATCTAAGAATCAGGAAAATATGAAGAAGTTTTTTTATTGCTTGACAGCATTGATTGCGCTTGCGGCATGTAGTAACAACAACAGCGAGCAGAAAAATGACAGTGATGCTGCCGCTAACGAGAACGTAACTGAACAGGTCGAAACTCCTGCCGTCACTCCCGACGAGAGTCAGGATGGCTGGGGCAAACAAAGCACCATCATGAGCGCTAAGCCGATGGTGGTGGATTTCTTTGCCACCTGGTGCGGTCCATGCAAGCAACTGGAACCCATTCTTGAGGAAATCGAGAAGAACCATCAGGGCGAAATCATCTTTCAACGCATCGACATTGACAAGGAGCCCGGCTTAGCGCAAGAGTTCCGCATCGAGGCCATCCCCATGCTGATGTTCATCACGCCTGACGGCGAATACCAGACCATCGTGGGGTTGGAGAAACCCGAAGTCATTGAGGCCAAAATTGCCGAGTTGCTGAAGCGCAGCACCAAAGCATCTTAGTCAGAGAGTGCCAAAAAGGCATAATATTGTTCTTTTTCGCCGATTGTAACTGATTGATTGGGCGATAAAGTTGTGATATTGAGTTTTTTTTGCGAACTTTGCAGCCGTTTTTTAAAGATAACTGACTAGTCAATATTTAACTTCATCATGGAGATTACTGCACAACAACTTGCAGCAATGGTTAATGGCACGGTCGATGGTGATGCCACGACAGTGATTAACAACTATGCAAAAATCGAAGAGGCCACCGCAGGCTGCCTGACGTTCCTGGCCAATCCCAAATACACGCACTTCGTCTATACGACCCAAGCATCGGCTGTGCTGGTGCGCAAGGATTTTGTCGCCGAGCAGGAAGTGAAAGCCACACTCATCCGCGTCGACGACCCCTACAAGACACTTGCCGACTTGCTGAACTTCGTCAACAGCCAGCGTCCCGAGAAACGCGGCATCGAGCAACCCATCCACGTGGGCCAGGGCACAACCCTGCCCGACGACGTGTATGTCGGTGCATTCGCCTATATCGGTGACGGGGTAACCATCGGCAAAAACGTGAAGATTTATCCACAGGTGTACGTGGGCGACGGCGTGACCCTGGGCGACAACGTTATCCTGTACCCTGGTGTGAAGATCTACCACGGTTGCCGCATCGGCAACCGCTGCATCGTGCAGGGCGGCGCCATCATCGGCGGTGACGGCTTCGGCTTCGCTCCCAAGGAGGATGGCACCTATGAGAAGATTTCCCAAGTGGGTATCGTCATCCTGGAGGATGATGTTGAGATTGGTGCCAACACGACCATCGACCGTGCCACTATGGGTGCTACTGTGGTCAAGAAGGGTGCCAAATTGGATAACCTTATTCAAATCGCCCACAACGTTGAGGTTGGCGAGAGCACCGTCATGGCTGCTCAGGTGGGTGTTGCAGGCTCAACTAAGATTGGCAAATACAACATGGTCGGCGGCCAAGTGGGCTTCGCCGGACACATCACTGTGGGTGACAAGAACGGCATCGGCGCCCAGACAGGCGTTGACAACAGCATCGGCAGCGGCGGCAAGTGGCTTGGCGCTCCCGTGCAGCCCGCCATGGAGTTTGCCCGCCAGACCGTTTACCTGAAGCGGTTGGGCGAGATGTACAACGACATCAAGGAGTTGAAGAAGAGGCTATAGGTTTTAGGTATTGAAATTGAGAAAATGAAACAGACAACCCTCAAGAGCGAATTCACCGTCACAGGCAAGGGATTGCACACAGGACAACTGTCAACGGCCACGTTCAAACCCGCCGAGGTGAACACGGGCTATGTATTCAAGCGCATTGACCTGGAGGGACAACCCACTATCCAGGCCCTTGCCGAGCACGTCATCGAGACCACTCGCGGCACCGTCATTGCCAGCAAGAGCAACAAGGAAGCCCGTGTGAGCACTATCGAACACGCTATGGCTGCCCTTTATGCCGCAGGCATCGACAACTGCCTGATTGAGGTGAATTGCGGCGAGGTGCCCATCCTTGACGGCAGCGCTATCATCTGGTGCCAGGAAATCGAGAAAGCCGGCATTGTCGAGCAGGAAGCCGAGAAGGAATTCTATGTTGTGAAGCAGCGCATCAAGGTCGTGGACAAGCAGACGGGCTCCTCGCTCATCGTGTTGCCCGACGATGACTTGTCGATAGACTGCATGATCGAGTTTGACTCGCCCGTGCTGGGCAACCAGTTTGCCTCGTTGACCGACATCCGCCAGTTCAAGGATCAGATTGCCGCCAGCCGCACATTTGTGTTTGTGCGCGAGGTGCAACCGCTCATCCAACTCAACCTCATCAAGGGTGGTGACCTGGACAATGCCATCGTCATCTATGACACCCCCATGAAACAAGCCGACCTGGACCACATGGCCGACGTAATGAATGTGCCCCACAAACCTGCTAACGAGCTGGGATACCTCAATAACAAGCCGTTAGCATTCAAAAATGAGCCAGCCCTGCACAATCTGCTGGATGTTATTTTAGAG
>JAEEGF011090490.1_pt1 | contig 51654 bp, 48 predicted proteins | sample 9134171 | NCBI WGS metagenome assembly JAEEGF01 (sample SAMN16246542, study PRJNA631951) | gut metagenome | biome: gut microbiome; feature: rumen; material: AP-attached | host: Bos | place: Iran: Karaj | collected 2018-10 | reverse complement strand
TCTATGTCGGAATGATAGTAATCAATCTGGTCTTTGTTCTGATCATATGGAAGAAAGTCGGTAAGACAATTGATTTTGAAAAGATAAGGCGCGAGTGGTAGGAGGCATTGTATGAAATGCAAGCGTTTCGAAGCCGGAAGTGGACTAGGGGGACGGGGTTAGTAGTCCAAAAAGATAGGTTATAACACTAGAGCTTTAAGGTGCGATAAAAATCTTTCTGCTATAGGTGTAAATGCCTGATAGCGGTTCCATGCGAAATATATTTTGTTTTCAAGCTTAGGAGACAACGGTCTGAATGCAAGGCCGTTGTTTTTTGATGTATCAATAAGGTGATCATAGGTGAGAAGATACCCAAGACCTTCCATTGTGAAAATAGAGCCATTGTAGGAAAGACGGAAAGAACCTTCAAGCTGAAGCTCAGAAAATCTGCTCCCTGCCCATTTCTTTATATCTCCGTTCCAAGCCTGATCTGAGCAGAAAAGAGGTAATCCTATCAGGTCATCCAAACGAATGGATTGCTTTTTTGCCAGAGGGTCATTTTCAGGAATGATAAGTCCCCAGGTATCAGCCTGTGGAAATTCTATATATTCATACTTTCTGATGTCCGGCTGCTCAACCAGAACAACAAAATCAAGAAGTCCTTTTTCTGTTTTTTCAGATAGTTGCTCTGTATCACCACTTGTGATGTGATAGTGGAGACTGGGATAGCTTTCTTTAAAGGTCTTGATTGCTCTTGCAAGGAATCTTAGCTGATAAGATTCTGCAAGTCCCAGGTAAAGATTGCCTCCGCTTACGTCATCAAGTGAAACAAATTCCTGCTCGATTTTATCAGCCATGCTCACAAGATCTTCTGCACGGTTTCTGAGAAGAATTCCTTCTTCTGTCAGCTTTATACTGAAACTGTGCCTTGTAAATAGCTTCTTACCCAATTCTTCTTCCAATGATTTTAATTGTTTGGATAGAGTTGGCTGAGTCACATGCAGTATCTCAGCGGCTCTGCTCATGTTTTCTTCTCTTGCTACAGCTAAAAAATATCTTAAAGTCCTGATTTCCATGGTGATTCCTTTCTGCACTGCTCATTGCTGAATGATATGCCAAAATGGAATAATATGATATTCATTATAACTATTAGCAAAAAATCTTACAAGCTCATACAATAGAATTGTAAGTGAAATATTTACATGGAAATGAGGAATACTCATGGATAAAGAATATCTAAAGCAAAGCCTTTCAGATGCGGGATGCTGTAATGAGGCAACAGACACTATCCTGGAAAGATTTGAGTCAGGCAGTATCGATGAAATGGTAAGGCTTCTGAAAAAAGAAAGATGCCGTGCCATGGACGAGTACCACGAAAGCGGGAGAAAAGTTGACTGCATGGATTTCATGCTAAGAAAAATCGAAAACGAAATGAAGGAGAGATGACGGAGGTATCAAATGATGATCAGAACAGAAGAACTTAATTTAGTAACAGAGTGGGATAAGACCTTTCCAAAGAGTGAGAAGATAGAACACAGCAAGGTGACATTTGCAAATCGCTACGGGATAACTCTTGCGGCAGATATGTATATACCAAAGGATATAGATGGCAAGCTTCCGGCTATTGCAGTATCAGGACCTTTTGGAGCTGTTAAGGAGCAGTGTTCAGGATTATATGCCCAGACTATGGCAGAAAGAGGATTTCTTACAATAGCCTTTGATCCCTCTTTTACAGGAGAGTCAGGCGGCAACGTAAGATATATGGCATCACCTGATATCAATACAGAGGATTTTATGGCTGCAGTTGATTTTCTTTCACTTAATGAAAAGGTAGATCCGGAAAGAATAGGAATCATAGGAATCTGCGGATGGGGCGGAATGGCTGTCAATACAGCTGCTCTTGACACAAGAATCAAAGCTACAGCTGCAATGACCATGTATGACATGACAAGAGTTAATGCAAAAGGTTACTTTGATGCCGATGACAGTGAAGAAAAGAGATATGAAGCGAAAAAGGCTATGTGCGCTCAGCGTCTTGAAGATTTAAAGAATGGAGAATATAAGCGCGCGGGAGGTGTTGTAGATCCTCTACCTGCAGATGCACCTTTCTTTGTAAAAGACTACTTTGATTACTACAAAACTGATCGCGGATATCATGCCCGTTCCCTTAATTCCAATGATGGATGGAATGTGATAGGCTGTGAATCCTTCATGAATCAGCCAATCCTTAAATACAGCAATGAAATCAGAAGTGCAGTGCTTCTTGTACATGGCGAGAAGGCTCACTCCTGCTACTTCAGTAAAGACGCTTTTGCCGATATGATAAAGGACAGCAAATATGCTGATAATAAAGAGCTGATGATCATCCCTGATGCAGTTCATACAGATCTGTATGATGGAGGAGATAAGGATTATATTCCGTTTGACAAACTTGAGAGCTTCTTCAATGAATATCTGAAATAAGGAGAGGTGACGATGAGTAAGGTTTTGATAATAAAGACAAGTCTTAGAGTAAAGAGCAATTCTGATATTCTGGCAGATAAAGTATCTGATGGAGCAAAAGCTGCGGGACATGATGTGGAAGTCATCAGCCTCAAGGACAAAACAGTTGGATTCTGCAAAGGATGTCTTGCATGCCAAAAGACGCAGAAGTGCGTGATAAATGATGATGCTGTAGAGATTGCGAAAAAAGTAAAGAATGCAGATACGCTTGTATTTGCGACCCCTATCTACTATTACGAGATGAGCGGACAGATGAAGACTCTCCTTGACAGACTTAATCCGCTTTATCCTTCTGACTATAGATTTCGTAATGTCTATATGCTTTCGACTGCTGCTGAAGATGACACATTTGTTCCTGAGAAAGCTGTCAGTGGTCTGAATGGCTGGGTAGAGTGTTTTGAGAAAGCTTCATTTAAAGGTTCACTGTTTTGTGGCGGAATAAATGACATGGGTGAAGCAGAAGGCAAAGAAGAGGAAAAGCGGGAAGCTTATGAGTTTGGAAAATCTCTTTTGTAAAAATACAGGTAAAACGCTTATAGCGTTATGTGTGATGGTTGTAAACCTCTTTACCGGATGTGGATATAATGAGAATGCACAGGTTCACTCGAAGGTTGATTTGGTTCAAGACAATTATGTAGAAACAATACAGTCACAGGTTAACGCTGATGCTAAAACGAACAGTAATACGGCAACGGAAGATCACTTAAAGGATGAAGAAGACGTAATTACTAATGATGAAAGGTCGACGGAAAATATGCTTAAGCTTTTTATAAATGATGAAGAGATACAGGTAATCTGGGAAGAAAATGAATCAGTAGAAGCTCTGAAGAATCTGGCTGAAGATAAACCTATCATCATTGATATGTCTATGTATGGCGACTTTGAGCAGGTTGGCTCTATTGGTCAGTCTATTCCAAGGAATGATAAGCAGATGACTACAAGTGCCGGGGACATTGTTTTGTATTCAGGTAATCAGCTGGTAGTGTTTTACGGTTCAAATAGCTGGGCTTATACAAAGCTCGGGCATATTGATAATACATCTGCGGAAGAAATGAAAAAAAGGCTTGGTTCCGGGGACGTTAACGTAACAATAAGTATTACTGAATAAGCTTATGAGAAGTAGTGATAGAGTTTTATTCAAGATATGAGAAAAGAAAACTTTCCGTAACGGAATGTTTTTCTTTTACAAACAATACAACAAGTGTATTATATATAGTATAGGTTCCATATAAAATGAAGTCATGAAAACAAGTAAGGAGACTTCAGATATGGAACAGAACAGGAAAATGTATGGGGAGATCTTTAAGGAACGGGAATATAGAAAGCTTATTTTTGCTACGGTTATCAATCGATTTGGCGATTCTGTAGATGCAATCGCCTTTACATGGCTGGTTTATCTGATCACAAAAAGCGCAGCTTGGTCAGCAATAGTTTTTGCACTTAATACACTTCCCAACGTGGTGGTTCAGCCTTTTGCCGGAGCTATTGTTGAGAAGATGAACAAGAAGCATGTGATTGTAGCAACACATCTTCTTAGGGCAGTCATTATTACATTGTTTGCGTTTATTTATAGAGCAGGCTTAGTGAATGCGCCGGTTATGGCGATCTTTACTTTGGTCATCACAACAGTGGAATCCTTTAATCTGCCTGCAACTTCAGCATTTACATTGCAGGTAGTTAAGAAAGAGCATATGACCTGCGGAATGAGTCTTAATTCCATGCTTTCAAGTGCTGCATCTTTGGCAGGTACAGGTGTTGCGGGAGTGATCATTGCAACAGCAGGCGTTTCTGTAGCAATGATGATTGATGTGGTAACTTTTGCGGTTGCAGCGATGCTTATCAGCGCAATGAAAGCCGGAAGAACAGCAATTACCGAAGCAGCACCGAATGAAGTCTCCAAGGAAACATCCGCAACCGGAGAAAAAGAAAATAAAAAAGAACAGAGCAAAATTGAATTCTTCCTGGATGGATTTAGATATGTGGCAAGATCCCGAGTTATCTGCAATTATGGATTACTTGCTGTTGCACTTAATTTTATGCTCATTCCGATAAATGCACTTCAAGCACCGATTGCAGGCGAGATATTCAGGATGGGCGGAGAAATCCTCAGTATCGCAGGCGCATTTGCTGCAATCGGAGGTATTGCCGGATCCGCACTTGTGCCGGTTCTTTCAAAGAAACTCTCTCCCCTTAAGATGACCATGCTTGGTACATCACTTCTCGGAGCGGGAATGCTTGGAATGGCCTGCGGTGGAGTCTTTGCCGGAAATAATATTGCCTGTTATGTGGACGTAGCAGCTTCATTTTTTATCATGATGGTGGCAGCTTCAATAATAGGCGGTACGATCAATATCCAGTTTATGAAAAACGCCGATCCCGAATATATTGCAAGAGCGTCAGCAGTAATGGGCGCATGCGGAGCAGCATGTATGCCGGTGGGATCGCTTCTTTTAAGCGCGGTTGTGACCAGGGTCAGCACAGAAGCAATTCTTGTTTTCTGCGTAATTTTTACGATAGCTATTCTTGCAATCTTAGTCTTTGCAAAACCACAGATGGAGATTGAGGAAGGCTCACTTGGAATTAAAAACGAGAAAGTATCAGCTGATTTAGGATAAAAATTCTTTCATTACAGGAGTTTGTAATGCAGATAAAGCTTAATGAAAACATAAAGAAATATCGAAAGAGCATGAATCTTACCCAGGAAGAACTTGCAGAAGCATTTGGAGTTACGGTTGGAGCCGTATCAAAGTGGGAAAGCGGCAGTAATGTGCCGGATATCCTGACTCTTATGCAGCTTGCAGACTTTTTCAGCATATCTGTGGATGTGCTTTTGGGCTATAGCATGTCCTCCAAGAACATAAAAGACATTTCTGACAGGATGGATTCTCTTTTGCATGAGGATAAATATGAAGAGGCTATCGCTGAGGCAGAAAAAGCACTGGTCAGATATCCGGGTAACTTTTCGATTCTAACAAGCTGTGCGGACACATACTATATTGTTTCATCGGTAAAAGATTTGAAGGATTACCGGGAAAAAGCAATAGAACTTTACGAGTCGTCTCTTCGCTACGTTTCACAGAGTGACAAACCGGATCAGGAAACCTTTAGCATTAAATATCGCATCGCAGCTATAAAAGGCCGTGACAACCCTGAGAAATCTCTTGAGGAGTTTGAAAAGATAAACTATCAAGGCATAGCAGACATCAACATTGCCAATATTTTAAGAATGACAGGCAAGCCGGAAGAAGCAATGGAGGCTTACACGAAAGTTTTGGTCTCCATTCTGGTCAAGACCATGGAATTTTCTACAGAAATGTTTATGGTGTTGGTTTCTATGGACAACACGAAGGGATACAAAGAAGCCTGTGAGATCATGGATTGGTATATGACTATAGTAGATGCTACCATCATTGATAGGAGCAAGAACAGTTATCTTTCCAAGATGATGATCTTGGGACTTATTTTTAAATCATTAGTTCTTTCCTGCCTCAAAAAGAATGATGAAATGAAAGCCTGCATTGATACAGCCTTAGAAATAGCAAAGCAGTATGACAAAAATCCTTCAAATGATTTTGCAGGAAAGATCAGATTCTGGCATGGAAGTGAGGATTATCACATTTCTCTATATGATAATTTTGGCGTTGGAGCCATGGCCGGTATCGATAATCTTTTTAATATGGGGCCTAAAGTGCTGCCTCCTAAAGTCATAAAGAAGATGGAAGCGTCACTTGAATATTGGAATAGTGTAAAATAAGGAATCTCGCTGTCTGAAAACGAACTTTTGAGCCGGACTTGACAGCGAGATTTTACTTTTTATGAATTCCGCTGTTGAAAGATGCCGGAGTGAAGAAAAAAGAACAGCGAAAAACAGGATTTCGGAGATTCCGCTGTTGAAAGGCGCCGGAGTGAAGAAAAAAGAACAGCGGAAAATAGGATTTCGGAGATTCCGCTGTTGAAAGGTGCCGGAGTGAAGAAAAAAGAACAGCGAAAAATAGGATTTCGGAGATCCCGCTGTTGAAAGACCCACGATGCGGGGCGAAATGCGGATTGTATGCTGACTTCACTATGGATATAATGAATTTATGAATAAAAAACCGGACACGGCCACAGGAGGAGCAATGAAAGAATTTTACATCGACAGTGACGGAACAAAACTACATGCGAAGCTTGATTATCCCGAAGGAATTGAAAAAGGACCTCTGTGCATATTGATTCACGGATTTACGGGATGGCTGGATGAAGACCATATCATCGCAGTGCAAAAAGCCATGAACGAAGTCGGCATAATTGTATTACGAGTGGACATGTACGGACATGGACTGAGCGGCGGTGAATTCAAGCATCACACTCTCTATAAATGGGTAACTAACGCGCTTTCCGTGATGGAGTACGTTAAAGGTCTCGATTTCGTGACGGATATATATTTATGCGGGCATTCCCAGGGCGGACTTCTCACCATGCTGATCGGAGGCATGTGCGCCGATGATTTAAAGGCAATAATCCCGCTGTCTCCTGCATGGATGATTCCGGAGGATGCAAGAAGAGGAGAACTGCTGGGGGCAACCTTTGATCCTGCCCACATACCCGATATGCTTAAGGGATGGGATTGGGAGCTTTCAGGCGATTATATTCGTGTGGCGCAGACAATTCATCCCGAAGACGAAATCGCCCGTTATAAAGGTCCTGTCTTAATTATTCACGGTGATGAAGATGAGGCGGTACCATATTTTTACGGCAAGAAGGCAGCAGAGCTTTACAAAAACGCGAAGCTCGTTACTGTTTATGGGGAAGACCATTGTTACACCCGTCACATAGATAAGGTGACGGAAGCCGTGAAAGAGTTCTTTTTGCAAAAATAAAAACAGCATCAATTCCGCGAATATAAAGAAAGTTGCAGACCTGAAGAATATATGATAATATATCAATAGATATCAAAGTATATCAAAGTATATTTGGTATAAAGAGGTGCAACCATGACTATACAGGAAATGAGTGAAATAAAAGATATGCGAGGATTCAGCCTTTCGCAGTTATCTCAATATTCCGGTGTTCCCGTAGTGACACTTCAGAAGATATTTTCAGGTAAGACCGAAAATCCAAGGCCCGTAACGCTGGCAGCAATAGAGCGCGCACTTACCTCTCGGGAATTTATATCAGAGGGCAGAGCTTATCACTATGACATGGCGAGGGAGACTTCAGAGAATCACGTAAACTTGCTTCGCGAGACCGCGGAGAATCGCTATAACAGTCATATTAGCGGACTGACTATTGACGAGTACATAGAAATCTCAGGAGATGCCCACACTGAATTGATAGACGGCAAAATTTATTATTTTGCTGCACCTACCGTAAAGCACCAACAGCTTATTCAAAAAGTTTTTCTTGCTTTTAACACATATATATCTGAAAAAGGCGGGGCATGTGTGGTCTTGATGGGGCCTGCAGACGTGCATCTTGAAAAAGATGATAACAACAATATGCTTGTGCCCGACCTGACAGTTACCTGTGACAAAGATAAGATAAAAGACCGCATCGAAGGCGCACCGGATTTTGTATTAGAGGTTCTTTCTCCTTCAACAAAGAGCCGTGACATGGGCATTAAGCTTACAAAGTACATGAATGCAGGAGTCCGTGAGTATTGGATCATAGACCCGAAAAAAGAACGCATTGTAAAGTACCATTTCGAAGATGAAGATTATCTTCCGGAAGTCTTTTCTTTCGGTGAAGACGTGCCGGTCTCGGTTTATGACGGTGATTTAAAAATCAGATTATAAAGCCGGTCGAAGAGATATTTGCGCGTAGTCAGCTATGACTTAAAAATCAGAATAAAAAAAGGCTTCATGAGGGGTCAGACCCGCTCGATGAAGCCGATTTCTTCAAGTTTTTTCATGTAGACGCTGAGCCTCTCGTAAAGTGGTTCGGCATCTTCTTTATATTCTTCATGCAGAAGCTTACCGATTTCATAGACGGAAAGCTTACCGTCTATCTTGGTAAAGATAAAACTGCCCATGCCCTGAAGCTCTATCTGACTCACTTTAGGCTTCTTAAAAAGAAGCTGAGCAAGTCTGTTTGTTATACCTTTATTCTCCATATTGACCGTTACCCGGCCGGCGTCATCCACCGACCAGGTAAGGCTTTCTTTTATCTTAAAGATATAGTCAAGGTAATTATCACTGTTTCTTTTCATTGTCTCTCTTTACGGCATATATGCCGATCATAACAACTACAAAAGCAAGTACGGCTAAACCACCGAACATGCCAAGGTTAAGGGAACCGGATAAATCGATTTTATCACCGACACCTAAAACTGCGAGGATCGCAAGAATGATTCCCGCAATGCCTTCACCGGCAATAAGACCGGAACTGAAGAGTATGCCCTTGCCTGCTGCGTCTTTGGATTCGCCTCTCTTCTTATCGACAAACTTTCTGATAAGTCCGCCAAGCATAATGGTGGAAGAAAGTTCCAAGGGAAGGTAAAGACCGATGGCAACGGGAAGTGAACTGATTCCGAGCACTTCAACGGCAATTGCGATAAATGCCCCGATGAAGATAAGCCCCCAGGGAAGGTTACCGTTCATAACACCCTCAATGATCATCTTCATCATGGAAGCCTGAGGAGCGGGGAGCACTTCTGAGCCAAACTGATATGCTTCATTAAGCAATATCATAACGCCGCCGATGGCGAAAGCTGCAACGATGGTACCGAGAATCTCGCCGATCTGCTGCTTCTTAGGTGTAGCACCTAAAATATATCCTGTCTTTAAGTCCTGAGAGGTATCACCCGCCATACAAGCTGCGATACAGATAATTGAACCGATGGCAATGGCACCCTGCATTCCGTGAGCGCCGTTGTCGCCGGCAATCTTAAGCATGATGGTCGCAATGAGAAGTGTGGCGATGGTCATACCGGAAACCGGGTTATTGGAGCTTCCTACAAGACCTACCATACGTGAAGATACGGCACTGAAAAAGAAACCGAATATTACGATGATAACAGCACCGAGAAGTGTTACGGGTACTGAAGGTACAAGCCAGATCAGTAATATAAGAGCTAAGATAGCGCCAAGCACGATTCTTATATCCAGATCCGTGGCTGTGCGGACATCTCTATTTGCAGCCTTTGACTTTATGCCCTTAACTGCTTCCACGAAGGTTTTAACAATTAAAGGAAGGGTCTTAATAAGGCTTATGATACCGGCTGCGGCTACAGCACCTGCGCCGATGTATTTAATATAGTTACTCCAGATGGCAGCAGCGCCGCCTGCAGCATAAAGCTCTGCCACAGATACGGATGCGGGATAAAGAACGATATCTCCGCCAAAAGTAACAATGGCGGGAATCAGTACAAACCATCCGATAAGTCCGCCGGCAAACATGTATGCAGAAATCTTAGCACCACAGATATAACCTACGGAAACAAGTGCGGGATATACTTCCGCGGAAAATTCAGTTTTTAATGCACTTAACTTTACTGAAACGGCTCCGGGAAGTACCTTGATGCCGTCTACGATAAATTTGATGAGCGCGGCAATTCCCATGCCCATGAATACTGCCGATGCAGAAGAACCGCCGTTTTCACCGGCAAGCAATACTTCCGCACAAGCGGTTCCTTCGGGGTAAGGAAGAACACCGTGCTCTTCTACGATAAGCGCATTGCGGAGGGGCACCATAAAGAATACGCCGAGCAATCCGCCAAAAAGAGCGATAACAGTAATGGTAATAAGTGAAGGCTTATCCATCACACCTTCTTTTGCCCACAAAAATAAAGCGGGCATGGTGAAGATGGCACCTGCAGCAAGGGATTCACCGGCGGAACCGATGGTCTGCACCATGTTGCTTTCTAAGATGGAGTCCTTCTTCATGATAACTCGGATAACAGCCATGGATATTACGGCTGCGGGGATAGAGGCGGATACTGTCATGCCGACTCTGAGTCCGAGATACGCGTTCGCTGCACCAAATATAACGGCCAAAAGAAGACCCATGATAATTGAAGTGGGGGTCATCTCGGGAGTTACCTTATCTGCAGGAACATAGGGTTTAAAACTTTCTTGCATTTGACTTTTCTCCTTTATATATTGAAAGACCTTCCTATTATAGTATGTCTTTCTCAGAAAGACAATTTGAGATTTTGTTTTTTTTAAAATCCAATTACCTATTAATAAATGGGTTATAGAATAACAGTGATGGTGTTTTTTTAAAGAAAAAGAAAGGAAGAGGTCAGACCGGATGAAACACTTTAGAAAAATCTTCTTTTTAACACTAATGACAGGGGCGCTGTTTTTATTATCGGGTAACAAAGCCTATGCCTATGTGGAGGGCATGGCTGACCTGGATGGAGACGGTGTCATTACTTATTATGACCAGTTTAAGGAAAGCCGTGATTTTATGGATGAAGGCTACAGCGCAGGAGGCATGGGTACTTTCCAGACCTACTATGCTTATTATGATGAGCACAGTGTGGTAAATGTGGGACTTCCAAAAATCTCATCAAGCGCTGAAAGAACAGCAAGAAGCTATCACAAGCAGGCCATCAACACGAAGAGATATTATCTCCAGGAGCGTTACAATAGAGAGATTTATCCTCGAGATACAAGGCAGTGGACTGTTACAAACAGCTGGTATAACTCAGAAACCGACGAGTGGGAAGCAAGCGTCAACTGCACATATCCCCATGTTGAGCTTACTACTCCCGAGACCATAATTTACGACGGAAATAAGTGCAAAGTTACTACACTTGATTTAACCAACGCTTACACAAAGAAGCTTACCATCACTGACAACATCACCCGTATCAAACGGTGCCAGTGCCCTATGTTAAAAAAGCTTGAGGGTGGACGTAACGTTGAGTGGATCGGAAAAGAAGCTTTTAAGAACTGTATATATTTAACCAACATGCCTTATTTTCCTTATCTTAAATCCATACAGTCAAGAGCCTTTGAAGGTTGCTTTAACTTAACGGAAGTTTTGCTTCCTCCCATGCTTGAGACGCTGTGGTGGGATTCTTTCGGATGGTATGATGTTGTACTTGGTAACTACGATGCGTCTGTTGCAGCTGAAGATGACAGAGCATATCAGGGTATAGATGAATATGCGGATTTATATAAGATTTTCGGAGTGACTCTGTATGCCGCCAAGGGTACAAAGACATGGGAAACCTTGGAAGATTTATTTTCCGACACACTTCCTTCTTTTGCACATTTATCCTATGCACAAAGTAACAAATATCCCGGAACGGCCGGTGATGTGGAAATCCCCGACGAAGAAGAAATAATGAGCTGGGTGCCGCCAATTACGGATCCGGCCACCATTGACTGGGGAGACAGTAAAACAGACTTAAACGATAAAGACAGTGTGAAAAACTCACTTACCAACGAGCAAAGGACCGTGCTCCGCTGGCTTGAAAGTCTGTTATTAAAGGGAGAAATCAATGACGACATGTTCTTAGGATGCGTAAGTGCCATGTCGGGATGTAACCCCATTCATAAGGATTTTCTTATTAAATATAAAGATGACCCCATGACCTACAGGTTGCTCGCTCTAAATCAAATCGGAGCGGAAAAGCTTGCAAAGGCCTATAATCTTTCGGAAAAAGACAGAGAGGAGGCCCTTGAAAAGGCGCGTCTTCGAAAAGAAGCCGAGGATCAGAGAAGACTGTTCCTTAAGTATTTATGCGATAACCTGATTGAAGACAGAGATTTTATTGAAGAAGAGCTGGGAGTATTCGTGGATGATGACAGTAAGATTACTGAATATACAGGATACTTTACACAACTCTTTGACTATGTATCAGGCGGTGACACCTGGGGAAGCGCAGCTGCCAAGGTTCTCACCACGACTGCGGTTTCGACATGGGTTGATGGCTTTATCGAAAAGAACCCGGAACTCTTTGTATATGAAGAGACAGTAACGTTTCTTTTTGGAGATTCCGTTGCCAAGGATGTTACATCCATTAAAGATAATGCACAGCACATTACGGAATTTGTAAGTGACCTGGTAATATATCCTACATATGACGCCTGGGTTGAATGCCAGAATTTCGCCGACGATAAGAAATGGCGCGCTTTTAAGATTCTATGGGTAATGGATGTAAAAGAAACACTTAGTAACCTGCAGCTTGAGAACGGTGCAAAATACGGCAACAACATCGGTAATGCCGCATATCTTCTTGAAACCATCACGGACCCTCAGGCTCTTGATGAAATATGCGTGGGCTACATGGAGATGATTAAAAACGGAGAGTTTTTCTCAAACTTCCTGCAGGATGTTTATGACGTAACCGTTAAAGACAACAAGGAACTGGAGAAGTTTGAACAGAATCTTCAGATTATCATGACGGGCTGGATGGAACTGTATTATCTTGAAGATGACGTATTTACCATGCCGCTCCATCAACTTCATACCAACAGTTTGCTTATGGAAAAGTACTTGAAGTAGGGGGTGCGATATGAAGAAAAGAATATACACATTAGGACTTTTAATTATAATTGCAAGCCTGATTTTTACTCCCGGTTGCAGCTGCGGTAAAAAGAAAGGCTCTTCAGACACATATGCCCCCACAGCGGGACAGAGCGCTGCGGATGTAGCAAAGAATGCAGAAAACATGAGCTATAAATCAGGGGCTGCGGAAGACGGCGGTCTTTATGCCGACCCGGATGTACCCTTAGATTCCTTCAACGTATTTGTGCAAAAACATACGGAAGATGAGTTTCCTGTATATGAAGGTGATGAATATTTCTTTTTCCCTTCAGGTCCCGATTATTTAAAGGGCGAGTTTGAAAAGGGAAAGACCCTTCTTTATTCCTTCGATTCCATGGGCGACCCCATAGATGTGAAAGGGCGTATTGTATATAAGTCCCGGGATGAACTTTTAAATAAGAATAAAGAAAAAGAACTCACGGAAGGTGAGTTTAATGAAAACGGCTATACATACTATGACAATGTGCTCTATTACTTTATGAATGAAGAAGACCTGTTTTCAATTGAGTCAATTACCAACAAATATGACCTTCTTAAGAACGCTTCCGCAGGAAAGTGGGACAAGTATACATACTGGTTCTCAATGCCTTATAAGAGCGAAGGCGAATATGTATATTATGTAACTGCGGAACCCAATGTCATTATAAGGGAAAGCGAAAGTGACGGATTAAGGGTTGATGGATTTTCAGGCGTTACGGATTCTGAAGTTTATAATCTATTCACCAACGTCATGAAGGGAAACAGCGTTTCTTTTAACGAATATAAGAAGTATTTTGCAAATGATGTGCCGGAGTCTTATATAAAAGAATACTACAACACAAAATACAGAAGCCCGTCTGAATTTGAAGACTATGAAGTAATTAAAGTAATCGACGATGAGGATTCAGCTTATTCTGTAGTGTTATTCTATACCATTAATCCGGGATACCCTGACGTAAATCCCGACAGCTACATGTTCGCGGCTCTCATCAATTTTGACTACGAAGAAAAATGCTTTAAGATTGCGAACCCCGATAATTTCAGATACTATGAATATGATTATTATGAGAACATTTTGACACCGCAGTGCTACAGCGCACTTCTTGATGGCATGCCCTACAAGAGATTCTGGGTTCCGTTCGCTTTATACAGACCCGTAGGATTTAAGAATGTGCTTACGGCCAAGGTGCTGGATGCCTTCTTATTCGATGACGGCACTATGGCGATAGAGATGTACTTTTACAACGATACCGACAATGACATGACCATTACAACAGTGGACCGCATTGCCTTAAATTCGGAGCGAGGACTTATTGTTGACGGAAGCGCCAATTTAGATCTTTACGTTCCTGCTCATGATTACATGATAGGCACCATGTATGTGCCACCGGAGTATGTGAATTATGATTGGTTTACGGATCTTACGGTAGTTGAATTCTCATACAGCGTAGATATTTATTAGTACGGGGTAGTATATGAAATCTTTCGGTAAATTCCTATGTTTCCACGTGTTCATTCCCTTTGTAAGCATTATCGCAGCTATCGTGCCGCTCTTTTTGGGCGTGAATATGTATGGTGCCATGATAGTTGCCCCGGTAGTAACGGTTCTTATATACATAGGATTTATGAAGCGCATGGATCTGAAATTTGCATTGAAGCTTAACGCATGCACACTTCTTGTTTATTCCGTGGTATTTCTCATCCTGCTCGCAATTTCAAAGGGAAATCCCGATAACGTTCTGGTGGGGTACGCCATTATTCCGGTGTTTCCGGTGACGCCTCTCTGGATCATAGGACTTCTCATGAACCGGATGATGGAAGCCTACGTGACCGCCCTGTTAATTTACCTGTCGGCAGCAGTAATATGCTTCGTAGCGGAAAAAGAAAAACCGGCGCTTAAATATACCCTTGCCTTCGCAGGGCTGCTGATTGTGGTGCTTTCCATTTCTTCCATCGCGTATTTTCAAAGACCTGCCGCAAAATACGGAGGTCATGGCTTTAAATATATGCACGGCTTTTCAAGTACAGACTTTACGGATTATACCGTTTATGCCGGGAATTCAAAGCTTGTAACGCTTCCCCATGAGCCCGGTCTGACCATCGAAGGCGTAGAGAACATGCCTGTTATGGACGGCGCGGAAGCCTGTTACCCTCTCTATGCAGCAATCGCCAAAGCAATTTACAAAGACATTGACGTAATAGAAAAAGAATGGCTTAAGGATAAAGAAAATACAAATGGAAATTTAAACGGCAGGGTCGTTACCTTCACCAATACGGTGGTGGGATTCCAAAGGCTTGTGCGCGGAGGACTTCCAGATGCCACGGACTATGAAAACGTAAGCTTGTTCTTTGGAGCAAGACCATCGGAGAGCCAGTTACAGTTTGCGGAAGAGCTGGGCGTTGAGGTTGACATAACTAAAATCGGAAAAGAAGCCTTTGTTTTCTTTGTGGAGAAAGATAATCCTGTATCAAATGTAAGTGCCGAGGATATGCGAAAGATCTATCACGGCGACATTACAAACTGGAAGGAGCTCGGAGGTAAAGACTCGGAGATCATTGCCTTCCAGAGACCGAATAACTCAGGTTCACAGACCATGATGGTTTATTTTATGGGGGATACATCTTTAAAAGAACCCAAAACCTATGAAACCGTTGATTCCATGGTGGGGGTAATCGACCATGTGGCGGAATATCACAGTGAAGAGGGTGCCCTCGGATATTCTTTCAGATACTTTATAGAGGGTCTTTCCCAGGAAAAGAATGTAAAGCTTTTATCCATTGACGGGGTTGAGCCGACCGTTGAAAATATCGAAAACGGAAGCTATCCTTTAACTGTTGATCTATGCCTTATTACAAGAGCAGGAGACACAAATCCCAATATAGAAAAAGTAAAAGACTTTATCCTGTCCGAAGAAGGTCAGTACCTTGTCTATGAAACAGGCTACGGCCGGATAAAGTAATATGAATACCAAAGCAAAATGGTCCGAGATTTCTCGGACCATTTCACTTTTTGCATAATAAGATATATAAAGGGAAGTCAATAAGCTTGATTGGGAGATCCTATCTGAAGAATCTGTGAAGGATCTCTTTAAATGTATAATGAGGTGCCCGGTCTAAATAGTCCTGACAATACTCATATCTTTCAAGCTGCGCCCACTTAGGAGTGCGGGGATCGTTTCTATGAATATCATATAATGTCATCTCTATCATATTGGATACCTCCTTGTTGTTTTCTTTATCTACATATAGATTAGCATAATGACAGCACAAAACAATGGTTGTTAAACTTGAAAAAAAGAAAGTTTTTTGTGCTCACATCACAAAAATGTGCTAAAATAGGTTATGGAGGTAGTTTTATGGGCTTTACAGTTGAGGATATGCTTATTATTTCCCGGGAAAAATACAATATGGAGCTGATCGCCGGCAAAAACGGCTGGGCCAACTCCATCAGCTGGCTGCTCATGGCGGAAGACACCATAATAGTAAACAGCTTTCTGGGAAAGGAACTGGTGGTTACCACAGGACTTGGATTTAATACGGCAGAAAAGCTTATAGATCTTATTAAAATGCTGGACTCCCATCACAGTGCGGGTCTTATCATAAATACTGGCTTCCATATAAAGGAGGTTCCAAAAGAGGTTAAGGATATTGCCGATAAACTGGATCTGCCTCTCATGACGGTTCCCTGGGAAGTCAGTATGGCGGAGATGATCAAGGACTTAACGGTTCGAATATTCATGCAGACTCAGACCGATGAACAGCTGTCATCGGCGTTCATAAAGGCAATAGAGCGTCACAGGGAGGTTGATGATTACAGGGATGATCTGGCTGCTTCTTTTGACGTGGACGGGCGGTTCCAGGTGGTTACGCTCAGCACACCCTCCCTTGATTCCATGGATACGGTAGAAAGAAAGCGTATCAGCTACCGACTGCAGATTTATCTTGAAAACATTTCTCATAATGCCCACTTCTTTTACTATAACGGAGCTTTTCTTCTTATACTTAATGCCGTGGACGACGAGCCCCGAGAAGAGATCTTAGAGGGCTTTCTTAAGCGTGCCAAGATGCGTATGCCGGATCAGGATGTGTTCGTGGGTGTGGGAAGTCCCGTCATGGATGTTTACAACCTGCATCTTTCTTATAAAAGAGCGGATTATGCCCTTAGATATGCCATGTCAAAGAAGCATGCCATTGAGCGTTTTGATTCACTGGGTCTCGACCGCGTTATATATTCCGTTGCAGACAGACTTTTATTAAAAGAAATGGGTTACGATAAGCTCGCACCTGTATTAGAATATGATGAAAGGCATGATGCGAATCTTCTTGAGACGCTGTATCTTTATTTAAAATATAACGGAAGCGTCAGCCGTGTATCCGATGAGATCTACATACATAAAAATACTATTCTTTACAGGATGGGAAAGATAAAAGAGCTTTTAAATACCGATCTTGAAGATGGTGAAGAACGCATGGCACTCTATCTTGCCGCCATAATAGTAAGAGAAGGTTTGCATTAAAGGGAGGAATAATGAAGAATATACTTATTACCAATGATGACGGGATAGAAGCGGAAGGCATTGTGAGGCTCGCGCAGACTGCCGTGAGATACGGTAACGTATGGATAGTGGCTCCCGACGGCCAGCGAAGTGCTGCCTCTCACAAGATCACCCTGCGTGAATCCATTGATGTATACAGGGCGGATTTCCCGGTATCGGGAGTCAAGGCCTTCAAGACCACAGGTACACCTGCCGATTGTGTGCGTTTCGGTGTTCTTAACATAGTGAAGGATTCCGTGGATTGTGTGCTTTCAGGCATTAATTTCGGCTACAACATCGGTTCCGATGTGCAGTATTCTGCTACAATAGGTGCAGCAATGGAAGCAGCCCATATAGGACTTCATGCGGTTGCTCTTTCCGAAGGCTGGAACGGGGTCCACGAAGTTACGGATGAATACTTAACAAGAATGCTTGATGAAGTGATCGATGCCAAGTTGTTACCTAATCAGATGTGGAATATCAATTTCCCCATGTGCGGTATCAAAGAATGTAAGGGTGTTCTTTATGACAGAAAGGTCGCTCACAATTCCTTCTGGGATGACTATTATCTGGAAGAAGAGCTTCCCGACGGAGGCTTACGGCTCACGGTTCAGGGAAATACCAATGACAAGGCGTTAGAGGGTACGGATTTCAAAGCTTTGCTGGATGGTTATGTTTCCGTGAGTAAGATAAAGAATATAACCCATATAGATGGTTAATGATTAAAACTTTATAAAATCAATTGAATGTAATTTAATTTTGTGTTATCATTTCCCTTCGGAAACGTTAATATAAAAAATAATGAGGTGACAAATGAAAGAAATTAAACCAGGAACCTATGAAGGTGAACGTGCCTTATATATGTTAAAGGATGCCAGGGTAAGCGATTCGACATTCCAGAACGGCGAATCTCCCTTGAAGGAATCTAAGAATATAGAAGTGACAGGTTCTTTATTTAAATGGAAATATCCTCTTTGGTATTGTGACCATGTGGTGCTTAAAGATTCCATGCTTTTTGAAATGGCAAGAGCAGGCATCTGGTATACCAACAATCTTGAAGTCATTGACACCGTTATAAAAGCTCCCAAGAATTTCAGAAGATGTAAAAATACGAGCCTTAAGAATGTACCCCTTCCCAATGCTCAGGAAACTTTCTGGAACTGTGACGGCGTGCGTCTTGAAAATGTAACTGCCAAGGGCGACTATTTTGCAATGGGCAGTAAGAATATCTATGCTGACAATTTTGTACTTGATGGTAACTATTCTTTTGACGGATGTGAAAATGTGGAAATCCACAATTCCAAGCTTTTAACCAAAGATGCTTTCTGGAACTGTGAAAACGTAACCGTTTATGATTCCTTCATATCCGCTGACTATATAGGCTGGAATTCAAAGAATGTGACATTTATAAACTGTACCATCGAGACTCTTCAGGGTATGTGCTATCTTGAAAACCTTGTAATGCGTAACTGTAAGGTAATGAATACCGACCATGCATTTGAGTTCTCTACAGTAGATGTTGAACTTATTACACCGATTGAGAGCATTCTTAATCCCATTTCCGGTACCATTAAAGCTCCCGAAATCGGAAATCTTATTCTTGAAAAAGAACTGATCGATCCTGATAAGACTAAGATAGAATGTGCCAGCATCATTAAGAAATCCGACAGTCCTGATTGGAAATAACAGCGGAGGCTTCATGAAATACAATTTTGATGAGATAATCGACCGAAGAAATACAGGATCCCTTAAGTGGGACATAAAAGAACACGAGCTCCCCATGTGGGTTGCGGATATGGATTTTAAAACTGCCCCGGAAATAATTAAGGCTCTTGAAAAACGCGTATCTCACGGGGTCTTCGGTTATGGGATCATTCCCGATGAGTGGTATGATGCCTATATTAACTGGTGGAGAAAACGTCATGACTTCACCATGGAAAAAGAATGGCTCATATTCTGTACCGGTGCGGTGCCCGCTATTTCATCGATTGTCAGGAAGCTTACGACTCCCAATGAAAAGGTGTTGATTCAGACACCCGTATACAATATTTTCTTTAACAGCATCGTGAATAACGGTGCAAGAGTCTTGGAAAATAAGCTTATCTATAAAGATCATAAATATGAGATAGATTTTGAGGATCTGGAAACAAAGCTTTCCGACCCTCAGACTTCCCTCATGATTCTCTGCAATCCTCATAATCCCATAGGAAAGATATGGAGTCGGGAGGAGCTTGCCCGTATCGGAGATCTTGCATATAAGTATCATGTAACGGTGATTTCCGATGAGGTTCACTGCGATATTACAGAGCCCGGGTTTAACTATATTCCTTTTGCATCCGTATCGGAACACTGCAGGATGAATTCAATTACCTGTCTTGCACCCAGCAAGTGCTTTAACCTTGCGGGAATGCAGACGGCGGCGGTTTCTGTACCGAATCCCTATTTACGTCATAAGGTATGGAGAGGTTTAAATACGGATGAAGTAGCGGAACCCAATGCTTTTGCGGTGCCGGTTACTGTGGCGGCCTTTACGGAGGGCGAAGAGTGGCTCGGCGAATTAAATGAATATATTGCAGGAAACCGCAGGATCGTAGCGGAATATCTGAAAGATAACGTAAAGGATGCGGTTTTGATAGAAGGTCATGCCACATACTTACTATGGATCGACATGAGCTGTTATCAAAAAGAAAATGAAGACCTGGCTGAGTACATACGTCGTAAAACGGGTCTTTATCTTGCTTCCGGAGAAGAATACGGAGAGAGCGGCAAGAACTTTATCCGCATGAATGTTGCCTGTCCGAGGGCGACGCTTAAAAAAGGTCTGGAATTATTAAAAGAAGCGCTTTTATAAGTGCTTCTTTTCGTATATATTAAGTATATTGATTGAAAAGGTGGTTTATTATGGGATTTGTATCTAAAGACGAACTTGACAGATTTATATATGATGATGCTGTGACTGCGGATTTTAAACTTTCCGTAAATACTCTTGATATTACGGCGGAAGCGCTTATCGTCCGTCATGATAATTCGCAGAATACCAATTATACGGACAGTTACGCAGGCACCTCTTTAATTCATTTTTCCGATGCAAGTGTTATGAATGTATATAAGGAAGGTTATTCTTATTATAATGCCAATGATGAGCTGGTGTCAGAGGTTCCCGATGAAGAAATCTCTGAAAGCGAGTGGGATCGGCTTTTTAAGGATCTTCCCGGAACATATCTTGTTTCTTTGAGAAAAAGCGACGGGGGAATCTACGAAGCAATATTCGAAACATCCGATGAAATCGGAGCTTCTGCGGATTCCTATAAACTTATGCTTAAAGCAAGTCACGTTACCGTATCCTGGGATAAATACATGAACCGTGTTATTAGATAGAGGTTTTTATGAGTAAGCGAATGAAATTTTATCTTGCCCTCAGGGAATATACCATTCTGACACTTGCTACCATAGTATTGGTGGTGGGTGTCTATGTGTTCAAATTCCCCAACAATTTTTCTTTTGGCGGAGTAACCGGTATCGCCATTATCTTGGGACGCGTGGGTGGACTTAGCCCGGCAACCTACAATCTCATTATCAATATGGCTTTATTGGTAGTGGGCTTTATATTTTTAGGAAAAGAATTCGGAATTAAAACGGTTTACATAAGTATACTGAATTCCGTGCTGTTAAAGCTTCTTGAAATATGGTTCCCCATGGATGGACCATTAACCGATGAGCCTGTATTGGAGCTTATATTTGCCATCATCCTTCCGTCTCTCGGAGCGGGTATCATGTTTAACCTGGGAGCAAGCGGCGGCGGCACTGATATAGTGGCAATGATAGTTAAGAAATACAGTAAGTTTAATATCGGAACGGCATTATTCCTGGTGGACTTTTTCATTACGGTAGCCGCATGCTTCGTATTTGATGTAAAAACCGGTCTGTTTTCTTTCACGGGTCTCATGGCAAAATCCCTTGTTATCGACGGTGTCATAGAAAACATTAACCTGTGTAAGTATTTCACCATTGTATGCGATAATCCGGAACCGATATGCGATTATATAATCAATAGTCTAGGTCGAAGCGCCACCGTTTATACTGCGGAAGGCGCCTATGCCCACAATGAAAAGAAGGTTATCCTCACTGTCATGAAGCGATTTCAGGCAGTTGAACTTAGAAATTTCGTAAGAAAAACAGAACCGGGCGCCTTTATCATGATCACCAACAGCAGCGAGATCATCGGCAAAGGCTTCCGAGGGTTCAACTAAGCAATAATAATCCGGAGGATTATTATTGCGCCCGATAATGAAACGCTCGCGTTTCATTATATTCCTTTATAATTCTGAGGGATTATTTTTCCGCCCGATAATGAAACGCTTGCGTTTCATTATATTCCTCTATATTTATAAAGCAAAAGCGGTTTATTACAAACCGCTTTTTTTAGTTTCAAATTCTGTACCTTTTGGTTTATTCAGTGTAAATACTTCCGAGGCTCTGATTTTTAAAATGTAATTGTAACAAGGGCATAGCCCAAAACTAATAATCAGACCTAGGAGGGTTAAAACATGAAAAAGTTACTTGCAATGTTCCTTGCACTGACAATGACCATGAGTCTTGCAGCATGTGGCGGAACAGCATCGGTTCAGAGTACCGAAACACCTGCAGCAAACGTTGAGGAGGCAGCAACTCCCGCAGCAACTCCCACAAAGGCAGACGACGGAAAGCTCGTAGTCGGATTTGCTCAGATCGGACAGGAATCCGGTTGGAGAGATGCAGAAACCAATGATATTCAGTGGTACGCAGCAAGAAATACAGACACACTTCAGTTAGAATTTGCAGATGCTCAGCAGAAGCAGGAGAACCAGATCAAGGCAATCCGTAACTTCATCGAAATGGGCGTTGACGTTATCGCATTTCCTCCTGTAGTTGAAACAGGTTGGGAAGCAGTTCTTACAGAATGTAAGGAAGCAGGAATCCCTGTAATCCTTGTTGACCGTGGTGTTGATGCATCCTGCGAAGATTTATATGATTGTAAGATCGCATCCGACTTCATCTGGGAAGGTGAACAGGCAGCTAAGGTTATGGGCGATTTACTTGGCGGCAAAGGTAAGATTGTAGAACTTGAAGGTACAGTTGGCGCTTCCGCAGCAACAGACCGTAAGACCGGTTTTGATGATTACATGGCAGCTAATTATCCCGATGTTGAAATCCTTGCATCCCAGACCGGTGACTTCACAAGAACACTTGGTAAGGAAGTAATGGAATCCTTCTTAAAGACATATGGTGCAGAGATCAACGGCGTATACTGCCACAATGATGATATGGCTCTCGGCGCAATCGAAGCTATCAAAGAAGCAGGCTTCAAGCCCGGCGAAGACATCAAGATCATCGGTGTTGACGGTGTTAAGGGCGCATTCGAAGCAATGGTGGCAGGCGAAATGAACTGTACTGTTGAATGTAACCCTTGTCTTGCAAATCAGATTTTTGAAACCGCTGCAAAGCTTAAAGCGGGCGAATCTGTTGAAAAGTGGGTTGTATCAATCGATGGTGTTTACACATCCGATCAGGCAGCTGACGTGATCGATTCTAGAACATACTAATACACATTGAACACGGGGACGGCTTTGCCCGTCCCCTGTTTGTGTCTTATGACATGTAGTGTTAGGGAGGAAAAAGAATGGCAACTAAATTACTAAGGATGGAGCATGTTAACAAATCCTTTCCCGGGGTCGTGGCATTAAATGATGTGGAATTCAGCCTTGAAGCAGGCAGCATTCATGCTCTTCTGGGTGAAAACGGCGCAGGTAAATCGACTCTCATAAAAGTACTTACCGGCGTAGAAAAGATGGATGGAGGCGAGGTCTATTTAGACGGCAATGAAATCCATGTGACAAGCCCCTTTGACGCACAGAAAAAGGGTATAAGCACCGTTTATCAGGAAGTAAATTTATGTCCGGATCTTTCGGTAGCTGAAAATATATTCATCGGTCGTGAACCTAAAAAGCATGGTCATATCGACTGGAAGAAAATAAATGAAGATTCCAAGGAACTTATAAAGGAATTTGATCTTAATTTGGATGTAACGAAGAAGCTTGGAGCTTTCCCTGTTGCGGTGCAGCAGATGATAGCCATAGCAAGAGCCGTTGATATAAAAGCAAAAATTCTGATCCTCGATGAGCCCACATCCAGTCTTTCTCAGGCTGAGGTTGAAAAGCTTTTTGACATCATGAGAGAGCTGAAAAAGCGTGGACTGGGCATTGTATTCGTAACCCACTTCCTGGATCAGGTCTATGAAGTGACTGATACCATCACCGTACTCAGAAACGGTGGATATGTAGGTACTTATAAGACGGATGAACTGGAAAAACCCGCTCTCATCGGCAAGATGCTCGGTAAGGATTTTGATTCTCTGGCAGAAATATCCGTAACGCAGCGTGAAGCAGGCGAAAATCCCGAAAAGTTTATCGACGTCGAAAATGCGGGAACAGCTAAGATCAAGAATGTTTCTTTTTCGCTTAATAAGGGTGAAGTAAGCGGTCTCTCGGGACTTCTCGGATCGGGACGTACGGAAACTGCAAGATTACTCTTCGGAGCCGACAAGATGACGGAGGGTCACATTAAGATCCACGATAAAAATGTCTCTATCAAGAATCCTTTGGATGCTATCCGATGCGATATCGCTTTCTGCTCAGAAAACAGAAAGACAGAAGGTATCATAGGTGAACTGAGCATAATGGACAACATCATAATCGCCCTTCAGGCAAAGCGCGGCCTTATGCATGTGGTTTCTAAAAAAGAAGCTGCTGAGATAGCTGATAAATATATTAAAGAATTGAATATCAAGACTCCTTCAAGGGACCAGAAGATAAAGAATCTGTCCGGCGGTAACCAGCAAAAGGTGCTTCTTGCCCGCTGGCTTGCCACCGATCCTGAGCTTCTTATCATGGATGAACCCACAAGAGGTATCGATATAGGTGCCAAGGCGGAAATACAGAGAATAGTGGTAGACCTTGCCAAGACCGGCATGAGCTGTCTGTTCATTTCATCGGAGCTTGAAGAAATGCAGCGTTGCTGCAACACCATGTATGTGTTAAGGGATAAGAAAATAGTGGATAAGCTGAGCGGTGACAATATAACGGAAGCTAATATCATGAAGAGTATTGCGGGGGAGGGAGAAAACTAATGAAGAAATTTAAAAACAGCCTGGAAATCAGACCTTTCCTTGCTTTAATAGTCATTCTTTTGGCATGTGAAGTGCTTTACCGTGTGATGTTCGGTGATTCTTTCTTTAAGATCACAATGGTGGACGGTCACTTCTACGGGCGTCTAATCGATATTCTTCGTAACGGAAGCAAATATGTGATCCTTGCGATAGGTATGACCATGGTCCTTGCCACCGCAGGTACGGATATTTCCGTAGGTTCCGTAATGGCTATTGCCGCTTCGGTTGCATGCTCCATTGTGGATGAAAGGATCCTTCCTTCTTTACATGGAAACGTATTCGCCGCAGTGCTTATCGCACTTTTAGTGGGTGCTCTTTGCGGAGCATGGAACGGATTTCTTGTTGCAAAGCTTAACGTACAGCCCATCGTAGCCACCATGATCCTGTTAACCGCGGGTCGAGGGATCGCTCAGCTTGTATCGGACGGTAAGATCGTAACCATTAATTCGGATGCTTACTATTTCATAAACGGAGGATACTTCCTGGGACTGCCCATTCCTTTCTACATCGCGCTTTTTGTGCTTGTGATTGCAATCATCCTTACCAAAAGAACGGCTCTGGGAATGGCGATCGAATCCATCGGTATCAATTCGGAATCAAGCCGGCTTTCAGGTATTCTTGTAAGTAAGAACCTGTGGGTCATCTACATATTCTGCGGTATTATGGCAGCTTTAACAGGTATTGTTGAATCCGCAGGTATTAAAGGCGCCGACTGTAACAACTGCGGCCTTTTATACGAAATGGACGGAATCCTTGCCGTAGCACTCGGCGGCACCGCGCTTAACGGCGGAAGATTTTCTTTTGTATCGAGTGCTCTGGGTGCATTGATAGTGCAGACTATTTCCACCGTGATCTATGCCTTCGGCGTAACGCCTGAGCTTACCAAGGTGTTTAAGGCATTGATAGTTGTCATTATCTGTCTTGCCCAGTCACCCATCTTTATGGCGAAGCTTAAGGGTATATTCAGTAAGAAAGGGAGTGTGGCTGCATGATGAAAAAGTTAACGATCGGTAATGTCTCTCTTTTAATTGCAATCTGCTTATTTATAGCAATGTTCGTGGGCGGTTCCATTAAATACGATCGCTTCGGGTCCGTATCCACAATATTTAATCTGTTTAACGATAATGCATATCTTATCATAGTTGCAACCGGTATGACCTTTGTGCTTCTTACCGGCGGCATCGACATTTCGGTAGCATCAAACCTTGCATTTACATGTGTCTTGTCAGCTTTCCTGCTGGACAAGAGGTGGTCCGCACTGGTGGTTATTCCGCTGGTTCTTTTTATCGGAACCTTTGCAGGCTTCTTAATGGGTTATTGTATTCAGGTATTTAAGATTCAGCCATTTATCATAACTCTTGCGGGACTTTTCTTTTTACGAGGCATGTGCGCGGTTGTAAGTACCGTGTCCATTCCTATTAACAATGCCTTTTACAAGAGCCTGGCTCTTTCGAAGATTTCCTTTCAGATCGGCGGCAGCAGGGCTAAGCTTTACTATTACGTATTTATAGCGCTGGCTGTGGTGCTCATTGCCTGGTTCGTGCTTAAATATACCAAGTTTGGACGATACGTATATGCCGTAGGTTCCAACGAAGTTTCCGCAGAACTTATGGGCATTGATGTAAAGAAGGTTAAGATTGCAGTTTATGCCATAAGCGGATTCTCCGCATCTCTCGGCGGATTTGTATTCAGCCTTTACACCCTTGCGGGATATTCTCTTCAGAACATGGGTCTCGAGCTTGATGCAATTTCATCGGCGGTTATCGGCGGAACCCTCCTTACAGGCGGTGTGGGTACTGTTATCGGTTCCATGTTCGGCGTGCTGATACAGGGTATCATTCAGACCATAGTAACCTACCAGAACTTAAATACCTGGTGGACTAAAGTTACCATCGCTGCTCTTCTTTGTTTCTTTATCGTGATTCAGAGGATCATTGCCATAAGAGCGGAGAAAAAGAAAGCGTGAGTAAACCTTAAGTTTAGTCATGCGCCCTATAAAAACTCTGACGCGCTTATGACCGACAGTCAGTATATGGATTTTTTGAGGCAGGCTTTTAAACCTGCCTCATTTATGTAAAGGGCCAAGGGAACCTGCAATTTAGTTTACATAATTGTTGATTACCGGAGCATTTAGTAGTATATTAATAGACAGGGTGAGAGGTATAATACGTGAAATTAGGCAGAGCATTTAAGAATACTAAGCTTAAGAAGAAATTATTATTTACTTATCTTATGATTGCGCTCATTCCCCTTACGATCTTCGGAGGGGTTCTTGCCGTTATCGGCGTTGACGGTTCCAAGGATAAGACTGATCTATATGCCCTTCAGGTTGCGGAACAGGTCAACGATTCCATAGATATTTACATAGGTACCATTGAGCAGTTGATGGATACCATAATAACAGAAGCACGATACGAGGATAAAGCCACTGTCTCCGAGGATTTTTTAAAGAGGTTAAAAGAATCCTATCCGGAGATCGCAGGCATCACGGTGGCTTATTATGATGATTCATATATATGTGCCGGCATGACCAGAAATTCAAGGGATCTTTTCAGAAATGAGACCTGGTACAAGGCGGCCATGCATGATTTCGGAAAGCTTACACTGGGAAGCGCAGTGGGAAGAAATGTTATCACCACCGATGAGATAGGTGCGGATCGTACCTTTTCAATGTGTAAGGCCTTTGAAAGCGGCGTTCTTTTGCTGGATATAAGACATATAATCATCGAGGGCTTTATCGATAAAGCTGCCATCGGTCAGCAGGGTTTCGTATATATCGTCGATAAGAACGGTGACGTTGTATACGCTCCCGCCAATGAGATCGTCTACAGGATCCCCGCGGATAAGCTTAAGACCAATATCCAGGGGCAGGAGATCGTGATAAAGGGCGTTAAATATTATTTATATACAGCCGTCAGCGAAAGAACCGGCTGGATGAGCGTTGCCGTTATTCCGGAAGAAGAATTCCTGTCCGATTTAAACGGAACGCTTACAGTGCTTGTGATAACCGCCCTTGCCAGCGTAATACTGGTTACTTTCGTATCCTTCATGGTATCTGACAACCTGACCGAGCCCATTTCCGAGCTTACTGACCTTATGAGTAAGGTTGAGGAAGGGGATATGGATGTGCGCTTTACGGGAACCAGAGAGGATGAAGTGGGACAGTTGGGCGAGTCCTTCAACCACATGATAGAGCGAATGGATACTCTGGTACAGGAGCTTGCCGATGAAAAGCAGAGTAAGCTCATGGCAGAATTAAAATCCCTGCAGGAGCAGTTTAAACCGCACTTTCTTTATAATACCCTTGATACCATAGGCTGGATGGCGCGTTCCTACAATGCCACCGACATTGTGAAGATAATCGAAGCTCTCACCAATATCTTCAGGATCGGCCTTTCCAAGGGCAGAGATTTTATCACATTGCGGGAAGAAAAAGCCCATGTCGAAAACTATCTGTATATACAGAAGATCAGATATAAAGAAACACTTAAATATGCGATCGAAATACCGGATGAATATGATGATGTGGTGCTTCCGAAGCTTATCCTCCAGCCCCTGGTGGAAAATGCCATCTACCACGGCATAAAGCTTAAGAGAGGCGGCGGAACCATAACGGTAAGAGGATATGAAAAAGAAAAGGATCTTTTTATAGAAATATGCGATGACGGTGCCGGAGTCGATCCCGATAAGCTTGCGGTATTAAAGAAACAGTTACTGGAAGAAGGCCAGATATCGGGAAAAGACGGTTTCGGCTTATTTTACGCAGCGGAGCGTGTTAAAATGTGCTATGGGGAGCCATATGGCTTAAATATAGAAAGCGCACCCGGGGAGGGCACCACGGTGACTCTCAGGCTGCCTTTAAACAGTGGGGGTACAGAGAATGGATAAATACAAGGTACTTATTGCAGACGACGAAGAGATTATCCGCTCAGGATTAAGAAGTCTTGTTGAAACGGACGAGGATTTTATGGTAGTGGCAATGGCGGAAGACGGAGAGGTAGCTCTTAATCTTGCCAGAGAATATAAACCCGACCTGATCCTTGCCGATATTAACATGCCCTTTATGAACGGACTTGATTTTGTGGAAGAGTTATTAAAAGACCTTCCCGGCGTTACGGTTGTGATCGTAACCGGCTATGATGATTTTACTTATGTACGAAAGGCTCTTCAGTTAGGAGCCAAGGACTATATCTTAAAGCCCATTATGGAGGAACCCTTCTACGAGCTTCTTAACAAGATGAAGCGTGTGATCGCCTCCAAATTTGAAAGCGGTAAATACATCAAATGGGCAAAAGGCCAGATTGAAAAGAACAGACTTGCATTAATAGATAAATTCATGAACGAGTGGATCTATACAAATCCCGATGAGATTGAAGTTCGCGAAAAGATGCAGTATTTGGGCATTAATCTTCCCGAAAGCTTCATGCTTACGCTTATCAACATGAAAGAAAGCATTGATTCAAAGCTTTCTGAGGAGCTTCTCAATTTTGCGGCCAAGAATATCGCGGAAGAAGTGATCGAATCCGCCATACTTTCTTTTACCAGCAGAAAGGGTGTATTGGCCGTGCTGTCAGCGGATATTGAGGATGATAAGATCGCGGAACTCACTGATAAATTAAAAGAAACCTTTGAGCGCATATTAAATGTCCGGGCGGAGATCGCCTGGGAAAGAGGTCGAAGCTTTTATGAAATGTCGGAAGTGTTCCTGAATCTTGAAAACAGCCTGAGAGAGCGGACGGAATACTCCACCATCGTAAAAGAAAGCATTGCCCTTATTGAGCGCGAATATATGGAAAAGGAACTGTCTCTTCAGAGCGCATCGGATTATCTTCATATTTCCCCTCAATATTTAAGCAGATTGTTCAAAGCGGAAACCGGAGAAACCTTCGGAAGTTTTCTTGCGGATTTCAGAGCTAAAAAAGCCATTATATTACTTAAAGACCAGGAACTTAAGATTTACGAAATCGCTGAAAGATGCGGTTATGCAACACAACATTACTTTTCCAATGCCTTTAAAAAAGAAACAGGCATGTCACCTATGGACTACAGAGCGCAGATCTGTAACTGATACCGAAAAGGAGCACCGTAAACCAATGATCAGAAAAGTTCTTACGTTACTTGCGGTAATGACTATGTGTCTTTCCTTAACGGCCTGCAACAAGGCTGTTATCAGGGAAAAAGAACATGTCATAGGCGTATCTCTTGCCAACATGAGTGAGCAATGGCGCCTTGTGTTGAAAGAGGAGCTTGAGGAGGAAGCGGCCAAATATGATGATATTACTTTGATCATAAGTGATGCCGCCGGAAATACCGAAAAGCAGATAGAAGATGTGAACCGTCTTATGGAATACGGTATAGATCTTCTTATTATCTCGCCTATTGATACGAAGGCATTGTCACCTGTAGTAAGCTCGGTTTACAGTGAAATACCGGTAATAGTAATGGACAGAGTGGTGGAAGGTTATGACTACAGTCTTTTCATAGGTCCGGACAATGAGCTTATCGGCGAGCAGGAAGCTAAAAAGGTGCTGGAACTTATGAGTGAGCGTAATGTCAAGGGTACCGTACTTGAACTTAGAAGCGAGAATCTTGCAAGTGATGAACGCTCTGACGCTTTCAGATCCGTCATGAACGAAAAGAAGCTGACAACCATGAACCTTCTTATTCCTGAAGCAACACGGGACTGTGCGGAGGACAATCTCGCCGACTTTTCAAGCTATGCCGCCAATAATATAAGAGCCATCTTCGCTCACAATGACTATATGGCATACGGCGCGCGTCTGGCTCTTGAAAAACTCGGGAAAGAAGATGTTATAGTTGTGGGACTTGACGGATATCCGGGACCCGGCGGCGGACTTGAGATGATAAAGAGCGGCATAATCGATGCAACTGTTTCCTGCCCCACCGGCGGTATAGAAGCTATCAGATATGCGGTAGCGATCCTTAACGGAGAAAGCGGTGTTCCCAAGAAGGTTCTTTTGCGGAGCACGGTTATTGATTCTCTTAATATTGATGAAGCAAAAGAACCCATCACGATAGAAGGCGGAAAGATCCGTGTAGGTTATGCTCAGATCCGCGAAGACAGCGCATGGAGAAAGGCTAACACCGATTCCATCATAAAAGCCGCCAAAGAATTTAATATCGATCTGGAAGTAAAGTATTCGGAAACCTCTCTCGAAGAACAGATCGAGCAGGTGCGCGAATTCATAAAAGATGATGTTGATGTGATATTGCTAAGCCCCTTCGTTGAAGACGGCTGGGATCAGGTACTGGCCGAGGCCAAGGCCGCCAATATCCCTGTCATTCTCTCCGACAGATCCGTTTCTTCAAAAGAAGATATGTACACTTCTTTTGTAGGAGGAGATTTTGAAGAAGAAGGAAGAAAATGCGGCGAATGGATGCTTTCGGATATGGGAGAAGGAAAGGCGCGGATCATGGAGCTTTTAGGTTCCAAGGGTTCAACTCCCGCGTCATTAAGATCCAAAGGCTTTAACGAAAGCTTCAGGGATAATCCCAATTGCGAAGTGGTATATTCGGCATATGCCGACTTCAATGCCGACTTAGGAAAGATCGTTCTTTCGGAATATATTAAAGAAAACGGACTGGACGTAGATTACATATTCGCTCATAATGATGATATGGCTATCGGAGCAGTGGCAGCCATTGAAGCCGCAGGCTATCGCCCCGGCGTGGACGTGAAGATCATGTCTGTAGATGGCACAAAAGAAGCTCTTAAGATGGTTAAAAAAGGAAAGATCAGCTGTGTATCCGAGTGTAATCCGCTTCTCGGTCCCGTGCTTATGAAGGCGGTTACGGATCTTTGTGAAGGCGAAGAGCTTCCGTTGACCATAGTGACGGATGAAACGGTATTTACGAGGGATACGGACAAGTCCTTGTTTAAGGGCAGAAAATATTGAGAGGTGCAACATGACAGGCCTTATAGTAGCTTATTCAAGAAACAGAGTAATAGGAAGAAAAGGGGAGATTCCCTGGCGCATAAAGGGCGAGCAGAGAAGGTTCAGAGAGCTTACCACAGGCAATGTGGTGATCATGGGCAGACGTTCCTATGATGAGATCGGCCGGCCTCTTCCCAACAGATTCAATATTATCGTATCAAAGACCGCGGAATATTCCGCCGAGAACCTTGTAACGGTTCCGACCTTAACGGATGCGATCAACTATGCAAAAGAACATTTCCCCGATAAGAATATATATTTATCAGGCGGTGCGGGAATCTACAGAGAAGGTCTTGATCTCTGCGACGCTTTGTATGTGACGGAGGTTGACATTGATGTCCCCGACGGAGATACTTTCTTTCCGGAGATAGATGAAGGTCTCTACGAAAAGACGGTAGATGAAGAAATTGATGGAGATATTCCATATAAATATGTAACTTTCAGAAAAAAATTTTAGGAATTTAAAGTGAAAAAAACCGGGTCCCTTATAAAGGAACCCGGTTTTTGCATTCATTATTATGAATAAATATTAAATTATGGAATCGATTCCACCGGAGTGTTATCACCCATGGGCGCGTGTTCTTTAGTCATTCTTAAGAAAGAAGAATAGGTTATGTCGTTTAATACCGCGGTGGCGGATCTGTCACCGGTTTCAACGGTAATCCTTGCTTTTCCCGAACGCATTTCTTCTATATATACATGGTTTCCGGGTTCGACCCCTTCTTTTACGGCGGTAAGTATGATCATGTTACCGGTAAGCTTGTCACTGCGTCTTCCCCACATGATCGAACCGCTTACGGCAATTCTTGATATGCCTGCAACATTATCGTGATTTAACAGGAAATACTCATCATCATGAGCAGAGTATACGCTGGCGCTTCCGCCGAGAGCGTCACCTATCATCAGAGTGTAATTTTTCTGAAATCTGCTTCTTGCAATGGCTGTTACGACAAGTGTGATAAATGAACCGAAAAGTATTATCACGAAGAGCCACAGTAAAACGGTGCCGGCCTTTCTTTTTACCTGAGTTGAATTATTATGCATTTTTTTGCATGACCCCTCTTTCGTTTATTTTTTAACCATCTAAATTATACTAAAGGCCGCCCTTCATGTCTATCTTGACATTTCCTCTTCCTTTTTGTAATATTTACAAAGATATTTTTCAGAGTGGGACAATTAATATACCTTATAGGCGTTTTGGAAGGACAGTATGATTACATTAAGATATGGTAAAGAATACAGAATGGATCTTGAAACCTTTCCCGACGGCAAGAAAAAACAGAAGATGGTATATGTTGGTCCGCTTTATGATTACGTGAATACCACCGGCGAACATAAGAGACAAAGGAGTCTTTTGCTTGTGCTCGTCAGCTTGTCAGCATTTCTGTTTATCTCCGGTTTTTCATTTTACAGTAACTTATCCAGAGTATGGTTCACAAGCGTGCCATATGCAGTGAATGCTTTGATTATTTATCTGCTTTTTGAAAGTATCGGTTATTTCTGGAAGTACAGAAGCGACTTGAACAGAGAAGCAAAGCAGCGTGGCGGAGACAGGTTGAAGGCTTTATCTTTGGTAGCTGCGTCCCTGTATTGCATAAGCTTTGCGGGAAGCATGGGAGCTATAGTTTCTTCTTATATAAGTGAGGTTACGGTATTTGATTACTTATATATAATGGTAATATTACTCAGCATCTTTCTTATGCTTGCGGCTTTCTTTTCGGCACGTAATATTGCTTATATTGAAAAAGAAAATCCCACGGCCAAAGAGTGGGAGGATAAATAGGTATTATCAGAGGCAACTCTGTTAATATAAATAGCGGACATAAGTCCAAGAACATAATAAAGGGAGGAAAATATGAAAAACGCTATGAAGAAAAGTCTTGTGCTTTTACTTTCTGTAGCACTTATGGCATCTACTTTTGCAGGATGCTCTAAGAAGGCAGAAAATGTTGAAGAATCAGCTTCAACAGAAACATCCACAAGCGTTGAAACACCCGCAGAAGAAAGCGATGACATCCTTGTAGTTGGTTACGACCAGTTCGCAAGCAAGTTCTCACCTTTCTTTGCACAGCTCGCGTATGACCAGGACGTAGCAAGCATGACACAGCTTGGCTTACTTGGCACAGATCGTGAAGGTAATGTAGTTCTTAAAGGAATTGAAGGAGAAGTTATTCCTTACAACGGAACAGATTACACTTATACAGGTATCGCAGATTGCGATATCACACAGAATGACGACGGAACAGTTGTATACGAATTCACATTAAGAGACGATATCAAGTTCTCTGACGGTGAAGCTTTAACAGCTGATGACGTTATCTTCTCCATGTATGTATTATCAGATCCCGCTTATGACGGATCTTCAACATTCTATACTCTTCCTATCAAGGGTATGGCAGATTACAGAGCAGGTATGGATACCCTCTTCAATCTCCTTTCCGCAGCAGGAAGAGACAACACTGACTTCACTAACTGGGATGAAGCTACTCAGACAGCTTTCTGGGCAGATATCGACCAGGCAGGTGAAAAGTTCGTTCAGGAAATCGTAGACTACTGCGTAGCTGCAGGTTACAACTCAGCAGATGATCCCGTTGGTGTTACCATCGGTACATGGGGATTCGATGCTCCCGAAGATGCTACACTTCTTGATGTATTCAACATCATGGCAGAAGCTTATGGCGGAAACCTCACAGAGTTAAGCGATGTTGAAAACGCAGGCACAGCTCTTACAGATTTCATGGAAAACTATGACGCTTATACCGTTGCAGTTTCCACAGGCGATTCAGCAGCCAACATTGCCGGTATCGAAAAGACCGGTGATTATTCATTAAAGATCACAATGGACAAGTTTGATGCAGTAGCTATTTATCAGTTACCTGTAACTGTAGCTCCTCTTCATTACTACGGTGAAGAAGCTCTTTACGACTACGACAACAACAAGTTCGGTTTTGTAAAGGGTGACTTATCACATGTTAAGTCCGTTACCACAAAGCCCATGGGCGCAGGTCCTTACAAGTTCGTAAGCTATGAAAACGGTATCGTTTCCTTCGAAGCTAACGAAAACTACTTCAAGGGATGCCCTAAGATCGAGCACATCCAGTTCCAGGAAACTCCCTCAGCTGATAAGCTTACAGGTATCGCTTCCGGAACATTTGATATATCCGATCCTTCCATGAGCCTTGAAGTATTAAAGGCTATCAAGGGTTACAACTCTAACGGAGAGATCGAAGGCGACACTCTTACAACAAGCCTTGTTGATAACTTAGGTTACGGTTACATCGGTATTTCCGCAAGCAACGTAAACGTTGGCGGAGATCCTGCTTCAGAAGAATCCAAGAACTTAAGAAAAGCATTTGCTACATTATTTGCTTCTTACAGAGATACAGTAATCAACTCTTACTACGGCGAAATGGCTGCAGTAATCAACTATCCTATCTCCAACACTTCTTGGGCAGCTCCCAAGCCTGCTGATGAAGGATACAGAATTGCTTACTCTGTAGACGTAGACGGCAATGCAATTTACACAGCAGACATGACTGACGAACAGAAGTATGCAGCAGCTCTTGATGCAGCAATTGGCTTCTTAAAGGCAGCAGGTTATACATGGGACGATGCAGAAGGCAAGTTCACACAGGCTCCCGAAGGCGCTCAGATGACTTACGAAGCAATCATCCCCGGTGGTGGTACAGGTGATCACCCTGCATACGGTATCCTTACCGCAGCAAAAGAAGCTCTTGCTTCTGTTGGTATCACACTTGAAATCAACGACCCTGCAGATTCTTCCGTTTGGAATGATGCTCTTACAGCTAACACAGCTGAAATCTGGGCAGCAGCATGGGGCGCAGCAGTAGACCCTGATATGTATCAGGTTTACCACTCCGATAACGCATACGGAAAGGGTACAAACTCTAACCACTATGCAATCACAAGCGAAGATCTTGATACTCTTATCGTTGAAGCAAGAGAATCAGCTGATCAGTCCTACAGAAAGGCTACTTATAAAGAATGTCTTGAAATCATCCTTGACTGGGGTGTAGAAGTTCCTACATACCAGAGACAGAACGCTGTAGTATTCAGTACAGAACGTGTTAACATGGACACTGTTACTCCTGATATCACAACATTCTGGGGTTGGATGAACGACCTTGAATTACTTGAAATGAACTAATCAAAACGTATAAGTTTGATTATGTAGGATAATAAAGGGGTCTGTACTCGATGCAGACCCCTATTTATCGGATATGGCGCAGTAAGATATATAGTTTTAGAAAGACTACCATTAAAGGTGTAAATCATGGCAAAATTTATTCTTAGAAGACTTGCACTCAGTGCTATAATCTTCTTTTTCGTAACATTTATCATATACGTGCTTGAGTGCTCACTCCCCACCAGCTATGTTGAGAAACAGGCTATGGAGCTTGCTCTTCGTCCCGGTAATACAAAGAGTGCACAGCAGTGGATTGAAGAACTTAATGCACAGTACGGTATGGATCAGGGTATCGTAAAGGGTTACTTTACATGGCTTGGTACTGCCGGAAAGGGTGAATTTGGTGACTCCTGGACTCAGACAATGCCTGTAACGGAACTTTTCAGAAAGTGTATCTGGTACAGTTTTGCAATGGGTCTCATTTCGTTTATTCTCGAGATAATAATCGCGATTCCGTTAGGTGTAATGGCAGCGCGTAAACAATATAGTATGGCCGATTATACAGTTACAGTCTTCGGTCTTATCGGTATTTCAATGCCCACATTCTTTGTGGCAACAGTATTAAAGCTTATCTTCTCAATCCGTCTCGGATGGTTTGACCTTGTAGGTATGCAGGGACGTAATTATGCGACTCTTGATGAAGTAGGAAGATTCTGGGATCTTGTGGCACACCTTGTGCTTCCCATTGCAACTCTTACCATCGTAAGTATCGGTAGCTTAATGCGTTATACCCGTACCAACATGCTTGAAGTATTAAATGCTGACTATATCAGAACAGCAAGAGCCAAGGGCCTTCCTGAAAGAAAGGTTATAAGCCACCATGCTTTCAGAAATACTTTGATCCCCCTTGTAACAATCCTTGGCGGATCTCTTCCCGGCCTTTTCTCAGGTGCACTTATTACTGAGACTCTGTTCGGTATCCGTGGTATCGGTTTCTACTCCTATTATGCAATGACAGGCGGAGATATTCCTTTTACCATGTTCTATCTTGCATTTATTTCTATTTTGACACTGCTCGGCAACTTGATTTCAGATATTTTATACGCTGTGGTTGACCCCCGCGTACGAGTAAATTAAGGGGGTGAAGATTCATGCGTAAGAATTTTAATGAAGTTTTAAAAGAACGTGAATTAAGAGAAAAAGAAACATCTGAAGAAAAGGAAATGAGTCTTGACAGCTCTGAACGTGTTAAGGTTCTTTCTCCCGGTCAGATGGTATTTAAGCGTTTCATTACCAACAGACTTGCGGTAGTTGGTTCCGCAATCCTTATCTTTATGTTTGTATTCGCATTTATAGCTCCTATTTTCTATCCTTACGGACAGACAGAGATCTTCTATAAATACGATAATTCGGTAGTAGACCTGGCTCAGGCCAAGGTAAGAAATGAATACACGGCTTTCTATAAAGAAGGGGCTGAAGGGGTTCATTCAAGTGTAAGAAACAAGCTTACATCAACCATCACATCCATTGAAGCTGCAGGTGCCGAAGAAGGCACGATTGTAAGCTCCGAAGGTGATACTTATACTATTGAAAAGAACAACGATGCGATTTATTCACTTTTTGCATCCGACTACAAAGAAATCTGCAATGTAGGCGGTACCAGCAAGGTTGGTGTATATGACCTTGTAGGTAAGGCAATAAAGTATGAAGAAGATGTTACCGAAGTAAGCGGTCTTGAACAGAAGATTGCTTCCGCTATCAAAGATAAAAAGACTGAAGTTTCTTTAGGCGGAGTTACATACTCTATCAAGGCAGGCAAGATGAAGAAATATGATATCTATGCTACTGCCGAAGGCTTCAACTACACAGGCGCAAAGCTTGGTGCGGAATTTGAAGCTCTTGTATCTGAAACAGGCACATCCGGTTCTTTTGAATATAACGGAAAGACATATTCAGTTAAGACCGACAAGAATGTAACAACTGTTTCTGAAGTTGCAGGAAAGAACTTTTTAGCTTACCTTACAACCTATGCATTTGATGCACATGATGAATCAACAGCATTGGATGATCAATTTAAGTTCGCTGCTTTGGATGCGATCGTAAATGGCGAAGGCTTCAGCGTTAACGGCGAAAGCTTTACCGTAAGCAAAGAAGATGAAGAATTCGTAGTATATAAAGCAGGAGAATCCGAAGCCTATGCAGCTCTTTCCACTCTTGTTATCAGAAGAGCAACAGGTGAAGACAATCTTGAACTTGCATTAAAAGAAAAGACCCGTGAAGTTATAGAAGAAATGGATGCATCCGGTGAAAGGACAGCTAAGTTCAACTGGGAGATCGCTCAGGTTGATGCTAACGGTGAATACACCTATGACGAAAACGGAGATCTTGTAAAAGAAGAACGTGAAATAACCATTACCAATAAAAACGGTTCCTATACACTTACAGTTGAACAGGTTGTTTACCTTATCGATACCTTTGCCCGTCCCTCCAAAGAACATATCGTTGGTACGGATGGTGACGGTATGGACGTATTTGCCCGTATGATGTACGGCGGACGTGTTTCCCTCCTGGTTGCCTTCGTGGTAGTTATTCTTGAAACCATCTTGGGCGTAATCATGGGTGGTATCGCAGGTTTCTTCGGAGGCTGGGTTGATAACCTTATCATGCGTATGGTAGATATTTTCTACTGCATACCTTCAATGCCCATTCTGATCATCATGGGTGCATTGTTCGATGCCATGAAGATGAAGCCTTATCATCGTCTTGCATGGCTGATGGTAGTGCTTGGTGTACTTGGCTGGGCCGGTGTGGCGCGTCTTGTCCGTGGACAGATCCTTTCTTTGAGAGAGCAGGAATTCATGGTTGCTGCCGAAGCTATCGGTCTCAGAACCAAGAGACGTATATTTACACACCTTGTTCCCAACGTAATGCCTCAGCTTATCGTAACTGCTACATCCGCTTTAGGTGGAGTTATCATTACCGAGTCCACACTTTCATTCCTGGGTCTCGGTGTTAAGCATCCTCTTGCTACATGGGGAACCATGATTAACTCGGTTTCCACGGCAGAAGCGATGAAGGCCTATACATACATCTGGGTTCCGGTAGGACTTCTTATCTGCCTTACCGTTGTTGCATTTAACTTTGTAGGCGATGGCTTAAGAGATGCCTTCGACCCTAAGATGAAGAGATAGGAGGGTTCGATAATGGCAAAGAAGAAAACAAGTTATATTTCAAACAGAGAGACGGCCAAGATTACTCGTAAGAATCGCAGAATCACAAGACGTCTCGAAAAAGAACATAATAAAAAAGTAGATGAATCCTATTACACCACCACCATGAGGGATGATGGAAACGTTGTTGAATTCGACAATGTATGTTCATACTTCTTCACTGATATCGGTGTTGTAAAGGCAGTAGACGGTGTTTCTTTTGACGTACCCAAGTGTTCAACAGTCGGTATCGTAGGAGAATCCGGTTGCGGTAAGTCCGTAACAAGTCTTTCACTTATGCAGTTACTTCAGCGTCCCAGCGGTCAGACCGTAGGCGGTGAGATCAGATTAAATCTCGGGGAAGAAGGAAAGGCAATAAATATTGCCAAGACTCCCACAAGCGTTATGCAGCACATCAGAGGCAATAAGATGTCCATGATCTTCCAGGAGCCCATGACAAGCCTTAACCCCGTATTCAGGATCGGCGAACAGATCAATGAAGTGCTTGAGCTTCATTATCCTGATATGAGCAAGGAAGACATGAAGAAGCGTACACTTGAGATGCTCGAACTCGTTGGTATTGCCAACAAGGAAGGCGTTTACAGCATGTATCCTCATGAACTTTCCGGCGGTATGCGTCAGCGTGTTATGATCGCGATTGCACTTGCATGTAATCCTTCACTTATCATTGCCGACGAGCCCACCACAGCTCTTGATGTTACCATTCAGGCCCAGATCCTTGACCTGCTTAAGAATCTTAAGGATAAGATCAATTCATCCATCATGCTTATCACTCATGACTTAGGTGTAGTTGCCAACATGGCAGATTACGTAGTGGTAATGTATGCAGGACGTGTAATAGAAAAGGGAACCGCAAAAGAAATTTTCGAAAATCCCTGTCACCCTTATACCATCGGTCTTATGAAGTCCAAGCCCGTTGTAGGTAAGAAGGTTGATGAGCTTTATAACATTCCCGGTTCCGTACCGAACCCCATCAACATGCCTGACTATTGCTACTTCAGAGACAGATGCGAACACACCTGTGAAAAGTGCTTTGCAAAAGAAGGCGGATTCGGTAATTATCCTCCCGAAATCAAGATTTCCGATACCCATGTTGTTTCATGCTATCGCTATTATGATGAAGGACAGGTACTTGATTACCCTAAGACAGTAAACGTGGAGGAACTGTAAATGAGTGAAGAAATTAAAAACCAGTTAGAGACCTCTGACGTAGAAAATACAGATGATGTCTTAGTTGTTAAAAATTTAAAGAAATACTTCCCCATAAAGAAAAATATTTTCGGTAAGGGAACCAAATTTGTAAAGGCTGTTGACGGAGTTTCTTTTTCCATCAAGAGAGGAACTACCATGGGTCTGGTTGGTGAATCAGGCTGCGGTAAGTCAACTACAGGCCGTACCATTTTAAGACTTCAGGATAAGACGGAAGGTGAAGTGCTTATTAACGGCGTTGATATCTTCTCACTTTCCAAAGAGGAATTAAGAAAGAAACGTCCCGAGATTCAGATAATCTTCCAGGATCCTTTCTCAAGCCTTTCCCCCAGACTTCCCGTAGGCGAGATCATCGGTGAGGCAGTAAGAGAGCATGGAATCGTGCCCGAAGAAGAATTTGATGATTACATCACAAGGATCATGAAGGCATGCGGTCTTCAGGAATATCATAAAGACCGTTATCCTCACGAATTTTCCGGCGGACAGAGACAGAGAATCTGTATCGCAAGAGCTCTTGCTCTTAATCCTGAATTCATCGTGTGCGACGAACCTGTTTCCGCGCTTGATGTATCGATTCAGGCACAGATCATTAACCTTCTTCGCAGCCTGCAGAAGGAATTTAACTTAACATATTTGTTTATTTCCCACGACTTATCGGTTGTAGAACATATTTCCGATACAGTTGGTGTTATGTATCTTGGTAACATGGTTGAATATGCTGAAACCGAAGAACTCTTCAAAGAGCCCCTTCATCCTTATACAAAGGCACTGTTCTCAGCTATTCCCGTGCCGGATCCCAATTACAAGATGGATCGTATCATCCTTGAAGGAAGCATTCCTTCACCTGCCAACCCTCCCAAGGGCTGCAAGTTCCACACCCGTTGTTCCGAGTGCATGGAAAAATGTAAGTATGTAGATCCCGAATACAGAGAAGTAAAGCCCGGCCGTTACTGCGCATGCCACCTTTACAACACCGACGAAATGAACAAAGAAGTCGATAAGAAGATGGAAGAAGCAAAGAAAGCTGAAGCAGAAGCTTCCAAGTAATCAGGTAACCGTAAATCTCAGCATTATTTGAGAGATGTTTATGAAAAAGAAAAAGACCACATATGTGGATGACGGAAGAACAATTGCAAATATGAATGTGGAGGGCATGCCCTGGTACCATCCCGAAAAAGATGAAAAAGTACCGAAGACTTCGTCCTACGAACCGGATGCCAAAGAGACCCTTGCCATTATGGGCGGGATCTTAAAGGCAGCCATGCTGGTTGCAGGCATATTTGTGCTTGCCTTCACAGGTTTTATTCTTTTTTCGTATTTTGTATGGCTTAAATGATCGAAACCCGCCTGCCGGCGGGTTTTATCTTTGCCGGAATAATGGTAATATGTATATATAAAAAATGCGAGGTAATCATGAACAACGAACTTACAAGAAAAGATATAGAAGATATGGAAGCGGAGATCGAACACAGAAAAGTCGTGGTAAGGAAAGAGCTCCTTGAACATGTTAAAGAAGCCCGTTCCCACGGCGATTTAAGTGAGAATTTCGAGTATTATGCCGCTAAAAAAGAAAAGAATGCCAACGAAGGCCGTATCAGATACCTTGAAAGAATGATACGTACCGCGAAGGTACTTGAAGATGATTCCAAGGATGACGAAGTGGGCATAAACAAGACCATCACCGTATATGTGGAGGAAGACGATTGCGAAGAAGTATATAAGATCGTCACAACCGTCAGAGAAGATTCTCTTAATGGTCTTGTAAGTAACGAATCCCCCATGGGTAAGGCTTTGCTTGGCCACAAGGTGGGTGACAGAGTGGAAATCGAAGTAAGTAAGGATTACAGCTATTTCGTAGTAATCCGAAAGATCGATAATACTACTACGGGAGATTCCGGAAAGCTTCGGGACTACTAAGCAGGATAGTCTTAAGATTCTTTTTAAGAGCTATTACGGTAAGTATATATTATTAGGCATGCAGCTTTCGCTACATGCCTTTTTTGACAAAATGGCTTAAATTCAGTATAATCTTAATGTTTGAGTTTGTGAAAAATGCAAACTCAATATGTGTCGGCTGATTTAAAAAAGCAATATTAAGGAGGACTTATGTTAGATACAGTTATTATCGGTGCAGGTCCCGCAGGTCTTTCAGCAGCAGTTTATGCAGTGAGAGGCGGACTTTCAGCACTTCTTATTGATCAGAGTCCCGTCCATGGAGGTCAGGTTCTTACCACCTATGAGGTAGACAATTACCTGGGTCTCAAGGGCATATCCGGAATGGAGCTTGGTCAGAAATTTGCAGCACATGCCAAAGAAACGGGAATTAATGAGCTTAATTCCCCTGTTACCGAGATTGAGCCCATGGATGGAGGGTTCAAAGTAAAAACGGTAAAAGAAACTATTGAGACTAAGACAGTTATAGTAGCAACAGGAGCGGTACACGCGCATCTTGGGGCAAAGGGTGAAGAAGAGTTCGGAGGAATGGGTGTTTCCTACTGTGCAACCTGTGACGGCGCTTTCTTTAAGAACATGGACGTCTGTGTTATAGGCGGTTCCGATGTGGCAGTGGAAGATGCCGAATATCTGGCACGTACCAGTAAGCATGTTTATCTCATCCACAGACGTGATACTCTTCGCGCAGCCAACGAGCTGGTGGAAACCTTAAAGAAAAGAGACAATGTTTCCTTTATATGGGACAGCGAAGTTACTTCTTTTAACGGTAACTTAGATCTTGAATCCGTAACGGTACATAACAAGAAGACAGGAGAAGATACGATCCTTCCGGTGCAGGGCGCATTTGTAGCGGTGGGAATCAAGCCTGTTTCAGACGTACTTAAAGGCATTGTCAATTTCGATGAAAAGGGATATGCCATTGCCGGTGAAGATTGCCGTACCAATGTAAAGGGCATTTATGTGGCAGGAGATGTTCGTAAGAAGCCTCTTCGCCAGATCATAACAGCCGTTGCGGACGGAGCCAATGCTGTTGCCAGCGTACAGGAAGATATCAGATGATTAATTTAAAGAGATTATTTATTCTTGTGGCGGTATTTACGGGAGCTTTTCTTTTTAAGCCCGTAACTGCCGAGGCAGGGTTACTTCAATCGGAAGAATCCGTCGATTCCTCCGATACACAGATAGTAATGGAGGTTGTGGATAACAGGGAATATGCAGACCTTGTTATTGCTCAGGTTGACAGCTGGGTCAATGTTCGAGACCTTCCCGGTACAGAGGGAAAGGTCCTCGGTAAGCTGTACAACAACTCCGTTGGTCACTTCATAGAAGAGGCTGACAACGGATGGGTCAAGATCCAGAGTGGCTCCGTTACCGGTTATGTTAAAGCAGAATATTGTGTACGAGGCCGGGAAGCTCTCAAGATTGCGAGAGAAGTGGAAGTTACGATTGCAACCATCAACACAGGCACTCTGAGAGTCAGAAAAGAGCCCAATACTACTTCACGTATCCTCGGAACATTCTCAAGAGGCGATGAACTTGAAGTTATAGCAACTGAGGATGGCTTTGCAAAAGTAAGTTACAACAATGACGAAGGATATATATCCCTTGACTATGTAGATCTGTCCACGGAATTCGTGGAGGCTGAATCCATAGAAGAAGAAAGAGCACGACTTGCTGCCGAAAAGAAAGCAAAAGAAGAAGCGGCAAGAGCGGCAAGGCAGGCAGAAGAAGCCCGCAGGGCAAGAGAAGCGGCTGCAGCAGCGGCTCAGGCAGGTACTGACGGTGCCAATACAAATACTCAGGCTCCGGCAAGCTCAGGTTCTTCCGATCTCGGACAGCAGGTAGTTGATTATGCGGTACAGTTTGTAGGTAATCCCTATAAGTACGGCGGAACCAGCCTGACAGACGGAATCGACTGCGGCGGATTTGTACAGGCCGTATATGCTTACTTCGGTGTAAGCTTACCGAGAACGGGACAGCGTAATTCCGGTTATGCAGTCGGATCTCTCGATGAAGCTCTTCCCGGCGATATTATCTGCTATTCAGGTCATGTTGCGATTTACATGGGCAACGGACAGATCGTACATGCGGCAACTCCCAAGCACGGTATCTGTATCGGAAGCGCTACATATACAAAAATTATCGGAATACGAAGAATATTTTAGAAAATTTTCACACAAATCTTCGATTTTTAGTGGTTTGTTAAGCACTCTTATGGTATAATCTTATTACGCTAAAGAAACAGCAATGCGATTATATCCGAGAAGGAGTGATGTGTATGAAATTTACTATCCTTGGAAAGAACATTGATGTAACTCCCGGTTTAAGAAGCGCAGTTGAAGACAAGATCGGCAAGCTCGAGAAGTACTTCACACCCGAGACCGAAGTGCATGTTACATTAAGTGTTGAAAAAGACCGACAGAAAATCGAAGTTACGATTCCCGTTAAGGGAAACATCATTCGTTCCGAACAGGTATCCAATGATATGTATGTATCTATTGACCTTGTAGAGGAAATCATTGAGCGTCAGTTAAAGAAATACAAGACCCGAATTACGGATCGTGAGCAGGGGGCAGGATATTTCAAAAAAGAATTTCTTGAAAATGATTACGAGGACGATGGTGACATCAAGATCGTACGAACCAAGAGATTCGACATTAAGCCCATGTATCCCGAAGATGCATGCGTACAGATGGAACTTTTGGGACACAACTTCTTCGTATTTGTAAATGCGGAGAACGACCAGGTTAATGTAGTGTACAAGCGTAAAGGCGGTACCTACGGACTGATCGAACAGGATTTATAAGACATAATATGAAGACGACTCGCTTAGGCGGGTCGTCTTTTTGTTTATGTTCATTCTTTTGTGAAAACAGGTTACATAAGACACTTTTTTGCTTCAACCCGCAAAATTATATTGATAAATTTTTGTCGGCGTGATAAAATATTTCTCAGTTAATGTCAAAAATTTAACAAGACATATGAAGGAGATTTATTATGGCAAGAAAAGTTGTTTTAGCAGGCGCTGTACGTACCGCAATCGGTACCATGGGCGGCACCCTTTCCACAACACCCGCAGCTGACCTTGGTGCGATCGTAATCAAGGAAGCACTTAACCGCGCAGGTGTAAAGCCTGAACAGGTTGATCAGGTTTATATGGGATGTGTAATCCAGGCAGGTCTCGGTCAGAACGTAGCTCGTCAGGCTACATTAAAGGCAGGACTTCCCATCGAAGTTCCCGCTGTTACCATGAACGTTGTATGTGGTTCAGGTCTTAACTGTGTTAACCAGGCAGCACAGATGATTATGGCAGGAGATGCTGATATCGTAGTAGCAGGTGGTATGGAAAACATGTCCATGGCTCCCTATGCTATTCCTCAGGGCCGTTACGGTTACAGAATGAACAACGGTGTACTTGTTGACTGTATGATAAAGGATGCTCTTTGGGATGCATTCAATGACTACCACATGATCAAGACAGCTGATAATATCGCTGAACAGTGGGGTCTTACAAGAGAAGAACTCGATGAGTTCGCATTAAAGAGCCAGCAGAAGGCTTGCGCAGCAATCGAAGCAGGCGCTTTCAAGAAGGAAATCGTTCCCGTAGAAGTTAAGAAGAAAAAAGAAACCATTATTTTTGATACAGATGAAGGCCCCAGACCCGGTTCCACAATGGAAGGTCTTGCAAAGCTTCGTCCCATCAATCCCGATGGTTTTGTTACTGCAGGTAATGCATCAGGTATCAATGACGGTGCAGCAGCAGTAGTTGTTATGAGCGAAGAAAAGGCAAAAGAACTTGGCGTTAAGCCCATGGCTACTTTCGTAGCAGGCGCTCTTGCAGGTGTTGATCCTTCAATCATGGGTATCGGACCTGTAGCAGCAACCAAGAAGGTTATGGCTAAGGCTTCAATGAAGATTGAAGACTTTGACATCATCGAAGCCAACGAAGCATTTGCAGCTCAGTCCGTAGCAGTAGGTAAGGACCTTGGCATTGATGTTGATAAGCAGCTTAACCCCAACGGTGGCGCTATCGCATTAGGACATCCCGTAGGTGCTTCAGGATGCCGTATCTTAGTAACACTCCTTCATGAAATGGAAGCGAAAAACGCTAAGACAGGTCTTGCAACACTTTGTATCGGCGGCGGTATGGGTTGTGCAACAATCGTTAAGCGTGACTAATTAAATGAAAGATAACACATATCCGAGAGTAGAAATGCTCTCGGATATACGTGTGTTTTAAAGTATATTTTTAAAGGAGCACAAAATGGAATTTGTTTTGTACGAAGAAAAAGGTGCCGTAGGCATCATCACCATCAACAGAGAGAAGGCATTAAACGCCCTCAACTCAACTGTTCTTGATGAACTAAGTGAAACACTTGATAACGTAAATTTAGACGTTACCCGCGCTCTTATTCTTACAGGCGCAGGCGAAAAGAGTTTCGTGGCAGGTGCTGACATCGGAGAGATGAGCACACTTACCAAAAAAGAAGGCGAAGCCTTTGGTAAAAAGGGTAACGATGTATTCAGAAAGCTTGAAACATTCCCCATCCCCGTAATTGCTGCAGTTAACGGTTTTGCTCTCGGCGGCGGATGTGAGATCGCCATGAGCTGCGACATCAGAATCTGTTCTGAAAATGCAGTATTCGGTCAGCCCGAAGTAGGTCTCGGAATCACGCCCGGTTTCGGCGGAACTCAGAGACTTGCACGTTTAGTAAGCCCCGGCATGGCTAAACAGATGATCTATACAGCAAGAAATATCAAAGCCAACGAAGCATACAGGATCGGTCTTGTTAATGAAGTAGTAAGCGCTACCGTTGATGAAGCAGGCAATGTAACAGCTTCCGCAAAAGAAAACCTTATGGCAGCAGCTGAAAAGATGGCAGCTACCATCGCAAAGAACGCTCCCATCGCTGTAAGAAATTGCAAGAAGGCGATCAATGACGGCCTTCAGGTTAACATGGACGAAGCAATCGTGATCGAAGAGAAATTATTCGGTGACTGCTTTGAAACAGAAGACCAGAGATACGGTATGGCTTTCTTTTTAGATAAAAATAAAGACAAAGTAAAAGAAGCATTTAAAAACAAATAAGTTAAAGATATATAAGGAGGAATCAACATGAAGGTTGGTGTTATCGGTGCAGGTACCATGGGTCAGGGTATTGCAAAGGCATTTGCTCAGACCGAAGGATACGAAGTAGCTCTCTGCGATATTAAACAGGAATGGGCAGAAGGCGGTAAGGACAAGATTGCAAAGGGTTATGCAAGACTTGTTGAAAAAGGAAAAATGACTCAGGAAGCGGTTGATGCGATCCTTGCTAAGATCACTCCCGGATTAAAGGAAAACTTATGTGCTGACTGCGATCTTATCGTAGAAGCAGCATTTGAAAACATGGAAGTTAAGAAGACAACATTCTCTGAACTTGACAAGATTGCCAAGCCCGAATGTATCTTTGCATCCAATACTTCTTCTTTATCAATAACAGAAATCGGAAACGGTTTAAACCGTCCCATGATCGGTATGCATTTCTTTAACCCTGCAGACAGAATGAAGCTTGTTGAAGTTATCGCAGGTGTTAATACTCCCGCTGCAACAGTTGATGCCATCAAGAAGATTTCCGAAGAAATCGGAAAGACTCCCGTACAGGTTAACGAAGCAGCAGGTTTCGTAGTAAACAGAATTCTTATCCCTATGATCAACGAAGCAGCATTCATCAAGATGGAAGGTGTTTCTGATGTAGAAGGTATCGACAATGCCATGAAGCTTGGTGCCAACCATCCCATGGGACCCCTTGAACTCGGTGATTTCATCGGTCTTGATATCTGCCTTGCAATCATGGATGTTCTTTATAACGAAACAGGCGATTCCAAGTATCGCGCATGTCCTCTTTTAAGAAAGATGGTTCGTGGCGGTAACTTAGGCGTTAAGTCAGGAAAGGGCTTCTACATCTACAACGCAGATCGTACAAAGACCCCTGTTGACGCACAGTAAAAAGAAACAAATTTACGGAGGATATAAATTATCATGGATTTTACTTTAAGCAAAGAACATGAAATGGCCCGCTCTTTATTTAAAGAGTTTGCCGAAAAAGAAGTTAAGCCTTTGGCTCAGGAAATCGATGAAAATCATCGTTTCCCCAGAGAAACCGTTGATAAGCTTGCAAAATACGGATTCCTCGGAATCCCTGTAGCTAAGGAATTCGGCGGACAGGGATGTGACGTTCTTACATATGCTATGTGTGTAGAAGAACTCTCCAAGGTTTGCGGTACCACAGGTGTTATCGTATCCGCACATACATCACTTTGCCTTGATCCCATCATGACATTCGGTACTCCCGAACAGAAGGCAAAATACGCAGTACCCCTTGCTAAGGGCGAAAAGCTCGGCGCATTCGGTTTAACAGAGCCCGGTGCAGGTACCGATGCTCAGGGTCAGCAGACCAAGGCTGTTAAGGACGGAGACGAATGGGTTCTTAACGGAAGCAAGTGCTTCATCACAAACGGTAAGGAAGCAGATGTATATGTTATCTTCGCTGTAACCGGTAAGGTTGAAAAGCGTGGCCGTGTCATGAAGGAAATCTCTGCATTCATCGTAGAAAAGGGAACACCCGGATTTACCTTTGGTACAAAAGAAAATAAGATGGGTATCTGCGCATCTTCAACTTATGAACTTATCTTCACAGATTGCCGTATCCCTGCTGAGAACATGCTCGGCGCTCAGGGTAAGGGCTTCAACATTGCAATGCACACTCTTGACGGCGGACGTATCGGTATCGCTGCTCAGGCCCTCGGTATTGCAGAAGGTGCTCTTGAGACAACCATCAATTATGTAAAAGAAAGAAAGCAGTTTGGTAAGACCATCGCTCAGCAGCAGAACACACAGTTCCAGCTTGCAGATATGGCTACCAAGGTTGAGGCTGCCAAGCTTCTTGTATACAAGGCAGCAAGAAAGAAAGACGAATACACAAAGAATCCTAAGACAAGCTATTCCGTAGAAGCAGCTATGGCTAAGCTTTATGCAGCAGAAGTTGCTATGGAAGTTACCACTAAGTGCGTACAGCTCCACGGTGGTTACGGTTACATTAAGGAATACGATGTTGAACGTATGATGCGTGATGCCAAGATCACAGAGATCTACGAAGGAACAAGTGAAGTTCAGCGTATGGTCATCAGCGCTAATTTATTGAAGTAGGAGGATTTTTGTCGTGAAGATTATTGTATGTATAAAGCAGGTTCCCGATACAAAGGGAGGCGTTAAATTCAATCCCGACGGAACACTTGACAGAGGAGCAATGCTTGCGATCATGAACCCTGACGACAAGGCAGGTCTTGAAGCAGCATTAAGATTAAAAGATCAGTATGGCGCTGAAGTAACAGTTCTTACCATGGGTCTTCCCAAGGCAGCAGATGTTCTTCGTGAAGCAATTGCCATGGGCGCTGATAAGGGCGTACTTGTAACAGACCGTGTACTCGGCGGTGCTGACACATGGGCAACATCCACCACAATCGCAGGTGCCATCAGAAACCTTGATTATGATTTGATCATTACCGGTCGTCAGGCTATCGACGGTGATACAGCTCAGGTTGGTCCCCAGATTGCAGAACACCTTGGAATTCCCGTAATTTCTTATGCTCAGGAAATCAAGGTTGACGGCGATAAAGTAACAGTTAAGCGTCAGTACGACGACGGTTACCACATGCTTGAAGCAAAGATGCCTGTTCTTATTACAGCACTTTCAGAATTAAACGATCCCAGATACATGACTCCCGGTGGTATCTTTGATGCCTGCAAGGCAGAAATCACCACATGGGGAAGAGCAGACCTTAAGGATGTTGATGATTCCAACATCGGTCTTGCAGGATCACCTACAAAGATTGCCAGAGCTTCTGACAAGGTTCGTAAGGGCCAGGGTGAAAAGGTTGTTCCCGAATCACCTTCAGATGCAGTAAGCTACATCGTTGGCAAGCTTAAAGATAAGCATGTTATCTAATTAATATATAAAGGAGTTTAATGATGAATTTAGAAGAATATAAAGGCGTATTTGTCTTTGCTCAGCAGGTAGACAATAAAATAAGCGGTATTGCTTTTGAATTACTTGGAGAAGCTACAAGACTTGCAGCTCCTCTTAACGCACAGGTTACTGCAGTGCTCATCGGTTCCGGCGTAAAGGGACTTGCAGATGAACTTGCAGAATATGGCGCAGACAGAGTTATCGTTGTAGACGATCCCGAATTAAAGAACTACAGAACAGAGCCCTATGCACATGCTCTTGCATCTGTAATCAATGAATTTAAGCCCGAGATCATGCTCGTTGGTGCTACAGCTATCGGACGTGACTTAGGCCCCACAGTTTCAGCTCGTGTAGCTACAGGTCTTACAGCAGACTGTACACAGCTTGAAATCGGTGACTTCCCCATCAATGCTATTCCCGGTCAGGAAGACAAGCAGAAGCACAATCAGCTTCTTATGACCCGTCCTGCATTCGGCGGTAACACAATCGCTACCATCGCTTGCCCCGACAACCGTCCTCAGATGGCAACAGTTCGTCCCGGTGTTATGCAGAAGCTTGAGCCCAAGAAGGGTGCCAAGGCAGAAGTTGTAGAATTCAATCCCGGATTCACACCCAACAATAAGTATGTAACCATTAAGGAAGTTGTAAAGGCAGTTAACAACGTTGCAGATATCATGGATGCTAAGATCCTTGTATCCGGCGGACGTGGAGTTGGCTCACCTGAAAACTTCAAGCTTCTTGATGATCTTGCAGAAGTACTCGGCGGAACAGTTTCCTGCTCCCGTGCGGTAGTAGATGCAGGATGGAAGCCCAAGGACCTTCAGGTAGGTCAGACCGGTAAGACTGTTCGTCCCAACGTATACTTTGCGATCGGTATCTCCGGTGCTATCCAGCACGTAGCAGGTATGGAAGAATCAGACATCATCATCGCTATCAACAAAGATGAAGATGCTCCCATCTTCGACGTTGCAGACTACGGTATCGTAGGCGACTTAAACAAGATCCTTCCTGAACTTACAGAAAAGATCAAAGCAGAAATGGCAGCTAAATAAGTTGATTCATGGAGCCCTCGGCATTGCGCCGGGGGCTTTTTGCTTTATCGCCGGCCTTGCGCCTTGCCCATGCGCTTTTGTACCTCGAATCCGGCCTTGCGACAGCGGAAATTGAGTGGGTGGGTGGCTTGTGACAGCGGAAATCCATTTTCACAAATTTCCGCTGTTGGAAATTGAGTGGGTGGGCGGCATATGACAGCGGAAATTAATTTCTACAAATTTCCGCTGTTGGAAATTGAGTGGGTTAGGCGTTTTAGACAGCGGAAATCAATTTTCATAAATTTCCGCTGTTGGAAATTGAGTGGGTGGGGTCAAGTCCTTTTTGTGGTGTAAATTCACCTTTAGGTTTTTTGCTTTTATGCAGCTAGTAATTGTTGTTGCTTTTTCGCAATGACAATCAGTTTGTTTTTGCATGATTTT
>JAEEGF010714376.1_pt1 | contig 51670 bp, 32 predicted proteins | sample 9134171 | NCBI WGS metagenome assembly JAEEGF01 (sample SAMN16246542, study PRJNA631951) | gut metagenome | biome: gut microbiome; feature: rumen; material: AP-attached | host: Bos | place: Iran: Karaj | collected 2018-10 | reverse complement strand
CCGGGCTCCCTCCCGCCTGACAGTGCGGGCCATTTCCGTCCTGGGCATTATCTGTCTCATTGTCCAGGGCATCATGCACCGGCAGATCGGCATTGCCGCCATCAACCTCCTGGTGCTGGGCTGCGCCCTGAAATTTCTGGAATATTCCAGCGAACGGGATTCCTACGTTCATGCGGCAGCTCTGGTATTTCTCAGCATTCTGCCGCTGATCTTCCACTACCAAATCTACATCGCCCTGTACCTGATGCTGGCGGGAATTCTGATAATCTGGATCTATATCGCTCTCACCAGAAGAAGCTCGGCAGGAGAGGATATCAGACTCATGATCCGGCTCTTCCTGCCGGCCGTCCCCCTGACTGCGGCGCTGTTTCTGGTACTGCCACGTTTCGGCTCCTTCTGGGTGCTTCCCGGCAATGAAGACAGCGGCGTCACGGGAATATCCTCTTCATTTTCCGCGGGAAATCTCCGGACGCTCTATCAGTCCGACACTCTGGTAGCCCGGATCAGCTTTCCGGACGGCATTCCCTCTCCTTTGTACTTCCGGGTCATGACCTACAGCCGCTACCGGAACGGGGAATGGCAGCAGGATCTTCTGGTATCACGGGATCAGAACCGCCTGGCCTACAGCCCCTTTGCCGAATCTCCGAAGGATAAGCCCCGGGCGCCCGGCGGCATCGCTTACGATGTCATGATGGAGCCCACGGGAGCGGTTTATATTCCCGCGCTGAAATTCTCCGGAAACGAGAGCAGGGATCTCTTTTACAGCCGGGATGACACCTATACCGTCAATAAGCCTCTGAGATCCCGGGAGCTCTTTCATTTTACGTGGTATCCCGACTATCAGCCCCGAAACGAAACGCCCTACTCCGGATCCTTTCTCCGTCTGGCTCCGGGGGAGAATCCCCGCACCCGGGAGCTGGTGCTCCGGCTTACGGAAAACCTGAAAACGCCGGAGGAAAAGGCCGCGGCCATTTACGGCTATTTCAAAAACGGGTTTTCATACACGCTGAACCCCGCCGGAGGCGCGGGCGCCGGAGCTTTCGGCCCGGATAATCATGTGGACAGCTTCCTTCTTGATACCAGACAGGGCTTCTGCGTCCATTATGCGGAGGCCATGGCCGTCATGCTCCGGATGGCCGGCATTCCCAGCCGGATAGTGTCCGGATATGCCGGCGGGGAAAGCGTCCCGGATCTCAATATGGTGATCATCCGGGAATACGATGCCCATGCCTGGACCGAGGCCTTTATTGAAGGAAAGTGGGTTTCCTTTGATCCCGTGCTCCTGGTGTCCCGGGAATTCGCCAGATCCGGGGGCTATTCCGCCATCAGGGAAGGCTACCGGGCTCCCTCCGGCTTTGCGGGCCTTTGGAAACAGATCCGGGACATAACCGAAAACCTGGAATACTCCTGGAGCCGCTTCATTCTCAACTTCGACACGGACTACCAGGAAAAGCTGCTTAAAAACAGTCTCCCCCTGATCATCGGTCTCGTGGCCGGGGGCCTTCTGGTGTACGTCATTTTCTTTCTCATAACCCTGCTGGGAGGCCGCAGCCTCCGGCGGGATCCTCCGGAAATACGCCTGATGAAAAAGACCTTCCGCGCCCTGGCCCGCCGGGGGATCCCGGCAGGAACCGGGGAAACTCCCGCGGCCTTTGCCGCAAGGCTCAGCCTTTTGAGCTCCGAAACAGCAGTCCCGGTTCCGGCTCAGAAACAGCCGGGAAACCGGAAAGAACTCAACCCCGCAAGTCTTAAGCTCATCGCCGGCGAGTTCGCCGCCCTGGCTTATGAGTTCAGCCTGCTGCGTTACGGAAAAACACCGCAAAACCATAAGGAGCTCCTCAGGGGGCTCCGGAGCCGCGCTGACAAAATTGTAAAAATTTGCACAACATCATAATTTGCCGTATTTCCATGGGCATTATGTGAACAAATATGAAATACCTGAACCGCTAACAAATTAAAATGAAGTCGGGTGGGTTGTTTCAGCCCCGCTCCTGTGACGTTAACTGAACATAATATTTTTTTTCTGACTGGTAATTTGCGGCGACTCCGGGTGATAACCTGGAGGCCGTCAGGCGACGTAAGCATGACAGACAGCAGAAACATAACAGAAACAGCAGCGTCTTTTGTTTTTTTGAGAGATTTGTATATCTATGAGCACTCCCAAGCCCTCCGGAAATGTTTCCCCCGAAGCCAGAATCGCTGAACTGGAAGCAGAACTTAATACGGTAAAACGCAGCATCAGAAAGGAACGCGAATGCGCTCTGAGCCTGCTTTCGCAGGTAACCAAGATTTTCTGGGGACACGACACCACTTTCAATGACCGGCTGAAGACAGCCATAAACAAGATAAACACTGAAAAACCTCTCTACGATCAGCTTGATGACGTCATGGCCATTCAGGGCGCTTTGCATACTCAGTCCCGCAGGGTGCTGGAATTCTATGCCAAGCTGGAAATCTACATCAAAATTCTTCCGGAGCTCATCAGAAACTCCAAAATTCTCCCCAAGTCCTATCAGGACTACGCCAATGAGATCATGCTGAACCGGAGCCGGCCCTACAACGATAAGGTGGTGCTGATCTGCGACCTCGTGAAAAAAACGCTGGAGCACCTCATCAAGCAGAACTCCGGCAACCAGAATGACAGCGTGCCCGCCACCGAAAGAAACAAGATTCACTCCCTTATCAACGGCGTGGAGCTTTCCGGAGAGCTTAACGAAGAGCTTAAGAAATATGCCGATGTGCTCACGGACAAGAACATCATCATCTCGTACACCGATCTCCCGTATCTGGTGGAAAGAATTATTTCCGTGCTGGTAAAGGGCTTTAACAGCGAAAGAGACTTCAACCTGGTGTTCCTGGGCAACATGAGCGAGCATATCAACAGCGTGCATGCGCTCCTGAACAGCAATCTGGAGACCAACCGGGAAATTCAGCTGGCCGCCCGGGAAAACAATTCCCAGTTCGGCATCGAGCTGGCTGCCATTGACGAATGCGTCAGCGGCGCCGAACCCGCTCCCGGCAGCGTTACCGCCATGATTCATGAGAAGCTTTCCGCTCTCAGCAATCTCGTCAAGGAACGGGAAGACTTCATGGAAGTTCAGGACAAGCTGATGAACGATCTTAATGACATTGAAAACAAGATCGTGTCCATCAAGAAGGATGCGGTGCAGTTCAAGACCGATATCGGCGAAATCTCCCAGAAGAACAAGATTGACAGCATCACCGGCCTTAATAACAGAATGAGCTTTGAAAGCCGTTACGAAAAGGATATCCGGAAGCTCGGCAAGGAGAATTTCAGCGGCATGTCCGTGATTCTGGCGGATATTGACGCCTTTGTCCGCATCAATCAGAAGTACGGCGACTTTGTGGGGGACAAGATCCTCCGGGTGCTGGGACTGACCCTGAGAAAGACACTGAACGAAAAGGATTTTGTGGCCCGCATCGGATCGGACTTCTTCGGCATTATCACCTACACCAAGGATCCGAACACGGCAAAGGCCGTTTCCGAAAAGATCATCTCCGCCATCAAATCCATTCCGTTCCACTATAAGAATGAAAAGGTGCCGGTAACCATTTCCGCGGCCTACAAGGTCATTACCGATGACGAACCGGCGGATGCCGTGCTGAGTTCCCTGTCGGAAACCCTGGAAAAGGCCAAGAACAGCGAAAGCGCCGCCAGAAGCTCCTCCGACGAGCCCTTTGCCCGCGGACTCCTGCTTGAATGCTGATCAGCGCCGGGGAGGGAGGTATGATTTCAATAATACAGCCGGTAGACAATCTGGCTCTGCTCTCTCAGCTGGAGAGCGCCAGCCTGTCGCGGTTTTCCTCAGGCGAGCTTTACGACATCTACCGCAAATGCTCTCTGGCCGTGCTGAACACCGGGGCCAAAACGGACAATTCGCACATTCTTCTGGACAGGTACCGCACCTTTGAAATCAATGTGATCCAGAATGAACGGGGCGTGAAGCTGGAGCTTATCAATCCTCCGGAGTCCGCCTTTGTAGACGGGGTGATCATCCGCAATATCCAGGTGAATCTCTATACGGTGCTCCGGGATATTGTCCAGTCCTCTGCTATAGAAAAGATGCAGAGCGAAATCGACTCTCTGAAGCAGATTCCCGTCTCCAAGCTCATTACCAACAGCATCTTCACCAGACTGCGTCTTGCCAGAACGCTGATCCCGGGACAGAATCCCAACGTTGCCGTATGCTGGGGCGGTCATGCCATTAACCAGACGGAATACGATTATGCCTATGAGGTTGGCGTGCGTCTCGGACTCCGCAAAATCGACGTCTGCACCGGATGCGGCCCCGGGGCCATGGAAGCCCCCATGAAGGGCGCCTTTTTCGGGCACGCCCTGCAGGGCTACAGCTCCAGCAGATTCATCGGCCTCACCGAGCCTTCCATTATTGCCGCAGAACCCCCCAACCCCTATGTGAAGGAGCTGGTGATTATGCCGGATATCGAAAAGCGGCTGGAAGCCTTTGTCAGGTTCGGGAATGCCATCATTCTCTTCCCGGGCGGCCCGGGTTCTGCCGAGGAATTTCTCTATATTCTTTCCGTAAAGCTCCTCAGGGAAAACCGGCACGAGCCCCTCCCCCTGATTCTGACCGGCCCCAGGGAGAGCAGGTCTTACTTTGCCTCATTGGACACCTTTGCCAAAACCGTGCTGGGAGACAGCGTTTCCAGGTACTACGAAATCATCATCGATGATCCCGAAAAGGTGGCCCGCTCCGTCAAGGACGGGCTGGATATGGTACGGGAGCACCGCACCATGACCAGCGATTCCTACTGCTTCAACTGGACCCTGAAAATTCCGGAATATCTTCAGGAGCCCTTTGAGGCCACTCATGCCAATATCAGCACTCTTAACCTGCACCGTTCCGGGAATTTATCCGAAATGGCCTCCAACTTGAGGAGAGCCTTCTCGGCCATTGTTTCAGGCAACGTCAAGGAAGCCGGCATGGAGGAGATCAAAAGGCACGGCCCCTTTGTCATCGAAGGAGACAGCGACATCATGGCGGCCATGGACAAGCTCCTTAAGGAGTTCATTGACCAGAAGCGCATCCTGCTTTCCCAGAACGAATATGTCCCCTGCTACACCCTCCGGAACAGTCAGGAAAAAGGGCCGGAAACAGCAAATTAAGAGGGTTTCAGCCGGGCGTAATGAAGGCGTCCCAAAGCTCAGAAGCAGCGCCGGATGAATTCCGGCGCAATTGTTTTCGGGTATGTTTCAGAGTTAAACCCCAGCCGGCGTGATTCGCGTTTACCCCTTTGCTTCCCTCTTCCTTTGCGCCGCCCCCGCCGGAATCTCTGTTAATTCCAGAACTATGCGGTTACTGCCGTGCTGTTACTGCTGTCGCCGTAACTGTCACGCCGTTATTGTTACGTCTATGCAAAATTCCCACAATCAAAACTTAAAAATTTGTTTTTTGAGGTGATTTTTCCTCAAAAAATGTAAAACTTCACACAAGATCCACACACCCTCCACAATGCCACACAATAATCTCCGCAATAACAATGAAATTTTTGCAAATGCTGACATTTTTCTTTGTATCGTCACAGAGTGGGCGTACAATACCAGCCGTAACTGAAAATTTTCCTTCATGAGGAGGCTTATATGACTATCAGAGTTGGTATTTTAGGATACGGCAACCTTAGCCGCGGCGCTGAAAGCGCCATTGCTCATGCTGATGACATGGAGCTTGTTGCGGTATTTACCCGCCGGGATCCTGCCGCCGTGCAGATCAGAACCCCGAATGTTCCGGTGGTTAATGTTTCCGAGGTTGAGAGCTGGAAGGACAAAATTGACGTCATGATCCTCGGCGGCGGCAGCGCCACCGATCTGCCGGAGCAGACTCCGGCCATCGCCAGACTCTTTAATGTCATTGACAGCTTTGACACCCATGCCAGAATTCCGGAGCATTACAGCAATGTAGATGCCGCTGCCAAAGCTGCCGGCAAGATCTCCGTTATTTCCTGCGGCTGGGATCCCGGTCTTTTTTCACTGGCCAGACTTTACGCCACTGCCGCTCTCCCGCAGGGCAGCGATTACACCTTCTGGGGCAAGGGGGTGAGTCAGGGCCATTCCGATGCCATAAGACGCATTCCGGGAGTTAAGGACGCCAGACAGTACACCATTCCGGTAGACTCTGCTCTGGAAGCGGTGCGCAGCGGCAAGAACCCCGAGCTTACCACCAGACAGAAGCACACCCGGGAATGCTTCGTGGTTCTTGAGGAAGGTGCCGATGCCCAGACTGTGGAAAACGCCATCAAGACCATGCCCAACTACTTCGCTGACTATGACACCACCGTGCACTTCATCAGCGCGGAGGAATTAGCGCAGAATCACAGCGGGCTCCCTCACGGCGGCTTTGTATTCCGTTCCGGCGTCACCGGTCTCGACAGCGAATTCAATAATATCATCGAGTTCAGCCTGAAGCTTGACTCCAACCCGGCCTTTACCGGCAGCGTGCTGGCTGCCTATGCCAGAGCCGCTTACCGGCTGAATCAGGAAGGCCAGACCGGAGCCCGCACCGTGCTTGACATTGCTCCGGCATATCTGGTGAACCTTTCCGGCGATGAACTGAGAAAGCATTTTGTCTAAGCTGAAACAGTTTCCCTTTTAATAATACTCCTTTTTGCCGCATCCTCCGGGTGCGGTTTTTTTGGAGGCTTCAGGGAAAAAACGGCGGCAAAAAGGAGACAAAAAGGGAGGCGTAAAAGGGATCTAAAGCGCCGGGAGATAAAAAAGACGGCGGAAAAATCTCTACAGCGCGTCCTCCTTAAGATGCTCGCAGCCGATATCAAGAATAATCTTCACATGCTCATCGGCCAGAGAATAGAGCACCACCTGCCCTTCCCTCCGGTATTTCACCAGATTGGCCATTTTAAGAGCGCTTAACTGATGGGAAACCGCTGATTTGGTCAGACCCAGAATGCAGGCCAGATCGCAGACGCAGAGCTCATGAAGCTCCAAAGCGTGCAGGATCTTGACCCTGGTGGGATCGCTGAACATCTTAAAAAGAGCCGCCAGATCCATATACTCGGATCCCGGCTTCAGCGCCTTTTCCACAATGCCCACAAAATCGCTGTGGATAGCCGGGCAGTCGCATCCCGGAGCCTTCTTTTCCTGTGCCATCTGTTATTCCCTCTGTTCTTTCTGTTTTCCTGTTCTTTCCGTTCCCGCTGCCGGCATCCGGCAATTGAGCAAAAAATCAAAATTTCATGCAACTATTTCCAAATGAATTGTACCGCTAATTTCCGCCGGTGGCCATACCTCAATGCCCGGAGTTCTGCGGAAAATCAGAGGACTCCCCTGAAGCGCGGAAATTGCGGGATGAATGGACGCAGCAGTCTTTTTCTTGCTGAAAATACTGTCAGATCATATAATTTTGACAGTAACGATGTTTTTCCGGAGGTTATGCGTCTTAACCCCTTGCTGAAAAGCGCGCGTTTCCCCGGGAATGCTTTTTCAGGTTTGCAAGCCTCGCCCCGCTCTGCCGGAACTGCCGGAATTGCAGGCGCAGACGGCGGAAGCTTTTCAGTAAACCGCCGTAATGATTTTCAACTTAAGAGAGTACGAAAAAATGAGTTTTGAATCAGAAAAGTCCTTCAGCGACTTTACCAACTTCCCCCGCGGCATCCGCAGAAGCGGCCGCTTTTCTGTGAAGGAATCTGAACTTCTTGAAGAGTTTGGCACTGCCATGATGGAAATTTACAAGGGGGAAAGAAAGCCCAAGGACAGCGCTGAAAAGGAATTCGCCGCTCAGATCCGCAGTAACAGCATTCCCACTGATCCCTTTGCCAAGGTTTTTAAGAAGTATCTCAAGGAAATCAGCCCCCGCAAGACTCACGATCTCACTGCTTCCGGAGGAGACGAAGACGGAGACGGATCCTACGATTCCTCTGATGACTCCATTGAATAACAGCTCCGCATGGCTCTTATGACCGGAAAGGCATCAGAGCAGATGTGAGATGTTTAAAAAAGGAGACGGCGGGCCCGGCTCCTTTTTTTGTTTCCCCGCCGGCCCTGTTCTCCGCGGCCGCTGTTCTCCGCTGTCTCAGCTCCTGAAAACGTTTCAATACGGATGGTCTGTTTTTATTAGCGGTAAATCCGCTAAAAATTCTGACACAGATCTCAAATTATTTTACAATAGGCGCACCAAGAAAAGCTCCGGTTTTTCATAGGGAGTTGTCCTTTTGTTTCCCCTGTTACTGAAGGAAAATAAACATGAGAGTTAACAATGACAGCCTGGTGGAGTCATTCAGACACAGCGCCCCTTATCTCAAGCATCACCGCGGTGCCACTGCCGTGGTTCTTCTTCCGGGATCGGTTTTGGCCAGCCCCCAGATCGATAACATTATCAGCGATCTTGCTCTGATCCAGAGTCTCGGCATGAAGCTGGTTCTGGTATTCGGAGCCAAGGAGCAGATTGACGGGGAACTGGCCAGAGAACACATTGAGACAAGTTTCCACAAGCGCATCCGCATTACCGATGATGAAACCTTTGCGGTTATCAAAAAGGTCTGCGGCATCATGTCAATTGATCTCACCACCAAGCTTTCCATGGGACTTATCAACACCCCCATGCAGGGCAGCCGGCTTAACGTGGTTTCCGGAAATTTTGTAACCGCAAAGCCTCTGGGAGTAGTGGACGGCATTGATTATATGCACAGCGGCATGGTCAGAAGAGTGGACGGCGAAAATATCAGAAGAGAGCTGGACAACAACTCCATCGTGCTTATCCCGCCGGTAGGCTACTCCATTGCCGGGGAAACCTTCTGCATCAACAGCGAGCAGATTGCGGCCGCCGTGGCCGTGGCCATCAAGGCCAACAAGCTCATCACCTACTGCTCCGATGACGAGCTTATCCGTGATGAAAACGGCGACGTCATCGCTGAAATGTTCCCCAGCGATGCGGAAAAGTATCTTGCCGGCATCGATCCGGAAACCCACAATTCCACCTGCCGCTATCTCAGCGCTGCCATTGCCTCCAGCAAGGACGGCGTGGAACGCTGCCATCTGGTTTCCTACGAGCAGAACGGGGCCCTGATTCAGGAGCTCTTCACCCGGGACGGCATCGGCACTCAGATTGTCCGGGAAAGCGCCGAAACGGTATCCCGGGCCACCATCAACGACATTCCGTCCCTGATGGAGCTCATAAGACCGCTGGAGGAGCAGGGCATTCTGGTGCACCGCAGCCGCGAAAACCTGGAAATGGACATCGAACACTACGTGGTGATCAAACGCGACGGCATGGTTATCGCCTCAGCTGCTATCTACTGCTACCCGGAGGAGAAAAAGGCCGAGCTGGCCTGCGTGGCCATAAACCCGAACTACCGGGGATCCAACCGCGGCATTGTTCTTATCAACAAAATCGAGGAGCTGGCCCGGGAACAGGGCATGGAATATCTCTTTGTGCTTACCACCAGATCCGCCCACTTCTTCCTGGAAAAGGGCTTTGTTTCCGGCAATATCGAAGACCTGCCCCGGGAAAAGCAGGAGCATTACAACTATAAGAGGATGTCCAAGATCTTCTTCAGAAAGATAAACCCGTAAGGTAACCTGGAAAAATACCATCCTGCCATTTCCCGCACTCCGGAAAACTGCCGCATGATGGTCTTACGGAAAAGCATAAGACGGGATGATTTCCTCCCTCAGGGCGGGAAATCATCCCGCATCAGTCACCTCAGGAAATGTTTCAGGAAACATCGTCTTCAGAACAGATCGTCCAAAGTCAGCACATGGACAAAATCGCTGAAATGCTGCGTTTTCTTCAGGCCGCAGGCGGTGATCAGGGTGTTATGAATGACTGTTTTTCTGGATACGCTTCCGGATAAAAGGTTCTTCCTTCTTTCAAGCGCCAGATGATAATCCCTGTCAGCTTCAAACTCATCACCCAGAAATTTCATTTCGCAAAGATGCACCACATTGTCTTTTCGTTCAATAACAAGGTCTGTTTGCGTGCCATACTCGTTCTCGCATCCTCTTTCAGACCATAACGACTCCGTTGTAGATACCCCTCCAATCCCCAAGGCTTCCTTGATTTTGCCAAAATGGTTCCAGCAGACATTCTCGAATGCCAGATCTCTCCAGGCTGTAACCTGATGCGATGACTCCATGGAAATCCAGTCTGTGTTTCTTTCCTTTCTGCTCGTATCGATAACTCGAAGATAAAAAATACAGTACGGATCAAAAAGCTTGTATCGGGTATGGCGTTTGCTGTCACCAAACGAAGAATAGCTGATTATGAAATCCCCTGCCAAAAGAGCCCTGAGTTTTTTGGAGAGATCCCCGCTGTCCGGAATTCCGGTCACCTCGATAAGCTCGGCTCTGGTGAGTCCTCTGCTTTTTCCTGCCAGAGCCTTCACTATCAACTTCATGTCTTCGGCATCCCTGAAAAGAGCCGAAAACATCCTGTCAAACTCATCCTTCAAAGGGGCAGTCTCGGCAAAAAACATCCGATCAATATTTCCCGAAAGACTTAACTCTCTGTCAAAATACCTGAGATAGTACGGTATTCCTCCCACCGCCATATAAGCCGCAGTGATGTCATAGCGAGACATAAGAATGCCCTCGCTTCTGAAATACTTCTCGCATTCTCCGAGAGAAAAGGGATGGATTTTCACTTCATAAGTAATTCGCCCGTACAGACCGCCGTGATTGTTAACCAAATTATCCAGCATCCAGGAACTGGAACTGCCGCAGACAATCACCATAATATTCTTTTTGTGGCAGGCCCAGCCGTTCCAGAACGCCTCAAATCCGGTCATAAAACCGGCGCGCGGGGTATCAAGCCATTGAATTTCATCTATGAAGACCAGAATTCTCTGGTCATTACCGTATTTTTTCGAAAGAAAATCTTCAAGAGCATAAAAAGCTTCAAGCCATGATTCCGGTTTTCGGGAATCACCTCCGAATGCCTTCAGGGAATGGTGAAAATGCATGAGCTGGTCTTTCATGCGATTCTTTCCTGACTTCTCCCCGATACTGCCGGCAAGCGGCGACAGTCCCGCATGCCTGAAACATATCCTGTCTCCGAAAGTCTCATTCACCAGAAAGGTTTTCCCGACTCCGCGGCGTCCATACAAGGCTATGAGTTCGGCACTGCCGCTTTCATAAAGAGCATTCAGTTTTTTGATTTCCCTTTCGCACCCGATAATCATCACTCTGCTCCGTTCATTTTGGCTCTTGCTGCCGGTCTTGCAGCATTATAATTTTCGGTGAAACGCTGTTTTTACCATTTCACCGAAAATTATAACCGTTCGGCGGCACTGTCCGCAGGTCTCTCAGCGTTATACTTTTCGGTGAAGCACTGTTTTTACCATTTCACCGAAAATTATAACTGTTCGATGGCACTGTCCGCAGTTTGCCGGCTCCGTGACAGCATAGTGGAATTCCTCGCTTTCTTTGTCCGAAACCGCCCCGGATCCGCCGCGCTTTCCGCCCTGTTGCCGCAATTTAAAAATCTTTAAATTGTGAGCTATCTCAGGTATTGACAAATTTTTCTTAAAAAGGTATTTTCTCACTAATCTTTTTTTAAACCAGAAGAGGCGCTTTTCTTAGGTATCCGGAAACAGGAATTCCAGTTCCGCCGGAGAGGGAATGAAAAGCCGAGGCGGCCGCGCTGCTGGAACACGGCGCCGCTGTCGGCCATGAGGGCTGAATCCCTCAGGCTGTCACGCTTAAGGTGAAGGGCTTCTGGCGGATATCAGCATTCCCGCCTCCAAATCTTTTTCCTTAGGTAACTCAAACATAATACTTATCAGGAGTTTTAAATGAATCAGGTTTGCGTTGCCAAATTCGGCGGCACCAGTGTTGCCAACTATGCTGCCATGTGCAACTGTGTCAAAATTGTTACCTCCAATCTGGACACAAAGCTGGTGGTATTAAGCGCCAGCGCCGGCATTACCAATCTTCTTGTGGAACTGGCCTCCGGCACTCTGGACGAAGCCAGCATAGAAGAGAGGATGGGAAAGATCTGCAATATTGAATTCTCTATTCTTGACGATCTGGGACGTCCCGCTGAAATCACCGCTGAAATCGAAAAGCTCATTCACGAAATCCGCGATCTGGCCAAGCATGCCATTATCGAACATGACGATGCCCTTACCGACCGCATCGTTTCCTACGGCGAGATCATGTCCACCAAGATCTTTACCGAGGTTCTCAAGTCCAAGGGCTACAACGCCAAGTGGTTCGACGTGCGCGCCGTAATGCGCACCAATAACCAGTTCGGCAAGGCCACCCCCATTATCGAGGTGCTCAGCAACACCGCCAAGGAGCTCCTGACTCCGCTTCTTGATGATTACATCGTGGTTACTCAGGGCTTTATCGGTTCCAATGCCATCGGTCAGACCACCACTCTGGGCCGCGGCGGCTCCGACTACTCCGCCGCTCTTCTGGGCGAGGCCATCGGCAACTGCAAGGCCATCGAGATCTGGACCGACGTGCCGGGCATTTACACCACCGATCCCCGTCTGGTCAAGGAAGCTCATGTAATTCCGGAAATCACCTTCTCGGAGGCTGCCGAAATGGCTACCTTCGGCGCCAAGGTGCTGCATCCGGCTACTATTTTCCCGGCCGTGCGCCGCAACATTCCGGTATTCGTGGGCTCCTCCAAGGCTCCGGAATCCGGCGGCACCTGGGTCAGATCCCAGACTAGCACCAAGCCGACCTTCAGAGCCGTGGCTCTCAGAAGAGATCAGATCCTGCTGACCCTGAAGAGTCCCAACATGATCGGCGCCTGCGGCTTTCTGGCAAACATCTTCAGCATTCTGGCCAAGTACGGCATTTCCGTTGACCTTATTACCACCTCCGAGGTGAGCGTGGCTATCACTCTGGATCACACCGGATCCCAGTCCAGCGGCAAATCCGTGCTCAGCGACAGGCTCCTGGCCGAACTCAAGAGCATCTGCAGCGTCAGAGTTACTGAAAACCTGGCCCTGATTGCTCTTATCGGTAACGGCATGAGTCAGGTTTCCGGCACCGGCGCCGCCGTGTTCTCCTCCATCATGAACGTCAACATCAGAATGATCTGCTACGGCGCCAGCTCGCACAACCTCTGCTTCCTGGTAGATCAGGATCAGGCCGAGCAGGCCATTGCCGAGCTCCATCATCACCTCCTGGAGGGAAATCCCCAGGTTATCAGATAAGCTGATGCGCTGAATCGATGATCATGCTAAACGGGAGCCATGCTCCCGTTTTTTATTGGGATAGCAGCCGGTTCCCGGAGCCGCCCTTCATTGGCCGGAATGATCTCACGGCAACGTCTCCGCAAGCATTCCCCGAAAAACAAAAAGGCGGAGTCTTGGCCCCGCCCTTCTGGTAACCGGATCTCCGGCTTTTATCGCTTATCAGTTGTCAGACTGGAACTTCACAATAAGCTTCAGGAACTCCAGATACATCCAAACCAGAGTCATCAGGAGACCCATGGCAAAGGCCATTTCATATTCCTTGCCCACCCGGCCGTGGCTGTTGGCGATATTGTCAAAATCCAAGATCAGGAACAGAGAAGCCACCACGCAGAACACGGCCTGAATGGCATAGCTGAGAATGGAATGGTTTTCCGCATGAATGGTTTCAATGCCGGTGCCGCCGAACAGGATCATTATTAAGTTCACAATGTAGGTCAGCGCAATGGCAATTCCGGCCATAATCACGAACTTCTTAAAAAAAGGAGTGGCGGAAATAAGCCCGGTGGAGAAGGCAATAAACATCGCAAGAGCGGTGATCACCGTGGCGCTGAGAGCGGAGAAGCCCACTCCGGGGTACTTGGCATCAAAGAAGGCGGTGATGCCTCCAAGGAAGATGCCTTCCGCAATGCTGTATACGGGAGCCACAAATCTGGCAGTCTTAGGCATAAAGGTGCCCACGAGACCCAGCACAATGCCGGTAATGGCGGCAACCGCAATGATTCCGGTGAGGGAACCCCCGGAAGCAGCGCCTGTCATCATGTCCGCAACCATTGCCTGGCCTTTGAAAAACATGACAAAACCGGTAATGAGGCAGAGAGCAATCAGCATTACCGCCTTTTTGGCCGTGCCCTCCAGGGTCATAAGCTGCCCCGAAGCTCCCATGGTAACTTCGGAATTTCTGCTCAGAGCCGAAGACACGGGATTCGAATATCTCAAATTCATTTTTTTATCCCCATAATTGTTCGCTGATACCTGTCAGCTTTAAAAAAATACCGTGCATAATACTATCACATTTGCCGGCTTCTTCCCCCGATCATTATGTGATTTTCTGTGTCACCCGTCTGAAATGACCGGAATATGCAGTATTCCCGGGATATACAGCTCCCCCGGATATACAGAGTCCGGGAATATCAGCGCGGCAAACCAATGCTATTTCTTCTTTTTCTCCCTTTCGCTGAAGATTTTTCTGACCCTTTCCAGATCCTCGGCCGTGTCGACTCCCAGGAGGGGATCCGTTTCCGCATAGGTTACGGCAATGCGATAGCCGTGATAAAGCACCCGGAGCTGCTCCAGGGATTCCAGAGCTTCGATTTCGCAGGGGGGCAGGGTCATGTACTTTCTGATAAAGCCCACTCGGTAGGCGTAAATGCCGATATGGCGGGCATGACCCCGGAGCGCTGACATGTCTCCGGCCCGGAAGCTGTTTCTTTCATAGGGGATGGGCGCCCGGCTGAAATAAAGAGCGTCTCCCTGATAGTTGATTACCACCTTGACGCAGTTGGGATCAAACACATCCTCTCCAGTAATCTGAGCACAGAGAGTGGCCATGGGAGCCTGAGAGCATTCCAGAAGATCCGCCACCTGAGCGATGTTTTCCGGCGGAATCAGAGGCTCGTCCCCCTGCACATTGATCACGATCTCCTGATCTCCCAGCTTCACGGCATTAACCACCTCGGCAATTCTTTCGGTTCCGGAATTATGGTCCGGGGACGTCATGCACACCTCGGCGGCCACCCCGGAAGCCAGCACGGCATCCCTGATGCGGGTATCATCGGTAGCCACAATAACCCTTTCAGCGCCGCCCTTGAGAGCCTGCTCCGCCACCCGCACCACCATGGGCTTGCCCATAATGTCCAGAAGAGGCTTTCCGGGAAGCCTTGTTGAAGAATAACGTGATGGAATAACAACCGTATAGCTCATTAACTAATACCTCTCTCTTTTTGAATATGTCTGATATCTGAAACCAGTCTGTCATAGAATTCCGGCGCTATTTCCGCCCGGATGCCCAGACAGTATAACCCCGGAAGACTCTTTCTGCCATACTTCACCATGTCCTTTTCAGTCATGACAACCGGGAGATCTCCGGCCTCCCGGCGCGCCTCGTCCGCCGGAACAAAGCCATGATCGGGAACGGCAATCCGGCGCACCGGACAGAGGCCCGTTTCCTTCAGGGTTCTTATGAAGCGTTCAGGATCCCCGATGCCGGAAAGAGCGCAAACCTCTGTTCCTGCCGGGAGATCCGCAGGATCTCCATTGAGACGGCAGACCCTGCCGGGTACCAGTCTTACCGGATACTCCCCCGGCATGGCGCCGCCGTTATTCAGGATGTAATTAACCTTCCCGAGCCGGGATACCGGTTCTCTGAGGGGGCCCATAGGGAGGAGACGGCCGTTTCCGAAGCGCCTTTTGCCGTCAATAACCGCAATCTCAATATCCCGTTCCAGCGCATAGTGCTGAAGTCCGTCATCCGTAAGAATCACGTCGAGATCATTCTCAAGATACTGAACCGCCCGGGATCTCCGGGGATCCGTAACCATGCGGACTCCGGTTTTAAGCTTAATGAGGAGGGGCTCGTCCCCGGCCTCCGCCGCCGGCGAATCCGGAGTAACCTCATAAGGCAGCATGGGAGGATGAGCTCCGTAGCCCCGGCTCACCACCCCCGTCCGGAATCCCCGGGCGGAGAGCTCCTCGGCCAGAGCGATTACCACCGGGGTTTTGCCGTTGCCCCCCACCATGATGTTGCCTACCACCACTACCGGAATGCGGCTCCGGTAAGAGGACAGGATTTTGCGGGCATAAAGAAAGCGTCTCAGGCGGACAATGAGCCCGAATATTACGGAAAAGGGCCAGAACAGCCATTTCAGAGGGCTGTCCTGAAACCAGATTTTGTCATGAAAGCTCACGGCCGTTTCTCCTCAAGACAAGCAGTCATGGAAAATCCCCGCAAAAAAAGTTAAAATCACCGGAATCAGCACCGAGGTTGCCATGTCAGTTAAAAGTCTCCCGGATCCGAAGGATCATTCCAATGACGATCATTCCTGCGACAAGTGTCCCTGCAGTGAAATCTGCCTGCCCGGCAGAAACGCCTCTCCCTCGGATCTTTCGGCTCTCAGCAACATTATAGATAAAAGACGGGGTCTTAATAAAGGAGATATTCTCTATAAAGCCGGCGATCCCCTGCTGCGTCTTTATGCCATAAAAAGCGGCAGCCTGAAAATCTATTCCCTGAGCCAGGCCGGAGACGAACAGATCACCGGATTCTCCGTATCCGGCGAAATCGTGGGCTTTGACGCCATTTACGAGAGAAAGCACAAATCCTTTGCTCAGGCTCTGGAAAGCACGGCCATCTGCGAAATCGACTTTGCTCAGCTGAGCCGCGCCCTGTACCGCCATCCGGAAATGAACCTGCGCTTCATGAGACTCATGAGTCATGAAATATCCGTGAAAAAGGAGCTTATGATGATGATCTCCCGGGAAAACGCCCCTCAGCGTCTGGCCTCGTTTCTTTTGCATCTCTCTCAGGCTCAGGCGCGCCGCAACCTCGCGCCCAACGTGATTAAGCTCACCATGACCCGTTATGAAATCGGGAACTGCATCTCCCTTTCCGTGGAAACCATCAGCCGGCTGTTTTCCAGACTGGCGGAGGCCGGGGTCATCACCGTCAAGGGCCGTTATATCACCATTCTGGATCAGGAACTCCTCCGGGAGGTGGAAAACGGCAATCTGTGTCAGCCGGCGAAAGCGGAAAATGCGCCTTAACTGCTCCTTCGGAAGCGCCCTCTCATACCCGGAAGCTCCGGCTCAGAAGCTTTAGCTGTATTTCCGGGATATCTTCATGCTGTCCTGATCCCGCACTCTCCTGTTCTCACGCCGTCCTCATGTTTTCCCCGGGATGTTGAAGTACTGCAAGGAAAAATATCCGGAAATTGCCTACAATGGTGTTATCTGGCTGAAATATGCCCTATGACGCTAAGCTGAATGCCGGAGGTGTCCCATGCGCAAATACAAGAATATTCTGGTGGTTGTGGAACCGGAACGGGAGGATCAGCCCGCTCTGGATCGGGCTCTGGAAATCGCCCGCTTCTCCCCGGATACCCGGATCACCGCTTTTCTGGCTGTCTATGACTTTTCATACGATATTACCACCCTGCTGAATATCGATGAACAGACGGAAATGCGCCGGGGCATTCTGGAGATCAGCGAAAAGTGGCTGGAAAACGAGCTTATCTCAAAGCATAGCGAAAACACCGCCATAAGCGGCAAGGTAGTCTGGTACCGCAGTCTGCCGGAGGCTGTCACGAAGGAAATCAAAAAAGGCAGCTACGATCTCGTAATCAAGAGCGCCGACAGCCACGGACTTATGGACGGCGTGATCTTTACCCCCGCTGACTGGCAGCTTTTGCGTTCAGCGGAAATCCCGGCGCTTATCGCCAAGAACCATCCCTGGCCGGAGGGATCCAGCATTCTGGTGGCCCTGAACCTTGCGGACAGCGTCGACAGCGATACCCGCTTCATGAACCTCCGCCTCCTTCGGAATGCTCAGGAACTGGCCCGCCTTATTCACGGCGAAATCCATCTTCTCAATGCCGCCCCGCCTCTGATGCCGGTGGCCATAGTGGAAATTCCGGGCTTTACTCCGGATATCTATTCAGAAGCGGTGATGAAGCACAACCGGGAGCAGATCCGGGCCTTCGGCGCCCGGCATCGCATTCCTCCGGAAAACTGCCATGTCATCGAAGGGCAGCCGGATGACGTCATTCCCAAAATGGCCGCGGATCTGCATACCTGCGCCGTGCTTATCGGACACACCGGCCGCTCCGGTCTTGCCGCTGCTCTCATTGGCAATATCTGCGAGGAGATAGTTGATGCGGTAAACTGCGATCTTATGGTGCTTAAAAAAATCCCGCGCAAATGATTTGAAAGCTTCCGAAAGTCTGATGCCTCAGTGCTCTGTCAGAGCCCTGAGGCGGCCGGCTTAATCTCCGTCCGTCCCGCAGGGCTCCTCGGAAGGCTCCCCGCCGATCCGGCCGGAATCGTCCCGGATCTCGTTCCGGTCAAAATCGTAGAGACGGCGATCCAGCATGTGACTCGGGCAAATCCTTTGCATGGCCCGCAGCATATTCATGCTTCTTCCGGGGAATTTTTTATCCCAGTCATTAATCATCTCCCGGATCTCTCCCCGCATTTTGTTTTCCCCGAGAGAGCACATGTTTTTCGGAAAAAGAGGATAGCCCCGCCCCTCGGAAAGCCGGACAATGTCCCGCTCCCGGCAGTACACCAGAGGTCTTATCACAATGTGGCGGCCGTCATCGGTATGGAGCTTCGCCGGCATGCTCTTTACCGAGCCCGCATAAAACAGATTGAGAAAGAAGGTGCCCAGAACATCATCCCCGTGATGCCCGAGAGCGATTTTGGTGGCGCCGATTTCCCCGGCCGCCCGGTAAATAATGCCCCGTCTCAGCCGGGAGCAGAAGGAACAGATATTGCGGCCGTCGGGGATTTTGTCCCGGATAAGACTGTACACATCCTCAGTGATAATATGATATTCGAGCCCGGTTTTGCGAAGATAGTCCTCCATCACTCCCTCAGGATACCCGGGAAGACGGGCGTCAAGATGCGCCGGAATCAGTTCGAAATCCACGGGAGCGCTTTTCTGAAGACTTGACAGGATCTCCAGAAGAGCATAGCTGTCCTTGCCTCCGGACATGCATACCATGACCCGATCTCCGGCGGAGATCATATTGAAATCCTGAATAGCCATGCCGGTAAGGTGCCGGAGCCTTTTCAGGGTCTTGTTGGTATTGTAGAGATATTTTCTTTCGTCCATGCAGTTATTTCATCTATGCTGCTCTTTCATCCTTGCCCCGGCCCTCTTCCCCGGCCGCCGGCTCCTGCAATCATGCCTTGCGCCTCCCGATGAGGGTTTTCTTACGAACTACAGCCATTTCTGAAACGGGGCAAGATCCGCACCGTCTGCCACATACCACTTCCGGCGGGAGGAATCCCAGCGGGCACCCAGCCCCTTGGCCATGTCCTTTTCCGCATAGGGCACGTTAAGGTACACCCGGCTCAGGTTGTCATCCTGACCGGGACGGCCGTAGGGAGAAGCTCCTGCCGGACGGTTTCCGCCGCTGTTCCCGGAGGGCGCATTGCCTGAGGCGGCATTGCCATAAGCGGGAGGCGGAACAAAAGCGGCTCCGGAAACGCAGTCTCCCGGAAATGGCTCCGATTCCAAGGAGGCGCATTCCCGGGTGTATCTCAGGGCTTCCTCGTCGGAAAACGGAATATATTCCCGGCAGAAGTCCGGAACCTCCCTCGGGACGTCATTTTCATAATCAAGGTAATCAGTCATTTTTCATCATCCGGTAAATAACAAAGGAGAGACCCGGTCTCCCCTTATATCTGTTCTGCAAAACAGGGAGATAAGGAGGACATCCGGTGCCGGATTTCCTCCTTTCTCCCGTACGGAACTATTCCCTGAGCTCGGCTCCGCAGGCTTCCCGGAGACTTCCGACAATGCGGTCGCTGATCTCCTGAATCGCGGCATCCTCCAGAGTTCTGTCCTGAGCCTGGAGCACTACGCTGAAGGCCAGACTCTTCTTCCCGGCAGCAATGTTCTCGCCCTCGTAGATATCAAAAATACTGATATCCTGCAAAAGATCCCCGGCGTTTTTCTTCACAGTGTTCAGGATCTTCACCGCCGGCACCCCGCTGTCAATGACAATGGCAAAATCGCGGCGGATGGAGGGGAACTTCGAGAAATCCGCATAGGAGGTAACGCTTCTGGTGGTCAGGGCGCGCATTTTAAGCTGGAACAGGAATACCTTCTTCTTAAGTCCCAGAGCCTTCTGAACCAGAGGATGAATGAGGCCGATATCTCCCACGTACTCGCCGTTTCTCAGGATGCGGGCGGACACTCCCGGATGGAGAGCCGGATGGGAGCCGCGGGCAAAGTCAAATTCCGCATTGCCGGCAGTGATTTCCAAAAGTCTTTCCACATCGCCCTTGATATCGTAAAAATCACAGGCCCGGGGCTTTTCATACCAGCTTTCCGGAGCAATATTTCCGGTAATGAGACCGCCGATCATTTCCTCCTGGCGGATGCCGTTTTCAGAAGCGGCATCTGAAATAAAGGTCAGTCCGGTTTCAAAGATCCGGAGGTCGGAAATCTGCCGGTTCATATTGTAAAGAGCGGTATTGACGAGGCCGGCCCAAAGGGTGGTTCTCATGGCATTCATCTCCGAGGTGATGGGATGCGGGAGAATAATGGGGGTCTCCTCGGGATTGAGCGCCTTAAGGGATTTGTCATCCACGAAGCTGTAGGTGACCACCTCATGATAGCCCAGATCCGCTGCGAGAGACTTGATATCCCAGGCGGAAACCCGGGCCTCCCGCCGGGGAATCATGCGGAGCGGAGCCACGGGATCCGTGTTGGGAATCCGGTCATAGCCGTACATGCGGGCCACCTCTTCGCAGATGTCCACCGGAATGGCAATGTCATAACGCCAGCTGGGGCTTACGGCGGTGATCCTGTCGCCATTAACCTCAGGCTGCATGCCAAGACGGCTGAGGTAATCAGTAACGGCGCTTCTCTCCACGTCAACCCCCAGCACCTCCTTGATAAGGCTGAAGGGCATTTCGATTTTCTTAAGCTCCGGGAGATCCCCCGCGGACACGGCCTCGCATACCGGCCCGGCCTCGCCTCCGGCAATGTCCAGAATAAATCTGGTGGCTCTTTCCATGGCCTCTGCCTGAATCCGGAAGTCCACGCCTCTCTCAAAACGATGGGCGGCTTCCGTGTCGAGACCGTAGCTTCTGGCCCGGTTCTTGATGGCACGGGGACTGAAAAACGCGGATTCCAGCAGAATATTCACGGTGCCGGCCTTGACTCCGGTGCGATCGCCCCCGAAAATCCCCGCCAGAGCGACCGCGCCGGCAGCATCGGCAATCACCAGAGTATCGGGAGTCAGGGAGGCCTCCTGACCGCTCAGGAGCACCATCTTTTCATCAGGGAGAGCCTTTCTTACGGTGATCTCATCCTTTAGGGCATCCAGGTCAAAGGCATGCATGGGCTGTCCCAGCTCCAGCATGACGTAATTGGTCACATCCACCACGGGATCCAGACTGCGCATCCCCAGTCTTCTCAGTCTTTCCTGCATCCAGAGGGGACTCTTGCGGGAGAGATCCACGTTCCGGATCACCCGGGTAAGATAACGGGGACAGCCGGCCGTATCTGTTACCTTTACCGGGAAGGTATCAGGGATGGCGGCGGGAACCGCGGGAATGTCCGGATACTTCACATCGGCGCCGGTGAGCACGCCGAATTCCCGGGCAATGCCGCGGATGCTGAGACAGTCGGCGCGGTTAGCGGTGAGATCCACGGTAATGGCCGTATCATTAAGTCCGAGATAGTCGTGAATGTCGGTTCCCACGGGAGCATCGGCCGGAAATTCGATAATGCCGTTGCTCTCTTCGCTGAGTCCCAGCTCTTTGGCAGAACAGAGCATGCCGTTAGACGGGACGCCTCTGAGCTTAGCCGGCTTGATACGGAAATTGCCCGGCAGCACCGCCCCTACCTTGGCGCAGGCCACCTTGAGTCCCTGACGGCAGTTCGGAGCGCCGCAGACGATGTCCAGCACCTCGTTTTCGCCTGTCCGGACGGTGGTTACATGAAGATGATCGGAATCCGGATGGTCAGCGCAGGTCAAAACCTCCCCCACTACCACTCCGGTGAATTCGCCGGCCACAGGATCCTGGGAATCCACTTCAAGACCGGCCATGGTAATAATATCGGAAACCTCTTCCGCAGAAAGGCTGTTTGGTACCAGCTCATCCAGCCACTGTTTATTGAAAATCATTTAAAGCGCGCTCCTTCTTGCTCCGCTGTTCTGTCTTGCTGTTATTTGCCTGGTCGTTCTTATTTCCCGAACTGCTTCAGGAATCTCATGTCATTCTCGAAAAACGCCCGGAGGTCATTCACTCCGTAGCGGAGCATGGCCAGACGCTCCACGCCGAGACCGAAGGCAAAGCCGTGATACTTTTCCGGATCCAGTCCCACATTGCTGTACAGCCGGGGATTAACCATGCCGCAGCCCAGCACCTCCAGCCATTTGCCGTTCTTTCTTCTGACGTCTACCTCGGCGGAGGGCTCGGTAAACGGGAAAAACGAAGGACGGAACCTGACCTCCAGCTCTTCCTCGAAAAAGTTTATGAGGAAGCTGTGCAAAACGCCCTTAAGCTCGGCAAAGGTGCTGTGATCATCCACCAGAAGCCCCTCTACCTGATGGAACATAGGGGTATGGGTCATATCGTAGTCCGGACGGTAAACGCGGCCGGGCACAATGATCCGGATGGGAGGCGCCTTTTTCTCCATGGTGCGGATCTGCACGCCGGAGGTCTGAGTGCGCAGCAAAAGATTGTCATTGAAATAGAAGGTATCATGCTCGGAACGGGCCGGATGATCGGGCTCAATGCACAGGGCATCGAAGTTATGGAAGCAGTCCTCGATTTCCGGGCCGGATTCGGTGGTAAAGCCCAGAGACTCGAATATCTCCTCGATCCTTCTGATGGTGCGGGTTACCGGATGCAGGGTTCCGGCGGCGCTTCTGCGGCCGGGCAGAGTGATGTCCACAGTCTCCGAAGCCAGCTTGCGGTTCAGGATTTCCGCTTCCATCTCCGCCTTTCTGGCATTAAGAGCTTCCGTTACCTGATTCTTGGCAGCGTTGATAACCGCTCCCATTTTTGGACGTTCCTCGGGAGAAAGCTTGCCGAGCCCCTTCATCTGTTCCGTAAAAAGGCCCTTTTTTCCCAGATAATCGACTCTTACAGCCTCCAGGGCAGCTTCATCTCCAGCCTCGGCAATCCGGGCCTGAGCCTGACTCACAAGCTCATTCAAATCACTCATAACTTCCTCTTAAACATCTGCCGGAGGAAATTCCTCCGCAATAAAAAAACCGGCAAAACTGCCGGTGATTATACTTATCTTTATCTTTAATGACAATTGAGAGCCGGAACAAAAACCCCGCCTCTGCCGGCTTCCGGTTATCTCCCGGCGCCTTCCGACCATCTCAGGCCTTTCTGACCGCCTTCACCTCCTGAGGATCCTCCTGGCATTCCTCAGGAACATCGTTCAGAGCCGCCGATCCCGGCCCTTCCTGGCTTACCGGACTGGGAGGACAGATATAGCAGCCCTGGCAGAAATCCACGCCCAGCTCCTCAAAAATCCGAAAATCCTCTTCGGTTTCGATCTGGGAAACCATGGTATGCATATGGAGGCCCCGGGCCATCTGAATCAGGGCCTTGATAATAATAAGATTGCTCTCGTCCCGGCTGATGTTCTGGGTGAAGTCAGGATGGAACTTGATATAGGAAACCGGGAGCAGCTTCAGCATATAGCCGAGACAGCCGCTCTTCCCGAAATTGTCCAAAGCAAAGCCGAGACATCTGTTCCGGAACCGATTCATAAAGTTCAGCGCCGAATCCAGATGGCGGCTGACGTCATCCTCGTCGATCTCGAAGCAGATCACCCGGGTCAGGGCCAGATTGCTGTTAAGGAGATCCTGGAGCCGGGTAATAAAATCCTCATCGCAGATAGTCTCGGAGCTGATATTCACAAAAAGGACATCAATATCCCTAAGGCGCTCCGGATTGTCCCGGCAGATGCGGTTCAGGCTTTCCAGCATCCAGCTGTCAATGCGGGACATGATGTTAAAGCCGTAACAGCGGGTTACAAAGGCCGCAGGCTCGATAACATCCCGGCGATCCCCGATGATGCGGGCAAAAAGCTCATAGCATTTGCGGCTGCGATCGCTCATGTTCAGGATTTTCTGCCGCACCGCAAAAATCGATCCGCTGTCCAGCGCCTGGTGGATTCTGGTTACCAGGGAGACGGTCTCAGTATAATCAGGCAGCCTGTTAATGGTTTTGTCGGAAATGAAAAGATGATAGGTGTTAGGCCCCATGTCCATGGCAGACCGGCAGGCGGCATCGGCGCAGGAAAGGAGCGCGGAAACGCTGCCCCGGGCGGTATCAATAAGCACCAGTCCCATGTTCATGGTGATAACGTGCATATTGCCGGCCACGTTGAGATGCAGACTGATAAGATCCCGGCGCCAGTTCTTGGCATGAACAATAGCCTCCCGGGCGGAGCACCCCCGCATCAGCACCGCAAATTCATTGCCGTTCAGCCGGAAAACGTCAAACTCCTTCCTGATGCCGGATTTCAGGCATTCCGCGATTTTGGTCAGGATCTGATCCCCGTAGACATGGCCGGCCACATCATTGATATAGTTAAGGTTCTGGATCCGCATAACGCAGAGCACGCCCTTGTTGGTGCCCTCCTGTTCCAGCGCCTGATTCAGAATTTCCATGAAATAACGGCGGTTGTACACTCCGGTAACGGTGTCATGGCTTTCCAGATAGCGCAGACGGTTCACATAGCTTTCGTCCTGGCTCATATCGTAAAGCTCGCCGATAAAAAGGTACATGCTGTTGCTGACTATGCTCCGGGACTTCAGACGCTTTCTGAGTTCATTGGTGGGCATAAAGGTCAGGGACAGCTTCACCGGCACCGGATTTCCCTCCCGGCCCGTAATGACGAGATTGCAGACATCGCTCACCGAGGGCAGGGAATCGTCCTCCTCGGCCAGTCTGGCATTAACCTTGCGGATCATGCCGGCAAAAAAGTCGTTAAAAACCTCCGGCTCCCGGCAGATGGAGGAGAAGCGCCGATCCTGACTGCCGTCCGCCCCGGCTTTGAGATTTCCCGCGAGGGAGACAAAGGCCGGATTCACATCCTCGATATCTCCGGTCCAGGACATCAGGAAAAGTCCGGAGGAGCTGTGCTTGAGGAACTGACTGAGACGGTTGGAGTTCTCCTCCGCCAAAAGAAAGGCCTGCTCGCCCCGGGTCTTTTCATAATAAGCCCGGTAGCCCATGGAGATGGAAACCATGATGCCCAGAAGGCCGGAAACCAGACAGAAATAGGTATGGGTTTCCGCCTCAAAGCCCAGATAGCCCAGAAGAGCCAGGTTCGGCACATTCACTCCCAGGAGGAACATCTCCGCCACAAACACGTAGCCGAGATGAATGTAGTTCTGTTCCCTGAAAGCCCGGATAATGAAATAGCCTCCCAGAAGCATCATGAGCGCATAGCTGAACATCATAAACAGGAAGCCGGCCTTTTCCGGAACAAACCAGACCAAGGTCGCCCCGAAAAGTCCCAGCGCCGTAAAGAAGATCTGCGCATAGCGGAAAAATGCCGCGCGGCAGGAGGGCAGAATAGTGAATACCGATCCTGAAAAACCCGCCAGGGCCAGCAGCCCCGCGGTGACATAGTCCCGCACCAGATCCGCATGGCTGCTGAAAAACCGCGACAGGATCGTAAGATAGCTGCCGGAGATCCAGATGCAGGCAGTAACCGCAAACGCCAGAACAGTGTAATAAAGGTAGCGCTTTTCCCGGAGAAATATGAAGAACACCAGTGAGGAGATAAAGACGATGAGCATAATGCCCGCGATAATGCCGTTTATCACCTTGTCCACGGTGTCGTAAAAATTGAATCTTTTAGCATCCACAAGACCGAAGCGGAACTGGGTGTCAAGGTCGGAGGTCAGGCGCACATAGACGGTGCTGTATTCATGGTTGCGGGAAAAAATCGGAAAATCCCAGCCGCTGGAGGGAAAGAACTTGGAGCTTAAACCCCGGTCGATGCCGGTATGCCAGACGCTCACCAGCTGTCCCCGCTGGTTCTGCACAAAGACATCCACCTTTTTTATGAAGATATTGCTGACGCTGAGCACCATGCTGGCGCTGTCGCCGCTTCGGTTTTCCACCCGGAAGCGAAACCAGCGCACCCGGCTGGATTCATTCCCCACCCACTTCACCGGCTCCACGCTGTAGCTGTCCCAGGCGCCGGAAACCTCCCAGGGCCACTGAGCCTTCGGGGAGGTACGGTTAACCTGAATGCTTCCTGAGATATCCAGCTGAATATTGCTGTCATTCACGCGAATAACGGGAATATCTCCGGATCCTCCGGAAAACGCTGCGGAAGAGCAAAGCAGCATAATAAGGCCCAGGGCTAGGGAAAAAATGAAACGCATCTTTCGTCCAGGATTGCAGGGGTAATCAGTTATTGTTATGAAAGGTGAAAACCTTTTCCACTTTTTTTGAATTATATCACACTATTCCCGGCGGATTGAACATTCTTTGACAAAAAGTCACGAAAAGTACAATAATTATTCGTTTTCCGGAAAACGCGGCCGAAAATTCCGTGTGGCGGTTTCAGGAATTATCTTAAAAATACCTTTGCAAACAAAAGGTTAACACGACAATCTGGTAATTTTTATACATGTCAGAAGGTCTTTTAAATAAAGTCAGAGCATATTTCTTCCTTCCGCCGGGGGTTTTCGGACAGGGAGCGCTCCTGCATCTTGCGGGATACCTCCTGATGCCGCTTGTTACGGGAGCCCCGGCCGGAAAGGCTGCTTTGCCTGAAAATACCGCTTTGCCGGAGAATGCTTCTTTGCCGGACGAAGCATCTTTTGCGGATATAGTTATGGAAAGACTTGCCGGGCTTCCCGGAGACCTCCTGTCTTATGCCGCTCTTCCCAAAACCATTCCGGGACTCCTGCTCTTCGCAGCCGGCATGGCAGCGGCTCTTCTGGCGCTTAATCCGTTTCTGAAATACCGCATAAGCCCGCATCCCCTGTCCCGGACACCTCACCGGCTTTTTACCGCCGGCATCTACAGTCTGAGCAGAAATCCCATGTATCTTTCCCTCCTTTTAATGCTGGCGGGACTGGGGGGTTATGCTCTCTCCCTGGCTTTTGCCGGTAACCCTCCCCTATGCGTTCTTTTTCCTGAGAAGACAGATCCTCCGGGAAGAACGTTTTCTGAAAGAGACCTCACCGGAATACCCCGATTATCTTAAAACCGTTCCCCGCTGGTGCGGGATCCGGCGCGGTTAACGGGCTCAGGAGATCCCCGGCAGCATGGTGAGCGGCGTAGTTAAAAGCCGGCATTTGTGATAAAATTCCGCAAGCTGGTTCAGCTTAACCAAGCTCTGACAAACACTGCGCCAGCGTATCTGCTGCGCTCTTAAAAACAGGAAAAAACTCTCCTGAAAACAAAGGATTCTCTAAATGACTTCTAATGTGAATGCTGAAAAAACCGTACTGGTAATTAACTGCGGCAGCTCTTCTCTCAAATTTGCCATTATCAACCCGGATGACGGTCATGTATTTCTGAACGGCATTGCTGAAAAGCTCGGCCTCTCAGACGCCCGCATCGAATGGCGTTTTGAGGGACTTGACAAGGAAAGCGCCGAACTCGGAGCCGGAGCCGATCACAACGTGGCTGTGGACTTTCTGAACAACAACGTTCTTTCAAAGAGAAAGGATCTTCTGGACTCCATCTGCGCTGTGGGACACCGCATCGTGCAGGGCGGCGAGCTTTACAGCGAACCCACGCTGGTGGACGATGAGGTGGAAAAAGGCATTGAAAGATGCATCCCGTTTGCGCCGCTTCACAACCCGGGACATCTTATCGGCATCAGAGCCGCCAGAAAGGCTTTCAATAAGATTCCGCACGTAACGGTATTTGACACCGCCTTCCACCAGACCATGCCGGATGTAGCTTACAGATACGCCATTCCCGAAGAGCTCTACACCAAGCACGGCATTCGCCGCTACGGTGCTCACGGCACCTCGCACGGCTATGTTTACAATGAAGCCGCCAGGGAGCTTGGCTATGACACTGCTAATTTCAACGCCATCACCTGCCACCTGGGCAACGGCGCTTCCATTTCCGCCGTGAAGAACGGCAAGTGCATGGATACCTCCATGGGCCTCACTCCGCTGGACGGCCTGGTCATGGGCACCCGCACCGGTTCCATTGACGCCTCCGTGGTTTTCTTCATGTGCGATGTGCTGCACTACAAGGTTGAGGAAGTCCGGGAAATTTTCAACAAGAAATCCGGTCTTATTGCTCTTTCCGGAGCCACCTCTGACTGGCGGGATATCTGCAGCGGCTATCAGAACGGCGATGAAAAATGCGCCCTGGCCTTCAAGATGTTCTGCTACCGGGCAGCCAAGTTCATTGCCTCCTACTACGTGCCTCTGGGACACGTGGATGCCATCGTCTTTACCGGCGGCATCGGCGAAAACTCCTACGTTATGAGAAAGCAGGTAATTGAGTATCTTCCGGAAATTCTGGGCGCCAAACTGGACGATGCCCTTAACGAAAAGGCCATTGCCTACAAGGGCGGCCGCGGCCCCATCAATGCTCCGGATTCCAAGGTGAAGATCATTGTGGTTCCTACCAACGAAGAGCTGGTTATCGCCAGAAGCGCTTATAAATTTGTAAAGTAAAATAACGGGCTTTATCCTGCTTAAGGATAAAGCTTCCCGGTGACAGAAAGGGAGCTTTTTAAGCTCCCTTTTTTGCTGCTGAGCAGAAATGCTGCCGTTGTAACACTGCATCTCCCGGGGAACTTTTTAAGGTCTGAAAAGTCTTGTCAGCAATTGTTTCGAATCAACCACAGCCAGCCATCAGGCTGAGCCAGACTCGGCAATCATATTTCTGCCTGCACAATATGCCCAAAATTCAATTCATCCTGCAAAAGCCCGTAAACATACCCCGGGCTTTCGCGATATAACCCGGTTTCGATGTCAGTCAGCTTTTCATAAACTTCTGAAGCATAAAGTATGCACATGGCATCATCATATTCGATACCGTGCGTCTCTGTAAGGATCTCTACGAGATCCTGAACCATATATTCAATCAACTGCTGCTCTTTTGACATCATTGATTAAACACCTGCCTTTCTTAACAAACTGACAGCCTTCTCTGTGTGTAAAGAATACTGATTAGTGGTTTCTTTGTAAATCATGCCCCTAAGCATGTTTTCAAAGGTTATCATGCCGTTTTCATAGTGTCTGAAACACAGACTCCGTAAATATTAGGTAATGCATCCTTGCTGCTGTCATGGCAGATGTCAGTATAGTTGAGCATTCAGTTTCTTAATATCATTAGCCATATCGACCCCCATCTCTTTCATCAGTTCGGCCGTTTTCGAAGTAGATACTGCAATATGCCACTTCTTGTTTTGGTGCTGAGACAGTTTTAGCCGTCCGGCCTTTACCAGACATTCCCTCGTAGAAAGGTGCGTAACAAATTTTGAAGACGACGCCATCTGCCTTTTCTTAAACGCAGCCTTAATCTGACCCACTGTGAGAATCAAAAAGCTTAATCCTTGCATCGTACAGTAGTCATCAGTTTTCAGGCCATAAAACCGTACGATGTTTTCCACAAAATTATAGTGGGTTTCCAGCTTCCATCTTTTTTTGTATTTTTCATATACTGCCGCCGGCGTGTCAGTTTTGCTGTCCCGGTTTGTTCTTAGAATGATAATTCCGAAGTACGGCCCTAATTCCTTAAGTTTCTCTTCAGTGTGAGACTCATCCTTTCCAAGCTGTTCTCTGAATTCGCTTATCATTTTGTCATGCATGTCCTCATCCCGGTACATGATGACGCGATCATCTCCAAAAGCAGATCTCTTTATTTTTCTGGCGTAGTATTTTCTTACTTTGGATTTTTTTCCGGATGTCTGCGCTGCCATACTGGCAGCGAGAAGCTGATTCTTAATCTCGGCTTCTTTCTTCAGTTCCTCCTGATACAGATCTTCGAGTTTACTGACCGTCGATTCGGCATACAGGATCCGATCCTCTCTTACCAGACCGTTTTCATCGGTTTTCCGGTAAGTGAAACTGTTCTTAAACGATAAGTCCTTCTTGAAGACCCTGCTGATGGAACAACTGTCAGGAACCGGTATAACAAAACGTTTTTCGTCTTCCCTGAACAGCTGCAAATCTTCTTCGGAATAGAATCCGGCATCAATCAGGAATGTCGTTTTTTTCGGGAAATCAAACGATTGCAATAAATCCTGAACGGAATTCTTATCCAGTAACCCTCCCTCATAAGCTCTGCTGGTAAGGGGAACGTCTGAAATAACATCGTAAGCTTCCAGAATATTCAGCTGTTTGTTCCCTATCTTTGAATATTTGTTACCATAATCTGCCAGATCATTCTGCCTGGAACATGACAAAATGACATGACCGTCTATGGCCGTGAGTCCGGAAGATTCATCTATCAGTCCCTGGGAATACTTCTCGCATATTGCCGGATGCTGTCCCAGCAATTTTAAAAATTTGCTGACCGTATTTTCACTGATGCCCAGGTTCGGCCACTTGCAGGAAAGAACCGACTGATCAAAAACATCCTTGATGTAGCTGGACGGTGTGTACTCCTGCACAAAATAAATCACACTGAGGGCATAAATCAGCTTTGAATCTTCAGTACTGAAGTATTTGTTAAGCTTTTCAAGAACTGATCCCGTACTGGCCAGAACAATGGCATACTCGCCATAATCCTTAACCTGCAGGTCAATATCTTTGAGATCCAGATTCATATTTACCGCTGCTCCGGCAAGTGATTGCTTCTCCTTGTCTGTCAAAGAATTATCGCAGCTTCTTTCAGCGGTGTCAGAAGAATCATCACTAACCGCTTCTCCCTTAAGTTCTTTAAACCTCCTTATTCCGGTCTTGTTCGGACAATATGCGCCTCCTTCAATTTTCCCGATACAGGAACCGCTGGTTACCTTTGTCTTTTCAGGGTTGGCAGGATTAGATGACACAATCAGCTCATAAACATAGTAGTGGAGCTTGCTTCCGGCGCTTTTGCTCGGAGCGCTGATCGCCTTAACTGTGCAATAGATGTCTGATGGCTTCAGGGCCAAAATTTCGGCTGGCACAGCGTAACGGCCGGTGATTGACGGTCTCCCCATATCGCTTCCTTATTACCTAATAATTATGAATAATTATAACATAATTAGGTAATAGGATGCAAGAAATTATTTTTTCAAACCTTATAGCAAAAGGTCTTTTTGTGATGTTTACCTAATATCGCGTTTGGTTGCCTAATATTTACGGAGTCTGTGCTATAAAACTAGGGGAGACCCTCATTGTGCTGGATGAGATACAGGAAGCTCCTTTGGGACTGACCGCCTTGAAATATTTTTGCGAAAAGGCTCCGGAGTACCATCTGGCGGCAGCAGGCAGCCTGCCGGGAATTGCCTTGCATGAAGGAACCGGTTTTCCGGTGGGGAAGGTTGACGAAATAAAGCTTTATCCCCTGTCATTTAAGGAGTTTCTGCTGGCTCTGGGCAAAACGGCTCTCGTTCGGGAGATGGAGACGTGCCGCTGGTCAGAGGTGTCATCCCTGTCAGCCATATACATCCTGAAAGTAGACAAATGTATACCTGCTAGCCGTTAAAACCTGGCATGATTATTGCTTCTAATTTGGCATCATGCCACCATAATAACCAAGTTTTTGGAGGAATAACCTGTCTCTTTTGGTGGTTTCTGTAACCGCTGATATTCTGTTATGTCTCTTTCCGACAAATGTGATCAGATCGACAGCATCAAACCATTGCAATATATCATGCAGAGAGACGTTTATTAGCCAGTTCAGCAGGTTTCTTTCATCATCAAGATTTTCCTTCAGGTCATGCCTTGCATCGCCGTTAGGCTTCCCAAGAGTTTTCTTCATGTCTCCGATTCTCTTGTAGAAGAAATCCAGGTAACACAGAGCAATAAACTGGACAAACAGCCGCCCCCGAAAACGGTCATCATCATGAACACGCGGTTTGGAGCCTTCTGCCTTTTGTTTAAAAAGCTCAAACATATCCTCGATATGTTCTCTTTTGCGTCCGAATTTTAATGCAGACGCCGGATCCTTAACCTTGTTGGAGGCATAGCAAAACACTCCGAAATACTTCTCGTGCTGCTTGAACACATCATCCTTAATGGAGGCAGTAATCTTCCCGTTGCGTTTGCGTGACCAGGTTAAAAAGTGTTCAGCGGTTTTTAATTCCGTTTCGCTGAACTCATTCTCCCGTCCATCCTCAATGACTTGTTTGAGAGAGCAAATTTTCTCAATAAGCAGCCTCTTATCCTCTCTATATTTGGTATCGCTGCGTAAAATACTAAGATATATTCTCGGCTTGAGTTTGATGATATCGCCTTTTTTCTGAGAAGGGGTATCATATTTTGCCTGATAGGACAGCTCCGGTTTTACAACAACAGTTAGGCCAGAAACATCACGATCAAAACTGATGATATTATTTGCGCCGATTTTATCAATATTCTGATCAACGGCATTTTTAATCCACTGTCCCCCTCTGACAGTTACTCTGGTTTGATATTTTATGCTGGCCTTTGTGTATCTCACTATATTTTCCTGTGAATAAAAACCGTTGTCCGTAACGAACAGAGGTCCTTTCATATTCAAAAAATTCAGATGCTTAATAGCGTTTTCCACACAGGTCACATCGGGCAAATTGCCTGGCTGGGTGTGAAATGCTATAGGCTGATCATTATTCAGAGAGTAGAACGTAATGAGCTTTATGGTTGGTAATTTATCCCCGTCCTTGTTGAACCCGTATCTGGCTTGTCTGAGCTGACCGGAGTATGTTGAAACGGTTGAACTGTCGTAAGCTATGCCCTCATCATCGTCGCCGACACGTGCCGCTCTTATTTGAAAGAATGTTTGCAGGTAATCTTCATGGATGCCCAGCAGATCAAAAACCTTTCGGCAGAGATCTTCGCTGATCATGTTTTCTTCTTCTATGCCATGCTTTATCTGCCACGCATACATGTTAGGAAGCGTATCTCCGCCGGTGGCAATCCAAAATCGGGCAATGGCTATGATTCTCTCAGCCAGAGAACCTGATTCATGTTCCGGCATTGCTTTCTTTAAATCATCATCTATTCCGGAAGCTTTTCCCGCCCATTCCAGAAGAGACATCATCCCGTAATGAAATCGTCTTGTTCTTCCTTCTGGAATATTGCTGCCGCTGTCTGCAGCCACGGAATTACTTCCGGAAGCATTCTGTCCGCAGGAAGTTTTTTCTTTTGATGCCAGCCCCGGTTTTACAGAAGGAGCTTTAAATCTTGTGGGAACCACATTGCCATCAGCATCTAGTTTTCCTATTATTTCAGTTTTTAGCACCTTATTTCTTCTTGTTTCAGGATCGTAATTAACAGTGCGTTTGATTACATACACAATACCATTAGCACGTTTCTGCTTGACAATATTCTCTCTTGATCCACCGACAATTGGCCTTGCCATAAGTACTCCGTTAACAGGTATACATCACGTGATAATTATACAATATGTATACTCGTTAATACAGTGATTTGAATCACAAAACCGGCATACCGGTAAGACTATTCAGAAACGCAAATACGTGATCAGAACCATTGGCAGGTCAGTAAAGTGGAAAGGCATCAATCGTGCTAAAATGTCATCAGCTTCTCATTGGCCAAATGAATGAATCAGGGGAGAAAACTATTGAAGTAAAAGGACTGATTCTGACGGGTTGTCGACTACCAAAGGCATAGACAGCATCAGTATAATTGAAAACGAGAAGAGAACAGGTACACAAAATTAGAGACTGTCTGTGCAATAAATGCTTGCTGGATATCAATACCACAAGCAATAATCATGCCAGAATTTAATAGTTAGCAGGTATACATACACCTACTTTCAGGATACATTGATCTCCTACATTGATCTCCTGCGGCAATACTATTACACCGGCGGAATGCCGGAGGCAGTAAGGTCATATACTGAAGATAAGGATATCTTCCGGGTGAGAAATATCCAGAAGCAAATACTGGCTGATTACAGGCGGGATTTTTCCAAACATGTTCCTGCAGATATGCTGCCCAAGGTGAATATGGTATGGGATGCTATTCCGGCCCAGCTTGCCAGGGAAAATAAAAAATTCATGTACAGCGCGATAAAGAAGGGCGCCCGGGCCCGGGAGTTTGAAAATGCCATTCAATGGCTGATTGATGCCGGTCTGGTATATAAGGTGCTCCGTGTTGCCAAAGCCGAAAAGCCGCTGAAATTTTATGAGGATCCGGAAGCCTTTAAATTATTTCTGCTTGATTTGGGGTTATTAGGAGCATTGTCCGATGCGGATGCCGGAGATGCGCTGGTAAATAATAAGGTCTTTACGGAATCATGCCCCCGTACTTAAGAAAATTGCCCACTATCTAATTTAGAATACTATCAAATAACACAGCATTACTTTTCCCTGCTTTTATATCTCGTTTTGAAACATGAGAAATACAGCAATACTGTAAAATCTTTTCTTTGGTTCTCTTCATCACCAAATAAAATTGAGTTTTCTTTAGGAATCCAAAGCTGCCAAAAAACTCGTTAAACACTTCAAATTTCGTGTTTGTTTTTAATATTGAAAATGAACATAGGTTCTTTTTTGAGTCGATGCTCGTCTGTAGAGTCATGTATAATTTAAGCAAAAACGAAATTATATTCATCAATATGAAAGTGAATATTACATTCATGTTACTTGAATTAATGCTCTTAAAACAATTTCCCTGCTGCAATGCTTCAAATAGAAATTCACAACCCCATCTTAATCTGTAACCAGCAAATAATTCCTTAAGAGTTAATCTATCTCTAGTAATTGATGTTCTGAGATAAACATAGGAATCCTCGTTAGCATTTGTATCATCTTTATCTTTACCTTTACGTGTGCTTTTTGTATTAGGATTTACCTGTCTAACGATTCTTACTAAATGTCCTTTTTTGGTTTTAACCGTTACATCCAATTCTTGATCGTTGCATGCAGTTTTGATATTACCATAATTCTCGCCAATAAAATCATCAAGTTTTCTATTATTATCTCCATAAGCTTCTACAATTATTCCTGAGGTCATGTTCTTTTTCCCTTTAATAATGAAATCAGCATGATTATTAAGTAATTCTTCCTCAAGATCCTCGCTGATATATCCCCTGTCACCCACGATACATCTGCGTGCAAGAAGCTCAGGATTAAGGTGCTCTCTTTCGTTCTCAACGGCTTCGGTAAAGTCTATACTCGTGAAATTGTGTCGTATCAGCGAATATGCGGCATGACCTTTGATTGAAGGAACAGCAGAACTTCCATCTGCTTTATTTCTACCCACTCCCTTATTTGGAAATTTATCTCTAGAACTTTCTCTTAAAGCTATTTCACAACCATCAATGGCAATTATATCATCAATATCAAGTTTTTTGAGTATTGCTTTAATGACTGGATGTAATAATTTATCATTATTCTTCTCAAGCGTCTTATTTATCTGCAATAAAACTTGATCAGTAAGTTCGATTGTAAAATTTAACATAGTATCTTGCGATACTCTTTTGTGAAATCCTTTATTGCTTATAATCATATGATCGTTTTTGTCATATAAATTATAGGCCACGCGACAATTTTCAAGATGATACGATTGCTGATGATTTCCAGTAACACCTACAAAATTAAGAGTTGCATGAACAAATTTTGCAAAATTAAATGAAGCACCTTGCCTAATTAAAGCCCCTGTTGCGATGGCCATTTCGTTAATTGGACTATCATCAATTGAACTGTTAATTAGAATAGATAATAAAGACGGTATTGGGGTGGTAGTAGGATTACCTCTAACAGTAACAAGCGTACACATTGGATTTTATTCTCATGTTATAAAACAACATGAATATTATAAACAAAAAAAATCCCAATGAATATAAATATAGCTAATTTGATCCTTGGCTCACATTTTATTTCTATCGTCTCTAACTCGTATGTAAAAATATCATTTTTTAAGTATGATTTTCGAGATCTGCATAAAACACCATTCCGAAAAAACGGAAAAACATTTAATAACTAATTAATCATTTTAAAATTTTTAATCATGCTTTTCTGTCTAATTATTTATTAAAATATCAAAAAACGAGCAAAATGCATGTCAAATACATAATTTGACAAATTTGTCAACCCTTTGTCCACGAATTTAATGTGACACCCTTAGCAAATATTTGATCGGGGGTATGTTACGGAATATAAGGGCGCTTTCACCGAGCAATATGCGCTGCAGGAACTGACAGCTTTGGATTACAGGGTTTATTACCATTCCCGGGACCCCTCGGAACTTAAAAATGATTTTATTATGCAAAAGCAGCATATTTATCCCATTGAGGTAAAGGCGGAAGAAAATTTAAAGGCCAAAAGTCTCAGAACCATCTACAGCAGCAATAACAGCTTAAAACCGGTGCGATTTTCCATGGCTGACTACAGAGAGCAGGACTGGATGGTCAATGTTCCCCTGTATCTGGCGGGCGCATGGATTAACAATGCCGAGTAAACAGGGCAGCAGCGTTTTCCGCAATGAGCTGCGGGAAATCCGATGTCGGCCTTTCGGAGCGTTTGTTCCCGACCTCGCTGCGTAAGGCTTTAACCATGAATGTTGCAGAGGCAGTGAGAGTGGAATCCGGCCTTTCGGCCAGACATGCCGGAAGCGGAGGTTAATAATTCCCGCCCATAATATCCTTTTATAGAAATTCAATAGTTTTAATCAAACAATAATCATCCTGAGTTATCTTGTTCTTTCTCGATTGTATCAGTTTTTAATAACATGTTAATTCTTTTTTAAAAAAATGTTATTAGTATTTTCATGTGATAAACGCCAAATTTTTTACTTTTGAACGAGCTTTTTGCACTGAATTTCTGAACGGAATGTGTTTTTGTGATCTTTGTGTTTTTTTTTTTTTTTTTTTTATTTACTATTTTGGTAAGTAGTGTGTAGAAATCTGCGTTTCTGCAGCCCTTTATGTTCCTTAGTCAAGACAGGATCCTGATTATGAAAAACAGCTTTACCAAACTTTCTATTGCCGTGGTTGCGGCCATGGGCCTTTCCGCATGCGGCGGCCATAGTCACAGTTCTAACAATAACAGCCAAAACGAAGAAGACGATTCCGTTTATTTTGACGTGCAGGTAGTGGACGGCCCCGTGGAAAACGCCTGCGGCTTTGTTGATCTGAACCAGAACTTCGTGCAGGACGAAGACGAATCCCGTGCCTGTACCAATTATGAGGGCAAGGCCCGTTTTGAGGTTAAGAAGTCTTCTCTTAAAAATCAGGACGGCATTGATCTCAGCAGACTTAAGCTGATTTTTGAGGCAAAGAAGGATTCTGCCATAAACCATTTGTTCGGTCAGAGGCTAGGCTTTAAACAGGAAAAGGATCAGGTATTTTCCGGTTTTGCCTTCATTAAGAACGGCATTATCGGGAATGCCGTGTTATCACCCTTCTCGACCTATGTATCCACCGCTCACGAAGCCACCGGAACCGGAGAACTCTCTCAGGAAATCTATGAATCCAAGATCGATGATCTTGGCGAGCTTTTTGGCATTCCCAGAGGAACCCTCAGCAAGGAGTATGGCAACAAAGACATTGCCACGCTTTCAAAGGATGATGTCAGCACTCTCCTTCCGGAAATTGCCGGAGAAATTCTGGCAAGAAACGATCTTCTCCCGGACAGCATTGACGAGTTGAAAGAGGGAGCGAAAGACAGTGAATTTACTCAGGAATTAGTTGTTTCTCAAATCTCGGCATATAAGGGCAATGTGGCTGCTGCCACTGAAGAAATTGCCAAGGCCATTGATGAAGGCAAGTCTGAAAATGAGATCGTGTCAAATTCTGTAAAAGCTCTGGAGGAGGCTGCGAAGATAGAACCGGAGCCTCAGCCGGAGCCTCAGCCGGAGCCTCAGCCGGAGCCTCAGCCGGAGCCTCAGCCGGAGCCTCAGCCGGAGCCTCAGCCGGAGCCTCAGCCGGAACCTGAGCCCGAGCCTCAGCCGGAACCCGAGCCCGAGCCTCAGCCGGAACCCGAGCCTGAACCGGAACCTGAGCCCGAGCCTCAGCCGGAACCTGAGCCCGAACCTGAACCTTCCACCAAGCTCTCTGTCCAGATTATCGACGGTTATCTGGAGAATGCCCAGGTATACGTGGATCTGAACCGCAACTATGAGTGGGATGAAAACGAACCCAGCGGCAATACCGATATTGACGGCAAGGTGACCTTTGATATCCCTGATACCCAGCTTGTCGATGCTGATGGCAACAGGCTTAAAAATCTCAAGGTTATTGCCAAATCAGTCAAGGGCTCCAAGAACCGTGTATTTGGCACGGAAACCGAGCTTAAGCAGAATATGGTGCTTTCCAGCAATGTATTCCTGCCCGATGCCGCCGATGCCGGAGACAGCAGTGCTTCTCAGGTAAATGTGGTATCTCCGTTCACCACTCTGGCAGACATGGCTATCAGTAACGAGACTGCGGCCACCCTGACTGAGGATGACTACAAGGATCAGATTGCCACCATTGCTTCCGGTATCGGAGTTAATGATGCCAATGTTGTTACCGGCAACTATAACGGTTACGCCAGTGAAGCCAATATCAAGGCCATGGTAGCCGGTGAGCTTCTGGTAAGAACCAATCTCATGCCGCAGAACGAAGCTGCCATGCAGAATGTTTCCGAGAACACTAAGAGCACTCCGGAATCCATTGTCCGCGATATTGCGCAGTATAAGGTCAATACCGAGGCTGCCGTTCATATCATTAAGAATGCCGCTCAGGAAGGAGGCAATGTTTCCGCCAATGTAGTGGGAGCTCTGGAGGCCGCTGAGGCCAAGCTGGGATCAGCATTCCGGACTATTACCTCAGGCGGCACCGATGAATGGCGCTGCGGCGTAACCCGTGACAACAATGTGTTCTGCTGGGGCAATAATTCCTGGGCTACTCTGGGAGATCCCTCACTTTATGACAGTGTGGTTGACGGATCCCTTGGCCTTGACGGCGCCCAGTATCCGGATAATTTCAGCGCCACACCGGTTTCGGTGAAGATCAAGGACAAGGACGGCAATTTTGTGCCGCTTTCCAACGTGAAGAGCGTGGCAGTAGCTCCTGTCCATGCTTGCGCTGTTACCTATGCCGGAGAGCTTTATTGCTGGGGGCATAACTACTGGGGGCAGCTGGGTGTTATTCCTGAAGATGAGGAGATTACTGAGGATAAGGAGCGCTTTGCCTATGCTCAGAAGGTGCTTGCAGGCGAGCAGGAATCCAAGTCCGGATACCTTACGGATGTGGAAGAGGCAGCGCTGGGACAGGATCATACCTGCGCTCTTATGAAGGACGGCTCTGTTTACTGCTGGGGCAAGAATTTCTCCTATCAGCTGGGCGGCGATTATCCGGAGCATACCAAGACCAAAGAACACAGGATGAACATGTCCGGTCAGATTGATATTACTGACTTCCAGAAATATGTCATGCTGCCGGTGAAGGTGAAGTTCCCGGATTCCGTGGCTCGGGTCACTGCTGTGAGAAGCGGTTACTGGGCTCACTGCGCTCTGGTGGAAAATGTCGACAAGACCGACAAGCACAATCTTTACTGCTGGGGCAGCGATCATACGGTAACCATTTCCAAGAACAAGGAACAGTACCGCACAGACTTTGAGGCGAAGTATGCCGGCAAGATTAAGCGGAATGATCCTAACGAGGTGTACAAATGGGACGAACCTTGGAACTGGCTGATGTACGAGGACTCCGGATCGTATACGCCCATTTACGGTCAGCCGGTAACTCTGATGAGATCCATCAATGGTACCGAAATTGAGGACGTTAAAGATGTTGCCATTACAAACTTTGATGGCAATATTTACATGCTCATGAGGCCTGAACATGCTCCGGGAGATCCTGAGGAGCCCGGGGTATACGGACTTTACGGCACCTGGGGGCCCGAGTTCTGGCTCCATTACAATTTTGACGATCTTCTCGATGATGAAGAAACCGCAGTGCGAATCTATTCCGGCGTCGAGGACGAGATTCTCTACGTGCTGTCGTCATCCGGCAGGGTAATCTTCAGCGGAACCAACAGGTATGGTATGGCTGGTCAGGGTGATAATTTCGGGCTCAGAGATAATGTGTGGCGGATGCCGATACTTGATCCCAAGGGATATAAGCGGCTAAAAGATGTAACGGAGCTTTCTGTTGCCAAGCGTTCGGTATGTGCCACTACCACCACCTACGGCTCTGACCCTTCTCAGATTGATTACGGCTTCTATTGCTGGGGCTCCTCCACCTTCGGACAGATGGGCTGGGATAATGGCGATAACGGCTTCTCCTATGCTGAAACCGTGGCCGTCTGGGATGGTGCTGCCAATGAGTATTTTGACAAGCCTGCCAGAATGGAGAAACTGCCGAAGAAGATCTGCATGTTTGATCCTGATGATGTTTCATGCAGTGAGGCACAGGATCCGGAACACGGAGATCAGGAGGAGATCTCCGAGGTTATCGAAAATCCTATTGAGTCCAACAGCGTCTGGTATGAGCCTACCGGAAGAGTTAATACAGGCAAGGTATTTGTAGACCACTCCGAGAGCATTCCCGAGAGCTGTCATGTTCCTGCTAATTCCATAATTATCAAAACAGATTTCTACGATCGTGTTTATGTGCATGGCGCCGGGAGCTGGTCAGATACCTTCGGAGATTGGCCGGGAACCAGAGCTACAAAAGTAGAGGGCTGCAAGAACGAGGTCTATGCCGTGCCGATTCCGGAGGGCTACGATCCTGAAAACGAAGGGGAGGGCATTATCAGGGTTAATGATGGCGAGCTTTTCTACTATGCCACCGATGATTATGAGCCCGTCCCTCTTGACAGTCCGTGCTTTGCCATGACCAGCACCAGCGAGGGCGGCTTTGTTTCCGCATGGGAATGCGGCGTCCGCATTGAGGGCGCAGTGCTGGAGGATGATGTCTATGTCTACAGTGAGAAGACCGGGAAGACTCTCCGGAACGGGGATGCCATCAGGATTAACGAGAAGGATACTGAGGAGGGCTCCGGGGCTTTGGAGTTAACCCTGCTCATTTCCGGCCCCGGCGTTACCAGTCAGAGCTCCGGCACCTTCTGGTTTGATGACGGTAATGACGCCTCTGATCCCCAGAAGTTTATCAATGGCGAAATCATTGAACTCGGGAGCAAGATTGATCTGGCCATTAACGAAGACAAGGAGGTAACCCTGCACGTCAAATATAACGACGTGGAAGCTGTTTATCCGGTTAAGAAATGGTTTGACACCAAGGATGATACCTGCCGCATGAATAAGCAGGAGAAAACTCTTGGTGCTATCTACTCCCCGGAAGAGACGGTGTTCCGGGTCTGGTCTCCGGATTCATCTGATGTGGTATTGAATCTCAACGGTGACAGCTATCCCATGACTCTGACCGAAATAGCCTGCTATGACCATATCTATGAGGTTACGGTTCCGGGCGATCAGGTGTGGGGCAGCTACAGCTTCGTGATTAACGGTCAGGATGTACGGGATCCTTACGGCAAGACTAGGGATGATAATAACTGGGAAAATCATACCATTTTGGATATGAGCGCCACGGAGCCTGAGGGCGGCTGGGTTGAGAGACCGGCTTTGAACTCCCGCACCGATGCCATTATTTACGGCACCCACGTGCGCGATTTCACCATCAGCGAGACCTCCGGCGTTTCTCCGGAAAACCGCGGCATGTATCCGGGCATGGTGGAAACCGGTACCCGGTATAACGATCCGGAGACCGGCGGCATCGCCGTAACGGGCATTGATCATCTCAAGGAACTGGGGATAACCCATATTCAGCTCCAGCCCATTATGGATTTCTCCACCTGTTCCTGGACGAATGCGCAGGATCCTGACTGCTACAACTTCGGCTATGACGTGCATAACTTCAATGTGCCCGCGGATTATTTCTCCGCTGCTGCCATGAGGGGCGAAGATCAGATTGCCAAGATCAAGGAAGTCAAGACCATGATTAACGAATTCCATAAGAACGGCATTCGGGTAATCCTGGAAATTCCTTACGGCCATGTGTATGACGACATGCTGTCCCGCATCACTCGAAAGTACTTTATAAACCCGGATGCGCAGTGGGTCGGCTACACCTTAAATGCTGACAACAGCATGGTGTGGACGATGATCCGCGATTCCATGGACTACTGGGTGAGCGAGTACCATATTGACGGCATCAAGGTGGCCAATGCCGGAGACTTCAGCGTGAAGGACTTCTCTGACTGGGCGGAGTACCTGAACAGACAGCATCCCGATGCCAATCTGATTGTTTACGGCGATGCTCAGGGGCAAATTTATGAGGATCAGGAGCTCATAGATAATCCGGTGCGTTACGGCACTATCTATCAGCAGTCTCAGGATGCTCATGCCGGTGTTCTGCGTGCCAGGTATCGGAACTGTCTCACCGCAGGCGGAGACTATAGTCAGAGCGCCTTTATCTTCGGAGATGTAAACCAGGGCTGGGATGGCAACGGCTATGACGAGAACGAGAACTGGTTTGAAGAAAACAGCAGTTGCATGCTTAACGGCATGAGAGCCGGCGTGCGTTCACCTGATGCTCCCGCTCCTGCAGATGTGTGGATGGCTGCTCAGGGCTTTGGCGAACCGGATCAGTCGATGGCCTTTGTTTCCACTCACAGCGGAGCTACTCTCAGGGATCGCATTGCCACGTATGTGGGTAATGACGGTCTCCCTAAGGATGATGACTTAGTCTGGATGCAGATGCAGTCTCTGGCCCAAGGCGCCGTGCTTCTGAGTCAGGGCATTCCGGTCATTTACGGCGGTGATGAGTTCGGCCGTTCTAAAATGGCCGCCGAGGACTTCAACAACACCGATATGACCACCACTGGAGCCAATGACTTTGACTGGAGTCTTAAAACCACGTACTGGGGCAAGGTCAGCGCCTATACTGCCGGCCTCATCAAGCTCAGAAAAGCTCATCCGGCTTTCCGCATGACCAATGCCGGAGATATTCTTGAGGGAGTTAAGCTCGATTATGACACCCTTAATGACTATCCGACTCAGAGTCTGGTGGCCTTCGATATTGACGGCTCCCGGGCCGGAGATTCCTGGTCCCGGATTAAGGTGGTAATGTCCAGCGATCCTAACAATGATCCCCGGAATATTCTGAATGCTGAGGGCATGGTGCGCGTCGGCTGCGAGATGGCTCTGGATATCCCTGATGCTCAGCAAGGCGACTTCCCGTTATGGGGTCTCCAGAGCACTGATAACTGTTCTGTTCCTCAGGATCAGATTCAGGGGCCTTCCATCACCATTCTGGCGGAACCTCAGCAGGAGTAACAGCTCAGATGAAGCTCTGAAGCTTCATTAAGAGAAGACCGGTCTTTAACAGGGCCGGTTTTTTTATGTTCCTCTGACAATCAGAGTCGGCATATCCGGGGACAAAGTTTCCAGGGGAGAAGTTTGGCAGGGAACGATCTTAATCTTAAAGAGGCAAAGCGAAAGACTGTAAATGAGCAAAGGAACAAGGGGACACGAGAAAGGATACCGCCGTGCATGCTGCTTAGAGGCCCGGCGGCGAGGCCTGAAATCAGAAGACCACGGTCTTATTGCCGTGAATGAATACCTTGTCCGCGATAACCCGGCTTAATGCGCGATCCAGCACCATTCTTTCCACGTCCCGGCCGGCCCGGGCCATGGATTCGGCAGAGTAGTTGTGATTAACCTTGATGACGTCCTGAGCGATAATCGGGCCTTCATCGAGGCTTTCAGTTACGAAATGGGCGGTGGCTCCGATGATCTTAACCCCCCGGTCAAAGGCCTGCTGGTAGGGCTTGGCTCCCATGAAGGCCGGCAGGAAGGAATGGTGAATGTTGATCATCTTGCCATGGGGAAAATGATTCACAAAATCCGGAGAGAGGATTCTCATGTACTTGGCCAGCACGATGTAATCGCTCTCGAATTTTGAGATAGCCTCCAGCATGCGCTTTTCATGCTCTTCCCGGGAGATCCCTTCGTGGCTTACCGTAACGTAGGGAATGCCGAACTTGGCGGTGAGATCCTCAAGGACGCTGTAGTTTCCGATCACCCCCACGATATCGATGGGCATGGCTCCGGAATAGCTCTTCATCAGGAGATCGCCGAGCACATGAGCTTCCTTGGTAACCAGAATCAGAATTTTCTTCCGGGTTTCCGGTTCCAGGCGGCAGCGCCCGCCGGCGGGAATGGAAGCAAGAATTTCATTTACCATGCTGCTGCCGTTCTCTTCCCCGAAATCTCCCTCGATTTCGGTTCTCATAAAAAACCGGCTGTCGCATTCGGACACAAACTGATCGTTTTTTATAATGTTGAACTGATGACGGAAGCAGGCTCCGGTGATCATGGCAATGAGTCCCTTGGCATCCGGACATTCGGTAAGGAGGATTCGGCGTTCCATTTGTATAACCTCTCACAATCAAAAAGCAGCGTTATTTTACCAGCATTATCCCTTTCTGAAAAATGAGATCCCGTTCCGGCCGGATTTTTACGGGAGAGCTGAAAATTACACCCCTGAGTGACTGGGCGGAGGAATTTTCTTAAGGGGGGCTTCAGGAGATATGCGGAGCTCCCTGAGAAGCCCGCTCGGGAAAACCGGCCCCCCTTGTGTGACTCAGGTGGAAAATAGGGCTCCAGGACAGCCCCTCTTCATGCTTAAGCTGTTTCTGTCCCGCTATAATGCCGGAAAATGGTTTTTATGCAGGAGAGCATGCTTTTGGGAGGGTACCGGCCCTCCGGAGCGGTTTCCCTGCAAAACAGGGCTTCGGGAAGCGATTATGCTGGAAAATTACAAGGTCAGGGTTTTAATTGTTGAGGATTCGCAGTCCCTGAGCGCTGTTTATGCCGCCGTTGCCAGACAGCTGGAGGCGGCCGTGCGGGTGGCTGATACCGGCACCCAGGCCATGGCGATTATCGCTGAGTTTCAGCCGGAAATCATTCTTCTGGATCTGTGGCTGCCGGATGTCAAGGGGATGGACATCCTGCGCTATATTCAGAAGCAGGAGCTTAATATCGCCACCATCGTTATGACCTCCAACGGATCCGTGGATTATGCGGTGGAGTCCATGCGGCTGGGAGCCTATGATTTTCTGGAAAAGCCCATCAGCGCGGATCGCCTGCGCACCACCCTGAGCAACACTATCGAAAAGATCAGGCTGACGGCCCTGGCGGAGCCCTTTGTGCCCATGAGCGGGGTTTCCTGGGGGCTTATCGGGGAATCTCCGGCCATTAAGGGCGTTTATGACCGGATGAGCCGGGTGCGCTACTCCAACGCCTCGGTGTTCATTACCGGCGAGAGCGGCACCGGCAAGGAGGTTATTGCCAACGTCCTCCATGAAATGAATACCCGCAGGAAGGGCCCCTTTGTGGCCATTAACTGCGCTGCCATTCCCCGAGAGCTTATGGAGAGCGAAATCTTCGGCCATGTAAAGGGAGCGTTTACCGGAGCCACTCAGGATCATCGGGGAGCGGTGTCTCAGGCGGACGGGGGCACGCTTTTTCTGGACGAGCTCTGCGAAATGAGCATTGATCTGCAGTCCAAGCTCCTCAGGTTTCTGCAGAGCTCGGTTTTTCATAAGGTGGGCTCGGCCAGAGAAGAGAAGGTGGATGTCCGAATTATCTGCGCCACCAATAAGAATCCCATGGAGGAGATCCGTGCCGGGCGGTTCCGGGAGGATCTCTTTTACCGGCTTTATGTTATTCACATTCATCTGCCTCCCCTGAGACAGCGTGGCTTTGATGTGGTTCTTCTCGCTCGCTACTTCCTGAAAAGGTATGCCCAGGAGGAGAACAAGGGCTTTATCGGCTTTTCCAAGGATGCCGAGACCTATCTCATGCGGCGCACCTGGCCCGGCAACGTCAGACAGCTCCAGAATATGGTGCATCAGGCGGTGGTGCTGAATTCCGGCGATGTCATGACCCGGGATATGCTGCCCCGGGACATGATTCAGGGAGAGGTCCCGGTAAATGAGAATGCCGTTACCTCCGATACCTTCATGAGAAATACCGGCAGCATTTACAACACTCCGGCACAGTTTTTCTGCTACGCCAACAGCTACGGCGTGGGAACCGTGGGTTCCACAGATGCCGATTCCGGGGAGAAAACCTATTATCAGGCAAAAGCTGCGGTTACTCCGGCGCTTTCGGAGGCTCCGGCAGAACCGCATCCGGTTTCTGACAAGGCCCTGCCGGTTTTCGGGGGAGAGCCTGTGTTTTCCGTGGATCTCAGCCGGGGCGTTCTGGCTCTCGCGGAAATGGAAAAGCGTTACGTTCTGGAAATTCTCAGAAGAAACGGCGGATCCGTCTCCCGGACGGCGGAGGATCTCCGGGTGGCCCCGTCCACTCTCTACCGCAAAATAACCCGCTGGCAGAAATCCGGAGAGATCGCAAAAACCGCCGTGGTGTATTTTCAGGAAAAGGGACTGCCGGAAATCCCCGGCTCCGGCAGCGTCTGACACTTCCGAAAATGCGGCCGGATAAATTTTGCGGCAGGTCTGCTTTTGAGAGTTTCTCCGGCCCCTTGCGCGTGTTTTTGACAGTTCTTGCATTTTTTTTGCCCTGCTGCTGTTATGATGCGGGGAAATGATGCAGTGAAGCAAAGCAGTGAAACAGGGCATTGTTTTTTCAGAAGGCATTGCGGTTTGATTAAGAGGATGCCGGGACGGGATAAGGAATGATTATAAACAAAGGCACTTTGCGCGGCATGGTCAGGGATGTGGGATTTGACATGTTTCCGGGCCTTCGGGACATCTATGTTCAGGAATCAGCGGAGACCATTGAGCGCTTGCAAAAATCGCTGGATACGGGAGATTACCAGACCCTGGCACGGGATATTCACACCCAGAAATCCGTGCTGGGCACTTACGGCGCCGATGACGCCCTGGAGCAGGCTCTCCGGCTTGATAAAAAATGCAAGGCTAAGGTTCCTCTCACGGATATTGCTGAGGAGGTAAGAAATTTTGTCCGCACTCTCAAAGAGACCAGGGATGCCGTGAACAGCCTGACTGTTGAAGATCTTCAGGGGTTCTGAGACTATGCAGGTGGTTACTGCCAGTACCATGCTCTCTGATGAAAGAGAAGCAGTGGCGGCATTGTCCCGCGAACTCCTTAAGAAGAGCAGCGGGAAAATAGCCGGGGTTTGTCTCTATTTTCAGAAATCGCTGTCTCCCGCAAAGCTGCAGGAGGCCTGTCGGGAGTTTTTTGCGGATATTCCCTTTGCGGGAATGAGCGCGGAAAACGGCTCCTTTGACGCCAATGCGCTTATCGGGGGCAAATCCGGCATGATGCCGTCCTCAGGAGGCGCATCCCGAAACCGGTTTTCGGTAAACAGGTTCAAGGAGCCCGAGGTTCCCCGGGCGCAGGGGGTTATCGCCCTGGCTTTTACCGGCGAAGATGTCTTTATGGGCATCGTTGCCGGCGCCTATTCTCCGGACATGGACATTAATCCCGATAATGTTTTTAACCGGGCCTCTGCCAAGGCCGGATTCCTCGGGGTGTTTCCGGATCTGATTCTTTTTCATTGCACGGATGATGCCCAGTTCCCCTTTGCCGCAGCTCTGGCAAAGCACATGGGGGATTCGGTGCAGGTGGCCGGCGGGCTCTTTGATACCTCAGACGGAGAAGTCGCCGTTTTTAACGAGGAGCAGGTCATTACCGGGAAGAGCCTTTATCTTATGACCTTCCTCTATACGGACTGTGATGTGGCGGTTACCGGGGAGAATAACAGCGAGCCTGAGGGGTATTACGGCATTGTTACCGAGTCTTCGGGATGCTTTATCAGCGAGATAGACAATCAGCCGGCGGCGGATGTGCTGTTCCGCTGGCTTGATCAGGACAGTACCTCCTGGAGTCCGGACAAGCTTAATCAGGAGCTGTCCAAGATACGCCATCGCTGGACGCTGGCGGTCTGTTCCGCCGATATCAGAGGTCCGGAACGTTTCACCTTTACCTATCTCAGGAATATTACCCCGGAGCGCGCCATTCAGATTTCCCACATCTGGGAGCCGGGGGAACGGCTCTGTCTCATGGCGGTCTCCGGCAATGACATGGTAAGATATCTGTGCAAAATCGGGCACTCCTCGGATCGGGTGATTCTGGGGGCTCTTCATTATATATGCCAGTTCTACAGCACCGGAGAACAGGCATCCCGGTATTTTGAAAGCGTGGTGTCCGCGGTGCGGGCCAATAAGAACCATCCCTTCGTAACGCTGCCGCAGCGCGGGGAACTGGTCAAAAGCATGGATGTTCTGGAATATGTCATGGGGAACTACATGATAGTGTCGGTGTGGTTTATGAAAAGGGAAGCTGTTTAGGGAGAGCGGTAATATGAAGAGCGAGGAAGTGTTTTCCGCCTACTCTCTCGAGGAGCAGAACAAAATCAGTTTTCTGTTGCATTCCTTTTCCGAGGATCGGGAAATCTGGCAGCACTTTTCTCAGCGAAGCCTTTTTGGCATGCTGAAGGATCTGGAGCATGTGTACGGGGAAAGAGAACAGTACGAAGTGCTGATCCGGGCCATGCGCGCCTTTGTGGATTTTGAAAAGGTGGTGCTCCTCTCCCGGCGGGATGAAGCCCGGGAGCTTTCCGTGGTCTATGCCTCGGATCCCGCTTTGCTGTCTCAGGTCTGGAAGGATACCGGCATTATTGAAAAAAGTTTCCGGGGACGTATTCAGGTGCTTTACGATCCCTCCGGCGTACCGGATTTTCAGGGAACGGATCCGGCCCTTCGGGAGCAGATCCGGAATGTCATGCTGATCCCGCTCCTCCTTCAGGATGAAAAGTTTCTCTTCATCTGCATGAGCCGCCAGCCCTTTGCCATGAATTTAAGAAGCCGCCGGGATATTATGGAGGTGCTGCCGGTATTCACGCAGGCTATGATCAATCTCCGCTACCGGACGCAGCTGGAGCAGATGGTGAAAAGCCGCACCCGGGCTCTTCTGGACTATCAGGACAAGGTGAAGGTGTTCCGGCGTCTTTCCCATGAAATGCTCTGGCAGACCGACAGCAAGTTCCGGATTACCCATGTGTTTGCCAACGACGCCACGGAGTATGCGCAGAATCTGGACAGCGATCTCCCGCCGTATCAGAGTTTGGTGGGGAACCGGCTTTTGGACTACATAAAATGGGAGGCCATTGACGCTCCCAAAGAGCTGAAGAGGAAGCTCTATCACGACATTGCCGCCAATCATAATCTGATTGTCAATCTGGAGATCCCGTGCTCCAGCAATGACCGGATAATCTGGGTGCAGGTTAACGGGGAACCTTATTATAATGCTGACGGCAGCTTTGCCGGTTACCGGGGCAATCTCTTTAACATCACCAAAAGCCACAGTCAGAATCAGATTCTCCGCAAGGCCAAGGAAAACGCCGAGAAGGCCAGTCTGGCCTCCACCCGCTATCTGGCTGAGATTTCCCATGAAATCAAAACCCCGCTGCAGGCCATTATGGGGCTTATTGAAATCGTGGGCCATTCCGACAATATTACCCAGGAACAGCGGGGCTATCTTAAGAACATTTCTCAGAGCGCCTCGGTTTTGCAGAACATTCTTCATGACGTGCTGGACTTCTCCCACATCTCCTCTCAGGCCATGATCATGGAGAAAACCAACTACAATATCCGCGATACTATAAGATCGGTGGTGAGTCAGATGGAGGGCCGGGCTCATGACAAGGGCATTGAGCTTACCCTGAAGTTCAGCGACAACTTCCCGTTAATGGTGGTAGGTGATGCCCACCGGCTGTCCCAGATTTTTTACAACCTCATTAACAATGCGGTGAAGTTTACCAGCAAGGGCGGCGTGCGGGTGCTGGCGGAGCGTTTTGAAAACCGCCTGAAATTTTCCATACAGGATAGCGGCCCCGGAATTCCGGGAGCAAAGCTTAAGAATCTCTTTACGCCGTTTGTGCAGCTGGACGGATCCATTTCCCGCAAATACGGGGGATCCGGACTGGGATTGGCTATCTCCAAGCGTCTCGTTGAATGCATGGAGGGCAAAATCGGCATTAAATCCGTGCTGGGAAAGGGAAGCACCTTCTGGTTCGAGATCCCGTGTCTGGTGGTGCGGAACGAGATCATCGGCGCCACCTCCGTCATAAAGCCCCGGAAGGTTTATAACGCGCATTTCAGAATTCTTCTGGTGGAGGATTCCCGCATCAATCAGTTTGTTCTTAAAACCATGCTGGAAAATCTGGGACACAAGGTACGGGTGGCCGGGAACGGCGAGGAGGCGGTTCATAGCGTGTTCCAGGAGCTCCCCGAGCTTATCCTCATGGACATCAGAATGCCGGTAATGGATGGCATCCAGGCCACCAGAAAGATCCTGTCCCGTTACCGCAATCTTCCGGTGGTGGCTCTCACCGCCAACAGTTCCGACGAGGAGCGGCATGACTGCCACGCTGCCGGCATGATCGACATCCTGTCCAAGCCGGTAAATTCCGAAACTCTCAAAAGCAAGCTGCAGAATCTGGCGGAGATCATCCTGGAAAAGAACGAGGCTCTCAAGGAGGAGCTTCAGGAAAAACGCCTGGTAAACCACGGCAGCGATGCGGAGGATTACGCTGACAGCGGCCGGGTGGGCAGTGTTTCCTCCGCTTTGGAGGAAAGCAATCTGGGCCTCATCTCCGACATTGTGAAGCAGAGTCAGGGGGATAAGGCCAACAGCAGTGACCAGCGCATTGAAACCATAGAATAGGCCATAGAACAGACGGCAGCCGCGAAGCCGGTAACCTTTGGGGATTTCCGGATTTTCTGTGGTTTAGATTGCTTTGCTGTCAGCAAAGTAAACTGATTAAATGCCGGTGCATTCGGACAGCGTCATACAGAGATGAAGCTCACCATAATACATGATTTATCTGACATGATATAAAATCTGAGGATCTGCATATGTCATATTTGAATCCTTTTAACTACTTGGGAATTTATAACAAGTCTTATAAATCATTTGAGCCTGCAGAAAAGGAGTTTGCGGCGTTTTTAAATAATGTAAATAATTGGCTTTCTGCGAATGCAAATCCAACGGAAAGTGATGTAGTTAAGCATATTAATGAACTGCTGCAAATTCTTAATTATGGGAATGATGTTAAAAATAACTCTCAAACTCAGAAGAAAAGTTCCAGTCATGCTGATATTGAAATTGTCAGAGATGGACAGGTGCAGGTAATAATTGAAACAAAAAAGATATCAAATGTTAATGAAATGCCTTCAAAGAAATCAATTTGCTCTAAGGCACTATATGAATGCATTTGGTACTATTATAATAGAAAAACAATTCTTGAGACCTATAATATAAAACATTTCGTTATAACTGACGGTGTTAATTACTTTTTTGTAAAGCCAGCTTCCATTGCAAAATTTAGTGAAATAGAAAAGCTCTGCTGCGATTACAGAGATGGTAAGCTAAGTATCGATTCCACCTCATATTTATACAAATGTATTGAAGAGATTATTAAAGAAAAAGAATCTAAAATTATTTGGACGTCAATGCATATTGCAAAGGGGAATATTAATGACATTAAATATGTGTATAAACTGATGCATAAGAACTTCTTGCTACGAGATTATGTTTCAGTGGATACTAATATTTTGAATGGTAAATTTTATAAAGGTTTGTTGGAAATTATTGGCCTTAAGGAGGTTGAGAAGAGTAAGGTTTTAGTTCAGTCGGATTCCAAAAATTCGCTAATTTATGGTATTTTGCAATCCGGG
>JAEEGF011857781.1_pt1 | contig 51698 bp, 39 predicted proteins | sample 9134171 | NCBI WGS metagenome assembly JAEEGF01 (sample SAMN16246542, study PRJNA631951) | gut metagenome | biome: gut microbiome; feature: rumen; material: AP-attached | host: Bos | place: Iran: Karaj | collected 2018-10 | reverse complement strand
TGCAATCCCAAACGAGGGCTTAGCTCAGTTGGTTTAGAGCGCTTGCTTGACAGGCAAGAGGTCGGCAGTTCAAATCTGCCAGTCCTCACAAGAAGGAAAGAGTGCCGCTTTCGGAGCGGCACTCTTTTTTTTATATCTTCCCGAATATGATCTCCGGTATAGAGAACGCCATATACAACCGCACCTCCCTCCTGGTCGGCCAAGAAGTGATGAAAGCCTTTAGCGAGGCCAAAGTCATCATCTTCGGAGTCGGTGGGGTCGGAAGCTGGTGCGCGGAGGGCTTGGTCCGTTCCGGGGTAAAACACTTGACGATAGTCGATTCCGACCGTGTCTGCATCACCAATGTGAACCGCCAGCTGATGGCCACTCCGTCCACAGTCGGACAGGTCAAGGTCGAAACCTTGAAAGCCAGACTCCTTGAGATTAACCCGAAAGCGGAGATCAATGCGGTCCAGAAGATATATTCAAGCGAGACCAGTGATGAATTCGACCTTGAGGAATATGACTACATCATCGACGCCATCGACTCCCTTAAAGACAAAGCTGATCTCATCCTGAAAGCCACAGCCACGAAAGCGATGTTTTTCAGCTCTATGGGCGCCGCATGCAAAATAGACCCTACCAAGGTGAAAGTGACTGAGTTCTGGAATGTGAGGGGCTGTCCGTTAGGAGCCGCTATCCGCAAGAAGTTCCGTAAAAACAAGACCTTACCTTCCCGCAAGTTCCTTTGTGTCTATGATGAGGAAGTGCTCGAGAATCGTGGCATGAAAGAGGAGCGTGTCAACGGCACACTCGTCCATATCACCGCTATTTTCGGGATGACCCTGAGCGGCCTCGTCATCGAAGACATTTACCGCAAAACCATGTCATCCTGAGCGCCAGAGAAGGATCTATACCTTCAGGAACACTTTCTTCTTATAGAGGAACCAGAGGAAGAGCCAGGAGACGGTGAAATAACCGGTTATTTCGATCAGTTTTGCCCACGGCTCTGAGCAGAGGCCGGAAAGACCACCGACAAAGAAGTCGCTTATCCCCCAGAAACTGATGATTCTCTGCGCCATGTAGATGGTGATCGAATTCAAGCCCACAACCTCGAAGAACTTGGTCCAACCTTTCCATCCTCTCACATCTATTATGTAATAGAACAGGGCGAAAAGGCCGAGTGAATATGCCCCGACAACCAGGACGAAAGTACTGGACCAGAGCTTTTTATTGATCGGGAAAACAGTGCTCCACAACAGTCCGACGACCAGCAAAGCCACAGCCGCCAGAACCATATACAAAGACTTTTTCCCTCCGGAGATCTTCTCATCATCGACCCTCACAAACTCCCCCGTGAACATTCCGAGCATGGCTGTCACAATCGCCGGCAAAAGGCTCAGCAAGCCTTCCGGATCAAACAATCCCTTCTGAAGAAGATGGTTTGGGAAAAGGACACGGTCGATGTAACCGACTAGATTGCCTTCAAGGGAGAAAGGGCCTGCACCCGCTGGAGCGTCAGGAGCAGGAACGAAACGCAGCAACAACCAATAACCTACAAGGATGCATACTGCGATCACTCCCCTGGCCTTCGGCTTAAAGTTGACAAACAGCAGAGCGGCGAACATCCATGCGAAACCAATGCGGGCCAGAACGCTGAAAATCCTCAGAGTGGAGAAATGGAGATTGAAAAGGCCGCTGTAGATGAGCCCAAGCAGGAATAGCATGAACCCCCTCTTCAGTATTCTCAAATGAATCTTCCCCTTGGAAGAACCTTTCGAAACCTGTTTGGCATAAGAAAACGGGAAGGATATTCCTGCGATAAAAAGGAATAGGGGGAATATCGTGTCATGGTGGCGAAGACCATCCCAAGCCACATGATGCATCTGCCCTTCAAGCCAACAGGAGTCCCCACCGGGGAAAAGACAACAGATAGAGCTCACGATTGAGGCGAATCCCATGATGAAAATCATATCGAACCCTCTGAGGGTGTCAAGGGAAAGAAGTCGCTTGCCAGGTTCCATGGCCGAAGAAATTATGGGGAAAGTTGAGGTAAGAGGGTTCGAACCTCTACTGAGGGAACCAAAATCCCTAGTGCTACCATTACACCATACCTCAATTCGATTCGCGAATTTATCGAGTTTTTACTAAATTAGCAAATCAAATGAACACAACTGACATGAAAGGAGTTTTCTTATTTCTGGCTAACGGCTTCGAAGAGATTGAGGCACTGGCCACTGTGGACATTCTCCGTAGGGGCGGGATCGATGTCAAGACTGTCTCTATCGGCCACGACAGGACTGTTAAAGGCGCCCATGGGATTCCTGTCATCGCCGACTGGAACCGTGATGAGTTTGACACAAGCCAAATCGCGGGATCAGGTCAGGAGGATGTCATGATCTTCCCTGGGGGGCTTCCTGGCGCGAAGAATCTGGCAGACGACTACTATCTGATGGAGCAGATGAAAAAGCATTTCGCCGACGGAGGCACTGTCGCCGCTATCTGTGCCGCTCCTGGTCTTGTTGCCTCCCAACTTCCTGATATTGAAGGCAAAAAAGTCACCTGCTACGATGGATTCGAGGAAGCGCTCATGAACGAGGGCGCCGAGTACACCGGTGAGCCTACCGAGACTGACGGCAACCTGATCACAGGTCGCGGCCCTGGGTGCGCCGTGAGATTCGCCGTGGAGATTGTCAGGAAACTGAAGGGAGACGAGGTTGCCGAAAAGGTCTTCACAGGCCTTCTCGCCTAATGGCGGACGATGACCCGTTCTATTCTTCTTGGAACGGAAGTCATTATCTCATAAGGAATTGTGCCGAGAATATCGGCCAGTTCGGTGACAGTCGGATCTTCACCGAATATGGTTATAGTGTCCCCTACTTTGCAGTCCACCCCAGTGACATCGACCATACACATGTCCATACATATATTCCCGATGGTCGGAACCCTATGGCCGTTCAGATTGAAACTGGCCCGGCCACAACCGAGGTGACGGTCTATTCCATCGGCATAGCCGACAGGGATTGTGGCTATCCTGGTTCCTTCTGGAGCGATCAGACCGTGCTGACCATAACCGATAGCTCCGTCGCCAGGTTGCAATTCCTTTATCTGTAACACCTTGACTTTCAATGATGCTACCGGCTTCAGATGGACGTCAGGCAGGGCGCTGATCCCGTATATTCCCACTCCGAGACGTACCATGTCATGCTGGAACTGGGGGAAACGCTCGATTCCGGCGGAATTCAGAAGATGATTGATCGGATGATATCCTATCGTGTCCTCAATCAAGGCCGCATTGCGCTCGAACATCTTCGCTTGCCCCAAGGTGAAAGAATCCATCCCGGGATCCTCCGCGACACAAAGATGGGAATAGATTGACTTTACCTTCACCTCCCGGCACTCTTCAAGATAATCCAGCAATTCAGGGAGTTCGCTGGTCATGAAGCCAAGCCTGTGCATGCCGGTGTCAAGCTTCAGATGAATCGGGAAACCTTCAACACCCCGAGACTGGAGCACAGCGACCAAAGCCTTGAGAGTGAACATGTTGGGAATGCCAGGCTCAAGGTGATTGTCGATGATCTCGTCGAAAAAGTCAGTCCCTGCGGTGAGGACCAGAATAGGCAGGCTGATACCAGCCTGCCTCAACTCTATCCCCTCAACCGGGAGAGCGACGGCCAGATAGTCCGCTCCCGCATTCTGCATCATGTGCGCGAACTCGACAGCCCCATGTCCATAGGCATTGGCCTTGACAAGCACAAGCATCTTGGTCGAACGCTTGAGTTTCGACCTGAAGTACCTGTAGTTGTCCAGGCAGCCTTGGAGATTCAACTCCAATCTTGAGAAATCTGTCTCGCTGTTTGACATCCTCCAAATGGGAATATTATACAAATTTACTGTTTTTCTGAAAAAATCAGCGCGAAAATCATTACATTTGAAAGATGGTATAAAAACAAAGGATATGAGTTACGGAATGATATGGATCATCACGATCGCAATCATGGTGCTGAGTTACATCGTCCAGGCCATGCTTACCAGCAGATTTGACAAATACTCCCAGGTCCCTACGACCAACGGTATGACAGGTGCTGAGGTCGCACGGAAGATGCTGATGGACAATGGAATAACCGATGTTCAGATCACTTGCGTCCCTGGTAAGCTGACGGACCATTACAACCCTCAGACCAAAACAGTCAACCTCAGCGAGGCCGTCTATGGTCAGAGGAGTGTCGCAGCGGCCGCTGTCGCCGCTCACGAGTGTGGCCATGTCCTTCAGCATGCGAATGGATATGCCCCACTGAAGCTCCGCAGCGCTCTCGTGCCTGTGGTCAGCTTCTCCAGCAGGTGGGTTCAGTGGGTGCTTCTTGCAGGAGTTCTTCTCATCCAGATAACCCCGGCCCTTCTTTGGCTCGGAATAGTGCTTTTCGCTTTCACTACCTTCTTCAGCTTCGTGACGCTGCCTGTCGAGATCAACGCCAGCAGCAGGGCTGTCAGATGGCTTGAGAATGCCGGAATCACCAATTATGAGACAAAACCCATGGCAGTGGACGCCCTGAAATGGGCAGCCTGCACATACGTTATCGCCGCCATAGGATCCCTGGCGACTCTGCTCTATTACATCGGAATGGCCAACCGCCGCTAGAAGAGAGTCGGGTGGCTATCGGAGAGTTGCTCCAGCACCCTAGCCATAGTGGCTTCCCTGAATATGGCTGAACGAGCCTTGACATTGAATCGGTCGCAGTATTCTTTTACTGCGGCCATTTCACTATCATTCAAGTAGATAACTTGGCGGTGACGACGCCTTAGCGCCTCCCTGCTCTTCTGGAAAATGTCCGGATCCATCGCCGGAGCCTTTTTTTTCTTCCTTGCCAAAACTCGAAGTGTTAGGACGAACTATTACTGATTATCACAAAAATAACTATTTTTGTATAAATATTAGCTATCAACCACATGGATAATAAAGTTTTAATCTTCTCGGCACCGTCCGGATCCGGAAAAAGCACGATAGTGAACCACATTCTCGGGGTATATCCCGATTCGATGGAATTCTCCGTGTCAGCCACATCCAGACCCCCGAGAGGTGAAGAAGTCCACGGAAGGGAGTACTATTTCATGTCCCCCGAGGAGTTCCGCAAGCTTATCGACGAGGACAAGTTCGTCGAGTTTGAGGAAGTCTATGAAGGCAGGTTCTACGGCACCTTAAAGTCTGAGTGCGAGAGGATTTGGGCGGCCGGACATGTCATCATATTTGACGTGGATGTCAAAGGCGGTGTCAACCTGAAGAAATATTTCGGCAAAGCAGCGTTGTCGATATTCATCCAGGCCCCTTCAGTGGAAGTCCTGAGGGATAGGCTGATAAAGAGAGGCACCGACTCTCCTGAAGCCATTGAGGAAAGAGTAGCCAAGGCTGGAGAGGAAATGGCTTACGCCCCGCAATTTGACTATGTCCTTGTCAATGACGATCTTTCGACCGCATTCGCGGAGTCAGAAAAGGTCGTTGAGGACTTTCTTGACGACGGCAGACTCAACTACTCCACTTTCATCTGATGCGAATCGCTGTCTATTCGGGTTCGTTTAACCCACTCCACATCGGCCATCAGGCGATTATGGAGTACCTGACCAGGGAGAAGGAATACGACTGGGTTTACCTCGTCGTGTCCCCGAAGAACCCGATAAAGACCACCATAAGCGCCGACACCGCCGAAGACCGCTACCAGGCGGCCATAGCGGCGGTCAAAAGGCATCCTGAGCTCCATGTTTGGGTGGACGACATCGAGTTGAAGATGCCACCACCCCAGTACACGATCAAGACTCTGGATGCCCTCAGGCAAAGGGAGCCCGAGAACGACTTCACTTTCGTGATGGGGGCAGACAACCTCGAGAACATCCACAGATGGAGGGATTTCCAAAGGATCCTCTCCGATTATGGGGTCGCCGTATATCCCCGAAAAGGCTACGACCATGAGGCAATCAAACGTAAACTCATCGAGGAATGCCGTCACTTCCCCGCCCCTTATGTGCTGGATGCCAATGAGTTCGCTGAGGAAGGACAAAGAAGCCTTGAGGAGACTCTCAGGGACACCTACAACATTGAGATAATTGACGCTCCGATAGTGGACATCTCTTCCACCGAGATCCGTGAAGGCCTCGCGGAAGGTCGGGACATGTCGGAGTGGCTGATGTGATATAGAATATTCATGGCAAATACCGTTAGAAGGCATTTCCCCGTTCAGGGAATGGGCTGCGCCGCCTGCGTAGCGAGAGTGCAAGGCACTATAAAGAATCTGCAAGGAGTCAGCGAGTGCAATGTGTCGCTCGCATCCAATTCAGCTCAAGTTGATTACAATCCCCAGGTGATAACCCCCGCCCAGATCAAGAAGGCGGTCCAGGACGCTGGCTACGACCTGATCGTAGTCGAGGGGGACGACTCCGACGACGAGGCTGACTCGGAAGCGGAACGACAACGGGAAGATTTCCTGAGGTCCCTAAAAAGGGACATGTGGATCGCCCTGATCATGGCTTTGCTAGTCATGCTGTTGGGCATGGGATTCAGGGACTTCCCGGGGAAAGGATTCATACTGTGGGCATTAGCCACTCCTGTGGTCTTCTGGTGCGGAAGGCGTTTCATCACCACAGCCTGGAAACAGCTAAAGAAAGGATCCGCCAGCATGGACACCTTGGTGGCCTTGTCGATTCTGATCTCATATCTATTCAGCGTATTCAACCTGCTATTCCCGGAGGTGTGGACATCAAGAGGTCTGGAAGCTCACCTGTATTTCGAGTCGTCCACGATGATCGTGGCGTTCATCCTCATCGGACGCTTTCTGGAGGAAAAGGCCAAACACAGCACCAGTTCAGCGATCCGTAGCCTTGCCGGTCTTCAGCCCAAAAGCGTAAGACTCAATCCCGGAGATGAATATACAGTCAACCCCGGAGAGCGGATTCCCGCCGACGGAGAAGTCATTGGCGGTGAGTCCTGGGTGGACGAGAGCATGCTCACCGGCGAGCCTGTAGCGAACCACAAAACCGCTGGTTCTAAAGTATTTACGGGCACAATGAACCAAAGAGGATCCTTCGTGATGAGGGCTGAGAAGGTCGGGAAAGACACTATGCTCTCCTCGATTATCAGGATGGTCAGGGACGCCCAAGGAAGCAAGGCGAAGATCCAGCACACGGTGGACAAGGTGGCCGCCGTGTTTGTGCCGGTCATTATTGGAATCTCAATCATAACTTTATTGTGTTGGATATTCCTGGCACCTTCCGATGGTGTCGCTAAAGGTCTTTTGGCTATGGTGACCGTACTGGTCATAGCCTGTCCTTGTTCTTTGGGGCTGGCCACTCCGACCGCGCTCACCGCTGGCATAGGCAGCTGCGCCAGGAAAGGCATCCTGGTCAAAGACGCCGACTCACTTCAGATCGCAAAAGACATTGACACCGTGGTCCTTGACAAGACCGGAACCATCACCAAAGGACTCTCGGCCGATATTGTCCCTTCAGCGGACATGGATTTTGAGGATGAGATCAAAGAGACATCAGCGGAGGCTGTCGCGGAACTGAAAAAGATGGGCTTGGATGTGTTCATGCTTTCAGGTGACAACCAGGAAAGAGCTGGGAAGGTCGCGTCGAAGGTGGGAATAGATAATGTCATATGCGAGGTGTTACCCGATAGTAAACACATGCACATCAAGGAGTTACAATCGAAAGGGCGGAAGGTGGCGATGGTCGGTGACGGCATCAACGACAGTCCCGCGCTGGCTGTGGCCGACCTGAGTGTGGCCATGGGTGGCGGGACCGACATTGCCATGAACGCGTCGATGGTGACAATCGTAGGTTCAGACTTGAAGTCAGTGCCGGAACTGATAAAGATATCCAAGAGGACCACCAGGATCATCAAGGAGAATCTCTTTTGGGCCTTCATCTACAACATCTTGGCTGTGCCTGTCGCGGCAGGAGTGCTCTACCCCGTCAACGGCTTTCTTCTCAACCCTATGATAGCGGCCGCCTGCATGGCGCTCAGTTCCGTCTGCGTCGTCACCAACTCACTGAGGCTCAAAACAAAATAATATGAGCAAGAGAATCCTACACATTATGGGCCTTGCTGACTATGGAGGAATACCCTCCGTGGTCTATAACTACATGTCTCATATTGACAGGGAACGCTATCATTTTGATTTCGCGGTTAATTCATCATCACCAGGTTATATTGGTCAGGAAATGATGAGACTGGGAGCGTCTTTTCACACGCTTCCGCTTCGTTCACAAGGGGTGAAAAAGTACGTGGAAACTCTTTCAGACCTGCTTCAGAGGGAACACTACGATGCCATTCATGTCCATAGCAGCAGCACTTCTTATGTCGATCTTAGAGTAGCGAAGAAGATGGGGATTGAATGTCGTATAGCCCATGCGCATACTATACCTATTTGTTCTTCCCTTAAATCACTTCTCCGGAAATACTCTGGATGGGTTCTCAATCGCATCTATGCGACGACTATGATGGCCTGCAGTAAGCAAGCCCGGGATGCCGTTTTTGGCCCTTGGGAACGGAAGACTCTTGTGCTGCCGAACGCCATAGAGACTGACCGGTTCCGTTTCAATCAGTCAGTCAGGGATTCAGTAAGGGAAAGCCTTGATATTGAGGGAAAATATGTTATCGGCATGGTCGCGGGATTTTCCACGCTAAAGAATCACCGTTTTGCCTTGGAAATCGCTGAAGAACTATGTAAGGAAGATAGTAGCATTGTGTTTGTGCTTGTGGGAGATGGAAAGACATATCAAAGTTCCATCAGGTATTGCCTGGATCACGGGCTGCAAAAACAAGTGATCTTTTTAGGAAAACGACAAGATCCCGAACTGCTCTATCAGGCATTTGACATATGTATATTGCCCTCTCTTACAGAAGGTTTCGCTATGGCGGGGCTGGAAGCGATCACATCGGGGCTTCCTGTATTGCTATCCGATAATGTTCCAACGGATCTATCTTTTGGAGACAGAGTTAGTTATCTGCCTTTGGTAAAGAGCCGTTGGGTAGATGAATTGCGCACAAAACCAAAGAACCCGAATCGAGAAGAAGCGTACAAGTCCGTGAAAGCCCAAGATTACGACATCACCGACTCGGTCCATCTGCTCGAAGCCGTTTATGAAGGAAGTCTATGATTGACTATTTCCTGACAATACGGGCGCCGAGGGCGTTGAGGCGGTTCTCGATGTCTTGGTAGCCTCGGTCGATCTGCTCGATATTCCCGATCTCACTTGTGCCCTTGGCCGACATAGCCGCAAGCAGCAGGGCGATACCAGCCCTGATGTCAGGCGAAAGCATACGGCCGCTCCTCAGCTGGAATTTGTGGTCGTGGCCTATGACAACAGCCCGGTGAGGGTCGCAAAGGATAATCTGCGCACCCATGTCGATCAGGCGATCGACGAAGAACAGACGACTCTCAAACATCTTCTGGTGGATAAGCACACTCCCCCGGCATTGGGTCGCGACAACCAGGATAACACTCAGAAGGTCAGGCGTGAGGCCAGGCCAAGGGGCATCGGCTATAGTCATGATGGAGCCATCCATGAATGACTCGATCACATAGCTGTCCTGCTCCGGGACGAATATGTCATCCCCCCTCTGCTCGAGTTTGACTCCAAGCCTGCGGAAACTCTCGGGAATGATGCCGAGATTCATGTACGAAGTGTCCTTGATCGTTATCGAGCTCTGGCAAAGAGCCGCCATGCCGATGAAACTACCAACCTCGATCATGTCCGGCAGGATCTTGTGCGAAGCGCTGTGAAGGCTCGGGACCCCGGTGATAGTCAATAGGTTGGAACCTATTCCATCGATCTTGGCACCCATGGCGGTGAGCATCTTGGAGAGCTGCTGGATGTAAGGCTCGCATGCGGCATTGTAGATCACAGTCTTCCCTTCGGCGAGGCAGGCCGCCATGAGGATGTTGGCCGTACCGGTCACAGAAGCCTCATCAAGTAGCATGTATTTGCCAGTCAAGTGTTTCCCGGCCGGAAGACTCAGCTTGTAGGCCCTCTTTTCGGAGTCGTAAGAGAGGTCCGCTCCAAGTCCCATAAGTCCAGAGATGTGGGTGTCAACCCTGCGGCGTCCGATCTTGTCACCGCCTGGTTTGGGAAACCACACATGTCCGAGACGAGCGAGAAGAGGTCCTGCCACCATCACGGAGCCTCTCAAGGTGGAGCACATCCGGACGAACTCCGAGCTCTCGATGAAATCCACATCCAGATGCTCAGCCTTGAAGGAATATTCCCCCACAGACTTCCGGCAGACCTGGACTCCCATCATCTGCAACAATGAGATAAGGTTCTTGACATCAAGTATTTCCGGGACATTGGACATCTGGACTTCCTCAGTGGTCAGAAGCACCGCGCTCAATACCTCGAGCGCCTCGTTCTTGGCACCTTGAGGGGCGATTGACCCGCTCAACTTATGTCCGCCTTCGATAATGAATGAACTCATGGTTAATGGCTATTAGTTTTATACATATTCAACTTCACGACTCAACTCGACACCGAACTTCTCCTTGACGGAAGCCCTTATGCCCTCCGCGAGGGACATGACATCCTCAGGCACGGCTTCCCCTGTCCAATTGACGATCACAAGAGGCTGCTTGTTGAAGACGGCGGCCCCTCCCCTGCTCATGCCTTTCCAACCGCATTTGTCGATGAGCCAGGCGGCCGGAATCTTGACCGAGCCGTCCTCAAGGTCGAAATGAGGGACCGATCCAAGCGACTCTCTCAGAGCGACTTCCCGGACTGTGGCGAAAGCCTCCTGGCAGACGCATGGATTCCGGAAGAAACTCCCGGCGCTGCCGAGCTCATCAACCTCCGGCAGTTTCCCCTTACGGATGGAAGTGACTGTCTCTCTGATCATCGCGGGGGTCAAGCGAGAAGGATCGTCTGTTCCAAAACGCTCCACGACCGCTTCCCTGACATGACCGTAATCAAGCACTGGAACAGGCTCAAGGGATACACGGTAAACCACACCGGTGACCACATATCTCCACTTCCAGTCATGCTTGAAACGGGAGTCCCTATAGGCATATTCACACTCCGAAGCGGGAATGGTTATCTTGGAGGCATCCCTGGTATCGACACATTCGACCGACTCAATCAGCTCGCACCCCTCACGGCCATAAGCACCGATGTTCTGGACGGCCGAGGCACCTACTTCTCCGGGGATATGGGAAAGGTTCTCAGGCCCCCAAAGTCCCTCAGAGGCGCACCAGGCGCAGAAATCATCCCAAACCACCCCGGCATCGGCATAGACCCTGTCGGGGCCGAGCCTCTTTATATTCTTCATCCCGCAATGGAGGATAGTTCCTGGGAAATCGCTGGTAAAGAGAAGATTGCTCCCGCCTCCGATCGGGAATAAAGGGCGAGGCAAAGACGGATCCGCCAAAGCGTCCCGAAGTTCCTCAACGTTATCGTATTCAACCAGACAGCGGCAACTGACCTTCATCCTGAAAGTGTTTCTGCCGCTCAAATCGATGTTGAAGCCTGTTCTCATATTCACAAATATATGCAAAAAAGTCGCTCCGCACAATATTTTGATAATCATGAGGGTATCTTTCATCTTTTGGCTATTTCATTGAAAGTATGTATATTTAGATGTTTTAGCGGTTGTGTATTATGCGAAAAGAAATCAAACAAACATACCTTGCCCCCTCGACTCAGGTGTTCGAGGTGGCGCAGGAAGGCGTCATCTGCCAGAGTACCGATGGAATTGAGGCCAGCCGCGGTGGCTATGGTACCGCGAATGAAGAAGACTGGGAATAATCAAGAGGAGGGCAAAGGCATGAAAAGATCAATGATTTCCATCCGGACAGTGGCCGCGCTGCTGCTGACAGTAGCCGCCGTGACGGCTTGCTCGAACGATGACATTTTCGCCGATGAGTCCACACCGGTAACGACGGAAACTCCGAGGGCATACACCTTGACCGTCAAGGCGACCAAGAGCGGTAACGACGCGGGAACACGAGCGCTCACCCTTGAAGGGAATACTCTCAACGCCACGTGGAAGGCGGGCGAAGAGGTAGCCGTCTATAGCGTGACGGGAGAAGGATCCGAGGAAATGGAATCCATAGCTCCCGTAGGCACGCTCACCGCCCAGAGCAGCGGCGCGACAGCCATGCTGAAAGGCTCGTTTGAAGGATATACGCCCACGGAAGGCGCGAGATTGAGGCTCAGATTCTGTTCCGCAAAATACGACAACCAGAAAGGCACGCTCGAATACATCGCTTCCACCTGCGACTATGCTAAGGCAGACGTGACTATCACAGACGTGACCGACGGCGAAGTTACCACCACTGCCGCATCGTTTGAGAACCAACAGGCTATTGTGAAGTTCACGCTCAAGAAGCAAGACGGCACCACGCCTGTTTCCGCCACGAGCCTGACTGTGAATGTTGGAAGCATAAGCTATGACGTGAGTCCCGACACTCCGGCAAGCGAGATATTCGTCGCCATACCCGCGGCGTCGAACAAAGCTGTGACACTCAAGGCCATCAGTGCCGACGGCAATTTCGGTTACGAGAAGACGGGTGTTACCTTCGAGAAAGGCAAGTATTACTCCATAGGTGTGAAGATGACGAGGATTCCGACGCTGGGCGACCTCTACTACAGCGACGGGACTTTCAGTACAACGCTCGAAGAGGGCAAGACCCCCATTGGCGTAATTGCTTACGTCGGCACCGACGCGTTCACCGAGAACGGCGTCACCTTGCGTGACGGCACCACCACGCTACAGAGCCACGGTTTGGTGCTATGCCTAAAGCAGATTTCACATGTGAGATGGAGACACGATGGAATGCTTGACATTACGGACATGACTTCAGAACCCTTCGTCGACGATACCGGAGACCTGAAGCGCACAAATAACGTCAGCGGCTATGCCAACACGAAATTCCTGGCAGAGAAGACAGATGCGGCAGAGAACTATCCCGCAGCTTATCAGGCATGGAACTACTCATTGCTGCCGGCTCCATCGTCCACCACGGGTTGGTTTTTGCCCAGCATTCAGCAGTGGGTGAGGATAATGACCGCTCTCGGTGGCATGAGCGAGTCTGATATTGTATGGCGGGATGTTTGGAAAGACACAAATCTTACTTCGATACATAACTTGGAAGCGGCGATGGAAAAAGCCGGGGCTAAGGGTACCGCTTACGACGCCATGTCTGACAGCAACCGGAAATACTGGTCAAGTTCTGAGGCCTCCGCTGGCTCATCAGCAGCATTATTCATATATCCAAAAAATGAACAAAGCAATCAGGGAATATTGTTCTCATTTGCGAATAAGGTTAATTATTATAATTACTACGTCCGCCCCGTGCTGGCGTTCTGATAATGTCTGATAACGAAAAAGGGCGACACTTACCGGTGCCGCCCTTTCCATTCTTACTGGACATATATTCCTGATCCTACTGCTCATCAGGTCCCTGATCCTGAGGGCCAGGCTGAGGGCCTTGAGGACCCTGAGGGCCGTAAGGATTCTGGCCCGCGGCACCCTGCTGAGCCTGGTACATCTTCTCGAAAGCCTTGTTGAGGGCCTCGGAATACCTGTCGATGTCAGCGAGGTTCTGGGTCTTGACAGCCTCCTTGAGGAGGTTCACATTGCTCTCGACCTCAGACTTCACGTCAGCGGGAACCTTGTCGCCATTCTCCTTGAGGAACTTCTCGGCCTGGAAGCAGAGAGCGTCGGCGTTGTTGATCTTGTCAACCCTCTCCTTGGCGGCCTGGTCGGCAGCCTCATTGGCCTTAGCCTCGTCACGCATCCTCTGGATCTCAGCGTCGGAAAGACCTGAGGAAGCCTCGATCCTGATGTTCTGCTGCTTTCCGGTGGCCTTGTCCTTAGCGGAGACATTAAGGATACCATTCGCGTCGATGTCGAAGGTCACCTCGATCTGAGGTATTCCCCTAGGGGCGGGAGCGATGCCATCCAGATGGAAGAGGCCGAGCTCCTTGTTGTCCTTGGCCATAGGGCGCTCACCCTGAAGCACATGGATCTCAACTGAAGGCTGGTTGTCAGCAGCGGTCGAGAAGACCTGGCTCTTGTGGGTAGGGATTGTCGTGTTAGCGTCGATGAGCTTTGTCATGACACCACCGAGGGTCTCGATACCGAGCGACAGCGGAGTGACATCAAGAAGAAGGACATCCTTCACATCACCGGCCAAGACACCGCCCTGGATGGAGGCGCCGATAGCGACCACCTCATCGGGGTTGACACTCTTGTTGGGCTCTTTTCCGAAGAACTCCTTGACAAGCTGCTGGACCTTAGGAATACGGGTCGAGCCTCCGACGAGAAGGACCTCGTCGATGTCGGAAGCCTGCAGGCCGGCGTCTCTGAGGGCGACACGGCAAGGCTCGATGGACCTCTGGAAAAGGTTGTCGCAGATCTGCTCGAACTTGGCCCTGGTGAGGGTCTTCACAAGGTGCTTGGGGATGCCGTCAACAGGCATGATGTACGGAAGGTTGATCTCGGTCGAGGTCTGGTTCGAGAGCTCGATCTTAGCCTTCTCAGCAGCCTCCTTAAGTCTCTGGAGAGCCATAGGATCCTTCTTAAGGTCGATCCCGCCATTCTCGGCGGCGAACTCGGAAGCGAGCCAGTTGATGATCTCCTGGTCGAAATCGTCACCACCGAGGTGGGTGTCACCATTCGTGGACTTGACCTCGAACACACCGCCTCCCAACTCAAGGATGGAGATATCGAAGGTACCACCACCAAGGTCATAGACCGCGACCTTCATGTCCTTGTTCTTCTTGTCAAGACCATACGCCAATGCTGCGGCCGTAGGCTCGTTGATGATCCTCTTGACATCAAGTCCGGCGATCTTTCCAGCCTCCTTGGTAGCCTGACGCTGGGAGTCAGAGAAGTAGGCGGGGACAGTGATGACAGCCTCGGTGACATCCTGACGCAGATAGTCCTCAGCGGTCTTCTTCATCTTCTGGAGAATCATAGCGGAGATCTCCTGAGGAGAATAGAGCTTGCCGTTGATGTCCACGCGAGGAGTGTTGTTCTCGCCTCTGATGACTTTATAAGGGACCCTGCTGACCTCTTTGGTCACCTGGTCGTAGGTCTCACCCATGAACCTCTTGATAGAGAAAACGGTGTTCTGGGGGTTGGTGATAGCCTGACGTTTGGCAGGGTTACCGATCTTCCTCTCTCCTCCGTCAGTGAAAGCCACGACGGAAGGGGTGGTCCTCTCACCCTCGTTGTTGATTATGACGGTAGGCTGGTTGCCTTCCATGACCGAAACACACGAATTGGTGGTTCCAAGGTCGATTCCAATGATTTTTCCCATATTCTTTTACTCCTTTTATTGTTTACAAAAAAAATTCCGGGGCTGACACCCTCGTCAGCCTCGGATAAATTAGCCAATGTTATGCCAAGCCGCGAAGGCTGACAATTTGTCACTCGTGAGTGGCGAAACGCTGCCTGGCGAGTGCCTCGTAGTCAGTCCCGGGACGACCGTAATTGACATAAGGATGGATGGATATGCCTCCTCTGGGAGTGAAAAGACCAAGCACCTCGATGTACTTCGGATCCATCAAGCGGACTAGATCATTGAGGATTATATTGACACAGTCCTCGTGGAAACCGCCATGGTTGCGGAAACTGAAGAGGTAGAGTTTGAGGCTCTTGCTCTCGACCATCCGCAGGTCAGGAATATAACTGATCCTGATCTCGGCGAAATCCGGCTGCCCGGTGATCGGGCAAAGCGTCGTGAATTCAGGGCAGTTGAACCTCACCCAATAGTCCCTTCCAGGATGCATGTTCTCAAAGGTCTCCAACACCTCGGGAGCATAATCCATCTTATAGCGAGTCGCGTGACCCAGGGCCTCCAGGCCCTCTTTCTTCCTGTCTTCCATATTATTGAATGTCTGTGATCTTGAAAGGATTGTAACTTACTCCACGGTCGTAGGCATCCTCACCCTCGACTGCCTTGAGCTTCTTCACCACTGCGGAGGTGACAGGAAGGATGACAATCTCGTAAAGCACTTTGAAGGAGACCTGGCAGAGCATCATCCATCCGAGATTCTTCAAAGGAGTTCCCCAGAAAGCGATGGGCATGAATATTAAAGAATCCAGGAACTCGCCCGCCAGCGAGGAGACTATCGCTCTCAGAGAGAAGCCCTTACCACCTTGAGCGACCTTCATCTTGCTGAGCACATAGGCATTGAAGGTCGAGCCTGCGAGGAATGCCAGAAGCGAGGCTAGGAGCACCCTGGGAGCCATCTTGAACACAAAGTCGAAGTGCTCGCCGCCGGTCCAGAACGATGCGGCCGGAAGAGCGACGGCAAGCTGCGCGACCAAAGCGACGAACAGGTTCATCGCGAAAGCCATCCAGATGACCAAACGGGCCTTCTTGTAGCCCCACACCTCAGTGAAACAGTCATTCAGGATGTAGGACACAGGAAAGATCAGCACAGCGCAAGGCAGCGCTATCTTTCCTATTGTGAATATTTTAGCCGCGAAAAGATTCGAGGAGATAAGACATACCGTGAAAAGCACGGCCATCAGCACAAAGGCTGCAGAAAAAGTTGTTTTACGCATTTTCTAGTTTTTTAAGTGGTTTCCTAGTACACTGCCCTTCGACAAGCTCAGGGACCGCCTTCGACAAGCTCAGGGACCGGGCGGTTGGTGAGCCTGTCGAACCATCAATCACCGGCCTCCTTGAGACGCTCGGCATTCTCAGCTATCTGAAGTTGATTTATACATTCCTGGATGTCTCCGTCCATAAAGACCGGAAGGTTATACATGGACCAGTTGATCCTATGGTCGGTGACACGGCCCTGAGGATAGTTATAAGTACGGATCTTGGCGGAACGGTCACCGGTTGAAACCATGGTCTTACGCTTGGCGCCTATCTCGTCGAGATATTTCTGGTGCTCAAGATTATAGAGTCGGGTTCTCAATTCCTCAAAGGCCCTGTCCTTATTCTTGAGTTGTGAGCGCTCCTCCTGGCACTGTACCACGAGGCCGGTCGGGAGGTGAGTCAGACGGACAGCCGAATAGGTCGTGTTGACACCTTGGCCACCAGGGCCGGAAGCGCAGAAAAGATCCAGACGGATGTCTTCCCAACGCAGATCTACATCAAACTCTCCGGCCTCAGGGAAAACCGCCACAGAAGCCGCTGAAGTCTGGATCCTGCCTTGGGTCTCAGTCTGGGGGACACGCTGGACACGGTGCACGCCAGACTCATATTTCATGATCCCATAGACTCCCTCATCGTTGGACGAGAGTTTGAACACAATCATCTTAAAACCGCCGGAAGTACCTGGAGTCGAGTCGTTTACCTCAAGCTTCCAACCCTTCTTCTCAGCGTATTTCGAATACATCCTGAAAAGGTCGCCAGCGAAGATCGCAGCCTCGTCACCACCCGTGCCGCCACGGATTTCCACTATGGCGTTTTTGGCGTCATCAGGATCAGCGGGAATCAGCAATATCTTTATCTGCTCCTCAATCTGTGGAAGCATGGGCTCAATCTCAGCTATCTCAGCCCGGGCCATATCCCTCAAATCCTCATCCTTCTCGTTGATAAGGATGTCCTTCGCATCAGCCAACTCCTCCACCTTGCGCTTGTAGTCCAGGCCGGTCTTCACGATCGGCTCAAGCTGTTTGTAGTCCTTGTTGAGCTGGACATATTTCTTCATGTCAGCGATCACCGCAGGATCAGAGAGTTGTGCCTGCAGTGAGTTGTATTTTTCCTGGAGAGCCAGGATCTTGTCTATCAGAGTGTTCTCTGCCATATTCGTTACTTAAAGTTCCTTCACGAAACATCTGCGTCTCATGAAGAGCTCGCTATCATATTTGGCCCAAACATTCGCAGGGCCGTTGGACTCTATCTGGGGATTTGTTATCGCCCACTTGGTACCTGCGGCGATGTACTTTTCCGACATCGTGCAGTGGTAGATCGAAGAGACTCCCGTATTCTGCCATTTAGGCACGGCGCCATTGATCATAAGGTCAACAGTGTCATAGTGGCGCAGGGCCTTCAGCAGATGCCACCAACCAAACGGAAACAGGTGACCCTTAGCCTTTTGCAGAGCTTTGGAGATGCTCGGGAAGGTGATACCGAACCCAACCAGTTCCTCATTCTCATCAAATATGATGCTACTGGTCTTATCTGACAGGAACATCATGACAGATGAGGCTTCCTCCTCGATCTCTTCCTTGGTGAAAGGAATAAAATTATAGACCGACTTGGCGAAACTCTCGTTATAGATGTCGAAGAAATATCTGACCTTTGCCTTGTCCTTCTTGAGGCTGTTGATGCTTCCTTCATGTAGATTGTACCTCTCTTTAAGAAGGCCGGCTATACGCCTGATTTTCTCCTGTGGAGGTTTGTCAGCGGGCACCAGGTACTGCACCCAGTCACACTCCTTCTCGAAACCGAGAGCGTCCATAAAGTCCACATAATAGGGATAGTTATAGATGCAGTTGAAAGGAGGGATGTTCTGGTAGCCCTCAATGAGCATTCCCTGCTTGCCAAGGGTGTTGTAGTAGAGCGGACCGTGGATCTCAGTCATCCCGTTCTCCTTTGCCCATTTCTCAGCGGTCTCAATGAGAAGACGAGCGACCTCAAGGTCGTTTATCGCATCGAACCAGCCGAAGCGGGCCCGTTTCTTACCGTAAAGGGCGTTGTAGCGGGGATTGATCATCCCGCAGATCCTTCCCACGACCTTTTTTCCATCGAGAACCATCCACATCTTGCGCTTGCAATATGACAGGGTGGAAACTTTTGTGAGGGAATTGACTTGGTCGGAATGAAGGGCGGGAACGTATTGAGGGCAATCCTTATACAACTTATCCGGGAACTTGATAAACTTCCTCAAGTCCCTTTTACCCAAAACCTCTACTACTCTATAATTTGGCATCTTGCAAATGTACGAACTATCAGCGATTTTGCCAACAATATTCCCGAAAGTTTATCTTTTACAGGCCTTTGGCCTTGCCCTCATCCCATATAGAATCCATCTCCTGGAGCGTCATGTCGTGAAGGTCGCGGCCCTGACGGATAGTGTTCTCCTCCAGGTAGGTGAAACGCCGCCTGAACTTGTCGCAGGCCTTGTTAAGAGCCGTGTCAGGGTCGATTCCATACAACCGGGCGGCATTGACAGTGGCGAACATGAAGTCTCCGAGTTCTTCCTCAGCCCGCTCATAGGCGGCCTTCTTCTCATCCTCAGTCGTAGCGGCGGCGAGAGCCTCGAATTCGGCCTGAAGCTCAGCCTGCTCCTCTTTGACCTTGTCCCACACCTGTTCCTTCTCTTCCCAATCGAAGCCAACTCCCCTCGCCTTGTCTTGCATTGAATATGCCTTCAGGATCGGAGGAAGCGAATCCGGTATTCCCGAAAGGATCCTCTTGTTGCCGCCTTTCTCCTTGGCCTTCAGCATCTCCCAATTCGTGGACACCTCCTCCGCGTCAGCGACCTTGGTAGTCGAGAACACATGAGGGTGACGATATATCATCTTCTCGCAGAGCTTGTTAAGTACATCGGCAATGTCATAACGGCCTTCCTCCTCAGCGATCTTGGCATAGAAAATCACATGAAGGAACACGTCCCCAAGCTCTTTCTCAAGAGCTTTCTCGTCTTTCTTCAGCACAGCGTCACTAAGCTCATAGACCTCTTCGATGGTCATCGGCCTCAAGGTGTCGATTGTCTGAGCGTGATTCCAAGGACAGTCAGCCCTCAGCCTGTCCATAACCTCCAGCGCCCTCTCGAACGCCTCTAATTTCTTCTCTTTGTTCAACATAGCCGCGAATTTACTCAAATTCCCGGAATACAAGCCATTTTCCTCCACCCGGCGTCATTCCATCCCCCATTTTGACGCCAGCCCCTATTAATTCCCCGACCCGGCAGCATTTTACCCCCATTATTGACACCGACATTGGGTTTTGCCATGCGCCAGCGGCAGTTCACCCCCAATTTTGCTTCAATCGGGCTCGTGATCGGAGTGGACCGCATCCTGGTCGCCAAAAGCGAGAAAGAGTCCCTGTCCATCGACATCTGAGACAAATCAAATGTTTTCATTATCTTCGCGTGGAACAAACCGACTGACATGACAGAAATCCACTATGTCTCCGCGGATGAGGCCGTCAGCGCCATTAAATCAGGAGACCATATTCATCTCGGAAGCGTGGCGAGTGTGCCCCACATCCTCATTGACGCATTGGTCCGCAGGGCCGATGCCGGTGAGGTGGAAGACCTTCATTTCCATCACTTTCACACTGAAGGAGCGGCACCCTATTCCGATCCCAAATATGCGGGAATATTTTTCGAGCAAGGATTCTTCGTGGGGCCCAACGTAAGGGCCAATGTCAATGCGGGTTACGCCGACTACCTTCCCGTACATCTATTTGACACTCAGAGGTTTTACAGGAACGGAGCCATTAAGCTTGGAGCGGCCATGACGCAGGTCTCCCTCCCCGACGAGAACGGTATGGTCTCCCTGGGGACATCGGTGGACTGCTCCCCCGCGGCCATCGAGACAGCCAGGGTCAAGATAGGTGTTGTCAACCCTAATGTCCCATTCGCCTATGGAGACCTTGTTCCGCTTAAGTCGTTTGATTATCTCGTGTGGGACGACACTCCCCTATTCACGAAAGAATACACGGAACCCGGCCCGACCGACATACTGATCGGCAAGAACTGCGCAGAGCTTGTCCAGGACGGTGCCTGCCTTCAGATGGGAATAGGAAGCCTTCCAAATGCCCTCGCGGCCGAATTGGGTTACCATAAAGATCTCGGAATACACACGGAGATGTTCGCTGACGGGGTTCTCGGATTGATCAAATCGGGAGTCATTACCGGAAGAAACAAGAAGATAGACCGCGGCAAGATAGTCGCCTCATTCCTCCTCGGCTCATCCGAAGTCTATTCATTCATAGACCGCAATCCCGCTGTTCTGATGAAAGATATCGGCTATGTCAACGATCCCTGGATTATTTCCCGCAACCCGAAAGTCACCTCCATCAACTCCGCCACCGAAGTTGACCTTACCGGCCAGGTCTGCGCCGATTCCATCGGCACAAGGATATTCTCCGGAACCGGAGGCCAGCTGGATTTCGTAAGAGGCGCGGCCTTGTCAGAAGGCGGGGTGTCGATGATCGCGCTTTCTTCAAGAACCAAGAAGGGAATGCCCAAGATTGTCCCCACCCTTCATCCCGGAGCGGGCGTGGTCACCCCAAGGGCCGATGTCCATTGGATCGTCACTGAATATGGAGCCGTGAACCTTCGTGGAAAGTCTCTTCAGGAGAGGGCTAAGTTATTGATAACCATAGCCCATCCCGATGACAGGGAGGCTCTTGACAAGGCGGCCTTCGAGAGGTTCGGGCCGCATTGGAATGTTGTCAGAATATAGATGCTTCGACAGGCTCAGCAACCGGGGTTAGGCCCCATGACAAGTTCAAGGGTGCCTCCTGCGGCGATCTGCCCAAATACAAGATAAGGCACTTCCAAAGGTTTCCCATCCAGTTTCGCCGACTGAATGTAGATGTTCTCAGGGCTGTTATTCAAAGCCTTGATAATGAATGGTTTCCCGGAGGCGTAAGCGGGATCGGTCCGGATCACGATCTCATCGAAAACGGGGCTGGTTATCTGCATCTTGCCATCACCAGGGCAGAGCGGATGAAGTCCGGAAGAAGCCAGCACATACCAAGCTGACATCTGACCCACATCATCGTTACCGACAAGGCCCATCATGCGATCCGAAGAATAGGCGTGGGAACAGATGAAACGAGTCCATTTCTGTGTCTCCCAAGGCTGCCCTAAAGCATTGAAAAGGAAAGGAATATGATGGACAGGTTCATTGGCGTGGTTATAGTACTGGTTCCACATCAAGTTGTCAGGCGTGTTCTCGAAGAAGTCATCCAGATCGGCGAGGACCTTATCTTTGCCCCCCATCAACTCGGTCATGCCCTCGATGTCATGCGGCACGAACCAGCCCTGCTGGTAGGGATTGCTCTCGATGCAGCCAAGTCCCTCCATGGTCCTGGCACCTTCTGGCCAAGGGCCCCAAGATCCATCAGCCTCGCGCGGCCTGAACCACCCGACCTCGGGATCGAAGACATTCCGGTAAGCTTGGGATCTCGAATAGTATTCCTTCGCCACTTCCTGATTACCAACCTCTTCCGCAAGCTTCCCTATGCACCAGTCGGCATAGGCATGCTCAAGGGTCTCAGAAATACATGCGCCGTTTGGCACCCAACCTAGAGGGAAATTGCCGAACTTCTCAGAGGTTTTGACCGCATAGCGTAAGGCCTTCAGCGCGTCGTAACCCCGTATTCCTTTGACATATGCGTCCGCGATCACAGGAGCGGCGGGGTTGCCCAGCATGCAGCCCGAATAGGCGTTCAGGAACTCCCAGCGTTCGAGATATTCCTCACCGCTTTCCTCGGCCATCGTAACCAGGGAGGCGATCATGTCGTCAACCACCTTGGGATTGATGATGGTCTGGAGCGGCATCTGGCTGCGGAATACATCCCAGCCACTGAATATTGTCCTCTTGTTGAAAGAACCACCATCGTGAGGCTTGTGGTCACCCCCATCGTATCTTCCATCGACATCGGCATAGAGCCTCGGGTCAATCATCGTGTGGTACAAGGCGGTGTAGAAAACAACCTTATCGGACTCCGAACCTCCTTTGACCATCATTTTTGCCAAAGCCTCATTCCATGCTCCCCGAGCATCCTTGCGGACGTCATCGAAGCCCTTCCCGGCTATTTCAGCCTCAAAATTCTTTCTAGCGCCCTCGATATCCACGAAAGAAATGCCCACACGGAGAGTGGTCTGATCCCCCGCCTTTGTGGGGAACTCGGAGAAAAAGCCGAGGTGGCGGCCTTGAATCTCTTCCGAATCAGTGACCACAGCCGCCTGAGCGACCCTTTCCAAATAAGGAACGCTGGTCACATCTTCACGTTTGCGGGGCCAATCCTCAGGGATGTCAGCGCACCAGAAGCCTTTGTTAATGAACGGTTTATCGAACTCGGCATGGAAGTGGACAGTGTACAAGGCTTTGCCTGCTCCATCACCCCAACCACCAGTCTCGGGAGTGCAACGCATCCATCCTTCGATCGTGTGGTCATTGATGATTTTGACATATTGCTCCTCAGAGGTTCCCCCTACCCTTCTGGCCAGATCAATTTGAACCCTGGAGAGGTCGCTCTCGGGCCAGGTGAAACGAAGGATTCCGCAACGAGGAGTAGCCGAGCACTCTACCTTGATGTCATAGTCCGTGAGATTGACTGAGTAATATCCGGGCGATGCGGTCTCTGTGGCCTTGTCATAAGATGAACGCCAGCCGCTGATGCTCCCGTCTTCCTTTCCGGCTATAGTCTGCAGAGGCCCGGTCGTCGGCATCACAAGGAAATTGCCCAGATCGCCGTACCAGCCGATCCCGCTCATCTGGGTCATGGCGAACCCTTCGATCGTCTTCATCTCGTAGCTGTAGCCCGGCCCGTTGTCACCACCTGTGACAGTGTTAGGGCTGACCTGGACCATTCCGAAAGGTGTCGTGGCTCCAGGGAAGGTCTTTCCAAGTCCATGATAGACTCCAGCGGCATCGGTATTGGTACTGGCGCCGATAAAAGGATCGACATAACTGGCAAGGTCAGTGGTTTTACTCCCGCCACAAGAAACTAGGGCAAGGGAAAGCGCCGCGGCGACGGCAAAAGAATATCTCATAATCAATCTATCTTGAATGTCTTTATTCCAAATCTGGGAATACTCACTTCCATAATAATGCCGTTGTCATCTTTTGAGACCTTCGGATTTCCGGTTTTTTCGCCCAAAAGATTCACTTCTTCAACCTTCTTCGCGGGAATTGCGATTTTGACATTCTTCGGGGAAGCGTCACCGGAAGCATTATAGAGCCTTACAAGATAGCCTCCATCCGAGTTTGTCATGGCGCTCAAGAGATAGCCTGTGCCTGAGAGATCCAGCGCTCCGTCACGGGGACTAACACCAGGAATGACAGTCAGAGGCTCATTCCAAGCCTGGCTCTCTTCCTGGACACCGGCCTTATCCCACATCCCGGTGTGGGGGACGAGGGCGTATCTCATTGAAGTAGGATGAGTTATGGAATAATTCCTGCCCCACAAACCGTTCCCGGAGAACTGGACTGTCAACGCCAACGGGAAATCAGGGCCGTAGGTGTAGGAAGTGGTATGGTCAGAGAGAAGGGCGACGCTTGTGCCGTTCTTGCCGCACAGATCAACCCAGTCCAGGATGACATTGTGCTTGATGTTCTCCCAGTTATCAAAATACGTGTTCTCCAACTGGCTCTCGCACACATCAAATGGAGCGTCCTTGAAGAGTGAAGGAGACTCACAAGCCACAGGGAAGAGTATATTCAGGTCATATCTGGAGTCATAGAACGCCCTCTGCCTATTGTCATATGCCCTCCTTTGAGCAGATCTTCCTATTCCGACATTCTTCTCCCAGTCGATATTGAGATCAAAGTCGATGCGGCGGCTTCCCTCATCAATGGTCATGACTTGGGTAAATGTAGTGGAAGCTATTGTGCCTCTTACAGTTACCTTGGTCGAGATACCCTTCGCCTCACAAACCTCAACCGTCGCGGGCTCCTCTGAGGACAGGTGCCAGCGGTTTTCCTCGTAGAACCAGCCGGAGAGCAACCCAAGGGCCTGGGAGGAAGACCTGTCAACGTATTCCCTTCCGTCTTTAGAGACAAGGCTCGTGATGACACCTCCGTCTTTAGGAGAGAAGGTGATCTTATACTCTCCCGCATCAACCTTGACTAGTCCATTCGTACCGGAATATGTCTTCACGGAAGGCTCCACCTTTGTGCCTTTCCCGTTCTTGCTGAGAGTGTAGGAAGCGATTCCGAGGGCGGGAGCGGTGGCTTTGAAAACAGCCTTGCCATCCTCGACGAAATAAGGCACCTCAGTTCCAGACGCGTCAGTTATTCTGAAGTTCCCGGGCCATCCGGCTGGAATATCGGTCCGGACGGTCTCTTCCCTCGCGAAAGCGGTTGTGTTAACCACGCCGACCTGTATCGAGGAGGCTCCGGCGGAAGGCTCAAAAGCCACCATGGCATCAATCGCGGAATCGCAATTATCCTCTGAGGCGGCGGTCCAAAGCGTCACATTCTCAGCCCAGTTCCCTCGCTTGTTAAGCCTGTTGTAAGGAACGATCCAGCAATCATGATGCTGCGAGAGCAACAGTGTCCTCCAAGCTTCATCGATAAGCGCCTGCTCTGGAGCTTTCCCTGTCGCCAAACTCAGCAACGCGCCTGTCTTCTCGGTCATGACAAGCTTATTCTCTGCTCGACGTACTTCCCTGGCGAGTTTCTGGAGTATCTGGGATCCCCACACTAGACCTCCGAGGACATCCTCCTGGGACATCTTGTAAACCTCATGGACCGCATCAGCAGGCTCTCCCTCAAAATACTGCCTCCATGTCAGGTAGTCTACATCGGGATGGGTGGCTCCACCGTAATCGAGCCAGGGGCCATTGGTCCATCCAGCATCTTGAAAACACATACCCACAGGCCGCTGTATGCCAGCAGCGACACAAGCCTCCCAATATTCCGGGTAACGGCCGTTAGCCTTGGTCTCCCAAACCTTATCTCCAAGCTCCTCGCACTCATAGCGCGGAACCGCCAGGATGTGACTGCCATCAGGTGCCGTCCATTTCACGACTCCCTTGCCGAATCCGGCGGAATATCCTCCCCAGCAAGTGTTGGGACATTTGATGGAGGCGTACTTGAAACCGAGCTGACTAAGCACCATCGGTAAAGTCGAGGTGAAACAAGGCTCTTCAACAGCATAGGTAAGAAACTCAGCATCAGGGAAATGAGTCCACACCTTGTCCATTCCGTAACGGAACTGGCGGATGATGCTCTCCCCAGAGATGGTGTACATGTAGGACTGGGCATATGAAGGGTTGGTGAACTCCACCCTTGGAGTCGAGGCCAAAGCCTTGAGTCTCTCCAGTCCGGAAGGATTGTGGACAGCGACAGAATCCCATGTCTCCGGTTCTATCTCAAGGCAAATGCTCCACTCGGGATGCGCCTCAAGCTGATCAGCCAAGAAGTCAGTGTAAGTCTTAAGCGGATAATGACCGTAAACGCCACCATGGAAGCCATCCACGAAATTCATTCTCTGTTGCGCCGCTCCTGAGAAAGCGAGCGCTGAAGCCACAACTAAGGAGGCGAGTTTTAGACACTTCATATCTTCTCTATTGTTATACGCCTTGTGACGGGCTTGTTAATCGAGTAAATCCTATCCACGAGGTCCGAAGACATCTTCTCCCACGTCTCCCTGACCTCGGGGATGGAACTCTTTTTGTACCAATAACTTGAATAATTGACAAAAGGATCCTTTCTCGCGGCTTTCCCAACCATCTCCAGGGACTTCCAGTCATCTTTGAATATCTGGTCGGTGTTCCTGAACATGTTGTATTCCATCCAGACATATTCCCTGAGACGCTTGTCATTTTCGAACCTCTCCTCGTTGAGATACATAACTGCCGAGGCCTGGCGGTACTGGGGAGTATTGGTCAATTCGGCCATATTGATTCCTTTGGCCAAATCAGCGGCCGGGAAGGCTGCTATCGGTTGTCCGTCAATCACTAGCCTGTAGTTTCCTTCGGCCAATCCCCTGACCCTCAGGGTCTCCTGATTAAACTCCTCGGTGAAAGGGATCATCTTCAAGGCATCCCTCTGGGAATGGATATTCCCCCAGCCATGCTCAGAAATGGAGTCGCAAGGATAAGGGAGAGCATTCGCAAGATAGTCAAAAGCGATTCCTGTCTTCGATTTCTCCAGGTTGGACACCTTGCAGTTCTCAGCGGAAATGACCTTTTTCTTTGAAGCATCGACATCAATGCCAGCGACCTTCTTTCCAGCAAGCCCTTGGGCCTTCAGGAAAAGATATGCCATGACCATCTGGCCGTCCTTGTCCGGATGAATCCTGTCTTGGGGACAGAATGAATATGCCGGATCGGAAGCCTGCGCTACCGCGGCCAGGTCTAGCATAGGAGCATTGAAATCCACAAATCCCCATTTGTGGTCCTTAGCGGTAGCCTCCTGCCCCGCTATCACTTTCCGGATAGCGGCGTTTTTGCCGGGAAGTATGCCATTGTTGAAAGTGGATGTCTCATCATAAGGCGAACCTCCGATCATGACAATCTCCACATTTTCAGGAAGTTCCTCAAGCCTGTCAGTAATCTTCGAGAAATAGCCGAGCGACCGTTCTACCTTCTCCTCCGACAAGGATAAGGCGTTCTCCTTGTCATACACACCGAAATAACCCGTGTCGTTCATCCCGAATGTCAAGGTTATATAAGTAGGGTTCTTTCTGAGCACATCCCAATCCCAGCGGTCCAAGATGCTTTTCGCCTCATCCCCGCCAACTCCACAATTCATCAGAGTCAAAGGCATGTCCGGGAAACGTGTCATATAGTACAACCATATGTAGGAATGGTAATGTCCGCCATGGGTGATGCTGTCGCCGACAAGAGCGACCCTGTCTCCAGCCTTGAAAGCAGGAATAAGAGACTGGGCCTGAACCGTGAAAATGGCCACAAGAAGAGCAAGTAAGGTCAACAAAAGCTTTCTCATCGTATACGTTTTTCACAAAACTACTCATGAGAGAGCGCATAAAGTTACACTATTGTGTAAAAAAAGTATAATTATCGTTATATTGCGGAAAAATAAGCCACTTGATATGAACTACTTGACGTTAACTCGCCATATCGCTCTCCTGTCCGTTCTCATCTGTTTAGTCACAAGCCCTTCTTGCGGTGACAAAGGCAAGGGGAAGGAGGACGGGAACGATGATTTGGAGATCAAGCTTGATCCTGAAATAGCGAAGAAGATAATCCAAGATGACGCTGGAGTGACAGCCGGAGATGGGATGTATTCCATCCCCCTGCCGGACGGGCGGAGCATATTCCTCATGGGTGACTCTTACACCGGAAAGGTGACAAATGGACGCAGGAGCACCAACGACCACATGTTCAGGAACACCTATCAAGTCTATGACAACGGTAAAGTCAGCGCCATCACCACCGGCGAAGACCATTCCGCCGCTATTCCTCCCGGTTTCCCCGATGAGAGAAGATGGTACTGGCCTGGCCACGGTTTCGTCGTGGGGAGCACTTTGTACATCTTCCAGTTTCAGATGTACCAAGGAAGCGAGGGCGCTTGGGGATTCAGGTACCTTGACACTCATGTACTGGAATACAGTCTCCCGAAGATAGAGCTTATCAAAGACTACAGAATTCCCTACACGGGAAGCCCGGAAGCGGTTTATGGAGCGGCGGCTCTCTATGACGGCGGGAAAGTGTATGTCTACGCGCAATACGAGAAGGCTAACCAGGATCCTTTCAATGTGGTCTCACAGGTGCTCTGCGCCAGGACAACCGTGGAGAACTTGGGAACGGAATGGGAGTATTACACCGGTTCAGACTGGAGCAAAGACAGTTCAAAGGCCGCTCCGCTTATGGGGCTTTCATCATTCCCCATCTCATCCCAATTCAATGTGTTCAAGCTAAGGGGCAAGTATGTGCTCCTCTCCCAGCACAAGATGTTGGGTGACGGAAGGATCTACACCGCTGTCGCCGACACTCCTTACGGGCCATGGCACAATGTGAGGCAGATATTCAAGACCCCTTATCTTGGCAACCAGAACTGGTTCACTTACAATGCGATGGGACATCCGCAATTCGAGAAGGACGGGAAAATCCTGGTCTCCTTCAATGTCAACACAAATGAATTCTCGGAGCAGTTCACCAATGTGGAAAGCTATCGTCCGAGATTTTTCTGGTACCCGATAGACAAAATCATCCAATGAGACTCTCCAGAGCCTTGGCTACCCTGATGGTGGCCTTAACCGCGACTCTCCATTGCCTTGCCATCGAGAGAGTCCGCTCTTACACGATCAAGGACGGACTCGCCGACAGTTCCCCCAGATTCATCACGCAAGATTCGGAAGGGATTCTTTGGATATGCACGTGGGATGGAATCAGCAGGTTCGATGGAGGTTCCTTCGAGTCTGTCGACAATAGGATGAGCACTTTCTTCGGGACTACCAGAAGCGTGTTTGAGGCAGGAAATGGTGTGTATTGGATCTGCAACCACAGCGGCATCAACCGGATCAACCTGCTTACCGGAGAGTGCGAGTCCTTCAAGCTCGGCTATGACAAGGTGCAGCAGAGCATCGAGGCTTTCATCATGGCCGTATCAGAGGGAGGGACCGTCTTCTGCACCTTGCTGGATTGGGGAATATGCCACTACAACGCGGAAAGGAATGAGATGGTTCCTTTTAACATCAAGGATGTCAACACCGGACGGATAGCTGATATTCTATGCGTCGGTGATGACAGACTGATGGTTCGGGAGGATTCAGGCGTGACATCGCTTGTCCGTTACGAGTCCGGACCGGAGGGTATAACTGTCGTATCCTCTGAATTTGTTCTCGGGAAGGAGCCCATCTCGGGAATATTCAAAATGGACAATGGAATCGGCCTGGTCACCGATGGTCTCCTCCACCTCTGGGACGGGACTTCTGAGACCGTGACAAAGACTCTCAGAATCCCGGCTGGAGTCTTCTCGGCCGGAGCGTCTAAAGGCGATTTGGCATCGATATCTTACAGGGATTCAAAGTCTTATGAGATTTCTCTTAAAGATGGCTCGTTAAGGGAGATCCCCGCACTTAAAGGCCGGAATGTCGCATGCATGCTCTACGGCACCGAGGGAATTCTCTGGGCTGGAGTCAACGGTGGAGGCTTGCTTGCCATATGGGACGACTCTTCCGGAATGAATCTGATTCTGAACAAGGATGTGACCGGCAACGATGTGGCCAATGTCTCCACGTTCATGGAAATGCCTGGAGATGAGCTACTTGTCGGTACTGAGGGGAATGGATTCTATCTTTTGAGGCCCGATGGGTCCTCTAAGATATTCGGGAAAGAAGAGGGACTGAACAATGAGAAGATCTATGTCTTTGAAAGGGCACTGGGTAGCGATGTGTTCATAGGGCATGAGGGAGGCGGAATCAATGTTTTCGCAGGAGGAAAAGTCAAGAGTTTTCTCACGGATGACGCTAATATCCATAACATCTACACCATCCGCCGGGATGACGAGGCGGACTGCTGGTACCTCGGTGTTTTCGGCCAGGGAATAGCGAGACTCCGGGCGAAGAAGGGTCCAGGTGGTGACTACATCAAAACCGGCATCGATTATTGGTACTTCAACGATCCGGAACAATATTCCGGCAAGTCGATCACCGACATCATCCCCACTCGGGACGGTAAACTGATCGTAGGCACCCTTTCAGAAGGATGCCTGGTCTTCGACATTGATAGTGAGTCATTTATGGATCTCCAGCTATGCGAGGAGACTGTTCTTTGCTTGTTTTTAGAGGACGACTATTCGCTTTGGATCGGAACCGGTGGTTTCGGCCTGCGGCATGTCACGAGGGATAATTCAGGGAATATCACATCGAAAACCTATGACCGTGAGAGCGGCCTTAGGGATCTCTCCATACATGGCATTCTCAAGGATAGCACGGGGAAAATCTGGGTGAGTACAAACATCGGTCTTTCAAGCCTCAATCCGGTTACAGGTGAGATCGTGAATTACTATGGCAACGACGATCTCCAGAGCGACGAGTTCTCCAATTCAGCATGTCTGGTCGCGTCGGACGGAACTTTGCTTTTCGGCGGAGTCGATGGTTTCAACAGGTTCGATCCCCTCAAGGTCTCAAAGAGAGATTTCGAGCCGGATCCCCACATCATCCGCTTCTCGCTCATGAGAGAACCGGAAAGACTCTTCCCGACCAACGAGGAGATAGTGCTGAAACATAATGAGAACTACTTCAGTATCAGCTTCTCGGCCATAGAATACATCGAGAATTCCAACTGCGAGTATTCCTACCGGCTCGAAGGATTCGATGACCAGTGGATACACCAGTCCAAGGCCAGTCCGGTCACCTACACCAACCTTCCTCATGGGAAGTACAGTTTCCAAGTCAGGTGCACAAATGGTGACAAGAAATGGGGATCAAAGACGGCCTCGCTGCCGATAACGGTACGAAGGCCATGGTGGAACACCCCCTGGGCTTGGCTCATTTACGCTATTTTGGTCGGAGGGTCAATTTACACGATCAATCAGGTGGCGAGGATGAGGGCAAAGCGAAAGCAGGAGATGGAACTCGAGATCATTAACAAGCAGCACGAGAATGAGACCTACGAGGCCAAATTGCGGTTCTTCACTAATATAGCCCATGAATTCGGCACTCCCCTCACCCTTATCAGCGGCGCGGGGGAACAACTAAGATGGACAGGGAATCTTGCCAGCAAGCCGGCGAAATATGTCAGCATAATCAAGGACAACGCTGATAGGATGATGAGGCTCATCAAGGAACTGATGGATTTCCGGAAGGTGGACACCGGCAATTATCCCTTGACTTACAGCAAGTTCGATATGACCGCAATGACCAGGACAGTTTGCGAGGGCTACTCCGGCCAGGGAGAGAGTTCCGGAGTCAGCATGGAACTGGATGTCCCTGATAATCCTGTCTGGATCGTCAGTGATTATGGGGCGGTGGAAAAGATTCTCCACAATTTGGTGTCCAACGCCTACAAGTACACCCCCGAGCAAGGTTCTATCAAAGTGGCTTTGAAGCCTTTAGAAGACGGCGGGATACAATTGTCGGTAACTAACTCGGGTAAGGGTATCAAGCCGGAGGACCTGCCCAAAGTGTTCGACCGTTTCGTGGTCCTGGAGAACCTCGAGAGCGAGGCCAGGGAGGGTCGAATTGAGCGGAACGGAATAGGACTCGCGCTTGTAAGTTCCCTTGTCAACACCCTTGGGGGAAAAGTCACCGTCGCCAGCGAACGGAAGAAATACACTGAGTTCACCGTGACGCTACCTTCTGCTGACGAAAAGATGGTGGAGGTCGAAGATCCGGCTCTCAATCCGGAGCTGTACGATCTGATGGAGGCGGATGAAGAATACAATACAGCCCCCCGTGACATGACAATCATCGTCGTGGATGATGAGAAAGCGATCCGTGACCTTGTGGCCGATATCCTATCCGACAGGTACAAGGTTCTCCAAGCGAGCGACGGGAAAGAGGCGGTGGAACTGATAAGCCACGGTCTTCCTGACCTTGTCATAACTGACATAGCGATGCCTGGAATGAACGGGATTGAACTATGCCGCTATCTTAAAGAGAATGAGATAACAAGGAATATTCCCATCGTGTTCCTCTCCTTCATGTCCGACATCCAAAATGAGATAAGCTCTTTCGAGACAGGTGGTGAGGCATTTATCCCCAAGCCTTTCTATCCCAGACATCTGAATGCCGTTGTCGGGAAGATTCTTTCAGGACGTGAGGCGCTCAAAACTTACTACAGCTCAGCTATTTCCAATTCCGACCTGTTGAATGAGAAGATCGTCAAAAAGGGAGACCGGGACTTTATCATGAAAGTCACCAGTCTCATCGAAGCGGACTTGTCAAACGAGGAGATCTCCCCTGCTTTCCTCGCTGGAGAGATGAATATCAGCAAAGCCCAGCTGTACCGCAAGCTCAAGGAACTGGTGGACATGTCCCCGGTAGAGTTCGTCCGTTCAATACGCCTGGAAAAAGCCGCTCACATGCTGAAGACGACAAGCCTTACAGCCCAGGAAATCATGTACTCGGTGGGATTCAACAACAAATCGTATTTCTACCGGGAGTTCGGCAAGAAGTACGGTATGTCCCCAAAAGAATACAGGATGTCGGAGTAAACCGACATCCCGCATTCCCGACTATTATTTTTAACCAATCTTTACTCTGCAGCCTGGGAGACCTCGAAACCTTCCGTCCCGTCAGTGACAACCTTGGAGCCACTGGCATCGGTGAACCAAACGTGCATATCGACTATCTCGGCATTTTGTCCAACGCCGAAGAATGACTTCGGATAAATGTACTTGAAGTAGGTCTCATCACCACTCTTGGTCATCAGTGCCCTGGGAGCCTCTTTGACTGTCCCGTCAGCAAGGGTGCAAGTGGCGTTGAGGTAAACCTGCTCCTCACCGTACAAGGCGGTGTCGTTGCCGTCAATGGAGGACACGAACTCGATTGAGACGTAGTCGCCATAACGGAAAGTCTGGGGTGTGGTGGAGACATAATGCAGGACAGTGAAGTCATCATTTCCGCTACCTCCTGTCACCTTGATCATCTGGGTGTCAGAGATAATGTACTCACCAGCATTGCCATCATTGAATCCGTTGTCAGACAAGCAAGTGGCAAACGCGGTGAAGAACTTGATATTATTGGAGCCGGTCTTGAACTTCAGCTTGACATAAGCGTCGGTTGTAGGATGGACTCCACTACCGTCAGTGTTGATATAGGTCGTTCCTCTCAAGACAATCCATTCCACGGGTCCGGTGTTGCCAAGCACTCCGTACTTCGAAAGCATAGCGGAGCTGTATGGCATAGTCGTGGTCGGCTCCGTGTAATCGTTGGCAAGGACCATGGCCTCGTCGGTGATTGTGATCAGTTGACCACCGACCTGGGCATTTGTCACGGAATACGTAGCCGAGATCGACTCGGAGACCTTCCAACTCTTCGGGGCCACGAAAGCCAGGATGAAATGACCGTTACGCTCAGTCTCGGGAACGTACTGAATATGAACGCTTACCTCGATTTCCGAATTAGCCTTGGGATCAGACGGCCACACTATCTCCTTGAACTCTATACAAGAGAATACCAAGGCGGCGACAGCGGCCAATGCCAAGAAGATTGTTATGAATCTGTTCTTTTTCATGGCTTCTACTCCTTAATTGTTTTTACCGCTGAACATAAACCTGTAGCTGACCGTCTTGCAGTCCATATTGAATTCCATGCAGACAACTCCCTTGCGGAACACGGCCACGATCTGGTCGTCAGACTTGCGCCTGATGGCGTTAGGCTGGACGGAGTTGTCGAAATAGCATTCGACTTCCTCAGTAGGAAGATTGAAGCCATACATGTCGTGTGGAATGTTTCCGTTGTTCATCTTGATTCCGGAAATCTTCCCGTCAGTGCGGCGTATCTCGAGCTGGAAAGAGTCGAACCAGTCAAAATACGGCTTGATGTCAATACCGTTCACGTTCACGTCGTCAATCTGGAGGGCCTTCCAAAGATAGAAGGTTGAGACCTTGTCGGGCTCATATTCCGAATCCATCGTCGTGTCGTGCAGGTTCAGGGTCTTGACGCAACCGGTGGCAAGCACCGCAGCGGCCATAAGGCCCAAAATAACGCGTATAGTGTTTCTCATATCTTTCATCGTTTATAAAGCCAATCTCTGGGCCACCGTGATGGAGGCGATGTTCTCATTCAAACGCTTCTCAGCCACGGGGTAAGGGAAGAGAAGGCAATCCTCAGTGAAGGGTACGCCAGGGTGTTCCTGTGGAGTGAAGCCAAGCATATCCACAACCCTACCGTTGGAGACGTTGAAGATCTTGCGTGTACGGAGCATGTCGAACCAGTTCTGGCCTTCGAAGCAAAGCTCCCAAACGCGCTCCTTGTACACATCCTCAAAGCTGATAGAGGTAGGCTTGACAATCGGGCACCAACGGTTCCTGACCTGATAGTAGGCATCGATCGCAGCGGGATCGGAGGTGCTGCCACCCGCACAGGCGGCTTCAGCAAGGACGAGCATGATGTCTGAATAACGGATCATCGGGAACTGCACATCGCTAGCGTTGCTGGTCACCGCATCAGCGTCGAAGTACTTGTAAATGAATGGCTGAGGGAAATCCACACCCTTGTAGGAAGTGTAGTACCAACCCTTCTCCATGGCACGCTTGTCACCAGCCTCATAAGTGTTGATGAAAGTCTGGCTAGGGACTATCGCGCCTCCGAAAGCCTGGTTCTCAGCGAACTGCTCGGCATCCCATCCAGCATAGTAAGGAAGGAAGAGATTGTGCATCGGAGAGCCTCCGTTGGTCTTGTTGTACTGGGCGGTGAAGATAGCCTCCTCCTTGTTGCGCTTGGCAGGGTTGGCGAGATCACTGACATCAGTATAGAGAGAGAACGCTCCGCTTGAGATGACATCCTTTGCCTTGGCGACAGCCTGGGCATAATGGTCGGTCTTCTTGAGAGGATAACCGGCCATGGCCAGATGGACCTTAGCGAGAAGGGCTTTGACAGCGCCAAGACCGACATGTCCGTCTCCAGGATTCCATTCCTTGAGAAGGGTTTCAGCCTGGCCGAGATCATCAAGGATCTGGTCATAAACCCCGCTGATTGAAGTCAGTTCAGTGACAATGTCAGACTTGCCCTTGACAGGAGTGGTGGGCACCGGGATAGGACCGTAGCACTGGACAAGGAAGAAGAATGAATATGCCCTGATGAAATGAGCCTCACCAAGGAACTTGTCCTTAACAGCCGCCGGCACATCTGCGGTTGAGTTCTCAATACCCTCGATGGCATAATTGGCGCGGCTGATGGCCTGGTACATGTCGTTCCAGTTGTTGTCGAGCAAGTTATTGTCATCGGCAAGGGGAAGATTGTATCCCAAGGTACGGGAATCATAGGCATGGCTACGCTTGTGGTACCCGGTAATGGTCTCAAGCATAATGAATGTAGTGTGGTTAGGAGCCACCATACCATCCATGTAAGCGGCCACCACTCTGGGATAAAGGCCGTTCACGGCATCCTGCATCTGCGCCTCGGAAGTGTAGTAGTTATCGGGCGAGAGGAAGGTCTTGGGGTCCTCAGTAAGGAATTTGGTGCAACCTGCGATGAGCAGCACGGCTGCCATTCCAAGTATATTGATAATCTTTTTCATACTCGCCTAGAATGTGATTTTGATGTTACCGGTGATCGTGGTCGGCTTCGGATAGGCAAGCCAGTCGTAGCTGATCTGGCCATTTCCTGTTCCCCAGCCGACTTCGGGATCGAAGCCTGTGTACTTGGTCCAGAGGAAAGGATTCTCGATGCTGACACCGAGGAGCATTCCCTTGATGGACTTCATGTTCTTAAGCAGGTCACGCTTAAGGTCATAGGACAAGACGATGTTCCTGACACGGATGAAATCGCCATCCTCGAGGTAGAATGTACCCATGCTTCCATTTCCGAAATAAGCGTCGGTGGGAAGACGGAGCTGAGCGAGAGTGGTGTTCTGGTTGTCAGGTGTCCAAGACGAGGTGAGCAGGTCGGAGAGACTATTGGTGTAGATTGCTTGTCCGACATAGAGGCTCTGGGCGACGTTGGAGACCTTGAATCCCCATGCGGAACCGATATCAACCATGAGGTTGAAACCGCCCCAAGTGAAGTTGTTGACGATGGAAAGCTCTCCCTTTGGAGTCGCCATTCCGACATACTGGGTGTCACCGTCGTCATATTCACCGTTCTGGTTGACATCCTCAAGCTTGTAGTCACCAGGGGAACGTCCGTAAACGGCGGCCTCAGCGGCTTCCTCAATACCCCAAGTACCCAAGAGTTTCTTCATTCCCCAACGCATGTAAGGCTGTCCCTCCTCTACCTGACCGCCGTGTGTTGAGAGCGAGCCGTAGAGTTTGTCTATGATGGTTTGGTTAGTTGAATAGATGACATCGAGATCCCATGCGAAGTTGCGGGAAGAAATCGGGTGTGTGTTGAGCGTGAGCTCGAAACCGGTGTTGTGGAGGACTCCAAGATTGGAGGTGATACTTCCGTAACCGGATGAATGAGGAATAGCCTCGGCGAACAGCAGGTCAAGCGACTTCTTGTAGTAGTAGTCAGCGATGAGCTGGATCCTATCTTTGAAGAAGGCGATGTCGATACCGGCATCGAACTGCCTGGTGGTCTCCCATGAGAGGTCCGTGTTACCAAGAGTGCTGACTGATGACTGGGACACCACCTGGTCATTCATGATCATCGTACCGGCGGAAATCTGAGACATTGTCACGTAGTTACCGATGGAGGCGTTACCCACCTCACCGTAGCTGGCGCGGAGTTTCAACTGGTTGATGAGATCCTTTGAACCCCACCAAGGCTCCTCAGAGACTGTCCAACCGGCTGAGACTGAAGGGAAGAATCCGTATTTACGCTTGGCTCCGAAGTTGGAAGCTCCGTCAACACGGACCGTGACTCCGAGCATATAGCGTCCGTCCCAGATCTGGTTCGTACGGAAATAGTAGGAGTTCATCGTGTTCTTGCTCCAACCGGATGAAGGCTGGACCTTCTTTGTGCCGGAGCCAAGGTTGTGATATTCAAAGACATCGTCGGGCAACAACTGGGCACCGGCGTAGCTGTTCTCGGACTGTGAATAGTACCAGGAAGCTCCGAGGGTGAAGTTTGACTTGAGCTTGTCGCCGAAGAACATCTTGTCGTAAGTGAAATAGTCCTCGTTTGACCAGCGGGTTGAAAGACCGTTGGTGATGTAGGCCTGGGTTCCGGAATCAGTCTTTGACCAGTCCGCCATTCCGGCGATACGGAAATCAGTATTCTTTGAACTGGTGGTCTGGTAGTTACCCTTGACTGTGAAGGTAAGTCCCTCGAGCAGATGGAAATCAAGTCCGAGATTGCCCAGGAAATAGTTGCTGCGGTTAATCTGTTTCCAAGCGTTCAGCTGATGGACAGGGTTGGAAGCGGTCTCAGAAAGAGGATAGTCCTGCTTGGCGCCCCAAGTGCCGTCGGGATATTTCACAGGAACCACAGGGGGCATCTCGTAAGTGTTACGGACAGCGCCCTGCTGCATTGTTCCTTCCTGGTCGGCGGAGTTGTTCTCAGTCTTTGAATATGATATCATTCCGCTGAGATCCAACCACTTGTTGATCTGAGTGGTGGCGTTAACAGTAGCGCTCAAGCGCTTTCCGTAGGTGGTCTTGACCAAACCCTGCACATCCTGCCAGCCGATGTTGGCATAGACAGAAGACTTGCCGCCATGCTGGGAGAAGGACACGTTGTGATCCTGGGTGATAGCCTTGCGGGTAACCTCGTTCCACCAATCGGTGTCATACTTCGGAGTGGCGATCAAAAGCCCCTTATCATCGCGGGCATATTCAGAGCCATTCATCTGATAATCAAAGAGGCTCTCGATGGGAGTCACGAGGTGTGGCATGTTCTGGCCGCTGTAACCGTAGGCAAGCTGCTGCATCTTGATGTATTCATCAGAATTCATCAACTTGAGTTTGCGGGAGAGGTAACCGACACCGTACTTTCCGTCATAGGTGATGGACCCCTGACCGGAACCCTGACCGCTCTTGGTGGTGATCAGCACGACTCCGTTAGCTCCCTTGGCACCATAGATGGAAGCGGAAGCGGCGTCCTTCAGGACGGCGACAGACTCGATGTCGTTTGAGTTGATCATGTCAGGGTTGACATCAACGGCACCGTCCACAACATAGAGAGGAGTGGTGCTGGCGTTGATGGAACCGATACCACGAATAAGGATTGCAGCGTTACCTCCCGGACGACCGGAAGTGGACTTGATCTGGACACCAGCCATCTTACCAGCCATATTCTGGAGAACGTTGAGACCGGTAGCGCGCTCAGTGAGAGCCTCTCCACCCACCTGGGAGACGGCAGAGGTCAACTCACGTTTGATCATAGTACCATAACCAACCACGACCGTCTCTTGGAGCATCGTAGCATCTTCCTTCATTATCACATTGAACAAGGCACGTCCATCAATAGGAATCTCCTGTTCAGTCATTCCCATCATGGAGAAAACCAAGGATCCGGCGGTGGCGTTTGTCCTCAGGGAGAAATAACCGTCGGCGTCGGTGCTTGTGGCGATCTGCGTCCCCTTGACAGCGACATAAACGCCGGGCATGGGGTCACCGTTCTCATCAGTCACACGGCCGGTCAGCGTGCTTTGGGCATATGCCTGGAACACGAAACCTAGCATCATGACGATGGCCACGGCAAGTTTTGTTATATTATATTTTATATTCATACGTATAAACTCTTGAGGTTAGGAATTAGAAAGTGAGTTTCAACGTACCCGATATGGTCCTGGGGCGAGGATAGGCACCGCCAGCGACGCCGATCTTGCTGTCCCAGATGAAATCTTCGGGGTCAATGGAAGGAACTCCGGTGGAAGTGAACAGGTTCTCGGCCTGGACACCCACCTTAATCCCATGGAAGAAACCGTCTTTCTTCAAGACATCGCGTCCAAAGTCGTAAGTCAAGGAGACATTCCTCAATCTCAGGTAATTGCCCTTGAAAGCGAACTTATCATCGAAAGGTCCCTTCGTGTTCCATGCGTCACAATAGGTCCAGAATCCGGCCTTGGCCATGAGGTCAACGAGGAGAGTGAACCCCTTCAGATTGAAACTGTTCACGAAGTTGATCTCATGATGAGGAGTAGTGCCTCCGGCACCCAGAAGTGTATTCAGTTCCTCCCCTTCCACAGATGAGACAGGACTCATTGAATAATCTACCTTGCCGCCAATCTCAACTGCCTTTGATGTGTTCAGGGAATACAACAAAGTGGCATCCCACTGGAAGTCGCGGTTAGCGACCGGACGGGCATTGAGAGTGACATCAAGTCCGCTGTTGCGGATGCTCCCCAGGTTATAGAATTGGGCTACAAGGCCTGTCTCCATGGGGACATAAGCCTTCAAGAAAGGATTCTTAGTGTCGATATTGTAGAAATCAACGGAAAGGTTGAGTCTTTTACCCCAGAAAGCCAGATCGAGTCCAAGGTCGATCTGAGTGGATTCCTCCCACTCCAAATTCTTTGATAATCCGGCGTTTCCGATCCCGAGAGGGAATGACGAATTGCCCGCGAAGCCATAGCTTGCGCGAACCTTGAACAGATCGACAGTGTTCCTCGCGGAGTCGAACCAAGGTTCCTCAGAGATCACCCATCCGGCGGACAAAGCGGGATAGAATCCACTCATGTTATCGAAACCATAAATCGAGGCCGAGTCGTAACGGAGAGTCACACCGAACATATACCTGGAAGAAACCGCCCAATTGCTCCTCAAGAAGACAGAACGGGTTGTTCTTTTGTCATAACCGGAAGTAGCCTGATCGTAAACTGTTCCGGCCTGCATCCGGTAAAATTCATACTGGTTGTCAGAGAAATCTGTCGAACCACTGTAAGAGTTCTCAAACTGGAATGATGAGAATGAGACACCGAGCACAGAGGATGTCTTGACATCGCCAAACTCCTTGTCATAAGTCAGGTAATCCTCATTGGACCAACGGTTTGTGTCGGAATTCGCGATATTGGCGAAACCATTGTCGATGACAGTGGCACCAGCGATTCCACCCGGAGCGGACTGACCGAACGTGTGATTGTTCGTGCGATAGTCGCCTCTCACTGTGAAGACAAGACCCTTGGCCAGATGGATGTCGCCAGCTCCGTTCAACAGGATCTGCTGGCTCTTCTGGCGATAGGCAGCCTTATCAAGCATGGTGGTGTAGTCGTAACCGCTCAGCATCGCAAGACGATCAGCACTGCCGGAATTGCCTGCGGAATTGATGATGGTCTTGTAAGCCAGATCATCGAAAACAAGATCTCCGCGGTTCGCTGTGCGGGTGCTGAAGTCAGCGCCGAATCTCACGTCAAGCCAATCATTTATTTTGGACTTGAAATTAAGTGCGGTGTTCAGGCGATTAGCGTCAGTCTTGGGGACAATGCCATCGAAATCCTTGTAACCCAAGGAAGCGTAAACAGAGTTCCTTTCGTTCGCCTTTGAGAAAGAAAGGTTGTGCCCGTGGGATATGGCATTCTCATAAACCGGCTCCAACTCCGTGTAACCCTGAGTGAACTGGCTGAGGCCAACTGAACCGGAGTAAATGAAAGCTCCGTGTTTCTCCTTCCCGGTCTTTGTCGTGACAAGAATCACTCCATTGGCGCCATTAGCTCCATAAATAGCGGTGGATGCCGCATCTTTCAGAACCACAACTGACTCAATGTCATTGGGGTTGAGCATATCAATGTCAACTCCGACGATGCCATCCACGACATAGAGAGGCGTGGAGTCAACACCATTGTTGCCTCTTCCACGAACATACACCGTGTTGGTGCCACCAGGGCGGCCGGAGGTGTTATGCACAGAATAACCAGCGACCTTTCCTGCGAGGGCCTGGGTCACATTGAATGCAGTGGCACGCTCAGAAAGCTTTCCTCCACAGACTGTGGAAATGGAGGTGGTTATCTCCTGCCTGCCAAGAGTTCCGTAGCCGATAGCCACGACCTCACTCAGAGGCTTGGAGTCTTCGGCCATGGTGACTTCATACCAGGCCTTTTCCAGGTCCAGCGGGATCTCAACGTCCTGCTGGCCGAGCATTGAAACATAGAGCGTCTTCGTTCCGGACGGCACATCCAACCGGAATCCACCGTCAGAATCAGTGACAGTGGTGGCAGTTGTGCCTTGCGCGGAGACAGAAGCGCCAACTAGAGGATTCCCTTCAGCGTCGAGCACACGACCCGAGACACTGGAAGGTAGCGCATGAAGCGTAGCCATCGACAGCAGGGTCGAAAGCAGCGCGAGCGCGATTCGCGATAGTCTCTTGCTTCTCATTAAAAAATATGTTTGAAAATAAAATGATTACAATAATCAACATCGCAAATGTACTCACACCCGTCAAGGCATGAGTACACAATTCAATCAAATGAGTATATCAACCAACTGTAGAGTTTCTACAGCCTGATATCAATCAGTTTTATGGATACGGAAGTAATGAGTGACAAGAGAGTCCGCTTGATAATCAGGAATCCAATCGCGCTCCTCCAGACCGACGGGCGAGCCATCAGGACCAACCGAAAGAATGGCATCTTCCCAGGAAGTTATGCCGGTGGCTGCCATGACCAGGGGGCCTTCCATCAGCACCCCCAACCGCTCAGACGAGGCGGAGGCCCCATCTAAAGGCAAGGACACCTCGTCGGGGCCGTATTCAATATGACGGACAAAAGGCATCGAGATCTCGATAACATCCCTCCGGGTCCAGCGTCGGCGAGGAATCTCGAAATAACTTCCGGGAGTATATTCAGAAGCCAGTGAGGCTCCGTTAAGCTTGATGTCGAAACCTTCCGTGGCCCAATAAGGCACCCGAAGCTTCAGAGAGAACCTGCCTCTCCCCTTCTTGACACGGATCAGGGAACTTTGGGCGGGCCACTCGCAGTCCTGGGATATGGTCACCCCTTTCCTCTGCCAGCGAGCCTCTGAAGGCAAATACAACCCAACCCAAAGAGTATTCTTGGACACGAAATACGCTGCTTCCTGGTACTTGACATGATTCTCAGCCCCAGTTCCACCGCAACATGACTCCTGAGGAGTACGGTTGCCCCATGGCTTCGAAGCGTTGAGGCCGACAGCGTACTGGTAGGTCACCTTGTATTCCGAAGGGTGGAGCGAACCAACGATCTGATTGTACAGAACCCTCTCATAATAATCCATATAGCGGGCGTCATCGGGGTTGAGGCAATTCAGATCCTTCGTCAATTTGGCGAGATTGTAGGCGCAACAGGTCTCATTCATCTCAGGATATCGGCTTGCCACCATGCTTGCCATCTGCGTGTAAGGCTCCCTGAACATCTCAGAGTCACCCACACCACCCATGGCATAGAGGTAACGGTCTTGGACAAAGTCCCAGAAATTTGATGCGATTGAATAATAAGACTCGTCCCCTCCGGCCCTGAAATGGCGCAAGGCCCCTATAATCATAGGAATATGCTGGTTGGCATGGCGTCCGTGGATTGAGTCCTCACCTCTGGCCAGTGGACCGAAGAAAGCCGGACTGTCAAAGAAGCCGGAAGCCTCAAGGAGACGAGCCTTGGATTCCTTGTCCTTAACCATTATAGAGAGGGTCGCTAGAGACTCGGCCATCCCACCGACTTCCCCGGCTATGTACATATTCCACATCTCGTAACGGTTCCCTGGCTTGGATCTACGCTCCTCCGGTGTCCCTTCTGATTCGACGAAAGTCCTGTACTTCAGCCGGTTCCAAACCCAGAGGCCCATATCCTCCGCAATCTTGAGGGCCTTTTTGGCGACAGCCTTGTCATCAACCCATGTCGCGATGTCAATCAAACCGGCGAGCTGCTTGTGAACCACATAATACGGAGCCCAGACCCAGTCACGGTTGTTGTAGGGCCTGTACATCTCCACAAGGGCACAATGTGCCGCAGGAATGGCATTGAGATAACCGTAGCCATATTCGGAATAATCCTTCTTATACTCATCAAATGCCTCCCAAGTGCCTTTCATCTCTTTTAGCTGGTCCTCCGGAGCATAGTCCCTGGCCTCCCGATAGCGCCCAAGGGAATCGCTCCACACAAATGTCCGCTCCTGGCACTCCCTTAGGCAGTCCACAACAGTACGGATCCTGTTCAGAAGCTCGCTCTTAACCCCTTCATCCTGGCAACCGGCATAGGCCAAGGCAAGGGCAGACATATAATGGCCAGTCCCATGACCTTTCAACTTGGTGTCAACAGAGTCCCAACCCTCAGGCTGAGGGCAATCCAAGGTGTCGAAGCCATAAGTGTCAAGATAATTGTAAAGAAACTTACGGACATCCCAACTCAGTATCGCGCTGATGTCCAGATCCCGGTTTGAGGTCAGCCGGTTCTCCCCGACTATCTGTACTTTATCCAACGGAAGTGGCTCAACCACAGGGATATGTGACGGAGCCACGGTGTTTGGCATCAACCCCAGCAGGATGGAGGCTATGAGCGGAATCATAAGCTTCCTCCCCCGATGAAGCCTCGCATGAGTGAGTTCAAAGGAATCTCCTTATCAGAGACAGGGACGAAATAATGCAGGAAGTTGAGTAACCTGTGGGCCTCGCTATATTCCTTGCAATTCTTGGGTACGGTCGCCAGAATCCTCTCAGCCTGAGTCCTCAGCACAGCGAACTCGGCCAGATAGGCAGAGTTGAACAGCACGTCAGCCTCCTCTTGGAAAGGATATATCCACCTGACTTCAGAGCGGCGCACGTTGGGCCAATTGGAGATTGTCTCCTTTGCCGTGAAAGCCCCCTTGAGGAAATCTCTCACAATGCGTCTCAGAAGGCGGTTGTCGCTTGTAGGTATGCAGTTATGGAAGTCAAGGGAAATCGAAGTGATTGTGTTTATGAATATCTTAAACTTCTCATCGTCCGGAACTTTCTCCGTCAGTTTCGGGTTCAAGGCATGTATGCCTTCGATGAGGACCACAGACCTCTTCGAGAGAGAGAGTTTTTTCCCGTTGAACTCCCTAAGGCCGGTGACGAAATTGAACTCCGGGACCTCAACTTCTTCACCAGCAAGCAGTTTAAGGAGATCCTTCTGGAGATAATCGTGATCGACGGTGTCGAAGTTGTCGAAGTCGAAAGATCCGTCAGGAAGTTTGGGTGTGTCCAACCTGTTGACGAAATAATCATCCGTGGAGAAGGAAATCGGCCGTATTCCACAGGCTTTAAGCTGGATGCTCAGTCTTTTGCAGAATGTGCTCTTACCGCTGCTGGTAGGACCGGTTATGAGCACCAATTTCAGAGGCTTCTGGGGATCGGAATGGCGTCTCTCGATCTCCTCAGCGATCTGCACTATCTTTTTCTCCTGGAGAGCCTCAGCGATCTGGATCAGATCTGAGGCCTTGCCGCTTAGGATAGCCTCATTGACATCACCGACATTGCCCAGTTCCATTATGCTGTTCCAACGATGGGACTCCTTGAACACATCAAAGGTCTTCGGCTGCTCCCTAAAAGGGGCCAGATCCTCAGGATGATGCCTGTCCGGGACCCTGAGAAGTATTCCGCCTTGATAGAGGCTGACTCCCCATGTCTTCAGATAGCCGGCGCTGGGGACAAGTTCGTCATAATAATAGTCAGCCGTGCCCCCAAGAGTGTAATATGTGATGTAAACATCTCCGCAGGTCTTAAGCAGTTTGACCTTATCAGAGGCTCCAAGGGCGGAGAAAGTTTTGATGGCTTCTTCAACCCTGGCCTCGTGACGGCGGAACGGAATGTCCTGATCCACAATCTCATGCATCCTTGCCCTCACCGCATCCACATCAGCCTCGCTCAGCGGAGTCCCGTCACCTTTTTTCACATTGCAGAAATATCCCTTGGAGATAGGCCGGCGTATTGTCAAGCGACTACCGGGGAACAAGTCCCGTATTCCTTTATACAATAAGAAGCACAAGGAGCGGCAATAAAAATTCCTGCCCGTGTAGGTGCGGTAGTCCAGGAACTCCACATCCAGACTGTGATAGACCTTGAACCTTAGTCCTTGGGCCACATTATTGACAAGCGCGGCCAAAATGGGATATGGCTTCTCGAATTCAAACTCCGGGGCTATATCCCTCAGATAAGTACCCTCCTCGAACTCTTTGGAGGTCCCTGTGTTTTTACAATAGATTCTCACCATATTAAGGCACTTACTTCAAAAGAGGCAACCAAGTCTGGACATTTGTCCCATCCCAGCAATCCACGGACGCATAATCCACCATCTTGATCGGTCCTTCACTAGTCGGCACCAGAAATTGGAACTTGGTTCCGCCGCGTTCGGGCGCCACACGTTTAACATCCACGACCCCTTCAGGATTCGCGACAATACGGGTCGGTGCGGAATAGTCCGGATCAATGTTCTCATCCCTCGCGAGGACTATCGGACCCCACTGAACAGCCTGGAAATCCTTTCCGGCAGGATTCTTTCCTTCCCGGGCTTCAATCAGCCTTGCGACCATCTCGAAAGAAATCCTGATCTCATCCCCAGCCTTCCAATCGCGGGTGATGGAAAGGTAAGACCCGGGAACCACTCCGGAGATAGGAGTTCCCTTAACGGAAACAGTTGTGTTAGAGCTCCATGAGGGGATCCTCAACTTGATTGTGAACTGCCCTTCCCCAGATGGGAAGACAGCGATCTTGACATCTCCGCTTAGAGGGAAATCGGTGTCGATACCAAGGGAAACATATCTCCCGTCACCACTATGGGCTCTGAAGACACCTTTATTATAAAGATTGACTACCGGCCCTTCTTTCGACTGCATGACCGCCACATAGGGAATGTAAGCCAGACCGGTTGGGCCATTGAGGTTGCAACAAGTGACCGGCAGACCGTCAAAGCTGGTACCCCAACCATGGTTTGTGACCTTGGGGCCATTGAGAAGGTTCACATAGCTGAAACCCTTGCCGTCCGGCCTCATCGCCCCCAGAAGGCCATTGTAGATGTATTTCTCAATATAATCCGCCGCTGAAGGATCCCCTGTAAGACGAAGATATTGGGAACAGAACTTCATCCATGTGACTCCGACACAGGTTTCCATCATCCTCTTGACATCAGGGTTGGTCTGCTCCACAGCGGTGTTTCCCCAACCTTCGCCATAGAGCGCGGGCCAGTAGATGTCAGTACCGGCATTGCCTATAATAGTGATTTCCTGCTCTTTAACCTCATTGAAGAACTTGGTGAGGATATCCAGCCACTTGGGATCTCCGGTTGCCCTGTAATATTCGGCGAGACCCTCGAAAACCGAAGTCATCTCGTAAGCTTTCGGATAAGGTTCTCCAACCTCGCGGAGAGGAGTTCCGGCTTGGACAAGAGCGAATATGTCGCTGCCCTTGTTACCTCCGGAACTAATTATGTATGAGGCGAAATCGAGATATTCCCTCTTTCCCGTGATGAAATAAAGCCGCATGAAAGGTTCCAGGATGGAAGATGACTCGATCTTGGTGGCGCTCCATCCCAATTCGGTCACACTTTTTTTAGGTGCTGGTCCTACCTGGTCCATAACAGAGCGAGCCTCTTTCTCCATAGCCTCCAGAACTACCGGATCCTTCTCCACTTCCAGATAGTATTGACTCAGGCCAAGAAGGACATATTTACGCTCCCAGATGTCACCATCCTTGTCACCTGGCTGGTCCTCCACAGGAGTGCAACTGATGGATCCGTTGCTTTTGGCGGCGGCGATCAGCGAATACACCACATCCTTAGTCAGTTTCCTAAGTTTGGGATCACGAGTGTAACGCCATAGCATTGAATTGGTTCTGAGGCTTTTACCGGGCATCTCCCCAAGCGCGAACTGGGTCCTTCCAGTACGGAAAAACTCAACCACCTTATCGTAAGGCATCACCCCCTTTGCCCAGTTCTCCTGACTGAGCATGATGTAATCCTCAAGATAGCCCTCCATCTTGGCTTTGCCTCCTGGAAGCGGCTCAAGTACATCATTGACTTTGTAGAGCCCATCCTGGGCAAATGCCGCCGCAGTCACGAGCAATGACAGCGCGAGCATGGTGAAACATCGTCTCATATTCAAGGTTGTTTACTTGGTACCATCCAGAATACCGCGAAGATAGCCGACAGACTCAGCCACTCCAGGATGAGGGTTGTCCCCGTTTTTCTCAAACTCAATGGACAGGACTCCCTTGTAGCCGACTTTGCGAAGAGCTTTGACGATCGGGCGGAAATCTATGACTCCCCTACCCATCTCCCAGGTGTTCCCGGCCTTTGAAGGAGCGGTCTCATCCTTGATGTGCACATCGTAAATCCACTTATGGTACTTCTTGACTATCTGGGCGATATCCTCCCCGCTTCGCACCGAATGGCCCATGTCAAGACAGCATCCCACTCCAAGGGAAGGATCCTTGACCAGTTCCATAATCTTGTAGATGCTAGGGAAAGCGGCACCGTCGGGCCCGTGGGTGTGGATGGCCACCTTGATGCCGGTCTCAGCGACTTTAGCGATCACATAATCGATGAGGTCATAATCCGGAACCCCGATGAACATCTTGATCCCATAACGCTCGGTGTAAGCGAAAGCCCGGTCAACCTCTGCCTTGGATTTCATATAGATAGGACCGAGAATGTAACCATCGACCCCATAAGACGCGCATTTTTTCTTGAAAGCGTCCATCTGCTCCTTCGTGGAATCCAAAGGAAGCCACCAGTCCTTGATAGACAAGTACTTGACATCCATGCTCTGTAGCATCGCGAGGGTCTCGTCGATGGAGAAATTCCTGTAACTGAAGCCTGCCACGCCGATCTTCATATCCTCGGAACCATGAGGACCACTGAGAATCTGGGCATTGGAAGATGATGCGAAAAGCAGCAGGAAGGCGGCTGCCACCACCAGGGAAAGGGTTCTTGTTCTCATTTTATGATATGCGGTTAACAATTATCAATACCTTTCACAAGATAGGACAATTTTCTGAATTATTCATTATTTTTGTGAATCAACACATGACTTATCAAACCAACCGCCATGGCTGACGAGACCATAATATTCTCAATGCACGGGGTCGGCAAGACCCTCCCGAACAACAACAGGGTGATCCTGAAGGACATCTATCTTTCATTTTTCTACGGGGCCAAAATCGGTATTATCGGTCTGAACGGATCGGGAAAATCCACCCTTTTGAAGATTATCGCCGGAGTTGAGAAGTCCTACCGCGGGGAGGTCGTATGGGCCCCCGGCTACTCAGTGGGTTACCTTGAGCAGGAACCTCAGATGGATCCTTCCAAAACAGTCCTGGAAGTCGTTCAGGAGGGGGTGCATGAAGTGATGGATGCCCTCAACGAATACAATGAGATCTCCCTCAAGTTCATGGAGCCGATGGATGACGACCAGATGAACAGCCTCATCGAACGGCAGGGAGAACTCTCAGAGACCATCGACCACTTGGGAGGTTGGGACATAGACTCCAAATTGGAAAGGGCGATGGATGCCCTGAATTGCCCTGCGCCTGAGGCGATAGTCTCGACTTTGTCCGGTGGGGAACGCAGGAGGGTCGCCTTATGCCGTCTCCTGCTTCAGCAGCCCGACGTGCTGTTGCTTGATGAGCCCACGAACCACCTTGACGCTGAGAGCATCCAATGGCTGGAAGCCCATCTGAGGCAATATAAAGGCACCGTGATCGCCGTGACCCATGACCGTTATTTCCTGGACAATGTGGCTGGATGGATCCTGGAGTTGGACCGTGGAGAAGGTATCCCATGGAAAGGCAACTACAGCTCATGGCTTGACCAGAAGACTCAAAGGCTTGCCCTCGAGGAGAAGCAGGAGAGCCGTCGCCGCAAGACCCTCGAACATGAGTTGGAATGGGTAAGGATGGCACCTAAGGCTCGTCAAGCCAAACAGAAGGCCCGTCTGGGCGCCTACGAGAGGCTTGCGGCCGCGGATTCCAAAGAGAAAGAGAAGAATCTGGAGATCTACATACCTAACGGCCCCAGGTTGGGCAACAAGGTCATAGAGTTCAACGATGTTTCTAAAGGTTTCGGAGACAGGTTGTTGTTCGAGCACCTGACATTCTCCCTTCCTCCCGCGGGAATAGTCGGAGTGATCGGTCCCAACGGAGCGGGTAAGACGACCCTGTTCCGTCTCATTATGGGAATCGAGCAACCAGACTCCGGCTCAATCGACATCGGTGAGACTGTCAAAATCTCCTATGTTGACCAGCAGCATAAAAGTATAGATCCCGACAAGACGGTCTATGAGACCATAGCGGGTAACTCAGAGTGGGTCAGGCTGGGAGGTAAGGATATCAACGCCAGAGCCTGGGTGTCCCGATTCAACTTCACGGGAGCGGATCAGGAGAAGCTTTGCGGTGTCCTGTCCGGAGGCGAGCGTAACAGGCTCCACCTTGCGCTCACTTTGAAGGACGAGGGCAATGTCCTCCTCCTTGATGAGCCAACTAACGATGTGGATGTCAACACTATACGAGCCTTGGAAGATGGATTGGAGAGTTTCGCCGGATGTGCTGTTGTCGTGAGCCACGACCGCTGGTTCCTGGACCGTATCGCCACACACATCCTTGCTTTCGAAGGTGAGGGTAAGGTGGTCTTCTTCGACGGAAACTATTCAGAGTACGAGGAGAACAAGAAGGTACGGCTGGGTAATGTGGAGCCCAAGCGTTTCAAGTACAAGAAGCTGATGGATTAGTATATACAACGAACTCAATATGGAACCGATTATCGACCCGGTGGACATCAGTCTGATCAAGGCTGAGCTGACTCTAGACAAAAAACTCGGTGACACCAACAAGGGAGGCAACGAGTTGTATGTGGTCACCTGGAAGGACTCCCCCAACACTCTCCGCGAAATAGGACGTCTCCGCGAGGTGTCCTACCGCGAAGCGGGAGCCAGTTCCGGGAAGTCAATGGACCTGGATGAGTACGACATGATGGAGAAGCCTTACTCCCAGCTGATCGTGTGGGATCCTGATGCTCAAGCGATTATCGGAGGCTACAGGTATATACTCGGTAAGGATGTCACTCTGAAAGAAGACGGCCAGCCCAATCTCACCTCGTCCCACCTGTACCATTTCTCTGATAACTTCATAAAAGACTACCTGCCTCATGTGATGGAGCTGGGACGGTCTTTCGTCGCCCCTGACTACCAAAGCTCGAAAGCTGGAGCGAAGTCGGTGTTCACTATGGACAACCTCTGGGATGGAATAGCTTCTGTCATCCTCAACCATCCAGGCACTCTCTACTTCCTTGGGAAGATGACGATCTACCCTTCTTACGACAAGACCGCCAGAAACCTCATCATCCATTTCCTGAAAAAGCATTTCAACGACAAGGATGGCCTTGTGCGTCCTAAGAAGGAGATCAGGGTGACTGACAATTCCAAGTTGATGGACCTGATTCTCCAAGAGAACGACATCAAGAAAGACTATAGGGCGCTTAAAGACGCGGTCAGGAAGCTCGGGACGAATATCCCCCCGCTGGTCAACTCCTACATCAACACTTCGGCCTCGATGAAGATGTTCGGGTCGTGCGTCAATGATGAGCTCGGAGACGCCATTGAGACCGGAATAATGATCGGCTTTGACGACATCTATGCCGATAAGAAAGAGCGTCACATGAACGCATTCATTATCAACCAGATAAACAAGTTACGCAAGCGCTTCCCGAACATGTCTCAGTCCGCTGAGGCAAAGCTAAGGGACCATATCGAGAAGAGTAGGCGGAAATCAATGCAACGCTTCCATAAAAAACTCGGCAAGAAAGCCTCTCCAGATGTTGAATTCTTATAAATTATTCATTCATAAACACTTCTATCATGAGCTTATTGCATGTAATCAACCACCCGATGGTCCAGCACAAGCTGACTATCATGAGAGACAAGAAAACCGGTTCAAAAGACTTCAGGGAATTGCTGAAGGAGATATCGCTCCTGATGGGCTATGAGGTCACGAGAGACATTCCGCTTGAGGATGTTGACATCGAGACTCCCATCTGCAAGATGACGGCGAAAGAGGTCTCCGGACGCAAGCTGGCAATTGTACCAATCCTGAGGGCCGGACTGGGAATGGTGGAGGGGCTTCAGACTCTCGTTCCTGTGGCGAAGGTAGGGCATATCGGGCTCTACCGCAATGAGGAGACCCACAAGCCGGTTGTTTATTATTGCAAACTCCCGGAGGACATCCAGGATCGGCTTGTGATTGTGACTGACCCCATGTTGGCGACTGGCGGTAGCGCTTGTGACGCGATCGCGATGCTGAAGGAAAGAGGCTGCACGAATATCCGGTTGATGTGCCTTGTGAGTGTGCCGGAGGGCATCAAGAAGGTTCAGAGCGAGCATCCCGATGTGGACATATACACCGCCGCTGTGGACGATTGCCTAAACGACAACGCCTACATTGTCCCCGGCCTCGGCGATGCCGGTGACCGCATCTTCGGCACCAAGTAGTTTTCCTTCTAGACAAGCGGCGAGGAGCCAGCCCCTGGAGGACCTGTCCACCCCCGGACAGGGGCAGGGGGAGGGGCCCGACGACAGCTAGTCTGAGCGTAGCGAGGACGAAGATGGCGTTGGGAGGGGCCGGAGTGAGCGAAGCGAACGGAGTTCCGACAGG
>JAEEGF011578179.1_pt1 | contig 51780 bp, 49 predicted proteins | sample 9134171 | NCBI WGS metagenome assembly JAEEGF01 (sample SAMN16246542, study PRJNA631951) | gut metagenome | biome: gut microbiome; feature: rumen; material: AP-attached | host: Bos | place: Iran: Karaj | collected 2018-10 | reverse complement strand
GTTTTTAATCAAGTTCCTCAGAATCAATCGGTTTGTGATTTCAAATCCGTTCGGTCTAAATGTAACTATAAACCATTGATTTTCAATAAACTACAACAAAAATCGCCAATTTTAAGTGGACGCTTATGAAATTAAATATAAAATTATTATAAATTTGCTCAATTTCCCGTGCGATAGCACGGTTATCTTACCGAATGGCAATTATGACACAGCCTCATTCGTTTCATTCGCGTAATTCGCCGTTAAAAAGAAAGAAGGCGGATGCACCTAAAGCCTAAGCTATAAGCTCCTAGCTACGGCGATTGCCGCATAATATTTCTTGCCCGATGCGATAGTTTTGAGAAATAGTTGTAATTTTGCAGTGTAAAACAACCAATCGCATTGGCACACAATGAAAATCGGTAACATAGATTTAGGTAATCGTCCGGTGATGCTGGCTCCCATGGAGGATGTCACCGACCAGTCGTTCAGGCTCATCTGCCGTGAACAGGGGGCCGATATGGTCTATACCGAGTTCGTCAGTGCCGACGCGCTGATTCGCAACATCGAGCGCTCGATACAGAAGATGACCATTGCCCCTGGGGAGCGTCCTGCCGCTATCCAGATTTATGGCCGCGACGTGGACTCGATGGTCGAGGCGGCGTGCATTGCAGCCACGGCACAGCCCGAAATCATTGACATCAACTGGGGCTGCCCGGTGAAGAAGATTGCCGGCAAGGGCAGCGGAGCCGGCATGTTGCGCAATGTGCCGCTCATGCTGGAAATTACCCGAGCTGTGGTCAATGCCGTTGACGTGCCCGTCACGGTAAAGACACGCCTGGGATGGGATCACGACCACAAGATCATCGTTGAGCTTGCCGAGCAGTTGCAGGACTGCGGCATCGCCGCTCTCACCATTCATGGCCGCACACGCTCGCAGATTTATACGGGCGAGGCCGATTGGACCCTCATCGGTGAGGTGAAGAATAACCCCAGGATGAGGATTCCCATCATCGGCAATGGTGACGTCACCACGCCCGAGCGCGTTAAGGAGTGCTTTGACCGCTACGGGGTTGACGGCGTGATGGTGGGGCGGGCCAGCATTGGCGCTCCGTGGATTTTCAAGGAGATGAAGCAGTACCTGCTCACTGGTTCAGTGCCTGTAATATCCAACGAAGAGAAGATGTCGCTCATCCGTCGCCAGATTGCCGAGAGCATCGACCGCATTGACGAGTACCGTGGCATCCTGCACATCCGTCGCCATCTGGCAGCCACGCCGCTGTTCAAGGGCATCCGCAACTTCAGGCCCATGCGCATCGCGATGCTTCGAGCCGACACGCGTGACGAACTGGAGGCCATTCTTGACAAGATTGAGAACGACATATTACCTGAATTGGAAACTCAAGTGGATGATGAAAATAATTATGAAAAGAGTATTAGTTAGTCTCACATTAATTGTTGCCGTGTCGCTATTGGCATGTGCTCAAGAGGTGCGCCATGAGGTCCGTGTGGGTGATTTCACCCGACTGGCACTCATCGACAACGTCAATGTGAATTACCGTTGCAATGCCGACTCGGCAGGTCTTGCGGTATTTACCAGCACTCAGGATGTGGCCGACCATTTCATGTTCACTCTGTCCAGCAAGGGCCAGTTGAGCATTCAAGTGGCCGACGAATATGAACGTACAGGCAACGTGCCTACTATTACCGTCTATTCCTCGTCGCTGAGCGAGGCCGAAAACGGCGGAGAAAGTATCTTGCGCGTTATGGATTTGCCCCCGTTGAAGACTTTTAAGGTACGATTGACCGATAACGGAAAGATTATCGTGAAAAACGTGCGCTCGTCTCAGCTGGAGTGTCAAATTTTGAGCGGTAAGGGGAAAATCATTGCCGACGGTTCGTGCGATGACTTGTCGCTGAGGCTCATTGGCACAGGTGAAATCCAAGCCGACCAGGTGACGGCTGTCAACGTGTCGTGCCGCATCATGGGTACAGGCACCATCGGTTGCCATGTGAATGGAGGGGAACTCAAGGTGAGCGGTAGCGGAACCGGTAAGGTCTATTACAAAGGCCAGCCCTCAAAGGTCACCGTGCGCAAGCTGGGCACTATCAAGGCCATCCCCATGAAGTGATATCACTCACTGCTATTTCCTTTGTTTGTATGCAATATCGTTAAAACGCTGATTTCGCTGATTACCACGAATTTAAATAAATAAAACCAGTGTTAATTGGCGTAATTGGCATTTGAATCCTGGAGCGAACTTGCTTATCGGTTTAGGCGACGGTTTTTGGTATCGTTATATTTGTTGCCGGTATAGTTGGGGTTCAACCCAGTGCTGAACTCGTCTTCTTCCTCGTCGTTGCCGTTTTGGTTTTTGTCTTGTTTCTTCTCAATCTTGTTCTTGGCCTGCTCGGGCTTGTTGCGCCTGATTTCCTCAGGCTTTTGCAGGTCGAGGGCGGTCTCGTAGATGTTCCAGTTCTCGTCGAGGTCCCAGTTGGCACGCAGCCGCAGTCTCTTGGGGTAGTAATACACCTCCTCGGGCTGCAGATGCTCCTTGTAGTTGCCGGTGTCCCATTTGCCATTGGCGTTGCTGTCGATGGTAAGGCGCAGGAAATAGGCTCCTGGAGTGACGTTGAGCATTTCAAATTCACCGTTACGCACATCCACGGTGCGCACCACCTTCTCGCCGCTGCTCAGCAGCTCGACAAAGGCATTCTGCTTGACATTGACCTTGAAATAGACGTTGGCATACTCTTCCAGTCCCCTGACTTTGAGTTCCTTTTTGAGTTCCCCGTTTTGCAGGCCATAGACCGATGTGACTGCTGCACTGTCAATCGTCAGGCGGTAGATGGAATCGGGCAGGGTAGAGACTGGCAGCCAGTATCGCATGGGATTGTAGTCATCCACGGGGCTGAATTGTCCCATGATGCCGTTATAGGGTACCCACAGGGTGTCGCGCTTGATTTCCAAGTGTACCCCGGCCGGGTTGATGCTGGCAATGGGTGTATCGAATCTTAGCACGATGGAGTCGCCCACATCGATGATTCCGCTCTTGGCAAGTTCCATCTTGAGTTTGGGAATCTCGTCAGGATTCACCCGCTGGAGCTCGCTGAGCTCTTCCAGTTCTCCCTCGTTGAGTTCTTTTCCTTGGGCGGCGGCTTTTTCCTGCTTTTCGAGCAGTTGGGCGAGCCGCTTGGCGCGTTCTTCACGCTCTTTGGCTTTTTTCTCCTCTTCCTTGACCTGTGAGTTAGGTTTGCGGTAGCCGAAGCGGATGGTGTCGGTGACCTGTTCCAGACGGTCGGCAGTATCAGTCCGCAGGTAAGTCATGGCGACGATGACGGTATCGGTCTTGATGAGGGCCGAATCGGTCAGCCAGTAGATCAGTGAGTCGTTGTCGGCAGTCCTTTCCACACGGTACCAGTCTTGCTGGTGGTCGGTGGGACGGATAATTTCCATGCCGGGCAGCGTGTCGTTGGGGGCTCCGAAAAGCACATGCAGCTTGTTCGCCTCGGGACGTGTCGTCTGCCTCAAATAGTGCGAGCGGTAGCCCTCGTTGAACATGCACAGCAGCAGATCGTTGGGCAGATACAGCGTGTGGGTGGCGGTCATCACTGTGTCGATGCGGCGGTCAAAGGTGAAGACTGTGTCCTGAGAGGTATATTCGCTGACCGATGGCACGACAATTTCGTCGAGGAAGGCGATGTCCTCGGTGCGTGCCATGCGGTAGTCGCCGTCAGCGTCGTTGATGGCAAACACATGGTAATTGCCCGGCTTGAGGTTGCGGATGGTGAACTTGCCGCGGTCATTGGTACGGCTCACGCGCTCAAGCGGAATGTTGGTGAATGCAGTGTCGTCGAGGTTGCTGTGCAGGCCCACGATGACATGCTGCATCGACTCCAGGTCCATGGCTCGGAGCACAATGCCCGACACAGCCAGCGTGTCTATCTCGTCGCCTGTCGAGAAGGCGAACGTGTAGCCGTCGAGCTGGTTGCTCTCGTTATTGTCCTCGATGGCGTTGGAGAAGTCGATGACATAGGTCGTATTCTCTTCTAGAGAATCGCGGAATTCGATGGTTACTTTCTTGCCTAATGCGCGGATGAGCGGCTGGGTGCGCGGAGCGGGCGAAACGATGACTTTCTTCTGTTGGTCCTTCAGGTTCACGATTTCGTCAAAGGTAATCTCAATCTTGTTTCCTTTGAAGTTAATCGCGTCAGCCTGGGGAGACGTCTTCATGACTTGAGGCGGCGTGTAGTCACGGGGCCCGCCCTCAGGCGACCCGATGTTGGCACAAGCCGCAAGCACCACGCCCACAACCAACGCCACCAACCAATATGTCCACCGCTTACTCATGATCATTATTTGAATGTCAGGTCAAAAGATTCCAGGTCGTTGGGCACGAGGATGTTGCCTTTGAAATATTGGGCGGCTTCGGCGCTGTAGGTGGCGGCACGGGTGTCGAGGTGGGTGTCCTCGGTGTGATATAGTACAAGGTTCTTCACGCCGAGTTCCTGAGCTAGCATGCCGGCATCGAGGGCGGTGCTGTGGCTCTTCTCGTAGGGGTTGAACACGAAGCGGTCCTTGTACAGGCAAAAGGCCTCGCACATCAGCCAGTCGCAGTCGCGGGCATAGGGTTCGCTATGCATGCTGTATGGCTCATCGCCGAGGCACACAAGACGTTGTCCATCAGGTAATTTTGCTTCAAATCCATATTGCTTCACCTTGGTCGACTCGATATCAAAAAAGGTCACCTTCATGTCATCAATCTCCACCTGTTCGCCGTCCTGAACCTCACGCAAAATGATGGTTTGCCCGATGGAGTCAAAGATCTTGCGCGGAATCATCAGCTCACCCATGGTGTAGAGCGCATTGCGCACCACGTCGTTGCAATAAATGGTGAACGGCCCCTTGTGTTTGCCCTTGAAAATCATGGGCGAGATTTTGCGCATCATCCAGATGGCGCCCAGGATGTGGTCGGTGTGGGAATGGGTGACAAACATGTGACTGATGCTCTCGAAAGGAATTTTTGCCGCAATCAGTTGGCTCAAGATGCCGTTGCCGCCGCCACCGTCTACCAACATGCCTCCTTTGGGCGTTTTCAGGTAGAAGCAAGTGTTGTAGCAATTAACACACATAGCGTTGCCTGTGCCCAGCATGGTTACTCGGGATATGTCGGTGGTCGTACTCATCATGATTTGATTTTAGGAAGTTCGATGCAGAAGGTAGTGCCTTTACCCACCTCTGACTCTTGGATATAGATTTGACCGTTGTGGTATTCCTCGATGATGCGCTTAACGAGTGTGAGGCCCAAGCCCCATCCACGCTTTTTGGTGGTGAAGCCCGGATTGAACACATTCTTGAAATTCTTGCGCGGGATGCCCTTGCCGGTGTCCTTGACGAGGATGACGGCATTGTGTGGACTGTCCTCGACCGTGATGTCGAGTTTTCCCTCGCCATCCATGGCATCGACGGCGTTCTTGGTCAGATTCTCCATCACCCACGCGAAAAGCGTCTGGCTAAGCATGACACCGCAGTTAGTCTGGTCATTGGTGTGGATGCTCAATGTCACGCGCTTGGGAATGCGCACACGCATGTATTCCAGGCTCGATTCCACGGCCTCGTTGATCGACGTGAGTTCTTTGTCGGGCATGGATCCGATTTTGGAGAAGCGGTCGGCAATGGTCGACAGGCGTTTCACGTCCTTGTCCATGTCGATGACGATACTCTTGTCAACGCCCATTGAGTCAAGCAATTGTGTCCATGCCATGAGCGATGAGATGGGAGTTCCCAACTGGTGAGCGGTTTCCTTTGACAAGCCCACCCACACCTTGTTCTGCTCGGCCTTCTTGATGCTCATTAGGGCAAAGTAGGCAATGGCAAAGAACAGGATGAGCACCGCCAACTGGATGTAGGGGAAATAGGCAAGCCGTCGCAGCAATGTTGAGTCCTCATAGTAGAGGTATTGCGTCGTCTCCTCGTCTATCTTGATGTCAATCTTGTTTTCACTGTTCTTGAGGTGCCGCAGTTTCTTGTTGAGGTAGTCCATATTGCCGGGCGAAATCTCAAAGGCGAGACTGTCGACGGGCTCAGGCAGGCGGAAGTTGCGGTGCTGCAGGATGTTGTCCTGATCGTCAACCAGGAGTACGGGGATGTTGTGGTTGCCCTCAATGATGCTCAGCAGGAAGTCTACATCGGTACCTCCGCCAATCGGGTTGCCATCCTCATCGGTCTCGCCACCGCTCCCCAACGTTGCCAGTTCCTGGGTGGCATTGGCCCAAATTTCCATACGCTCGCGCTCCTGCTGGGCGAGGTCCTTGACAAGGTTGTTGGAAATATAGAGGAACAGCGCTACCAGCAACAGGGAAATGGCCAGAAAGACCACTTTCCAGATGCGTCGCGAGTCATATATGTTGCGCAGATTGGCCATGCAGTGAATTATAGCAGTTTCTTAAGTTCTTCAATATCGGGCAATGCCTTGCGGAAAGGTTCAGGCATTTCCTGTGAGGTTGTATAGGTCGCCACTCCCATTGGCTTGCTGTAATCGCGTATCACAAATTCAACAAAATCACGGTCGGCGCTTTTGCAGAGAACGATACCTATAGAAGGATTCTCATGAGGCTTCTTTACCTTAGCGTCAAGAATGCTCAGATAACCCATCAATTGGCCGAGGTAAGAGGTCTTGAATGCCCCCGTTTTGAGCTCAACAACGACTAGGGCATTTAATTCACGATTGAAAAACAATAAATCGGGGAATTGTTCAACGCCGTAAACCTCGAGATGGTACTGATTGCCGATAAAAGCAAAATCATTGCCGAAAGTCATGATGAACTTTTTTATATTCTCAACAATCTGTTGTTCTACAACCCTTTCATCCACATCCAGGCTATCGCGTTCCCCAATTTCTTCCACATTGATGAAGTTGAGCAGGTATTCGTCCTTGAACATCATCACGGCTTTTTGTGCCTCTGATGCATTCTGAATCGTTTGTGAGAAATTGTTGGGAATCAGTGCCTCATGCTCATGGGCCGACTCTTTGATTAGTTTTTTGAGCGTCTCTACCGATAAATGCTCATTAGCTACTCTATGGATATAATAGTATTTCTCCTTGATATCGAGACCTTTAGATATGATTTCAACGTGGTGGGAGAATGGAACTTTAAAGAATTCATCAATAGGGAAATCTGTCACATCGGCAATGTGAAAAGGATGATGAATATCTATTGGAGTTGTTTCTTTCAATGGCATTGTGGGAGAATCGTCCGTTACAACGGACGATTTGATGCTTGTTTGATTAGAGTGGCTGATTTCGTCCGTTGTGACGGACGGAATAGCATCTAAAGCCATCCAACTCTCATAAAACAACCGCATTTTTTTTAGGCTTGTTGCTGAGAATCCTCTTAGGCCCGGCAATTCCTTGCGCAACCGTTCACTGATTGTTTCAAGGGCTCCAGTTCCCCAAACGCCCTTGCGGGTGTTTTGTGACAAAAACCGACCCACAGCATAGTATAGTGCCAGCTGTACTCGATTAATATCCTTGGCTGCCTCGTATTGACCCTGCAAAATAGCAGTCTTGATTGCTTGAACAGCATTCAAGATAGAATTATCATTATGATGATTTTGGTCAGTACTAGTCATGCAGTTTAATAGATAACAATGGGCAAAATTATAGAATTCTTGTGAACTGAGCAAATAATTAAGATTGATTGAGGTCGTTCTCAATCCAGCGGGCGACGCTGTCGGCAGTGTTTTCTTCGATGACCTCGCTGGCTGCAGCCTTGACCTCGGGAAAGGCGTTGCCCACGGCGACGCTATAGTCGGCTGCCTGCATCATGGCAATGTCGTTGCGGTTGTCGCCAAAGACCACGATGCGCTCGGCCCCCACTTGGCGAGCCAGTTCGTGGATGGCCCCCGCCTTGCTAGTGCCGGCAGTGAAGATTTCCAGGTAGCCCTCACTCTCGTCAAAGATGTCGTGATATAGCATCACTGTGCATGTATCCACGGCTGCTTGAATGTCATTGGCGATGGCCTTGAGCACGGCATATTTGTTCATTGAGAAAATGAGCAAAGCCTCATCGGGGCTGTGACGAAATTGGTCATCGTCAAGGAAGAATTTCTTTAGTGGCAGGTGTTGGCGTGACGCGATAAAGCGTTCTTCCTGGGCCGACATGCTGCCGCTGTGGTGCGTGTGTAGAAGGTTGCCGTGACGGCGGTAGATGAACGGGTGAATGCCGTGAAGGTCAAACACATCTGCAACTGCGTTGATAGTGCTGTCAGCAATGCCGCGGGTGTGCTCATAGCTGTGGGTGACGGGGTTCCACATAGCTGCACCGCCAATGACGATGAACGGTAACGTGGCATGAACATCCTGCATTAGCGGCACTACGGTGGCTGGCGTGCGGGCCGAGGCAATAGTAAAAAGACCGCCCAGCTCGCCGATGATGCGGTTGAGCGTGGCGATGGTACCTTGCGAGAGCACTGACTGATCATTGAGCAGAGTCCCGTCCATGTCGCTCACATACAGCGTCTTTTTGATTTCTTCTATAGTAGCCATTTCGCCTGCAAAGATAATGCCTTTTTGCTTTAAAGGCGGGCCCTTTTCCCAACTTTTGCTCACATTGTGTTGTACAAATCAATAAGAGTAACTATTTTTGCACAAACACTAAAAACCATTATAAATAAAGATATAAGGATTATGAAACAGACAATGCCTATAGATGGGAAGTTTGAGTTGATGGCGCTGCCCTATGCGCCCGAGGCGTTGGAGCTGGTCATCAGTGCCAATACGTTAGCGTTTCACCACGGCAAGCACCTTGCAGCCTATGTGAACAACTTGAATGCCGCATTACCCGGCAGCGGGTTGGAAAGTTTGTCCCTCGAGGAGGTGGTGTTGAAAGCCCAGGGCGGTATGCTCAATAATGCGGGCCAGATTTTGAACCACAACATGTATTTCTCACAATTCTCAGCACCCAAGGCCGACAATGCGCCCACAGGTCGATTGGCCGAGGCCATTGCCCGTGATTTCGGCTCGTTTGAGGCTTTCAAGGAGGCATTTGCCAAGGCGGGTGCTACTTTGTTTGGCTCGGGATGGGCATGGCTCAGTGCCGATGCCGATGGGAAACTGGTAATCACTCAAGAACCCAATGCTGCCAATCCCATCCAGCGTGGCTTGCGTCCGTTGTTGACAATGGATGTGTGGGAGCATGCCTACTATCTCGACTACCAAAACCGTCGCCCCGACCACCTGACAGCCTTGTGGCAGATTATCGATTGGGACGTGGTGGCAGCCCGTTATGAGGAATGAGAAGGGCAATTCTCTTGATGCTGGCCTGCCTGTGCTTGGCAACTAGCGCCCATTGCAAGGACAAGGTCAACGAGCGATGGCAGCAGGCGGTGCTTACTGCCATTGAGTCGTTTCCCGAGCGGGGCGGCTATTACACCGGCGGCAAGCCCAATCAGTTGTTTGCCAAGACGACATGGCGCGGCCTGCATGATGCTTTCCAAATGACTGCTGGCGATGAGCGTCCTCGCTTTGACCCATGGCAAGCGCAGCCTTCATTCTGCTCGAGTGCGACCTACGGCGTGCTCATCAAGGCATTGCTCATTTGGGACACTAAGCACCAGATCAAGCGTGCAGCGTGGGTGAACATGAAGCCGCGCGTGGGCATTGCCGACGAATTCAACCCCGATGGAGTGGGGCAGGACGACGGCGTGGGCTTTTGGGGCCGCGCCAATGCCAATGGCCCCGGATTGGGTGTGCTGGTGCGGGAACTGGATGCAGGCTACAGCTTCACCGCCTATCGCGGGGCAAAGAGCGAGCGTAATCGTGAAACCCCCGACGAACGCTATCTTGACGATGCCGAGTGGTGTGCCCTTGACGTGTGGGACAGGGCTGTGCCAGGCGACCTGATGAAAATCTTCTGGAACCGCAACGAGAGCCGAGGCAGCGACAGCGGTGCCATCATTGGCTGCAACGATGACCGCAATGCCGACCAGGAAGCTGGCCATAGCGTCATCTTCATGGGCTGCAAGGGCGACACGGTCACCTACTGGAGCTCCAACGGTCCTGGCGAGCACCCCGAATTAATGGGCTACGGCATGGGCCGATGCCACAAGACCGCCATCCAGCGTGTGGTTTTTACACGCATCACACGGCCCGAACGTTTCAACAATGTCCGCAAGATGGCTCCTGACGACGTCAATGCCTACTTGAGCGACTTGAATGGCAAGCGCCATAGCACCACTGCCGAGATGCTCCGCCAGCTGGGCATCAAGTGAATGAATACCCAAACAATCTGATAATTAGACTGATGATGAAACGATGGATAACTATGCTATGCGGATTAATTGCCGCACTGGCAGCTTTGGCTTCTCCCGCCGTTGGCACAGGGAGTGATGAAGAACAGGCAATGGCTCTGGCGCAGCGGCTGTCAAAATCCCTGACCAGTCGTGTGGCATTCCACAAAATAGAGGCCGATGGCGGTAAGGACGTGTTCACCCTTGAGAGCCGGGGCGGCAAGGTCATCATCGGCGGCAACAACGCCGGCTCAATGGCTGTGGGCCTCAACCGTTATCTTAACCGTTATTGCAAGGTGACCGTGTCGTGGTATGCCGATGTGCCTGTTCAGCTGCCCGACGTGCTGCCCGACGTGATTGTTCCCGAGCGCGTGACGGCTCGCGTGCCGCAACGCTTCTTCCTCAACTACTGCACTTGGGGCTACACGATGCCTTTTTGGCAATGGAAGGACTGGGAGCGACTCATCGATTGGATGGCGTTGAACGGAGTGAATCTGCCGTTGGCCATTACGGGGCAGGAAGCAGTGTGGTATAACGTGTGGACCCGGTTGGGAATGAGTGACAAGCAGGTACGCGCCTATTTCACCGGCCCAGCCTACTTGCCGTGGCACCGCATGGCGAACATCGACGGCTGGTGTGGACCCTTGCCAAAGGAGTGGCTCGACGGCCAGACCGCTCTGCAGCAGCGCATTGTGGAGCGGGAACGCGCCCTCAATATGCGGCCTGTACTGCCCGCTTTTGCTGGGCATGTGCCTGCTGCCTTGCGCACCCTCTTCCCCGATGCCGACATCCAGTCACTTTCGTCATGGGCAGGCTTTGATGAGCAGTACCGCACCTGTTTCCTCAACAGTGAGGACCCGCTTTACAGCCGCATTCAGCGCATGTTCCTCGAGGAGCAGACACGACTGTTCGGCACCGACCACATCTACGGTATCGACCCGTTCAACGAGGTGGACCCGCCCAGTTTTGATCCCGACTACTTGAACAAGGTGACCAAGCACATCTACGAGAGCCTCACCGCCGTCGATCCCCAAGCCGAGTGGCTGCAGATGGCCTGGTTCCTCTATTACCAGCGCAAGGACTACACCCAGGAACGCACTCGTGCCATGCTCACGGGCGTCCCCCAAGGCAAGATGACCATGCTTGACTATTATTGCGAGTACAAGGAAATGTGGCGTGAGCACGAAGGCTTCTACGGACTGCCGTTCATCTGGTGCTATTTGGGCAACTTTGGCGGAAACACCGATGTGCAGGGACGTGTCAAGGAAGCAGGAGAACGAATCGAGAGGGCACTTGCCGAGTGTGGCGATAACCTTGTGGGCATCGGTTCCACGCTCGAGGGACTCGATGTGCAGCAGTTCCCCTATGAATACATTCTAGAGAAGGCATGGGACTTTGGCAAGACCGACGAACAGGTCGTCAACGAACTCGCCGACCGCCATGCTGGCCATGAGAGTGCTTCGGCCCGCAAGGCATGGCAGCTGCTCTACAACGATGTGTTGGACATCACGCCAGGCAACTTTGCGGCACCCTTGCCCTGTTCCTATCCTGCCATGGGCAAGGAGAGCCGAGAAATCAAATATAATCCGTACGACCTGCTTACCGTGTGGGATGACCTGTTGGCACAAGACGCTGTCACCACCGATGCCATGACCATCGACCTCATCTGGGTGGGCCGCCAGCTGCTGGGCGACCTCTTCCTTGTTGAGAAACAGGCATTTGACAAAGCCTATCAGGAAAAGGACAGGCAAGCCTTTTTCGCTCACAGCGACATGCTGTTCGAAATCCTGTCCGATCTCGATAACCTGGGCAGCCACCATCCCCATTGCACCCTGGGGCAATGGCTGCAGCAGGCGCGTGACTTAGGCACCACTACCGAGGTCAAGGACTATTACGAGATGAATGCCCGCCGCCTCATTACCACTTGGGGAGGCAGCCTCAACGATTATGCCTGCCGCAACTGGAACGGCCTCATGTGGGACTACTATGCCAAGCGCTGGGAAAACTACATCCGCCAGGTCACTGTCGGCGTCCTCTCAGGCAAGGACTTCGATGCCGCCGCCTTCAGTGCTGCTACCGACAAATACCAGCAAAAATGGGTTACCTCGACCGAGGAGCCTGTCTGCGGCGCCTCCGACCAGGACGTCCTCACCCACTGCCGCGCCCTGCGCGACAAGTACCGCCAGCAACTCGACACCTGGGCCCATAAAAAGTAAGCAGCAGGGACAACACCTACGAGGGATACTTCGACACCTACTGATAGCCAAGTCTAAATCCCAGTATTGACATCAAAATCAGTAATCTAAAGATAAACACGTTATAAAATAAATAACCTTTATTATTACTTTTAAAATTTTGTATTATGAAAAACAGATGTTTCCTGGCAGCACTGCTCTGCCTGTTGGCTTTGTCCAACCAAGTGAAAGCGCAACTCGTCATCCGTGACAACGGACGTGTGGAAATCGGCACGGACCCTGATAATCCTGCGCCTCCGGGGCTTAAATAACAAATAATCTTGCGCATGAAAGAAATAACAAATATCTTTGTTGTATAATTCAATCAATAAAATATCGAGGTTATGAAAAAGATTTTAGTTTTATTGTTGGCGCTGCTGGGCATGTCCCAGGCGGTGGCCCAGGAATACGAATATGTGCCCTTCGTCCGTGAAGGCGTGAAATGGGTGTACTATTACGATTTTCCTTTTGATAATAGTTATATTGCTTCTGGCAAGCATTATTATACGCTTGAAATAAAAGGTGATACCATTTTAAATAATAAATGTTATAAAAAGGTCCACCTGTATCAGGGTGGTGCCATTAATACCGAAAACGACACTATTCCAGTTTTTTTGCGTGAAGAGAACAAGATTGTATATGGAATCATCCCTGATGAAAAAAGGTATTGGGAGTGCCCCATCGGTATAGGCACTATGGTTAATCTTCCAGATTTTATATCAGCAGTAGAGACAGGTATCGAGTTTGTTCTATATGATTTCAATGACCCGGAAACTTTTTATAATAATATTCATATGTCAGATTTCATGTTCCAGCAGCAGTATCATTATATGTATGCTGATACCGTCACCATTGGTGATCATTTGAGTAAAAGACATGTACTGAGTCTGGAGGAAGGTAATGGCGAATATTTTGGCGATGAATTTATTATTGAAGGAATCGGATATGTAGGAAATTCCCCTGGAACCCCTGTTAATTATTTCTACGCACTTTCAACAGGTATGACTCAGGTTATCTATAAACTGAGCCATGTCATTGAGAACAATGAAATCATCTTTAGGACAAAAAACTATAGTGACGATAGCTATGTGCCTTTTGTTCGCGAAGGCGTCAAATGGGTGTACTTTTATAGGTATAATGATACTTTCAGTCCTACCTATCCTGATTTGTTCTCAGGGACTGTCTATCTGAACCTTGAGATTAAAGGTGATACGACAATTAATGGTAAGGTTTACAAAAAAATGCATAAATACTATGGCGATGCCATCAATATCGAAAATGACACAGTTCCCATTTATCTGCGTGAGGAAAACAAGATAGTGTATGGCATTGTTCCTGACGGCGTAGTTCACCGTGATTGTATCATCGGATACGGTCCAACCTTTGTGGATGTTGATCCATACTGTATATTTGGACAAGTGTGGGCCGGGGAAGAATTCATTTTATATGATTTCAATGAAACCAAAGAGTACTATGAGGATTTCTTTTCTTACTGGGGTGATTCAGAATACTCAAGTTATGTAAGATGTGATAGTGTCAGTATCGGTGACAGGCTCGCAAAACGCCATGTTTTAAGGGTAAATATGCATGAGGGTTATATCGTTGAATGTGTTGGTTTCGATGGCCAAAGTACAGGCTACACTTTGGCTTATTACTATTTACAATTCATGAATGACCCCTATTTCTATTTCAGCCATCTTGTTGAAGATGGCAAAATCGTCTATAAAGGAATTCATTACGACCCCGACAACATGACAGGCATCGATGAGGTGGTGGTGGACCAGCGAGAACGCTGTCAGGATCCCAATTACTACAACCTGATGGGCCAGCCCGTGGGCAAGGAGGTGCCGACCACGCCCGGCATCTATATCCACCAGGGCAAGAAAATTTGTGTAAGCCCAATGCCATGATGCTTGCAACGGTGCCTTGAGGCACAGTCAACATTTTTAAGCCCGATTGCGCCGGCTGGAGCGAAGCCCCCCTTCGTGAAGACCGGCGCAGTTTTCTTAATGCTCGCTGCGCTCGCAGGATAAAGGTTAAGGGTTAATGGTTAAATAGGCATCCGCGTTTTTCTTCTATACAGCCCTAACACCTAATGCCTAACTCCTAACGTGTTGCAGCACTGCGGCCTCGCCTTGGTGTGCCCCTACATCTTTTTGTGACGTTTAGCCGAAGCGCCACATAGCTTTGGCAAAAAAATGAATGAATTAATTTTAATTGCGCTCGGCTTGCAGTACCTTTGCAGGCATGAAACGAGAGACAAGAGGTAATGTTTGCGTGTTTTGCGCTTCGAGTGCCAATATCGACGTGCGCTATCTGGAAGCGGCTCATGAGTTGGGCACTTTGCTCGCTGATGGTGGCTGGCGCTGTGTGAACGGCGGCGGTGCCGTGGGTCTGATGGGTGCCGTGACCGACGGAACACTCGATGCAGGTGGCGAGGTGACGGGCGTCATTCCCAAGTTCATGGTCGATAACGGGTGGTGCTATGACCGCCTCGAGGACGTCGTTATCACTGCCGATATGCACCAGCGCAAGCAGATGATGAGCGAGATGGCCGATGCCGTCATTGCCCTGCCGGGAGGCGTGGGTACGTTCGAAGAGTTGCTCGAGACGCTCACTTGGCGCCAGCTGGGACTGGTCAAGGTGCCTGTCATCATCCTGAACACGCTGGGCTATTATGACCACTTGCTTGCCATGCTCACTCATGCCATCGACGAGGGCTTCATGAAACCTTCACACAGCCAATTGTGGCAAGTCGCCGCGACGCCTGCCGAGGCCATCGCCCTGCTCGAGAACAACCAGGCCGTGGAGATTGAGTCAAAATACTAACCATTATGCCCGTTAATACCCCAACAGCAACTGACACTGCCACGCAGCATCTTGCGACAGCCGACTCGGCTGCGGCGCACTATGCCCCGCAATATCTTGACGGCTTTCCCGCGAGCGAGGCAAGCGATACGCTGCTGGGCAGTATCGACACGCTGGCAGTGATGGAGGTTCCCGCAGCAGGCAAGGCATTGCCGTTTGCCCGCTCGCCGCTTCATGACACACCATCGATGTCGCTGCTGCTGGCCGGTTTATTGGCGGTGGCGTTGTGCTATCACACGGGCTACAAGTATATCGAGAATTTTTTCCATTACATGTTTTCAACCCGGCGGCGAGAGAATCTGTTTGAGGATCACACCGTTAACGAGACCAGCATTCAGGTCGCCCTGATTGCCAACACCTGCATTGTCGTGGGCTTTCTCATCTATTTGGCGGTACTTTTGCTACAGCCTGCCATGGCCGGGGCACTGCAAGCCAACGTGTTCCCGCATGTGGCGGCATTCTGCGGATTGGCGGCGCTGTTCTATGGAGTGCAATGGCTGGTTTACAAGGCGCTGGGCTATACTTTCCTTGACAAGGAGGGTACGAAGTTGTGGCTTGACGGTTTCAAGGCGACCCAGTCGCTGTTAGGACTGGTCTTGTTCCCGGTGCTCATGTTGGTGATGTGTTATCCCTCTCATGGCAAAGTGCTGATTATGGTGGGAGCCCTATTGTATTTGGTTATTAGACTGATATTTATTACTAAGGGATATCGAATTTTTTATAACAATATAACATCAGTTTTCTATTTTATTTTGTACCTTTGCGCCGTCGAAATCGTTCCTTTAGTGTTATTAGTGAAGGTAACTATTTGGATTTGTGGTACTTTAGAGTAGAAAAAACTATATGAGTATTAAGAAGATTCTGGTTTCTCAACCAAGACCAACGTCGGAGAAATCCCCGTATTTTGACCTGGAGAAAAAGTATGGTGTTGAAATCGTGTTCCGGCAGTTTATCAAAGTAGAAGGACTTTCATCTAAAGAGTTCAGACAGTTCAAGATTAATGTCCCCGAATATTCAGCAATCATCTTGACAGCTCGCACGGCTGTGGATCACTTCTTTCGTTTATGCAATGAATTGCGTTACAAGGTGCCCGACACCTTGAAGTATTTCTGTGTGAGTGAGACCATCGCCAATTATCTTCAGAAGTATGTCATCTACCGCAAGCGCAAAATATTCTTCAGTGAATCAGGAACGATGGACGGTTTGATCCCCGTCATTGCCAAGCACAACAAAGAGACCTATCTGATGCCGGTCAGCGACGTCCACAACGACAAGACCGTGGTGCTCGACAATAACAAGATCAAGTATGTCAAGGCAATCATGTACCGCACCGTCAGCAACGACTTCAAGCCTGGCGAGCCCTTTGACTATGATATGTTGGTATTCTTTACTCCTGCAGGCATCAAGTCCTACATGAGCAACTTCCCCGACTACAAGGAGCGCGATGTGGTGATTGCTGCCATGGGACAGACGACACTCGAAGCCGCTGAACAAGCCGGAATCAAGGTGGATGTCACCATCACGCCCGAGGCTCCTTCAATGGCCAGTGCCATCGAACTCTATCTCAAGAAGGAGAAGGCCTTGCAGGAGAAAGAAGAGAGAAAGGCCGCACGCGAAGCCGCCAAGAAGGAAAAAGAGCGTAAAGAACTCTTTGCAAAACGCTCGGCCGCTGCCAAGAAGGCTGCTGCCACACGCAAGGCCAAAGAAGCTGCCGGTAAGGCTGCTCCCGCTAAGAAGGCTGCAGATAAAAAGAAAAAATAACATCTGTTTGAAATAAATAAAATGTGGCATGGTTTATTCTGTGCCACATTTTGTGTAATTTCGCATCCTGAATGGATTTTAAACTAAATAAGAGTGAGAAGCTATGCAGTCGGACGGCCGTTAACCTCCTGTTTAATGAGGGACAGTCGCTGATGGCATTTCCATTGCGGGCAGCATTCAGGCTGCGGCCACAGGGTGATAATCCTGTGCAGTTTCTCATCTCCATCCCCAAGAAACGGATTCGCAAGGCTGTTGTGAGAGTCACCCTGCGGCGGCGGGTGCGCGAGGCCTACCGTCTTTACAGGCGCGAGCTGCTAACACCTGCACTTGAGGCTGCAGGGCAAGGGGTGGATATCGCATTTGTCTATCTTGACCACTCCCCAGCCCCCTATGCGGTGGTTCAAGATAAAGTGAACTCATTGCTCAAGCGCATCGCCCAAGCCGCTATTGAGTGCCAGCAACCTGCCGAGAAATGAAAATCCTTGAAAGCATCCGCTCTTTGTGCCACGAAGCATTGCGCTTTTTGGGAAAACTGCTGATTTTGCCCATCAGGTTTTATCAGAAGTATGTGTCGCCGCTCAAACCCGCCACTTGCCGATTTACTCCCACCTGCAGCCAGTATGCAATTGAGGCCATCCGCAAACACGGGCCTTTCAAGGGCTTGGCGCTCGCCGTGTGGCGCATTCTGCGTTGCAATCCCTGGGGAGGTAGCGGTTATGACCCCGTACCATGAACGACATTATTGATTTCCATACCCATCACAACAGTGCATCGGCAGCACTGATTGCCGTGGACCCGCGACAATTTTACCCACAGCAGGGCCTGTGCTATTCGGTGGGGTTTCATCCCTGGAATGAGGTGGACAACCTCACTGCTGAGGATTTTGGCAGACTTGCAGAATGTGCCCTTCATCCCCAGGTGCTCGCCGTTGGTGAAACAGGAATGGATGCCCTGCGCGGGGCACCGCTCAACATTCAGGCCAATGTGTTCCTGCGACACTTGCAAGTGGCTGCCAGCGTGGGTAAGCCGGTGGTTATTCACAGCGTGAGAACTGCTCAGGAAATCCTCGCCATTCGGCGCAAGTCAGGATTGGTTGGCGTTCCCCTTGCCGTCCACGGCATGCGTTCCAATGCAAATGTCGCTAAACTGTGGCTTGATGCGGGCTGCTTTTTGTCCTTTGGAGCACGTTTTAATCCTGCCGCCTTGATTGCAACGCCCATCGACCGTTTACTCATCGAGACCGACGACAGTGACACCTCGATTGACCAGGTGGCACAGCTCGTTGCCGGGACGTTAGGCATGCCCACCAATGAGCTAATCGGTCACGTTATCAATAATGTTCATCGCTTGTTGGGCTGCTGACACGAACAAATAAGTGCATCTTTTTTGATTTTTTTTCGTTTTTTTGAAACATTTTGGGTGGCTCGTGCGTCTAATGAACAAATGAGTTAACCAATAATATGAAAATAATGATGAAACAAGTGATGAAACTGGCCCTGGTGGCCATCGTGGGCATGACCTTAACCTCATGCTTGAGTGTGAACCTCGGTAGCGGCGACGTGGATACCACGCCGACGCAGGTACAGCAAATCAACCAGGATGTGGCAATGCAGCCGTTTAATGAGGTAGGAATTGCCGGCGCTTTCAAGATTGTCTATGAACAGGGACCTCAATACAGTGTGCGCGTCGAGGCCTCTGAGCAAGCCCTCAAGGAGATGACCGTCTATGTCAAGGATAATGAACTGCGCATTCGCAAGGCGGTGAAAAAACCTACCGTGTCATTCAAGGATGTAAAGGTCTATGTGGCTTCTCCCGATCTCAAGAAAATTGAACTAGCCGGTTCGGGCATGTTCGCTGCCAGCAACCCCGTCAAGGCCGGCAAAGACCTGAGCGTGGAGATCGCCGGTTCGGGTAAAGTGCTGCTGGCTGCCCTCACCAGTCAGGAGACCAGACTTGACATTGCCGGTTCGGGCAACATCGAGATCGGCAACCTCACCATTAATGACGTTAAGGCCGAAATCGCCGGCTCGGGTGAAGTCAACCTGGGGACCTTGATTTGCAAAGAATTGAATGTCGACATCGCCGGTAGTGGCAATGTAAATTGCAGTAACATTAATGCCGACGAGGTCCATGTCGACATTGCCGGCAGCGGCGATGTGAACCTCAAGGGAACTGTAAAACACCACACCAAGGATATTGCAGGCAGCGGCAAGGTCGTTATCGAGGAATTGTCACCAGTCAGCACCAACAACTAAGACGAATTCCTTCCTGAAGCAGGCAAGGCCGTTTTAGGTTTGCCATTATGGGATAATTGCACTACTTTTGCAGCGCAATTATCCCATGTGTTTTTTACATTTGGTGGATTAAATAATGCAAAGCAAAATGAATTACTTAAGACGGATTGTATTATTAATTATTATGGTGGCGGGACTCGGTTCCCTGGCCAATGCGCAGATTGTCAAGATTGAGCATACCGAGCAATGGAATGCCGACAGCATTCGTGCCGAGCTGGACAAACGGCCTTATTTCAGCCTGTACAAGGATACCTATTTCGTTGCGGGAACGGTGTTGGGGGGTAAGCCCACCGAGTACAACAGCGACGTGAAATTCCAGGTCAGTTTCCAGCAGCGACTCACCAAGAGTGTGTTGCCGTGGCACAGCTACCTTTACTTGTTCTATACTCAAAAGGCCATTTGGAATGTGTTTGAACGTTCTTTGCCGTTCCACGACCTGAACTTCAATCCTGGAATCGGTCTCTCGCGCTATGTAATCATGAAGAATCGGCTGGTGGGCAAGTTTACAGTGATGCTTGAGCATGAATCCAACGGACGAGACGGCACGGCATCGCGCAGCTGGAACAAGCTGTCGCTGGCCGGTGAAGCCTATATCTCGCCCTTCTTGATGGCGCATGCCAAGTATTGGATTCCCATCATTGACGGTAAGTACAATCGCGATATTCTGCGCTATAGCGGTATTTATCAAGCAGGTTTCCAGGCTATCAGCAACGATGACAAGTGGGTGCTTGACATGACACTTGTCAAGCGCAAGGGCTGGAATCTGAACTTCAACACCATTGTGCAGTTGGGTTACCGCATCAACCACAATTCCAACCAGTTTATCATGTTGCAGTACTATAACGGATATGGAGAGTCGTTGCTTGACTATAACCAGTATCACTCACGCCTGCGCATCGGTCTGCTCATCAGGCCCCAGTTCTTCAGCGATTTCTAGGCTCCCTGAAGTCATTGGAGGGTTTTACTTTATGTCCGATATTTGGTTGATAAATAAAAAATTATTGTTAACTTTGTGCCTCATAGTTAGACAATAAAAAAATCATTTGATATGCAGTACTGGATTAATCACAATGGTGTGCAGTCAGGTCCCGTTGACGTTGAAGGCTTGAAATCGATGGCACTCACATCCCGGGCTTATGTGTGGCACGAGGGTCTTTCAGACTGGGTAAAAATCACACAACTGCCCGAGTTGCAGGGCTTGTATGAGATGGTCGACGAGCCTGCTGTTCAGGGACAGCCACTGGAAGCTGCAACCCAGCAATCGACCAGTGCCTCAGCCGCTACAACATGGCAGTCGGCCCAGGGCAATGAACGCATTCAGGAGCCTGCAGCACAAGAGCCGTGCCCGCCCACCAATTTGGTGTGGGCCATCCTGGCCTGCGTGTTCTGCTGCATCCCGTTTGGCATTGTCGGTATCATCTATGCGAGCAAGGTGTCCAAGTGCTACTTTGCTGGTGACCTCGTTGGTGCCAAGCGAGCCAGTGAAACCGGTGCGTGGTGGATTATCGCCGCGATGGTGATCGGTGTCGTCTGGAGACCGATTGTGATGTCCTTGATGGGCGCATGATGCGTCGGTCTTGAGCCATGCGGCGCACCCTTCTTTTCATCCTCATTATCACGGGGTTACTGGTGTTTGGCGCTATTTATTATGTGCTGGACCCAGCGTCGTCCTCGTTATTTCCCCGTTGCGGTTTCTTGTCGCTGACGGGCTATAAGTGTCCCGGATGCGGCAGTCAGCGGGCCATTCATGCGCTGCTCAATGGTGATATAGCCCAGGCCTTCCGTTATAATGCCATGCTGTTTATCTCAGTGCCTTGGCTCGTTTTATGCTTTTATGCCGAGAGCCAGCGCAAACGCAATCCGCGCCTGTATGCCCGTCTGAATTCCTCGTTGCTCATCTGGCTCTTCCTGGCAATTATTCTGCTCTGGTGGCTCCTTCGCAACATCTTCAACTGGTAAATATCAGAATAAAAACTAAAAATGAACACTAGAATATACTGGATTGATTGGTTAAAAGTATTTGGTATGCTTCTCGTTGTCTATGCCCATATTGACACTGAAAGTGCTGTTCACCAGTATATTTTCACTTTTCATATGCCTTTGTTTTTTATCATTTCTGGTTTCCTCTACAAGCATCGGGAATTCATTAAAGAGTGCCAAGTTGTGTTTAAATCACTTGTGATACCATATTTTGTATTTTCGATATTATTAATTCTTCACTGTTCAAATTCTTTTTTTAAAGATTTTATCTATATATCTTTAGGTTCTTTAGAGAGTGTTCCTTTAGCGATCAGACCGATGTGGTTTGTTTACTCTCTTGCGATTATGAGAATAGTTGTTAGTCTCTGTGGTACTTTGCGCCGTGTCGCTTTTGTCGCAATAGGTTGCATATGTATATTTCTGCTGATATTGTTGTTTGGTCTGATACCCAAGGACTATGATTATTTCCAAATCAACACGACTATCATGGCATTCCCGTTTTTTGCATTAGGGATGTTTTTAAAGAACTATTTCAACTGGATTATCAAATATAAATTATTTTTCATTCTTTTTTCTTTGCCTTTTTTCTATTTAGCAACTATCAATGGAGAAATAAGCCTTATTAGATGCGAAGCTGGTAATCATTGGGTATTGTTTTATCTCAATGCTGCATTTATCTCTCTTTTTTTGTTATTGATGTTTCAAACCTTTTTGAATAAGTCTAATAGTATAATCAAAACCACAGCGATGGGGTTGATTATCATTCTTGCCTCTCATTTGACCATCATAAGTTATTTTGATTTCTTAACGAAACATCTCTTGCATCCAGTAATCTTGACGTTAGTCGTAATGGTAATTGGATACATAATGAGCCGTTTTTCATTGCGCTATTTTCCCATCTTATTTGGCAAACCCGTCAAACGCTAAGAAAAACAAGAAAGGAGACGACTTGATGTCTGTCTCCTTTTCTTGTGGTTGCCTTGCCCGGACTCGAACCAGGAAATGCGGCACCAAAAACCGTTGTGTTACCATTACACTACAAGGCAATCCTTATGTCAACTGAACGGTTGCCCGCTCAAATTGCGGTGCAAAATTACTGCTTTTTTTTGATTTGCAACCTTTTTAACGCATTTTTTTGCGTCAGTGGGCCGAAATCACTTGACAAGAAGCAGGTAGTAGTTCTTTTTACCCTTCTGGGCCAGAATGTACTTGCCGTTGAGCAGCATGTCGGCGCTGGCGGGCATGTTGGGGTCGGCGACCTTTTCCTTGTTGACGCTCACACCGCCACCCTGAGTGAGTTTGCGCATCTCGCCCTTGCTGGGGAAGACGGCAGCCACATCGGTGAGCAGTGAGATGAGTGGTGTTCCCTCATCAATGGCGCTGCGCGGTACCTCAAACTGGGGTACGCCCTCAAACACGTTAAGCAAGGTATCCTCATCAATCTTGTGCAGGATATCCTTGGCCTTGTTCGAGAACAGAATCTGAGAAGCCTCAACGGCCATCTCATAATCCTCGGCGCTGTGTACCATGGTGGTGATTTCCTTAGCTAGGCGCTTCTGCAGCGGACGCAGGCCGGGATCCTTCTCCTGCTCGGCAATGAGTTCGGCAATCTCGTCCTGGGGCAGGTCGGTGAAGATCTTGATGTATTTCTTGGCATCCTCATCGCTCACGTTAATCCAGAACTGGTAGAACTTGTAGGGTGAGGTGCGCTTGGGATCCAGCCACACATTGCCGCCCTCGGTCTTGCCAAACTTGGTGCCGTCGCTCTTGGTGATGAGCGGGCAGGTGATGGCATAGGCCTCACCACCGTTGATGCGGCGAATGAGCTCAGTACCCGTGGTAATGTTACCCCACTGGTCGCTGCCGCCCATCTGCAGCCTGCAGCCCTCGTGCTCATAGAGGTAGAGGAAGTCGTAGCCCTGCAACAGCTGGTAGGAGAACTCGGTGAACGACATGCCGTGGTCGGCATTGGCTGCCAGGCGCTTCTTCACGCTGTCCTTGGCCATCATGTAGTTGACGGTGATGTGCTTGCCGATGTCGCGTATGAAGCTCAGAAAGGTGAAATCCTTCATCCAGTCATAGTTGTTCACCACGATGGCGTGGTTGGGCGCATCGCTGTCAAAGTCCAGGAACTTGGCCAGCTGCTTGCGGATGCACTCCTGGTTGTGGCGCAACGTCACCTCGTCGATGAGTTTGCGCTCCTGCGACTTCATCGAGGGGTCGCCAATCATACCCGTGGCACCGCCAATCAAGGCGATGGGACGGTGGCCCGCACGCTGCAGGTGCTTGAGCATCATCACGCCCACCAGGTGGCCGATATGCAGGGAGTCGGCTGTCGGGTCGATGCCTACATAGCCGCTGGTCATTTCCTTGTTGAGTTGTTCTTCTGCTCCAGGCATGATGTCATTGATCATGCCGCGCCATTTCAGTTCTTCTACAAAATTCATTGTTGTCTTTATTGCGTTTGAATAGTGATTTTCGTTACTTCTAAACTGCAAAGGTACAAAGAATTTGTAAAAGCATTGCAATTATCTGTATGTTTCTGCACACTTGGGATGATTAAGGAGCGCAAAAAAAGCCAGGCACACAGCATGGTACTGTGGTCTGGCCCGAATAATAGTCTTACTGGTTGAGGGCTAGGACCTATTTGCCTAGATTGTCGATCTGTTGCTTGGCCCATTCCTTGGCCATGCGGACGGCTTCGTTGGCCATCTGGTTGACCATGGAGTCCATGCCTTCGGGCACCTCGATGCCCATAATGCTGTCGGGCAATGTCCTGGGATCGGGCATCACTTCCTCTTCCTGCTGCTCATCACCCTCTTCATTTTGGGGAGCCGGAGTAGGCGGAGGGGTAACATGGTGATTGGCTTCATAGTCGTCCATGGCCTTGGACCACGCTTTCTCGATATCCTCCTTGCCGAAGGTGAACACATGTCCGAACACGCCCAGCGACACGATCTTCTCCTCGTTGTCGGCAATGCTCATGCGTCCCACCGAGCAAACCAGATAATTCTTCACGTCGAGATAGTTCGAGATGACCTTGTCGGTGCCAAAGCCTGTCAATTGCTTGAGTGCTTTGTTGATGAGGTCGCCAAACACGCCTCCCACACCGGTGATGGCCCCCAGATTCTCATCCACCTTGTCGTCAACCCAAGCTTTGGTCACCTCTTGAATGGCCTGCTCATGAGCTTGGCGGGAAGGGCAGGTGAACACCATCGTGGCAAACAGGATGGCCAGAATCAATGCGGCAATGAGCCACGGAGTGCAGCCGCTCTTCTTGCGGGGCTCATCGATGGGAACGCGAGGAGGCGTCTGCGAGGGGAAGTAACCCGGAGGAGTCGATGGGTCGTAGGGCTGGCCCATGGTTGGCCGGTTCTCGGCTGCGCGTGCGGCCTGCTGCGATGCCTCAAACTCGGCTCGCTGCAACACTGCGGTCAACTCAGGCACGTCGCCTGCCTGCATCCAGTCAGCCATACCAGGTGCCCACACTTCGCTCTCGGGAGTGATTCCTTGTTGGGACAATTCCTCGATGGTGAACGGACCTTCTTGATTTCCGTTTTTAATCAGGTGAAATTCCATAATCAGTTTCTCTTGTTTTAATGTTATTTTCAATCGATAAAGCTAAAAGTTCACTTCACCCCTGTGCAAAAAACGTGCCCAAACATGCCGAGTGACACATTTTGTTCTTTTCCGTTATAGGTGACTGTGCCCACGTTGCACAGGTAGAAGTCTTTTACCTTGATGGTTTTCCCGATTTCCTCAGCCACTGTTTTGCGGGCTTCCTCGGGGTTTTCTTTGGCTTGCTTGAGCAATTCTGCGTTCTTGCCTTCAAAGTCCCAGCACACTATAGCCGTGCTGTCCAGTCCGCCTTGAGCGGTCGCCTTGATGATTTTGTCGGCGATGGCCTCTTTATGTTTCTCTACATTGGGGCGTGTGATGTACATGATCACAGCCAGAATAATCAGGAATAGAAGCAATTTTTTCATAACTACATTGGGTATTGCGTCCACTGGGGACTGTTTGTAATTACGCAAAAATACTGTTTTTGCCACAAACCCACCACATTAACTCCAAAATTTGCACATTTTAACTAATATGGCTATATTGTGTTAAATTGTTGTTAAATCAATTGAAAACTATTGTAGAGGAATGAGATTTGTATATATCTTTGCGATATCAAAATGATATCAATTTAAATCAGTCAAATATTAACTTTTCAACTTTTACTATTATGGAAACGAAGGAATTTAATTTCAAGGGTGTGACGATGAACGGCTTTTTTATGCTGTTTGTTGCTCTTGTTTTGCCAGTCCTTGGAGTATGGGGCATCTACAGGGGTGTTGTCATGTTTGACGAGTCTGGCAGCAATGCCCTTGCAGCCACACTGATTATTGTTAGTGTACTGGTGTTGATTGTTGAATTGTTTCTCCTGAACGGTTTCATGATGCTGGAGCCCAACACTGCCCGCGTGACCACCTGGTTCGGCAAATACAGCGGTACATTCACCCGCACGGGTTTCTACTGGATCAATCCCTTCTATGGCACCAAGAAAGTCTCGTTGCGTGCCCGCAACTTGGACGCTGAGCCCATCAAGGTCAACGACAAGGTGGGTAACCCCGTGATGATCGGCCTGGTGCTGGTGTGGAGATTGAAGGACACCTATAAGGCCTTGTTTGAGGTAGACTCGCAAACGATGGCTTCGTCCGACGGCACACTGAGCGGCAACGCCAAGGGGCTGATGCGTGCCCTGGAAGACTTTGTGAGCGTCCAGAGTTATGCTGCCCTGCGTCAGGTGGCTGGCCAGTATGCCTATGACGACAACGACGAGAACACCAAGGAACTGACCCTGCGCTCGGGTGGCGATGAAATCAACGAGCAGCTCGAGGGCAAACTCAACGAGCGCCTGTCGCTTGCTGGCATCGAGGTGGTCGAGGCCCGCATCAACTATCTGGCCTATGCTCCCGAAATCGCTGCCGTGATGTTGCGCCGCCAGCAGGCCAGTGCCATCATCACTGCCCGTGAGAAGATCGTCGAGGGCGCCGTGAGCATGGTGAAGATGGCCCTTGACAAACTCTCGGCTGACGACATTGTGGAGCTTGACGAGGATAAGAAGGCCGCCATGGTGAGCAACTTGCTGGTTGTCCTGTGCGCCGACGAGTCGGCCCAGCCAGTGGTCAACACCGGCACACTTAACCAATAACCCTGTAGGGCTTACGCGAATTTCGCGAATTGAACAAATTGCGCTAATTATTTGTTTTGATTCGTGGAATTCGCATTGAAAACCCGTCTAAATAATTAGCAGACTATGGCAAAGAAAGCTACAAAGAGTTTTATCCTGCGTGTTGACAGCGACACGATGGATGCCATTGAAAAATGGGCAGCCGACGAGTTCCGTTCCACCAACGGCCAGTTGCAGTGGATCATCACCGAGGCGCTGCGCAAGGCCCGCCGTCTGCCCAAGAAGAAGAAAACCGGTCTCGATAATCAAGTCGAGGACAATGGCACTGATTGACCGAGTCATGTGATAAGATGTGCGCATGAGCGCCATTAATGTATTATTAACCAAAAAAATCTTAGAATTATGAAACTAGGCAAAAAGGAGATGGCGGTAATCATGACGATTATCTCCGCAGTTTTGTTCGCTGCCTATATAGGCTTAAGGGAAGCAGAAATCATCCCTAAAGGCTGGTCATGGCTGTTTGTTGTCATTATAGTAGCCGCGGCTGTAGCCGTGAAATTGATTCAGAAGCGAGTTGATCCTGAGGCCTTCGCTGCCGATCTCAAAGAGATGGAAAAAGAGGAGAAGGCCGCAGAGGATATCAATCGCTTGGAAATCAGTCGCACGTGGGGCGGGACCGTATGTGAGTTCATCACCGCGATATTGCTCATCGTGTCTTGGATACTGATATTGCGTGACTGGCCATCGCTTGCCCAAGATGGCTACACGAGCTTGAAGATAGCCGGGCTTTGCACTGTAGGCGCCATCTGGTTTCATGTCTCAGCCTATTTCCACAAGACAATGGGTTTCTCATCAGTCAATGTTAAGCAGCTCAAGATGTGTATCTACCGCAAGCGGGCTTTGGGCCTCATCTGTGCAGTGTTCCTGATCTGCGCTTTTTTGATTCCTGGCGATAGCAAAATGGGCGAATGGTTCATCATTGCCGTGGGGTTATCGTTTGTGCTGATCTTCGCTTCTAAGTTCTGCTTTTCATCAATCAAATAAAGCACCTATTCTCGGGATATTTCGTGCTTTGTGACTGTAAAAAGAATCCATAAAGATGTAGAAACGACACAAAACCCTATCATCATGAAAAATCCTAAACCAATAGTAATGATATGCCTCTCGTTGCTTTTTGCCACGGGATTATACTATTTGCACCACATAGGTTTCATCGATAGTTTTCTTTTCCACACGCTGGGCGTTATCTGTTTGCTAGGTGTCGTTGTTAATGTCTTAAAAATCATGAAATCGCGCAAACAGGGTCCGGAACAGTCCGGCAAGGCGATGGATGGACACGAGAGCCAAACCATCAAACTGAGGCCCACCCTTGCGGGGATGAGTTGTGACGTGATTACACTCGCCATCCTGTTCATTGCCTGGGTGCTCATCATCAGGAAAGGCCTGCTCGGCATGAGCACTGGTCACGGTTCCAATAGTATTGTGATTTGCACGATTACTGCCATCCTGTGTCTTGTTGACAACTATCTGCCCAAGAGATTTGGCGGCATGTGGGAGCCCTTGGGCATTAAGCAGGTCAAGCAGCATGCCATCCGCATTCATGTGATGGGGCTAGTCAGTGCATTGGTGGTCCTGTCCGATTGCCTAAGACATCTGTTGCCTTCAAATGCGATGGCTAAAATTCTGCCAGGCATATTGGTTGTTGCCCTGATAGGTCTCTTCATTTGGGATATGTTCATCAAGAAAGTTAAACCCAGTCAGGAAGACTTCGAAACACTGCTTGAAGATGATAAATCCACCGACCAATAAAAACAGTTGAAAATGAAACCGATAAAAAGAAAAAATCTCATGGGGATAGTGGGGCTCATCTCGTTCCTGCTCGTGGTCATCGCTGCCTTCCTCGCCGTGGATAATAATGAAATGGATCAGAAGGCATTCTTGATTCCGGCAACAATAGTGATGGTTATCTCGGCCGTGGTCTTTCTTTTCATCATGTTTAAGTGCCCAGCCAATGAGCCTAAGGCCCCCAACGGGTTTGATGTTGAGGCTGTGCATGTGGGGCGCACTCGGGAGGGAACGTTATTTGAGATTGCCTCAGGACTGCTAGTGATCGTTGCCTGGATCATTGCTCTGGCCTCTCATCTGTTAATTGGCACAGACGGAAGTCTGAATTACAGCCTGGTTTTCACTTGGTCAATCATTACCTTGATGATTGCGGTCCTGCTCATTCAGGTATATAAACCAGGTGCTATAGCTGAAATGGGCAACTTGACCAACATGAAGCAGGTGAGGATTGCCATACGTGCATGTCGCATCTTGGCATTGGTTCTGGCTTTGGCGCTCGTCGCTGACTGCATTTCAGTAAAATTCTACCTTATCATTGACGGTAGATTATCCACATTATTTTTAGTCTATTTTATTGTAGTCAAAATCCTACTTGATAAAGCGAAATAGTCATGAAACCATTGAATAGAAATCGTGCATTTGTCGCACTTGCCATCATCGTCATTCCGCTGCTCATAATCATTGGGATGGGCAAAATGAGCGTTCTGACGTCTATCCTGTCGATTTTCACTGTGCTGTTCCTCACGATTGTCGCTGTGGTTTATATTCTGTACAGATTCCCTGCCGACGGGGCTAAAAGGAACGTGGGTTTTGACCCTTACTCTGAGCCTGTGGAGCGCACTCGCGTGAGCATCATCATCGAGGTCATTACGGGCATTTTTACCGTTGCCTCTTGGATCATTGCTATCGCCACGCGCCATTTCATCGGCGAGGACGGCGGAATCCTTTATCATGAAATTGCCAATATGATCATATTCACCTTGATCATTCTGTCTCTCGTAATAGATATGCACAGGCCTTGTGACTTTTTCCTTACGGGGAAACTCACCAATGCGAAGCAGGTGGGCATTGCCTCGCTCATGTACGGAGTATTGGCCTTGCTGTGTGCAGTGTTTCTGCTGACATATACAGTTCCGGCGCTACATGTCAACTCAGTGGCCATTTGCTGGTTTGCCGTGGTGATTTGCACCATTATCGGCTTCCGCATCAGGATTCACAAGGCGTGATGCTCGATGGAGTTTTAAACAACAATCTCTACAGGCGGGTGCGGCCTGGGACGATGCCTATCACCCGAAGGTGCGCTTGAGCCAGATGCTCATGAAGCGGTCATAGACAATATAGCCCTGGGGTGTGCGATAAACGATTTCCTTGTCAAGCAGGCCGCGCAGGGCCGATTGAACGATGCTGGGCGAGAGCAGGTTGTGCTGGCGAATGAACTTGCCGCCCATGGGCTCGGCGACGAGGCCCTCGCTGGCAATGGCCTTCAAGAGGTTGAACTGGTTGGACGACAGGAACTGCGCCAGGCTCTCATACTGCGGCGACTTGCTATCCACCAGTCTCACAAGCTCGCGGTTCACCTCATCAATGGTCTTGACGTGCTGACAGCTCTCATAGAGGCGGTTCAGCACGTTCTGTATATACCAGGTATGGCCTTCAAAGCGGTCATACAGGTCGATGAACGTGTCGTGGTCAAGACTGCCGCGTTTTTTCTCGAAGAAGCCGTTGGCAAACTGGTAATAGATCTCTTTGTCAAGGGGCTTGAGGTCCATTATCTCGGTGCTCTGGAAGAAGGGGCGTTTGGGCGACCCGAACATCTCGGCCATGAGGTGAAACTTGCTGCCGGCGAAAATAAAGTGAATGCCGCCGGCAAACTGGATGTGGGAGCGCAACAGGGCTTCGGTGCCGTCTTCGGGATAGTTGGCAATTTGCTGGAACTCGTCGATGGCAATGTAGATCTCGCGGCGGCTCTTGGCAAGCCACTCAAAGATTTGCTGGATGGTCAACTGCGCGCGTGACGGCTCGACGGTGATTGCTACCTTGGGCATGCCGGTAAAGGGGTCGGTGGTGAATACTGGTCGCAGGCTGCTCAACAGGGTAGAAGCTTTCTGCAGAAAGGTTTTTTCCCGCTTTACAAATCCATTAAATACCGCCGAGCCAAACATCTCGGTAAAATCCCGCAGATTCTTGGTGGCAAAAATATCAATATATAGACAGATTGCATTCTTATTTTGCTGCTCAATTTGGTAAAAAAGATGCTTTATGAGTCCTGTCTTGCCGATTCTTCTTGGTGCAACAAGGGTGATATTGCGGCCATTTTCGAAATGATTGAGCATCATTTCGGTCTCTTGCTGGCGGTCGCAAAAGTATGTCGGTCCTATATATCCTTGACTGACAAATGGATTCTTGAGTTTTGTGTTCTTGTCCTTGGCCATATTGTGATTATGATATGAGCATTATTAATTTTTAATAATGCAAAGGACGTAATTATTTTCCAATTATGCAAGGAAAATAATGTTTTTTTAGAAACACTAGAGCCTTTAAAGCCCCTAAAGCCCTTAAGACACCTAACAGTTACTTGGCATTGATGAAGTCCTGGAAGGCTTGCTTGTAACTGTCGCCGATGGGGATATAGACGTCGCCAAAGACAATGCGGTTGCGCTCGATTTCGCGGATTTTGCTCTTTTGAACGATGAATGAGCGGTGCACCCTGATGAAGCGCGATGCGGGCAGCATCTGCTCAATGGCCTTCATGTTCATGAGCGACAGAATGGGGTGAGATGACTGTTCGGTATAGATTTTCACATAATCCTTCAGGCCCTCGATGTAGCGGATGTCGTCGAGGTCAATCTGCAGCAGTTTATACTCGCTTTTGACAAATATGCTGCGTGGCTCCTCGCTGGCAGGTGCGCTGGCGGCAGGCTGCTCGTTTTGCTGCTGCACGAGCTGGAACCATTGCATTGCCTTGTTGCAGGCTTCCAGGAAGTCGGCATAGCTGATGGGCTTGAGCAGGTAGTCGAGCGCGTTGACGCGGAATCCGTCAACGGCATACTGGTTGAATGCGGTGGTGAAGACGATGCGGGTGTTCTCGGGCAGCATTTTGCTCAGTTCCAGTCCGTTGAGCTCAGGCATCTGAATGTCGAGGAAGAGCAGGTCAACCGGGCTCTCGGTGATGCCGTGCAGGGCATCGGTGGCATTGCTGAATTTGCCGCACAATTCCAGAAATGGTATTTTTTTTACATAGCTTGCCAGCAGTTCCACTGCCAGCGGCTCGTCGTCAACGATGGCACACTTGATGATCATGATTCCTTGGTGTTGATGGTTAATTTGGAGAAATATTCTGTTCCGTCGGGACTGATGCCTTTATCCCAGGAGTAGCGACCTGGATACATCAGTTCCAGCCGTTTGCTCACCTGCTCAAGACCGATGCCCGAACCGCTCTTGTCGTTCTCACGCTTGGGATAGTAGGAGTTGTGGATTTCGCAGCTGATGGCGCCGTCGGCCTGTGACAAGTTAATATTGATATTGCCTTTTCCTTGTGGGGAAATGCCGTGCTTGAAGGCATTCTCGATGAGAGAAATGAAGATGAGCGGTGCAACAGGCGTGGCATCGTTGGGCTGAACATGGATATCGGTTGTTATTTTCACGTTGTCGGTGACACGGATTTTCATCAGTTCGATATAGTTGCGCATGAAGTCGGCTTCCTTGAACAGAGGCACATAGTCCTGCTGGTTCTCATAGAGCACATGTCGCAGCAGCTTGCTCAGTTCGCCCACCGCCGTTTGGGCTTTGTCCTGGTCAAAGGCAATGAGGGCATAGATGTTGTTCAGTGTGTTCAGCAGGAAGTGTGGGTTGAGTTGGTTGCGCAGGTTGCTCAATTCGGCCTCGGTGCGTGCCGCCTCGGCTTCCTTGCGTGCCTCTTCAAGATGCTGCCATCGCTGATACATGCGCACGGCCACTGCCAGGGCGATGAACAGCACGTTCACCAGTGATCCATAGAAGTAGCGCGGCACCCTCGAGCCATGTTTATTTGGCAATCTTGCCCCTCGGTCGGCCAACTCGGGCCAGAAATTATTGATAATCAGGTGCCACAGGTCAACAGTCAGCAGTCCTGCCACCAATACCAAGAAATTGATGAACAGGAACATTTTCCAGTCCTTTTTCTTGAGCATGTAGCGCGGCACAATCCACAGGTAATTCAGATAGAATACCAGCACATAGCTTACCGAAGCGCCGAGACCGCGCAGGTATCGGTGCCACACCATAGTCCAGTCTTCGCTTGAACTGTGGAAAAACAACGGCACAATGAATAATAGCGCCCAGCACATGATGTGCAGCAACAAGTATCGGGACTTGGTTTTTGTATTTTGAAGTGAAGCAGTCATATCGGCTAACGGGCTTTATCGGATGATATTGCAAAGATATTCAACAAATTCCTCCTCTGCAAATATTATCGACAAAAATCCTTATCACCTCGACCAATTATGGTAGGCGCAAGTCGATGAAATGCTTGTAGCCAGCGGTTTAATCACCGTGTGAATGACCTTGGCACGGGATTTGCTGTTATGGTTGGCAAAATGGATTAATTATATTGAAAAGATGACAGCCAACAAGAACATCAACCTTGACGATTATGCCCAGTTCTTTAACGACAGCAAATTGTGGAAGAAATTGAAAAAAGTGGCACACAAGGCAGGCCGCAAGGTCGTCTATCATGTCCTTGTGCTCTATTATGTGGCGCGTGACCCAGCCGTTCCCTCGTCGTTGAAACTCAAGATTCTGGGAGCTTTGGGCTATTTCATTCTGCCGATTGACCTGATTCCTGATGCCATTCTGGGTTTGGGCTTCACCGATGATTTCCTGGCACTGGCATGGGCCATATTCAAGATGAGGAAGTACATCACCCCCGAGATCAAAGAGAAGGCCCGCCGGCGCATGCGTGAGTGGTTTGGTGAAGAGGTGGGCGATTTCACCGACCTGACTGTACAGCGCTATGACCCCGATGACCCGCGCATCATCGATGTCGAAGCCGAGGAATACTAAAAAATAGAGACTATAGGAAACAATCCCCCTATAGCCTCTATAGCCTCTATAGTTTAAAGTTTCATTTCACGTAGAAGTCGCTGGAGACACCCACGCCACCGGCTTTCAACGTGCCGTATTTGCCGTTACCCTGATACTTTTGGGTCCAGACACGCTCTGAACACTTTTTGCCCAGGTTGTCCTGGGTGATATAGTAGCCGTAGATGTTACGGCGCTCGGGCACCAGACCCTTCATCACAACATCCCAATCGTTGCTTGTGATGACAACATCGATAACTTTGGGATCATCGGCCTTGGCAATGGCAAGGGCCTCGGATTTGAACTTGGCTTGCATGGAGCCGGCCTTGGGCATAGCCTTGTAATCGATATTCTCGGGCGTGTTCTGCGCGATGGCTTGATCTGCAGCATTGGCATATACATTCTGATTATAGTACATGTATTTTTGAGTGTTACTGTACTTTTCGCCGAGCTCGTCCCACAGCAAATGGACGTCCTTGGTGAAAATCTGGAACAGGTGCATCTGCTTGGCACATTTTTTAGCACCTTCTAGGTCTGCATCGCTTAGGTAGGAACCTTGTCCGCCGAGGCTGGCGAAGACATATTTGCCGTTACGACTCACTATCGTGATGCCTTGAGCTGAACCTTTTGCACGGTACTTGTTTGCCGTCATCAGGCTCCCTTTGGTTGAAACGCTCACAGCGCCGTCAGCATCTTCGGTGACTTTCGTGCTGTTGATCAAGACCAGGGTCCAGGAACTGATTTTGTCATAGAATTGCCAATAGCGTTCATTCTCTTTCTGGATGCTTTCCCAGAGTTTTACGTCATAATCTGGTCCGGAATTGATCTTGTCGAGCACATGGTTGTGCTTGAAACGGGCATCCATCTGGGCCTTGAGTTCTTTCAGTCCGTCCTCGGTGATGTCCATCTCGGCCATGCGATCCACAAACTCCTCCATGCCGATGCCGTTGTACGTGCCGTCCGGGGCCATGACCCAGGGCAGGGGAGGTCGTTGGGTTTCAAGGGCACTCATCTTGGTCTCTCCCTTGGCCTTCTTGGCTTCCTTCTTGACATCCTCTTTCTTCTTCTCAACGACCTGTTCGGCTTTCTTCTTGGCCTTGTTAACCAGGCCGCCCAGCTGGGCATTGGCCGTTGCGGGCACGCTCATGGCTGCCATGGTGATGGCAGCAACCAGTAATGTCTTGATAGTTTTCGTTTTCATAAGCGAGATTATTTAAAAAGTTAATATTAATGCTATTTTTCAGTATAGATACATCAATTGTAGGGCAAAGATATGAAATATTAGAAAAACTGCAAAAAAACGAAGATAAAAATGAGGGTGAGCAACCGTGATGGTGCTCACCCTCATTCCCTTAGGGTTGGGATTAATTTCCTAGTTTAGTTCTGTTCCTCCTTGGGAGTCTCGTTCACGTTGATGTAGATGTGACCAGCGCGGTGCTGGAACTCTACGGTACCGTCAACCAGAGCATACAGAGTGTGGTCCTTGCCCATACCAACGTTCTTGCCAGGACGGTGCTGGGTACCGCGCTGACGGCGGATGATGTTACCGGCCTTAGCAAACTGACCACCAAAAATCTTCACGCCGAGGCGTTTGCTTTCGCTCTCGCGGCCGTTCTTTGAACTGCCGACACCTTTTTTATGTGCCATAATCTAGAGTTTTGATTTTTAAATGGTTAATTAAGCAATGACATCCTTAATCTCAAGTTGTGTGAACTGCTGGCGGTGACCGTTCAAACGGCGATAGCCTTTACGACGTTTCTTCTTGAAAACGATGATGTGTTCACCTTTCACGAGGGGAGCCTTTACCTCGCAAACAACCTTTGCGCCTTCGACGGTAGGCGCGCCGACCTTAACGGCACCGTCGGCATCCACGAGCAGGACGCGGTCGAACTCTACAGAGTCACCTTCCTTGCGCTCGTCGCCGAGGTAGTGGACATACAACTTCTTGCCGGCCTCGGCACGGAACTGTTGTCCCTGAATCTCTACAATTGCGTACATTTGTTAAATCTTGTAGTTTAAATGTTTGTCCCTGAGGCGACTGCACACTATTGAACAGCACTTTACTGAGCCTCGCGGGCACTAATGCGGGTGCAAAGGTAATGCTTTTTCCCGAACCAGCAAGCACCTAAGCCAAATATTTGTGTTTTTGGATGATAATTAACAAAAAAGTTCACTTTTTGACCTTGCCATTGCACTCAAAATTTGGCATTTCGGCTAACTTGCACTAATTTTGCCAAACTATATGGCATCCAATGTGAAATACAGTGTCCTTTTCGTCTGTCTGGGGAACATTTGCCGATCTCCGGCTGCCCAGGCTGTGATGCAACGCATGGTAGATGAACGGGGCTTGACTGAGTGTTTCTTTTTAGACTCGGCGGGCATTGGTGGCTGGCACATTGGTGATCTTCCCGATAAGCGCATGAGGGTACATGCCCGTCCGCGCGGCTATGAGTTGACCCATCGTGCCCGAAAAGTGCAAGGTAGTGACTTTGAGGATTTTGACCTCATCGTGGGAATGGATGCCGCCAATGTTGACGATTTGCGCTACATGGCTACCACGCCCGAGCAGCAGAACAAGGTGGTGATGATGGGCGACTACATCCGCCAGTTTCCCCACTATGATTATGTGCCCGATCCTTATTACGAGGGCAGTGAGGGCTTTGAGCTGGTGCTCGACCTGCTGGAGGATTCCTGTGACAACCTGTTGAATCAGATTATAAAACAAAACAACATATCAAAATGAAGAAAACCAAGTTAATAGCATTTTTCATGTGTATGATGACCGCGTTCGCCATGACCGCCCAGTCTCCCATTGCGGTAGATTGGCACATGGGGCAGAACAATACGACGGCTAACAACTACAGCTCGCGTTTTGTCATCAAGAACATCTCCAAGCATCCTCTTGCTGCCGACTGGCAGTTCTTCTTCAACCAGTTCTCGCGCTCGGTGATTCTGCCGGCAGGTTCTCCGGTGAACGTTGAGGAAGTCTCTAACGGTTATTACCGCATCCAGCCCAATGCCAACTACAAGCCTATCGCTGCCGGCGACTCTCTCGTGGTCGAGATGTTGACGGGTGGTGAGTTGCTCAACAGGAATTACATGCCCGAAGGCGGCCACCTGGTATTGAATGGCGACATGGCTCACCCCATCGTCGTGAATATCAACCGCGCTGCACTCGACAAGCCGGGCCAGTGGCGTGACCACAAGATTTATCCCGACGGCAACTACATGTTTGACTACAATGCTGCAATCAACAGTTTCGGCGATGGATATACCGGCAACGACTACGACATCTTCCCGACCCCCAAGCAGGTGGATATCGAGGACGGTTTTTCGCCTATTGGCAGCATCGTGACCATAAAGACCGGTAAGTGGTTCCAGTGGGGCGGCTATCGCCGCGCAAAACAGCTACTCACCAGTGAGTTGCAAAAACGTGGCGTGTATGTGTCGAGCGGTCAAAAAACAGTGATTAAGCTATTGCTCGATAAGAAAATGAGCACTAATCGTGAGTACTACACTTTGAGGGTGCATGACGGCACGATCACAATTCTCGGCGCGTCCCAAGCGGGTTTGATCAATGGCGTGAAGACATTGATTGCGGCCCTCGACCACAGCAAGGGTCATCGCTTGCAGAATAGTTTCGTCATTGACTGGCCCGATTTCGGCTACCGTGGTTTTATGCTCGATATCGCCCGCAACTATGTGACTAAGAATGCCGATTTATATCGCTTGGTGGACCTGCTAAGCTACTACAAGATCAACTACCTGCAGTTCCATTTCACCGACGATGAAGGTTGGCGACTTGAGATTCCCGGCTTCCCCGAGTTGACACAGGTGGCTTCTCGCCGCGGTTGTACCCTTGATGAGAAGGGTTTCATGGCTCAGTCCATCTCGGGCAACGGCAACCCCGATGATCAGTCCCAGTGTGCTAACGGTTATCTCACGCGTGCCGAGTTCATTGATTTCCTGAAATATGCTTGGGCTCGTGGTGTGCGTGTCATCCCCGAGATTGAGACTCCGGGTCATGCCCGCGCTGCAATCGTCGCGATGAAAAACCGCGCTATGAACAACCCCACGGCCGAGCAGTTCCGCCTGTGGGACGAGAAGAACACTTCGGTCTATACGTCGGCACAGGGCTTCCATGATAACGTGCTCAATGTGGCCAGCGACGACGTGTACCGCTTTATCGACCGCGTGGTTGAGGAGTTGCAGAAGATGTACAAGGCGGCTGGCTTGAAACTTGAGGTTGTCCATCTGGGCGGCGACGAGGTGCCCGCTAACGCTTGGTCCAAGAGCCCCGACGTGCAGGCATTGATGCAGCGCGAGGGCCTCAAGAGCCAGCACGAGGTGAGCGAGTACTACGTCAAGCGCATCAGTGAATTACTTGCCGCCCGCAAGATTCGCATCGAGGGTTGGCAGGAAGTGGCGCTTGACCACAAGCCCGAGTTTAATGCCATCATGACACCCCGTGTTGCCGGCGTCAACGCCTGGAGCACCGTGGGTTCAAGAAATGTGGTCCCCTATCAGTTGGCTAACGATGGATATCCCGTCATTCTGTCTAATGTGACCAACTTCTACATGGATATGGGCTACAGCTGGCACCAGAACGAGCAGGGACTCCACTGGGGCGGTAAGGTTGATGAGTTTGACTCATGGAGCGCATTGCCCGCCAACATCTATGCTAGTGCGCGCACGGCCGTGGATGGTACTCCTATCAATATCACTACTGCTGCCGATGGTAAAGTCAAGTTGGAGAAACCCGAGAATGTGATCGGTGTACAGGCACAGTTATGGAGCGAGACAATACGCTCCTTTGACGAGGTGCAGTACCTGCTGTTGCCCAAGATGATGGGTGTGAGTGAGCGTGCGTGGAACGCCATTCCCGATTGGAGTAAGAACCTTGCCGACACCGAGGCCTATAACGAGGCACGCCATCAGTACAACCTCAAGATCGGCACCCGCGAGCTGCCCCTCTTGAATAGCCAAGGATTCAACTTCCGTGTGGGACCTCCGGGCATCAAGCTGATTGACGGCATGTTGCACATCAACACTCAGTATCCCGACGAGATGGTGACTTATACCCTCGATGGCAGCGAACCCGCAATCGACTCACCCCGCTGGACGGCACCTGTGCCCGTCAAGAACCAGCCTCAGGTCATCAAGGCCAAGGCCTTCTATCTGGGTCACGAGAGTGTCACCACCTACTTGTTCAAGTAAAATTATCTGACAATTCGATCTCTCAGGGTTCTCAGAGTTCTCATATTTGGCATCCGCGCTGCCACGACCAGGATGACCTATAGCATGGGCTTTTGCTACTTTAACCCCAATGACGGAAAGGTCTACAAAAGTCAATGGCAACAAGGATAAGATTTGGTTGTGTGGTTCAAAAACTAAGGACTAGGGACTAATGAAACAGATGATTTTATTGTCTGCAGTGGTAATGTTGATGCTGGTTGCGTCGTGTAACCAGCAGCCTAACAATTTCCCGCCCGACAACACAAATGTGGAACTCACTTCAACCAACCTGCCTATCGTGTGGATTGAGGTGGATGGAGTGACGGTTGACCGCTTTGAGCGCATTCCGGCCCACATGAAAATCATCTATAACGGCAAGGGCAATCCCAATTATGCCGATACGGTCGCACACCCAGGTCAAAGCATTGATTATGAGGGTCCCATTGCCTTGCGTTATCGCGGTAATTCCTCCCTCAACGCCAGCGACAAAAAGCCTTATTCGTTCCGTACGCTGGAAAAGCCCTTGGATGAAAGTTCAAAAAAGAAGAAAGTGGAGATCTTGGGGCTTGGTAAGGACAATAACTGGGCTTTGCTGGCTCCATACTCCGACAAGAGCATGATGCGCGACCTGCTCGCCTTTGAGCTGGCCCGCCCATGGATGGAATATGTGCCCCAAGGTCGCTATTGCGAGCTCTTCCTTGATGGCACATATTATGGGGTATACATCCTATGTGAGGTGGTTTCAAAGGGGAAACATCGCCTCAATCTGGCTAAGCCCGGGACATCAGGGGATGCCTTGACGGGCGACTATCTGGTCGAAGTGGACTATGATGATGACGTGAACTATGTTTCCAAGTTCCATCCGGTGGATTCCTTGGGTAATGCGATTAAAGACAGGTTTGTGCATTTCCAGTTCAAATCTCCCGAACTCGAAAAGATGAAAGCCTCTCAAATCTGCTATATCACTTCCCTCATCGACGAGATGGAGCGTGTGATGGCATCCCCGCAGTTCAGCGACCCCCAAACTGGCTACCGCAAGTACATTGATGTGACCTCATTCATTGACTATCAGCTCGCTATGGAATTGGGGCACAACATCGACGGTTACCGCAAGAGCGGCAAGTTCTACAAGCGTCGTGACAGTGGTGACGGCCGATTTAAAATGACGGTGTGGGACATGAATATCGCCTATGGCAACTGCAAGATACGTGACGGTTGGCGAACCGATACCTGGATTTACCAGAGCAATGATCTGTTGTATGCCGAGAACGAGGACCTGCTGGTGCCCTTCTGGTGGTACAGACTCAATAGCGATAAGGCCTATGTGGAGCAACTCAAGGCACGCTGGGCGCAGTACCGCAACACCAGCCTGACCGAGGAGCATGTAATGGCCGTCATCGACTCGCTGGCCAACGAGCTCACCTCATGCGGCGCCGAGCAGCGCAATAGCCAGGCTTGGCCACGTTGGGGCGAGTATGTCTGGCCCAACTATTACATTGCCCGGGACTTTAACGACGAGATCGCTCATCTCAAGCAGTGGGTCCATGACCGCATCGCCTGGATGGACGAGCATCTGGGTTACAGGCGGCAGTGATGGTTATATGCTAACCCTGAGCATTATGATTTTGAATGATGTCCTATAGGCTTTTGAATGTCATAATAGGTAATTTAGAAGATATTAACGATACCATTAACCGATAACTGATTGAAGTCATGATTAGGCGTTTTGTTATTGTTGTCCTTTTAACACTGGTCATGGGGTGTGCTATTGGCACGGCTCGTGATCAATGGGTCATTAGCGATCATGCTTATGACGTGGACACCCTCATCTTCCCCCATCTTGTAGGACCAGGCGTCATATCGGCCAAGTATGACATTCCCGCCTTGCCACTCAAGGTGAGCGTGACCGAGATGGACCTCACCAATCCCTATATCGTGCTGGAAACCTGCATGGGTTCCGGACATGCGTGGGGTATAGAGACACCTCCCCACATGGCGACGAGCAACACTCGCCCCGGCCATGAAGTTGTGGCGGCAGTCAATGGCGATTTTTTCAATAATTCGCTCCTCTCCGAGATGGGTATCCCGCTAAGTGGTCAAGTGACCAATGGCGAGATGTTAGAGAGTACCCACAATTGTGCTTGCTTGGTGATGGATGACAATCGCCGTCCCTATATTGACCGCTTGCGCTTCAAGGGGCAGATCACATTTGGCCAGGACTCGTTTCCGCTTAATCTTGTGAACCGCCTGCGCTATTACGTCGAGGACATCGCTGCCGACCAATCCATTCTCTTTACTAATGCCTTTGGCCCCATGACATACTATGGCTCATCAACGGGTAAGATGGTGTTACTGCGGCCTGCTAGTGGGGAATTCAGTTGGAAGCCTAACGGCACTGAAAAGTGTGTAGTTGAGTCGGTGTTTGATGCCCGGGTATTGACGGTTATTCCTGATGGTAAAGCTATCTTGTGGCTTAAGGGCACCTACGCCGACCATGCCGCATCGATATCTGCTGGTGACATGCTCGACATCAGTTTCAGTCTCACGTTCAACAACGAGCCAGGTGATGTGGAGATTCATCAGCTCATCGGCGGTAGCAACGACATCATCATGCAGAATGGTGTATTGGTACAAGACTGGCAGGAACTCCATCCGCGCACGGCCGTCGGCTTTAATGCCGATAGCACGCGTCTTTACTTCGTGGTAGTGGATGGTCGCCAAGATATCTCGGTGGGGGCCACGCTCAAAGACTTGATGGGCATTTTTCTTGCCCTAGGGGCGGTCAACGCCATGAATCTGGATGGTGGCGGCTCATCGTGTATGGTCGTCAACGATGAGGTCATCAACTCCCCCAGTGACGGCAATGTGCGGCCTGTGGGCAACGGGTGCCTGGTTGTTTCCACAGCCCCTGAGGATGACCAAATCGGCATCATCGGTTTTGAGCCGGGTTGCTATAGCCTGTTTATCTCGACGACAACTTCATTCGGCGTGTGGGGTTATAACCAGTATGGTGTGCTCAGGTCACGTGACCTGCAAGGCTGCACGTTCTCTTGTGACCCTCAGGTGGGCACCTTTGATGCTGACGGCACGTTCCATGCGTCTTCCCAGCCCGCATCGGGCAATCTCTATGCGACCTGCAATGGCCTTACCGCCACTCAGTATGTCACCATAATAAAACCTCGATTAAAAGGTGACGTGGACGGTGACGGCGTGGTCAAAATTGACGATGTGATTATGATCATTGACATCATCCTGGGTATCACGCCCCAAGATGCAGCTGCCGACGTGAATGCCGATGGCAAGATCGGCATTGATGATGTCTCAGACCTTATCGACCTCATCATGAGCCAAACCCCCTTATGATTATTCAAGCCTAATGACAAGCAAAATTCAATTCTAAAAATATGAAAAAGATCTGTATTCTTGTTTTATCGCTGATTGTGGCAACTGTTGTGCATGCCCAAAGGATTCAAGTCGTTGACACCGATGGGCTACCCATAGCTGCCGTGTGCGTGACCAACGAGAGAGGTGCCCTGGTGGGCTCGACCGATGGTGAAGGCTGGCTCAATGATGCCAAGGGTATAAAGCATCTCTATTTCTCCCATGTGGCTTTCCGGGATATGGAAGTAAATATCGACACCATTCCCAGCTTGAGCGTGGTGATGCAGGATGAGAACTTCCAACTCGGTGAGTTGGAGGTCAAACCCAAAGAACTGTTATATGTCCAGACCTATTTCCGTTGCGTGTATGTGTGTGACGAAGGCCCCATCTACTTCCGTGCCGGTGTGGTGGATAACACCTATGAGATAGCCAAAAAGAAAATCTCGACCAAGACCCGTAGCGTGTCCAAGGGCGTGAATGGCTTTATGCGTTTCGTTCTTAGCACGCTTGTTGGGCATTACATTGACGATTGGGCGGGTATCGACTCGTTGACATACTACAAGAAGATTTTGAAAGACGTGGATAAAGGTAACCTGTTCATTGCTCAGGACCAATCTGGACGACGCATAGTGAGTGACACTATCTCGGTGCTGGGTTATATCGATGATGATATGAAGGCTGGTAAGCGCACCACCAATTTTGACCGCTGGGCCTATAAGGATCACAAAGAGGCTACTGAGAGGGCGGCCAAGGAGGCAAGGACAGGCAAGAAGCAAAAAGAGAAAAAGAAAAATCTCAATGCCAATCATGGCTACTATGAGGTATATAACATTGATGAGAATGGTAAATCCCGCATTGATGACCTGGTGATGAAACAGATTCTTGTGTCGGGACACTTCGAAAGAACTGACCAAGATTACATCATTCTGCTCGAGACCTACACCATCGAGCGCGACTACATCGACAAGAAGGAGTTCAAGCAGACCCGCAAAGAAAACAAGGTCGATATGGACATCAACGAGTTGAGGCGATTGGAGCAGAACCATCACATTCCTCCCTTGGCGCCCAACCTCAAGGCCGCCGTCGATGAGCTCTTTAAAAAGGACTTGGACTAGTGAGAAAAAACGAGCACTGATGTCCTTAGTTAAATTTGTGAAATTAGTAGTTAAATAATGAGACGAGAAGATTTTATGGTTGAAGTATGTGCCAATGGGGTGGAGTCCTGCCTGGCGGCACAAGAGGGTGGAGCCGACCGTGTGGAGCTTTGTGCTGGAATCCCCGAGGGCGGAACGACGCCCAGTTATGGCGAAATCAAAGTGGCGCGGCGTGTGTTGACGACCACGCGCCTACACGTCATCATCCGTCCGCGAGGCGGCGACTTCCTGTATACCGACTTGGAGATGGAGCGCATGGCAGCCGACATCGCCATTTGCCGTGAATTGGGTGTTGACGGTGTGGTATTTGGCTGCTTGAATGCCGATGGCACCTTTGACCTCGAGAAAAACCGCTATCTCATGGAGTGCAGCCGTGGAATGAGTGTGACTTGCCATCGTGCCTTTGACCGGGCAGTGAATCCCGAGCAGGCATTAGAAGACGTGATCGCCCTAGGCTTTGACCGCATTCTCACCTCGGGACAGCAGCCCAAAGCCGAGCAGGGCATCGACCTGCTGGCGAAACTTAACCGCCAGGCAGCGGGGCGTATCATCCTAATGGCGGGCAGCGGAGTGACCGAGCAAAACATCCGCCGCATCCACGAGGCAACCGGCTTGACCGAGTTCCACTTCTCGGGCCGCGAATCCTTCGGTAGTGGCATGCAATACGTCAATCCTAATCTCTATATGGGTCGTCCGGGTGCCAACGAGGCTGTTCTGGATTACACCACGGCACGCCGCGTGAGCGACACCATTGCCCAGCTCCTCGACTGAGCAATAGGCTTAAGTGCTACGTTTATGGGGGTGATTACTCACTAATAGTTTGGTAGAAGTTAAGAAATATTGTTTTTCTAACGGTATTTCTGTATTTTTTTAAATATTATTGTATCTTTGTTGGCTCAATCTGAAGCTAATGATATGAAACGACTATTTTTCTTTTTTACTATTGCGGTAGCAATGGTAAGCAACATTCAGGCTGCACGCGTTAGCGAGATGGCGGCGCGTCAAGTAGCCAATCAGTTCTTCTCGGCCAAATCTTCACGGTTGGCGGCTCCGGCTGCCCAGCCGGCTATAAGGCTCGCTTATACTGCCGAGAACGACCGTTTTTATGTTTATGATCGCGGCAATCGTGGCGGTTTTGTAGTGGTGTCAGGCGATGACCGCTTGCCACAGGTATTAGGCTATGGTGAGTCGGGTGACTTCTCGTCAATCAACCTTCCTGCATCGGTGAAGTACTGGATGGACGAGATGAATCGCCAGATCGCTTATCTGCAAACCCATGGCAACGCCGTTGCCCATCAGCCCGCCAAGCGTGTGGCTGCCGTTGCGCCACTGATCTCGACCATTTGGGATCAAGGTAGCCCGTATAATGACCAGTGTCCCACTTATACCACGCCTGATGGAGTTACCATGCGTGCTGTGACGGGTTGTGTGGCGACTGGAGTCGCTCAGGTGATGAATTATTACCAGTGGCCCGATGTGGGCAGGGGAAGCCATTCCTACACCTGCAATGTGAACAATATGACCGTTACTGAACTCAGCGCCGATTACAGCCAGTCCCATTATCGTTGGGACTTGATGCTTGACAGCTATGATGGTAACAGCAGTCCCGAGTCTTGCGAGGCCGTTGCCAAGCTGATGTCTGATGTGGGCATATCGGTGGATATGGGTTATGGCATCAGTAGCGGCGCCCAAGAGGTGGCTGCCTTGAAGGCCTTGAAACGTTATTTCAAGTACAATGAGAATAGTTATATCCTTAACAGGGACAATTTTGGTGCCGAGGAATGGGACCAACTCCTGATTGGTGAGTTGAGCGCTCAGCGTCCTATCGTCTATTGCGGATACAGCATCGATCCCACTGGCGCTAGTGGCCATTGCTTCGTTCTTGATGGTGTTGATAATGAGGGTTATTATCATGTCAATTGGGGATGGGGCGGATCCTATGATGGCTATTTCCTTGTATCGGTACTGGCACCGTCGGCTGGCATGGACTTCAAGTTTGGACAGGACGGCTTTTTCGGTCTTGTCCCTGAGACGCGTGCCGATGAAATTGAGGATGTCTTGTTCATCCGTTCACAGTTACTTCCCGTGACCACGTCGGCTCCACTGGGCAGCCAGATTGAGTTGGCAACCGATAACTTCAATGTAGAGGGCAACATGCTCGACACCGCTGGTTATGACCAGCAAGGTGACAGGAAACGTTATTATGCCTTGATTCCAGTTTCGTTGAGTATCATCGATAAAGACGGTGTGGAGCGTCAAAACATGCAAGAAAACTTTAAGCATTATTTGGATGGTTGGCGAGTGTTTGGCCGTCATTATTACATGAATCTGTTGTCATCTCTCGAGGACGGCGTGTATAAGATCAAAATGTTTTATTCACTAGACGGTGGCGCCAACTATGACCAGGAAGTGCGTGATTTCACGGGCAAGGAATTGTACGTCAAGATGACCGTGGACAATGGCATAGCCCATCTGTCAGACTGTTTCCTGTCCAATACCTATACGATGGATTCGTTCCAGGTTCCTCGCGGCATTACAATCAACAAGCCCTTTACGGTTGGGGTGAATATTACCTATTATGAGCCTTGGGGTGACCAAGATGGACCCACGGGCAATGTGTACCTGTCGCTGCTCAAGGATGGCAATGAAGTGGCCACAAGCGATTTGTGCGAGGTGAAGGTTCATACCAACGAGGTGAATACCTATGAGATTCAACTCATGGCACCGGCCGAATGGGGCAAATATGAACTGGCGGTGAACGATGAGTGTGGTAACCGATTAATGAAAATGGATGATTCCTGGTACGCTATTCCCGAGGAAGCCATCGAGCATATCATGATTCTGCCTCCCTGCAAAGACTTGGTCGAGGACTTCGAATCCATGACGGCCAATAACAGCACAAGCGCGAAGGACGTGCAAGGTAACTTCACCTCATGGTCATTCTACAAGAGTGGCGTGAGGGCTCCCGGCGAGGGGAAGTGCAATGGCACCAACGCGGTAATGATGAAAAAGCCTAGCTACTTCTATTCAACTCAGCCTATTGGCCATGACTTCTTCATGGCTCAAGCGGTCTTCTTCAACCCGACGTCATCCGAGGCCAAATACCGTTTGACTTACTCATTGGACGATGGTACAACCTGGGAGATCGCCAATGCCTTTGATGGTGAAGATGCCGTGACTGTGCCCGAAAAGAGTCAGATTCTTGCCACATGGTTGCTGAATCTCACTGCTGATCAGCCTGCTATCTTCCGTATCACTATGTTTGGCGGAGGCAACGCGGCAACTTATGTCGATGATTTCACGCTGTATTATACTGAGTCGGGCATTCCCGGTGACGTGAATGGCGACGGCGAGGTCAACATTGCCGACATTAACGCAATTATCAACATGATCCTGTCGGGTAACATTAGCACGACTGCTGCTGACGTGAACGGCGATGGTGAGGTCAACATTACCGACATCAATACCGTTGTCGATGTGATCCAGCGCTAATTATATAAGAAATAAGGATATTATTTACACGTTCCCGCCGTCTTGCAGCAGTTGCAGGGCGGTGGGAATGGTATTTTCGGGGGTGACCCAAGTGATAGCGGGGTCGCGGCGATACCAGGTGAGTTGCTTTTTAGCATACACGCGGGTGTTTTTCTTCATGCGCTCGATGGCGGTGTGGCGGTCCATCGTGCCGTCAAACATGGCAAACATCTCCTTCATGCCCACGGTGTTCAACGAGTTCAGGTGGCGCAGGTGATATACCGAGCGCGCCTCTTGCTCTAGACCGGCTTCAATCATGCGGTCCACGCGACGATTGATGCGGCCGAACAGTTCCTCTCGCTCGATATTCAATGCGAGCTTGATGATATTGAAATCGCGTATTTTGGCAGTGCCGGTGCGCAGGGTGGAGTAGGGCACACCTGCTTGGCGGCATATTTCCACGGCGTGGCACACGCGGCTGGTGTTGCGGCGATCAACTGTCGCGGCATATTGCGGGTCAAGACGTTCCAACTCTTGCACGAGGCTTTCCAGCCCTTGTTGTTGCAGCTTCTCTTTCACGGCGGCGCGCACTTCAGGACTAATGTCGGGCAACTGGTCAATGCCGCGGCACACGGCATCCACATACAGCATCGATCCGCCGCACATCACGGCATAATCACCCTGTTGCCACAGCGATGGCAACAGCGCCAGCACGTCGGTCTCAAACTGTGCTGCACTATAACTTTCCTCTAGATTTTTGAACGCGACGAAATGGTGCTTTGCAAGGGCCATCTCCTCGGGAGTGGGGGCAGCGGTACAGATGGGGATGCCACGATAAATCTGGCGAGAGTCGGCGTTGATGATGTCACAGTGAAGACGTTGCGCCAGTCCAATGGCCGCCGCCGTCTTGCCCACTCCCGTGGGCCCCGTGATGACAATCAACGTCTTATCCATTAAACTTCAGAAAAAAATGCTACCAACCAATGACTAGCGACTAAAAATCAGTCTTTCTTCTGCTCGTTGCTGTACTGGCTGATGATTGACGACTTGAGCGCCAAGGGAGCCTTATTATCGTCGGTTTTCTTGTTTTTGTTCTTGTGCAACGGATTGGGCTGGTGCAGCACATACTCACAGTAGTAGCTGATGATGAGTGTCGTGAGCGGCAAACCAATAATCAGTCCGATAAAGCCCATCACATAGACCCACAATGACAATGACAGGAAGATGATGGCGGGATTAAGGCCCATCTGGTTTTTCATGATGGTGGGGATGAGCACCATATCCTGGATGACCTGGCAGATGATATAAGCCAGGATGACCCAAGCGAACATCACCCAGAAACTGCCGCCTGTAGCAGCCGTTGCCACCAGACACAGGAATGCGGCAATGGGGATAGAGATGAGTTGCAGGTAGGGTACCATGTTCAATAGGCCCACAAACAGACCGAAAGCGATGGCCATGGGCAGTCCGATGATATAGAACTCGATGGCGAATATCACGCCAACAAAGAACGATACCGCAGCTTGACCACGGAAATAGCGCCTCATCGTGTCGGCCACGTCGCCAAAGATGCGCAACGCCATACGCCTGTATTTGGCGGGAATCGCGGCCTTGAAAGCGCGTGACAGTTTGTTAAAGTCCAGCAAAATGAAAAACATGTAAAGCAGCACGATGAACCACGATACAATGCTCAGTATCACACTCATGGTGCCACCCAACACCGACCATGCCCCCGACAGTGTCTTGTTGATGATTTCCATCCACTGCTGCTTGGAGAATATCTCGTTGATCTTTTGGATGTCGATGTAGCGCTGGATGAACTCATTGACCTCGGCGGGAATATAGGGCACGCGCAACGACGATTTGGCGTAGGCGGCGAGCTGCTTGGACATCGCCCCAAACTCGTCAATCAGATAGGGGATGATGAGCCAGCATAGGCCCGCAATCAGGGCAATCACAATGATGAGAGCCGTCACCACGGCAAGAGCGCGATTGGAGATGTGCGCCTTGCGTTGCAGCCACTCGACAAGCGGCTCGATGAGGTAGGCAAGGATAAATCCCACGACAAAGGGCATCAGCACAGGACTCAGGTAATTAACGAGCCACACGCCCACGCCCACGCTGATGAGCGTCAGCACCATCCTCACCACGCGGTCAAAGTCATATTTCTTCTGTTCAGCCATGATTATTCTCGTTCAATGAATTATAGTGTGATATCCACCTCAACAGGGCAGTGGTCGCTGCCGTAGATTTCGGTATGGATTTTGGCATCGGTCAGTTTATCTTGCAGGCGGTTGCTCACGATGAAGTAGTCGATGCGCCAGCCCGCATTCTTCTCGCGGGCCTTGAAACGGTAACTCCACCACGAGTACACGTCGGTCACGTCGGGGTTGAAGAAACGCCATGTGTCGGTAAAACCGGCATCGAGCAGGATGGTCATTTTCTCGCGTTCCTCATCGGTGAAGCCGGCGTTCTTGCGGTTGGTCTTGGGGTTCTTCAAGTCAATCTCCTGATGGGCCACGTTCAGGTCGCCGCACACGATGACGGGTTTCTTTTTGTCCAGCGCCAGCAGGTAGTCACGGAAGGCGTCTTCCCACGTCATGCGGTAATCCAGGCGACGCAGGCCGTCCTGGCTGTTGGGCGTGTAACAGGTCACGAGATAGAAATTGGGCATCTCCAGGGTGATGACGCGTCCCTCGTGGTCATGTTCATCGATACCCATGCCATATGTAACGTTCAGCGGCTCGTGACGGCTGTAAATAGCTGTGCCCGAGTAACCTTTCTTGTCGGCGTAGTTCCAGTAGGAGCGGTAGCCCTCAAACTCCAGGTCAAGTTGACCTGCCTGCATCTTGGTTTCCTGCAGGCAGAAGAAATCGGCATCCAGTGACTTGAAGATGTCGGCAAAGCCTTTACCAGCCACGGCGCGCAAGCCGTTCACGTTCCACGAGATAAATTTCATTGTAAAGTTCGTTTTTAAGTCTTGAATTGTCTGCTCACAGGATCATAAGATATGCCTGCCCGGCCTAGTTCGGTGATTAAAGCAATCATGTTAATGCCGGCGCTCACACAAAAGGTCTTCAAGTCCATGCCATTGGCCTTGAGCATCATGTTCACATATTGTGACTTCATGAAAGGATCCTGTGGTAGATTCATTGTAATGCGGGAATAGCCGTTTTTATTTGCAAATATACGGCATTTTTTGTGTCAGTTGCTCAATTTAACAATAAAATGAAGTAATTTTGTGGTAATGATCAACAAGTTTCATCTCCTAGGTCCTGAGGCGGCGACGATGGCGTTGCCGCAACGGTTTACTTGCCCTTATTGCTATGAGCCCCATCCGTTGGCGCTGATGGCGGTGGAGCAGGTGCAACAATATGTCTCCTCAAGGACTGATTGGGCCGATGAGTTGGGCGCTGGCAAGATGTTGGGCGTTCTTGTTGCTCAAGATGCGCAGGGTCAGCTGGGTTTTCTGGCGGCTTTCTCGGGCAACTTGGCGGGCAGTGTTCATCACGACTATTTTGTGCCGCCGGTGTATGACCTGCTCGACCCTCACGGCGAGTTCAAGCGGGGTGAGGCGCAGATCACTGCTATCAATCATGAGGTGGAACGGTTAAAACATTCACCAGAGTTGGCCGCCATGATGAAGCGTGAGGCTGAGGAAAAACAGCTAATGGGCACTGAAATTGAGGCTTTTAAGACGATGATGGTGCAGCATAAACTCACCCGCGACCAGCGGCGTCAAGATCCTGATATCACCCCCGATGAACTGGAAGAACTGCTGAACCAGAGCCGCTTTGAGAAAGCCGAGTTGCGTCGCATCAGACAACGGCATGAGGAAAAGCAGCGTGAAATTACTGCTGAAATCGCCGATTTTAACGATCATATTGCTGAATTGAAGGCGCGCCGCAAGGCCATGAGCGAGGCATTGCAGGAGCGCATTTTCCGCCTTTTTGTTGTCAGCAATGCGCTGGGTGAGCGCCGCGACTTGGTCGATGTGTTCCGCCCGCTGGGCACGCTGCCTCCCGCTGGGGCAGGGGAGTGCTGCGCCCCCCGATTGCTTAACTTTTCCTACAACAACGGTTTGAGTCCTGTGTGTATGGCCGAGATCTGGTGGGGAGTTTCGCCCATGGGCGAGGTGCGCCATCATGGCCATTTCTATCCCGCATGCCGCAGCAAGTGCAAGCCCATCCTCGATTTCATGATGCAAGGCCTTGATGTGGAGGATAATGCTTTAGGACAACCGCTTGACGACATGACACTCGATGTGGTCTATGATGACCAGTGGCTCACGGTACTCAATAAGCCATCGGGGATGCTGACTGTTCCCGGCAAACTGCTCGAGGACAGTCTTCTCTCCCGTTTCCAGGCGGCCCACCCCGAGGCTGTCGGCCCCATTGTCGTGCACCGTCTGGATCAGGAAACGTCGGGGTTGGTCATCTTTGCCAAGGACAAGGCCACCCACAAGTCTCTGCAGCAGCAATTCGAGAGCCACAGTATCAAGAAACGTTATATTGCCCTGCTTGATGGCCTTGTCGAGAATGACGGGGGAGTGATTGACCTGCCCTTATTGCCCGATATCAACGATCGCCCTCGCCAACGGGTCGATAAGGAGTATGGCAAGCCGTCGGTAACACGTTATCAAGTGCTAGAGCGCAGTGACACACTGACTAGAGTCGCTTTCACCCCGCTCACGGGTCGTACCCACCAGCTGCGGGTCCATGCCTCACATCCACTGGGCTTGAACTGTCCAATCGTGGGTGACCGTCTCTATGGCACGGCGGCTACGCGCCTGATGCTTCACGCCGAGCGCATCACTTTCACTCATCCCGCGACAGGCCAACAGATAACCCTTGACTGCCCTCCCGACTTTTGATGCTCGCTTCGCTCGCAGTTTAGAGGTAAAAGGTTAAAGATTAAAGAGGCATCCGCATTCACCCTGTGGGGCTAACGCGAATTACAATTAATAAATTCTAACAACAAGAATTATTGTAATATAATAATGATTTTCAGGGATTTATAAATAATAATTAGCGAAATTCGTGTTTAAAAA
>JAEEGF010781582.1_pt1 | contig 51796 bp, 41 predicted proteins | sample 9134171 | NCBI WGS metagenome assembly JAEEGF01 (sample SAMN16246542, study PRJNA631951) | gut metagenome | biome: gut microbiome; feature: rumen; material: AP-attached | host: Bos | place: Iran: Karaj | collected 2018-10 | reverse complement strand
GTTGTAATTGAACTGGATCTGCGCCAGCGCGCCGTAGTCGGACATCGCGTTCACCAGCGCGATCAGCTTCTGGTCGTCGCTGTTCTCCCGCACGGTCTGGATGTAGTCGTGCACGGAGTAGGAGAAACCGGTCTCGGTGACATCCTCATTGTTGGAGTGCCGGTACAGAGCCGTGGGGTTGCCCTCGCCGTCAAAGACCTGCAGGGTCACCACGTCGTTCATCTGCTTGGCGTGGAGGCTGACGGTGAACTGGTACAGGGTATCCTCGCCCACCACGCGGGTCGCGGCCTCGGAGAACGTGATCTGCTTGTCGCCCAGGGTGACATAGGCGTTCTCGTCGGCGGCCAGCGTCTCAGAGGGGATCACGTAGAAGTTCAGGGCGATGTTGCCCTTCAGGCTGATGCTGCAGCCGTACACGTCGGCAAACAGCTCCGGCTTCAGCAGGGAGCCGATGTAGAAGTAGCCGCCGAACTCCCGCCAGGCGTCCACATAGTCCGTCTTGAAGTAGATGGTCACGTTGCCGGAGTGGGCCTCGTCCACGTGGTACTGGGTGTGCTCCCCGTTGGGCCACCAGCCGGTGATGGCATTGTTCTCAACGCGGACGACCTTGATCTGGTCTTCCACCGCCAGGGTGGTGTTCAGCATCCACTCGTCCTGGGCGTTCCCGTTGGGCTCGAACTTGTTGGCGGGATCAACGCTGCCGATGACCCAGTCGTCATCCCCGTGGGCGATCAGCAGGTAGTAGCCGTCATCCAGGGGCTCCGGCTCCGGGATCACCAGGGTCAGCTCGACGGTGCCGGAGGGCCCATCAACAGGTTCACCAGCTTCCCTGCCCGCCCAAAAGCTCGTATAGCGCATCGTGCCGGTGTAGACGCCGGGCGCTGCGGCGGACAGGGCGGAGGGCTCAATGAAGAGCAGAACGTGCCCTTCCTGGCCCTCGTAATCGAAATTTAGCCCATAGCTCTCGCCGGTGCCCCAGTGTTCGTCGAGGTTGCCTTCATAGATCTGGAAGGAGATGCTGTCGGTCCCGTTGCTCAGAGCGCCGGAGTAAAACTCGATATGGAGATGGTCAGGACGGAACGAAAAACCCGTGCCGAAAACAAGAGTCTCGGCGGTGAAGGGAAGAAGCAGATCGCCGTTTTCGTTAAAGCCCTCCAGGGTCACCTCCGTGGGAGACAGGGTGAAGCGGGAAACCGGGATGGTGTAGAAGGTGAAGGCGTAGCAGGTCTCATAGTCGGCGGTGGGGGCGGTGTAGGTCTGGTAGTTGTTGTAATTCTTGCCGTACTCGAGGTACCTCCCCGCGTCGGGGTTGTAGAGATAGGCGCCGGTGGGCTCCAGGCCCTCCACGCTCTCGCCGATGGTCCAGAGGATGTTGTCGCTGTCCTCGTCGCCCAGGGCCAGCTTGTTGGACTCGTTCACGCAGAGGTACTGGCCCTCATGGTTCACAAGATAGAAGCCCTCGTCGGCGGCCTTGACCGTCCAGACGTTGTCATCCGCCACGGGCACGGTGACGCCCTCCTGGGCGTTGATCTCGACAGCGGCCATGTAGCCGCCGTTGGAAGTTTCCGTGCCGGTCATGGCCACGCCGAAGTCCCCGGTCACCAGGATCAGGCTGTCCCCGTCGTTCAGCGTCTCGGCCTGGCTGAAGATCCAGCCCTCACAGGCGTCGCAGCGGCCGTCTTCATTCTCGTCCGCGTGGGGGATCATGGGGATGTCCTCGGTGTAGGTCTCGTCGCAGCCGGAGCAGGTGTAGGTCATCACGCCCTTGGCGGTGCAGCTGGGCTCGGTGGTGACGGCGCCGGTCCATTCGTGGACGTGGGCGTTCTCATTGGCGTGGATGTAAAGCTGGAACTGATAGGCAGCGGTGGTATTCGCGCCGTAGGTGGTGAAGAGGCTGTTGTAGTACTCCATCGCCTGGGCACGGCCGTTGTACTTGGCGTTGAGGTTGTTGATAATGACGATCTTGTTGGAGGCGTCCTGGATCGTCAGGTTCCAGAGGGAGTAGTCGTCGGCCGTGTCGACAAAGCTCAGGCTGTTGCCGGTGGCGCCGGTGGTCAGATATCTGCCGTCGGCGGCCTTCAGGCGGAAGTTCTGCGCGTCGGCAAACTCCACGGTCAGCACGGCGGTGGCGTTGTCCACAACGACAAGCTGCTCTTCCTCGATGCTGACATTGGCCTGCACGCCCTTCAGCTTGCTGCCGCTGGCCGTGGTGGAGAGCACCACATAGCCGCCCTCGGCCTCGCTGACGGCACAGGTGCGGATGACCACCTGGTCGCCCTCGTGCAGCTCGGTGCCCAGGGTATAGACCACGATCTCGGGCATCTCCTCGCCGCAGACGTCACAGAAGCCGTCCTCATCCTCGTCCGTGTGCTCGCCGGTGGCGGGAACGGACTCGTCCTTCTCATAGCCGCAAACGGTGCAGGTGAAGTGCTTCACGCCCTCGCCCACACAGGTGGGCTCCGTGGTGACGATGCCTTCGTCAAAGCTGCAGTTTTCGGTCTGGGTGCCGATGGGGCAGTCCGCCGCCTGGCAGGTCCGGCTGTGGGTGCCGTCCTCGTTGGGCGTCCAGCCGCTCCAGTCATGCTCATGGGCGGGAGTGTCCTCGGACAGCTTCCAGAACTGGAGCGTCTGCTCCTTGATGTTGTTGTTGATGGTGGTGTAGGCGCGCCAGTCGGATCCGTTGTAGACTCCCATGAAGCGGCCGGTGCCTTCATGCTTCAGGTAATCGGTGTCAATGACCCACTTCTTGGCGTTATTGTCACCGACGCGCACGCCGTTGTTCACGTTGGTGCTGTACAGCCAGGAGCTGCCTTCCGCATCGGCATAAATGGCATAGCCGCCGTCCAGCGCTTCGATATACCAGGTCACTGCGCTGTTGTCGGCGCCGTCCAGCGTAAGGACATTGCCGCTGATGACGGCCGGCACGGCAGTCGGAGCGGCGCTGGTGCCGTTTGTGTTGGACAGGACGAAGGTTTTTCCGTCCGAACCAGTCATCGTGATCGCTACCGCGCCTGCGCCGGCAGCATTCCCGATCGCATCGGCGCCGCCGATCAGTACCCAAGCGGCGCTGCCCCTTGTAATGACGCCGTCGTCGTCAGCGCTGGCGGTAACCGTCAGTCCGGCGAACAGACTCACGATCATGGTCAAAGCCAGGATAAAGCTCAGAGTTTTTTTCATACTGCTCTTCTCCTTTGTTGTTTGCAGATTCTTCACTTTCCATTGCGGGATCCGAAAAGGGACTCTTTTTGCCCTTCTCCAAAACATTATTATTATAGCAGAGCAGATATCGTATTTCAAGGGTATTCTGTCATTTTCAGGGACAGCCTGCATTTTCACAGCAGACGGCAGGGCGAACGATCGCCCTGCCGTCTCGTCTTCTCATGTTATGCGGAGCCTCCGCCGTCCTTCGGCGCGTCAAAGCCGTCCGACTCCTCCCCCGCCTGGGCGGGGACAATAGGCAGCTCGTCACTGTCTGTCAGAATGTCATTGTTCGCAAAAATGATCTTCTCAAGCTCTGGTTTCGTGTACTGCGTCATGCTTTTCTCCTCCTCTCTTCAATCCGGGCTTCGGCTCGCAGGATCAATGGATGGTCACGCCGCTGCCGCGGGCCTTCACAAAGGTGGACAGCAGCGTCACGTCCGTCATGTTCACCTTGTCGTTCTCGTCGCCGTCGATGTTCCCGGAGAAGGGCACGATGGTCACGCCGCTGCCGCGGGCCTTTACATAGGTGGACAGCAGCGTCACGTCGGTCATGTTCACCTTGCCATCCCCGTTCACGTCGCCGGGCAGACGCCAGTGGGCGTAGACCGTGGTGTCCTCGTCAAAGGTGGTCTCCGCGGTCACCTGCGTGCCCTGGCAGATGTCAAACTGGGTGGCCGCCGGCTCCAGATACCAGCCCAGGAACACCCAGCCGCCCTCGCGGGTCGGAGTCGGCAGCGTCTCGATGCTGCCGCCGACGTCGACCGCGATCGTCTCGGGATCCACGGTGCCCTCGCCCGCGTCGAAGGTCACCGTGACGGTGGCGGGCGCCGCGGACGGCTCAATGACCACCTGGATCGCCAGGGTCGTTCCGTCCGCTTCGGTGACGACGGCGAAGTCGTTGATCTGGCTGACCACGCCGCCCTCCGGGGTCGTGATGAAGTGGGTCGCGGGGATGATGATGCCGCCCGCAGCCTTCAGCGGCTCGGAGCTGGCCGTCACGTTCCAGGTGCCGGAGACCACCGTGATGGCGCCGTTGGCGGAGTAGACGCCCTTGCCGTAGTTATTGAACACCGTCACGTCGCCCGCGCAGGTGAAGCCCTGAGCGGCGCTGACCACGTACTGGCTCGCCTTCGCCCGGGAGGTAAAGGCGCCGCCGACGCTGACGGAGCCGTTCGCGCTCTGCAGGGCGTACTGGCCCGTGGTGGTGCTGAAGGCGATGGCCGCGTCGCCGCCGATCGTGATGTCGCCCGCGGCATAGATGCAGGTGTTGCCGTTACCGGCGGAGTTGAAGTCGCCGCTGATGCTGACCGCGCCGTTTTGAGAGAAGATGGCTCTGGCGTTGTTGGGAGCGGTCGTGGTCACATCGCCGTTGACGGTGACGCCGGCGTTGCCCTGGATCAGGATGGACGTCCCGCTGCCGGTCACATTGCCGTTGACCGTGACCGTGCCTCCGTAGGTCTGGATGCCGTTGGGGGAATCCAGCGTCAGATCGCCGTTGATGACGAAGCTCGCGTAATAGGAGTAGATCGACTGGGTCGCCGAGGGGAGCTGGCTGGCGTCCAGATGCAGCCCGTTGGGGGCCTCGATGGTCAGGCTGTCCTCCCCCATGTAGGTGATCAGATTGCCGCCGTACTCGCCCGTGATCGCGGGCTCCGCGGAGCTGAAGCTCAGGACCCGAGCGGCGGGGTCGTAGCTGGCGCTGCCGTCGCCCAGGATGTCCAGGTAGTTATCGCTGCCGACCTGGATCCCGCCCACCCAGAGCTGGTAAATCGCCCTGGAGACGGCGGTGACCGTCACGTTGGCGGCGGGCATGGTAAAGGTGTACTTGGTGTTGCTGTATTGGATCTTGATGAGCGTCACCGGGTCGCCGTTCGCATCAACTGCGTCGAGGCTGACCAGACTGTGGTCGTTGTCGTTGGTGACAGTGATTGTGACGGTCTCGCCCACCTGGGCGGTCGCCTTGTCCGCGACCACGGTGCAGCCCTCCGCGCTGCCCACCACGGTGACCGTGTAGAGCACGGGCACGAAGGTCGCCGTCACGGTCACGTTGGCGGCGGGCATGACGAAGCTGGTGCCGTTCAGGGCCACCGGACTGCCGTCGGCGGCGGTGACGGTCAGGGCGTCCAGCTCATAGCCGGGGTCAGGGGCAACGGTCAGGCTGACGGTCTCGCCCTCCAGCGCGGTCGCTTTGTCCGCCGTCACGCTGCCGTTGGCGATATTCACGTCCACGGCGACGGTGTAGGTCGGGGGCGGGATCAGCACGAAAGTGGCCGTCACGGTGACGTTGGCGGCGGGCATGAGGAAGCTGGTGCCGTTAAGCTCCACCGGCTCGCCGTTGGCGTCGGTGACGGTGAGGGTCTCCAGCTGGTAGCCCTCGTCCGGCGTGACGGTCAGGTTGACGGCCTCGCCCTCGGCGGCGCTGGTCTTATCCGGCGTCACGCTGCCGTTCTGGATGTTCGCGTCCACGATGACGGTATAGGTCGCTGCCCCATCCGGGATAAAGCTGGCCGTCACGGTGACGGGAGAATCCGGCATGGCAAAGCTGTTCCCGTCCACCGGGATCTCGCTGCCGCCCGCGTCCAGCACGGTGAAGGCGCCCAGCCGATAGCCGGCGGCGGGCGTGGCGGTGAGGGTGACGGTCTGTCCCTCATAGGCCTCGGTCAGATCCGCGGACACAGCGCCGTTTTCCGCCGTCTCCACGGTGATCGCGTGGAAGCTCTTGATGATCCACCAGGCGTCCCATACGAAGCGGGGGTCCATATAGGTCCTGGAAAGGTGGATCGCCTTGGTGTAGCCCTCCCGCTCGGTCTCGGTCAGAAAGACCATGGCGTGGCCTGCCTGCTCCGCCGTGACCTTGGGTCTGTCGCTGCTGCTGGAATAGGTGAGCTTCGTCGTCTGGAAGCACCAGTAATAGCCGATCCTTTGCGTCGCGAGCTCCGGCGTATAGACGCCCATCACGTCGATGTATTCTCCTTCCGTCAGGACGGCTTCCCGTTCCCATTCGCCGAAGGAACTGGTGCTGGGGGAGAACTTCTCTTCCGGCACATAGTTATCGGGGACCAACCGGCCGGTGTTGTCGAAGTAAAAGCCCGGGGCGAGCTTGAAGGTGGCGTAGACCGTAAGGTCATACCCGGGCATCACCGTGGTATAGGTCGTATCGTTGACCTTTGTGATCGAGCCCCCTTCGAGGTAGCTCAGGACATAGCCCTCGTCCGGCGTCACGGTCACGGTGACAGTATCGCCCTCGTAGGCATACTCGGGGCTGACGGACAGGCTCCCGTGCACTGGAGAGTTGACAGAGGTTTTGACCTGATATTGCTTGGGAGCCGGAGGATCGTCGACCAGGAGATGCCCGCCGTAGAAGGCGGAGTCGCTCTGGTACACGGGGCGGAGATAGACGGCCTTGTACCCCGCGTGGGCGGCGTCCACCACGTAGTTCCCCATGTTGTCCGGGAACCACTGCACGATGGAGCTGTTTTCCACCTGCACGGCCTTAAACTCATCCCCCACATTGAGCGTGCACAGGAAAACCCATTGCACGCCGGTGTTGGCGTCATAGGACTCCCAGGTGAAGCGATATTCTTCAGCGGGGGTCCAGCCGTTCATGGAGCCCACCAGGAAAAAGCCGGTGAGTCCGTCGTCCTGGGTCTCGTCCCGGGGCGGAGCGGCCTCCGGTTCTCCGGTCTCCGCCGCGATCTCCTCCGGCTCCTCCGCCAGGGCAGCGGCCGGCAGCAGGGAAAAGAGCATCAGCAACGCCAGCAGCGACGCCAGGAAGCGTTTTGTACTCATAATAAAACCTCCTTCGTCTTTTCCCGAAGGAGGCGATGCCCACGAAGAGCGCCGCAGCATCCTCCGAGAGTTTTCTTATCATCCGTGCCATGCCCGGCGCCGAAGCGCGGGCACACTTTCTAAAAAAAATCGTACCACTTTAATAGGTAAAATGCAAGTTTTTTCCCGTCTTTTCCTCCGCTTTTTTTCGATAGCTCATTAAAACGAAGCATGGAAAAATAAACGAACGCCATTTTTGCACGGCCTGCGCCCGCAGGCGAAAGAAAATCGCTGTGTCGACGTCAAAAGCGCCCCGGCAGGACGAAGTCATCCTGTCAGGGCGTTTTTCCTTGTCCGGGTCGGAGCGCCGGTTCAGTATGTGCGGATCTCCAGTGCTGCGAGGAAGTTTTCCAGCTCCGCGATATCGTCGTCGGTGCTGTTCTCGCCGGGCGAATAATAGAAGTCCACGCTGATGCTGTTGATTACGGTGGATATGATCAAGTAGCCTTCGGACTCATACACATAGACGATAAAGATCCGGCTGCCGATATATATGAAATAGATCTCGGAGGTGTCGGGATTATCCTCCTTCAGCTCGGCAAGAAGCTGATCCGTATCGGAGGACTCGATCTTGTCCGCATCCTCGATGTACACAGAAAAACCGTCCTGCAGAATGTAAAGGTCGATTTCTTCCCCGCAACTGTTTTCAATATAGGCAGACTGCTCATATTCCTGCAAAAGCGCAACAAAACCGGCGGGATCGTTGACGTAGTACGTGTAGTCCTCCATCTGTCCGATGGCGTCCTGGGTCAGGATCAGCCAGCCGTTCGGAACGGTAAAGATGAGCTCCACACCGTTGGAGCGAAGCTTCAGCCTGCCGTCGGAAAGATACTCGGCCGTGTCGTTGGTAAAAGGAAGATTGCTGAAATCGATCTCATCCGTGCCGGAGTTCCCGTCCACGCTCTCGGAGAGATCCGGTTCCGCCGTCTCCGTTTCCTTCCCGGTATCGGGCATCTCCGTGTTCTCCTGCCCTTCCGTTTCCGTCGCCGCGGCGGATTCGGAGCCGCCGCCCACTGCGGCACCCGGCGTCTCCTTCGCCTGGAGGCCGGAGAAATCTACAGTGCTGCCGCTGTTGCTTTTCCCGCATCCCGCGAGACACAGAAGCATCAAAACGGCCAAAAGAAACGCCAATTCTCTCTTCATATCGACCCCTCCTGTTTATTTCAGTAAATCCATCATATCATGGGCCAGGTTCAGATGCAATCGATTTTTTCATTTTCTCCCCCGATCACGGCCCATGATTGCGGTGATCCGGCCGCTGTGGTATAATGGCCGCAGAAAAGGGGTGCTGATATGAGAATCTGTGTTTACGGCGCATCCGGAAGCGATCTGGATCCACGCTATTTCGAGGCGGCGAAGGAGCTTGGCCGTCTGCTTGCGGCGGGCGGACATACACTGGTCTTCGGCGGCGGAGCCCGGGGACTGATGGGCGCCTGCGCCGAGGGCGCCGCGGCGCTGGGCGGTGAGATCATCGGTGTCGCCCCCCGCTTTTTTGACGAGCCGGGGATCCTCTTCCCCGCGTGCACACACTTCCGCTTCACGGAAACCATGGCGGAACGAAAAAGCATCATGTTCGCGGAAAGCGACGCATTTCTGGCCCTGCCCGGCGGTATCGGCACCTTTGAAGAATTTTTCGAAACGCTGACTCTCAAGCAGCTGGGCCGCCACGAAAAGCCCATGGCGCTGCTGAATACCCTGGGCTACTATGAGCCGCTGACGGCGCTGCTGGAGGCAGCCGCAGACGGGCGCTTTCTCAGCCGGCGCTGCTTCGATCTGTTTCAGGTCTGCGATACGCCGGAGGAAGCCCTGGACAGCCTTCTCCGCGCCCCCGCCGTCTATGCCGGGCCCCGCAGTCTGGAAGATTACGGAAAATAACAAAAAGTTCCCCGCCGCCCTTGCAATCAGAAACGGAATTTGATAGAATGATGAATTGAAAAAAAGATAAAGTGGGATAGTATGAGATCACAAGGGTGGAAAATTCCATATTCCCGGCCGGAGATCCCGGAGGGGCTGAGACAGGCGGGCTGCGGTCAGCTGCTTTCCGCTGTTCTTGCCCTGCGCGGCATCCGTACGCCGGAACAGGCCCGCGCCCTTCTGGACGGGGGCCTTGCTTGTTTGCACGACCCCCTGCTCATGGATGGGATGGCCTCCGCGGTCGCGCGGCTCCGGCGCGCCATCGACCGGAAGGAGGCCGTCGCGGTTTACGGCGATTACGATGTGGACGGGATCACAGCCACCTGTCTGGTGACGGATTACCTGCGCTCCAAGGGGCTGCGCTGCATCGGATATATCCCGGACCGGAATGAGGAGGGTTACGGGCTCAACTGCGCCGCGCTGGACAGCCTGAGAGCCGACGGCGTGACCCTGCTCATCACGGTGGACTGCGGCATCACCGCCGTGGAGGAAGCCGAGCACACCAAGGCCATCGGCATGGACATGATCGTCACCGACCATCATGAGTGCAAGCCCGGCCCCATGCCGGACGCCGTGGCTGTCATCGACTGCAAGCAGGAGGGCAACCGCTACCCCAACCCGGATCTGGCCGGCGTGGGCGTGGCGCTGAAGCTGGTTTGCGCCTGCGAGGGCGACAGCGCCTCCATGCTGGATCGGTACGCGGATCTGGTGGCCGTGGGCACCGTGGCGGATGTAATGCCCCTGATCGGTGAAAACCGCTACCTGGTCCGCCGCGGCCTGGAAATGCTGGCCAAGCATCCACGTCCGGGCTTTGCCGCCATGCTGCGGGAGGCCTCCGTAGATCCGGAGCGGCTTACCGCCTCCAGCATCGGCTTCAGTCTGGCGCCGCGGCTCAACGCCGCCGGTCGTTTGGGACAGGCCACGAAGGCGGCGGATCTGCTGATGTGCGCGGATCCCGAGGAGGCCGCGCGCCTCGCCGCGGAGCTGTGTGAGCTGAACCGGCAACGGCAGAGCATCGAGACCGAAATCTGGCGGGACGCAATCTCCCGAATGGACGGAAGGACGCCTGACAGCCCTATCGTCCTTGCCAGCGATCATTGGCACCAGGGCGTCATCGGCATCGCCGCATCCCGGCTGGCGGAGCAGTTCTCCCTCCCGGCCATCATGGTCTGCCTCAACGGCGACCACGGAAAAGGCTCCTGCCGCAGCTACGGCGGCTTCAATCTCTTTGAGGCCCTCTCCGCCTGCTCCGAGCATCTGCTCGGCTTCGGCGGTCACGCGCTGGCTGCCGGCATGACCATACGCAGTGATAAGCTGAATGATTTTCGCGCCGCGCTCAGCGCCTACTATAAGTCCAACCGGCCCGCTCCCCAGCCAGAGGTGGTCTGCGACCTTCTTCTGCGGGACGCTTCCATGCTGACGCTGGAGAACGTGCGGGAGCTGGATCGGCTGGAGCCCTACGGCAACGCCAATCCCAAGACCGTCTTCTGTCTGCGGGACGTGCCGCTGGAATCCGCTGAACAAGTCGGCGGAGGCCGTCATCTCAAGCTCCGTGTCCGTCTCGGGAACACCAGACTGGACGGGATCTTTTTCTCTCACAACGCCCACTCCCTCGGCATCGCCGAGGGCGACCGGGTCGATCTGGCCTTCACGCCCCAAATCAACGAATTCCGCGGACACAGCTCCGTACAGTTGGTGCTCTCCGCCATCCGCAGACATGACTCGACGGCACTGTGCGAACACATCCTCCGCGGGGAGACCGACGCCGCTTATGTGGCTGCGCTCTACCGTCCGGAGCGTGCTGATTTCGTCCGCATCTGGCGCGGCAGCCACGGCAGGCTGCAGCTTGCGGACAGTGTAGAAGGCATTCTTGCCCAATGCCCGCCGGAAATGGAGCCGGAGCGTTTTTGTCTTTGCCTGATGATCATGCTGGAAGCAGGGCTTCTCGCGGGGCCCAAGGGCAGTATTTTCGGCGCCGAAAGCACCGATTTCCAGGGGAAAGCCGATCTGAACGCCACCCGGCTGATGCTGCTCCTGCAGCGGGAAGCAGAGGATCTCTGTTCCTGATCGTTTTGAAAAATCGCCGCATTATGGAGTCTCGCCATGAACGAAGCGAAAGTACAAAACAATACGCCTCTCGACCCTGACGCGATGTATGCCGCGCTGGAAGCGAAGATCAAAAGCTCCGGACATCCGATGGATCTGGGGAGGATCCGTTCTGCCTATGAGATGGCCAAGCTCGCCCATGCCGGGCAGCTCCGCAAGGACGGCTGTTCTCCCTATGTGTCCCACTGCGTGGCCGCGGCGGACATTTCCGTGGATCTGGGTCTGGACGAGGATTCCATCTGCGCGGCGCTTCTGCACGACGTGATCGAGGACACCGCCCTTACCCACGCGGATATTGCCCGTCAGTTCGGCACGCCGGTGGCGGATATCGTGGAGGGCGTCACCAAGCTGACCCGGGTGCAGTACACCAGCAAGGAAGACGAACAGATGGAGAACCTGCGCAAGATGCTCATGGCCATGGCCAAGGACATCCGCGTGATCCTCATCAAAATCGCCGACCGGCTGCACAATATGCGCACCATGGACTACCAGACGCCGGAAAAACAGCGCACCAAGTCCCTGGAGACCATGGAGATCTACGCCCCCATCGCCCACCGGCTCGGCATGCAGCAGGCCAAGTGGGAGCTGGAGGATCTGGCCCTGCGCTATCTGGATCCCGCGGGGTACCAGGAGATCACCGGAGTTCTGGAGCAGCGCATGCCGGAGCTGGAGGCTTTCATGGGCAGCGTGGAGGAGAAGATCCGCAGCCGTCTGAAGGCCGAGGGCATCGAGGCCTCCATCTATTCCCGGATCAAGCACGTATACAGCATCTACCGCAAAATGTATTCCCAGAAGCTGGACATCAACGGGATCTTTGATCTCTGCGCCTTCCGGGTCATCGTGGACGCTCTGCCGGACTGCTATAACGTCCTGGGCATCATCCACGACATGTTCAAGCCCGTTCCGGGCCGTTTCAAGGACTATATCTCCACCCCCAAGCCCAATATGTACCAGAGTCTGCACACCACCGTCATCGGTACCGAGGGCATCCCCTTCGAGGTGCAGATCCGCACCTGGGAGATGCACCATACCGCCGAGTACGGCGTCGCCGCCCACTGGAAATACAAGATGGACGGCGGAGGGAACTCCGTCCGGGACGGGGACGAGGAGAAATTCGCCTGGGTCCGCCGTCTGCTGGAGGATCAGCAGGAATCCGACGCCCAGGACTTCTTCCACGATCTGAAGATCGATATGTTTGCCGACGAGGTCTTTGTCTTCTCGCCCAAGGGCGACGTGATCAATCTGCCCGCCGGCGCGACCCCCATCGACTTTGCATACAACATTCACTCCGACGTGGGCAACCACATGGTGGGCGCCAAGGTCAACGGCCGCATCGTCACCTTTGACTATGCCCTCCAGAACGGCGACATCGTAGAGATCCGCACCTCCAAATCCGCCCCCGGCCCCAGCCGGGATTGGCTCAACATCGTCAAGAGCGGCTCCGCCCGCACCAAGATCAAGCAGTGGTACAAGAAGGAGCGGAGGGAAGAAAACGTGCTCCGCGGGCTGGAGATGCTGGAGGATGAGCTCAAGCACCAGGAGCTGAGTCTGGAGGACGTTCAGGGCGAGGAGATCATGGGACCGGTGCTCAAGCGCCTCTCCTACGCCTCGCCGGAGGATATGTACGCCGCCATCGGCTACGGCGGCGTGACCGCGGCACGGGTCTCCAACCGGCTGCGGGACGAGCTGAAAAACGTGCTCGCCGAGAAGAAATCCGTGCTGGACAAGGTCTCCGCCGCGGCGGAGCGACGGGAAGAGCGGGCCAAGAAGGAGGGCAAGGCCGTCCACGGCATCCTGGTGGAGGGGCTGGACAACTGCCTGGTCAAATTCTCTCGCTGCTGCACGCCGGTTCCCGGCGACGATATCATCGGCTTCATCACCCGCGGCCAGGGCGTTTCCATCCATCGAACCGACTGTCAGAACGCTCTTCGCCGTTCCCGGGAGCAGGAGGAGGACGGACGCTGGATCCGGGTCAACTGGGCCAGCCAGATCACCGACAGCTATGTGACCAGCATCACCATCGTGGCCAAGGATCGTTCCGGTCTGGTCATGGATATCGCCACGGTACTGAATGCTTTGAACGCCAAGGTTCGCAATCTCTCGGCGCGGGACAATGCCGGGATCGCCCTGGTGAACGTGTCGCTGGAGGTCAAGAACGCCACAGAGCTGCGCATGATCATGAACCGGATCGCCGGCGTGCCCAGCGTCACCGAGGTGGCGCGCAACGGACGATAGTTTTGCGTTTTGAGTTTTGAGATATGAGAGCTGTTGTTACAAGAGTAAATTCCGCGTCGGTGGAGATCGGCGGCGAGATCCGCGGGGCCATCGGCAAGGGCTTTCTGGTGCTGCTGGGCGTCCATCAGGAGGACACCGAGGCGGAGGCACGCAAGATCGCGGACAAGATCTGCGGGCTGCGGGTCTTTGAGGACGAGGCGGGGAAAATGAACCTGAACCCGCTCAGCGCCGGCGCGGCGGAGCTGCTGATCATCAGCCAGTTCACCCTGTTTGCCGACTGCCGCTCCCGCCGGCCCGGCTTCTCCCATGCCGCCCGGCCCGAGACCGCCGTGCCGCTCTACGAGCTGGTAATCGCGGAATGCCGCGCCCGGGGCTTCCGGGTGGAAACCGGCGAATTCGGCGCGGAGATGCAGGTCGCCTCCGTCAACGACGGGCCGGTGACCATCATTCTGGACACAAAGGAGCTTTGAAATGCTGATCAAAACCATTCCGGTGGGGCAGCTGGAAACCAACTGCTATGTGGTCACCGATGAAAAGACCTTGGACTGCGCCGTCATCGACCCCGGCGACGAGAGCAATACCATCCTGGACTACCTGGAGGAGCATAAGCTCCACTGTCGTGCGATCTTCCTGACCCATGGACACTACGATCACGTGGGCGCTGTGGAGGCCATAGCGGAGGAGACCGGGGCCACGGTCTATATGAACCGGCTGGACGACGAGGAGCTTCGGCGGGATCTGCACTTCCCCTTCCATCTGCCGGAGAACGGCGAATACTACGCCGACGGGGACAGCATCGAGATCGCGGGTCTGCGCTTCGAGGTGATCGGCACTCCCGGTCACACCCCCGGCGGGGTCACCCTGCGCTGCGCCGACGCGCTCTTCACCGGCGATACTCTGTTTCGCGGAAGCTTCGGGCGGACGGATCTGCCCGGCGGCGACATGGAGCAGGAGCTTGCCTCCATCCGTCGCCTCTGCGAGCTGCCCGGCGAGTACGAGGTCTATCCCGGCCACATGGATCCCAGCTCCATGGCGCGGGAGCGGCTGTTCAACTACTACTGCCGTCTGGCATGCAAATCCTGATCGGGAGGGACAGACATGAGAGAACCCACCCTTGTGATCCTGGCGGCCGGCATGGGCAGCCGCTTTGGCGGTCTCAAGCAGATTACCGCTGTGGACGAACACGGCCACGCCATTATCGATTTCTCACTCTATGACGCGCACAAGGCCGGCTTCCGCAAGGTGGCCTTCATCATCAAGCGCGAGATCGAGGAGGACTTCAAGGCCGCCGTGGGTCGGCGGATGGAAAAGTACTTCGACGTAAAATACGTCTTCCAGCAGATCGACATGCTGCCGGAGGGCTATTCTGTGCCGGAGGGAAGAAAAAAGCCCTGGGGCACGGCTCACGCGGTGCTCTGCGCCGCCGAAGCCCTGGACGGCCCCTTTGCCGTCATCAACGCCGACGATTTTTACGGCCGGGGCGCTTTTGAGACGATCTACCGCTTCCTGGCCGCGGATCGGCCGGAGACCGAGCACGCCATGGTGGCCTATCTGCTGCGCAACACCGTCACCGAGCACGGCACCGTGGCCCGGGGCATCTGCCAGGTAGAAAACGGGCTGCTCACCGACGTGGTGGAGCGCACGAAGATTGCCAAGCGGGGCGAGGACGCCGCCTTCACCGAGGACGGCGAGACCTGGACGCCGCTCTCCGGCGACTGCCGGGTCTCCATGAATTTCTGGGGCTTCGGGCAGGATTTCCTGCGCCAGCTCCGAGACCGCTTCCCCGCCTGGCTGGACGCAAATCTGCCTGTAAATCCGGAGAAGGCGGAGTACTTCCTGCCCTTCGTGACCAACGCCCTGATCCATGAGGGCCAGGGCACGGTGGAGGTGCTCCCCTGCCATGAGACCTGGCACGGCATCACCTACAAGGAAGACATGCCGGACGTCGTAAACTATATTGCCGGATTGCGCCGGACCGGCGTCTATCCGAACACGCTTTTGGACTAACGGAATCTGGAAGGAGCAAACGCATGAACGTACTCGTCACCGGCGGAGCCGGCTATATTGGGAGCCATACCTGCGTAGAACTGCTGGAGCAGGACATCGGCGTGGTGGTCATCGACAACCTGGTGAACTCCAGCGCCAAGGCCATCGAGCGGGTGGAGCAGATCACAGGCAAGCACGTGGACTTCTATCAGGAGGACGTGCGCAACCGGGCCGCCCTGGATCGGATCTTCGAAAAGCACAAGATCGACTGCGCCATCCACTTTGCCGGACTCAAGGCCGTGGGCGAATCGGTGGTCATGCCCCTGGAATACTACGACAACAACCTCTTTTCCACCATCACCCTGTGCGAGGCCATGCGGGATCACGGCGTGCATGATATCGTCTTCTCCTCCTCCGCTACCGTTTACAACGGCTCGAATCAAATGCCCCTGAAGGAGACCGCCGTCACCGGCAACTGCACCAATCCCTACGGCTGGACGAAATATATGTCCGAGCAGATCCTGCGGGACACCGCCAAGGCCGTGGACGACTTCTCCGTCTCCCTGCTGCGCTACTTTAACCCCATCGGCGCCCACCGCAGCGGTCTGATCGGCGAGGATCCCCGTGGCATCCCCAATAACCTCATGCCCTTCATCGCCCAGGTGGCCGTGGGCCGTCGGGATCACCTGAACGTCTTTGGCGACGACTACGATACCCCCGACGGCACCTGCATCCGGGACTACATCCACGTCACCGACCTGGCCCGGGGCCATGTGGCCGCCATCGACTACATGCGGCATCACAGAGGCGAAAACGTCTTCAACCTGGGCACCGGCACCGGCTACAGCGTGCTGGACATGGTCAAGACCTTCGAGCGGGTCAACGGCATTAAGATCCCCTATGAGATCGCCCCCCGCCGGGCCGGTGACCTGCCCCGGCTCTACTCCAACCCGGACAAGAGCGCCCAGCTCCTTGGCTGGAAGGCCCAGTACACCCTGGAGGACATGTGCCGGGACACCTGGGCCTGGCAGTCCAAGAACCCCATGGGCTACGCGGGAGAGTGAAAGAATCACCATGGAAACAAGCTGCGGGAAAGCATCCGCTGAGGATTTCCGGGAGCTGAAAAAGCTCTTTCCGGACGATCATGAAAGGCGACTCCGGCAGCTGGAAGACGGGGTCATCGACATATTCTATGTAGAATGCGACGGCCGCCCGGTCGGACGGCTGATTGCCAATTATACCAATCAGCACCTGGAGAACGAGACATGCCCCGGGGTAAGAGCAAACCTCTCTCACTTCATCCTGTTCCGAGAGTACCGGAATCGGGGCCTGGGAGGAGAGCTGCTGGCCTTTGCGCTGCGGGAGCTTCGGTCGCGGGGTTACGGGGAGTTTACCGTGGGTGTGGAAGCGGAAAACCACATCGCAATACATCTGTACGAAAAACACGGCTTTACCGAGATCATCGCCCACGGAAGCGATCCCTGCGAATACGACCTGTATTTGCTGAACGCTGAACCGGATTGAGAAAATAACCGCAAAACACCCGCCGGGACAAATGATGTCCCGGCGGGTGTTTCGGACTTCTCTACCCTATTCTATCTCAAAACGCAAATCTCTAAACGCAAAACGCAGAACGGAAGGCTCATTCCTCGATGAACAGCACGCCCAGGGTCTTGGGGCCGCAGTGGGTGGAAACGGTGCAGCCGGCCATGGTGTGATGTACCTCCCGGCAGCCGGAGAGCTCCTTTGCAAGCTGACACATCCGATCTACCACCACAGGGTCAACCTCACCGGACTCAGTGATGAAGATATGGCCGGGGCGAACCTTTTTGCCATCCAGCCGTTCACGGACATACTGCTCATAGACCTTTTCGATATTTCCGCGATACTTCTTATAGACGCCGAGCTTTCCGTTCTTCATCTCCAGGCCCGGCTTCAAGCGCAGCAGGTTTGCGCCCAGGGCCGCCACACCGGTGCAGCGCCCGCCCTTCCACATAAATTCCAGGGTATCCAGCACAAAGCTGGTAGAGACTTTCCCCGTAAGGCTCTCCAGATGCGCGGCAATCTCTTCGGCGCTCATTCCCCGATCCCGGCACTCTGCCGCCTCAATGGCCAGCAGGCCAACGCCGGTAGAAAGCATCCTGCTGTCCACCACATGGATTCCCTCCAGCTCGGCAGCCGCCAGGCGGGCAGCGTTAAACGTGTTGGAAAGCTCCGCGCTGATATCAAGATGGACAATCTCATAGCCCTGCTTCACCAGCGGAGTAAAGAAATCCAGAAACTCCTGCACGCCGGGAGCAGAGGTCTTCGGCAGCAGCCCGTCCTGATGATAGCGGGCATACATATCCAACGGGGTAAAGCCAACCCCGTCGTCCATGAAATGATCCTCTCCCAATGTAATCATCAGAGGGATGATCCGAATATCAAAACGTTCCTTCAGCTCGCGGGAGAGATCTACTGTACTGTCAGCAGTAATGCATACGGGCTTGTGCATGAGATCCGTCACTCCTTTTTTCCGTATGGATTCATTATAGCAAAGCAGTATTCTCTTGTCTATCATACACTTTCCCCGATCTGTACAAAGGCGCATCATTCTGTCTTGCATTTTGTGGAAATTTGCTTCATAATAGATAATAAGCTCTGCGGGTACGCGGGCCTGTGCAGCGTCAGCAGGAAGGATAGAACAGAAAGGATGGATCCAAATGATCGACCCCCGAGAAGTAGACAAGGTTCCCGATGAGGAATGGGAGGAATTCAAAAAGCGCGCAGCCAAGGACGAGCTTTTCTATACCGGGCCTGGAGATCTGCTGGACACGCCGGAGGGTCGGGCCAAGTTCTGCCGTCTGAACGTCAGCGGCGCCTTCAACAAGGACGACCCGGAGTTTCGCGGCTATAAGATCTGGGTCTTCAACAATCAGGGTGAGGGCATGGTAATCAAAAAGCGCAGCAGGGTCGATCCGGCGCTGATGGAGAACGTGGAGTATGACGCCGAGGGCAAGGAGCTGAGCCGCAGCTACGAGCCGGCCTGATCGGAACAGGAGGATTTACTTTATGGTCAGTTTTGGTGTTTTTGTATTCCTGGGGAGCATCTTTTTGCTCCTCGGTCTTGGCGTCCTGTACATGGGGATCGTAGTAAAGGAACTTATGCCCTTTCTGTTTGGCCTCGTCTTTGCCGGCATCGGTGTTGGTTTGTTGGTGCCTTGCATCCGCCATTTGACCAAAAAGAGGAAAGCGAAATCCGGCCGTCTTGTCCGCGCCTCCATCATCGGCTATGAGTGTAACTATCGTGTTAAGGTCAACAGAAGGCACCCCTATTTTTTCACCTGCGAGGGCGAAGGTCGTTCCTTCATTTTTGAGACGCTTCGCTACGGCAATCCTGATGCAATGCTGGGCAAGACTGTTGACGTATATGTGTCCGACGTGGACAGCAATGTGTATTATGTCGATGACAAGAGCCTGCTCTGATGGTCAGAGCAGGCTCTTTGACGTATCCCGGAAGCACGAGAACGCGCTTCCGGTTTTCTGTTATTCCGATAAGTGTTTTACTTCTTATTGCCGAAGAGGCCCCGGAGGATGGAACTGGAGCCGGAGCGCAGCACGGAGGAAAGCGCATTGGTAGCGGCGCGCTTGGCAATGGTGCCGGCGCTGGTCTTTTTGCCGCCCACCACGGAATTGACCAGGTTGTGGCTGACCGCGGTGACCACGCTGGACGTGGCGCTGTTGACAGCCTTCTGCGCAACCTTCTTCTTGGCGGCGGCCTCCCGCTCCGCAGCGCGGGCGGCAGCGGCAGCCTCCTTGGCAGCAGCCTTCTCGGCGGCGGCGGCTTCCCGCTCGGCGGCCTTCTGCGCGGCGACGGCTTCCCGCTCGGCGGCCTTCTGCGCGGCAGCCTCTTCCTTCTGGCGCTGCTTCTCGGCCTCGGCCTCCTCTTTCAGCCGCTGCTTCTCGGCCTCGGCCTCCTCCGCCTCGCGACGGCGCTGCTCCTCCAGCTCGGCCGTGGCGGCGATCAGCACCTCGTAGGCGGACTCCCGATCCTCGGCGTCCCGGTACTTCAGATCGAACTCGTCACTGCGGATCACGCTCTGCACGGCGCTGTCCTCGGCAATGCCCATCATGCTCTGGGGAGGCAGGATCTTGGCGCGCTCCACCATGGTGGGGATGCCCTTCTCATCCAGGAAGCTCACCAGGGCCTCGCCCACGCCCAGCTCCGTGAGGGCGGTCTCGGTATTGAAGGCGGGATTCACGCGGAATGCCTTGGCAGCGGCGCGGATGGACTTCTGCTCGGCAGGCGTGTAGGCGCGCAGCGCGTGCTGTACCTTGTTGGAAAGCTGAGCCAGCACATCGTTGGGGATGTCCGAGGGGCTCTGGCTGATGAAGTAGATGCCCACGCCCTTGGAGCGGATCAGCTTGACCACCTGGACGATCTTCTGCACCAGGGCCTTGGGGGCGTCGGTAAAGAGCAGATGCGCCTCGTCGAAGAAGAAGATCATGCGGGGCTTGTCCAGATCGCCCACCTCAGGCAGACGTTCGAAAAGCTCAGTCATCATCCACAGCAGGAAGGTGGCGTAGGTTTTGGGGCTCTGGATCAGTCGCTGAGAGGAGAGGATGTTGATGTAGCCGCGTCCCATGGGCCCGGTGCGCATCCAGTCGCGGATGTCCAGCTCCGGCTCGCCGAAGAACTGCTCACCGCCCTCCTCCTCAAAGGCCAGCAGCGCGCGCTGAATGGCGCCGACGCTGGCGGCGGAGACGTTGCCGTACATGGTGGTGAACTCCGCCCGGTTCTCGCCAACGAACTGCAGCATGGCACGCAGATCCTTCAGATCCAGCAGCAGCAGGCCATGCTCATCCGCCACGCGGAAGACGATGTTCAGCACGCCGGTCTGGATCTCGGTCAGGTTCAGCAGGCGTCCCAGGAGGGTGGGGCCCATCTCGGACACCGTCACACGCACGGGAATGCCCTTTTCCCCGAAAATGTCCCAGAAGCGGGTGGGATAGGCTCTGTACTCCCAGTCTTCGATCCCGAAGCGCTGGATGCGGTTCTGCATATCCTCGGTATTGACGCCGGGCCGGCACATGCCGCTCAGGTCGCCCTTCACGTCGGCCAGGAACACCGGGACGCCCATGTCGGAGAAGGACTCCGCCATCACCTTGAGCGTGATGGTCTTGCCGGTGCCGGTGGCGCCGGCGATGAGGCCGTGGCGGTTGGCCATGGAGGGAAGCAGATAGAGATTCTTATCGGACTGCGCAAGCCAGATTTTTCCTTCGCTGTGCATAAATTTACCCCCTGTTTTGTTTAGTTCTTTGCCTTTGCTTTATCATAGCACAGCTTTTGTCGGTACACAACACAAAATTTCAGCTTTTCCGGGTCTTGTCCTTCCCTTCCGGCCTCTTTTCCCGATCCGGTGTTTTTCCGTCATATCCGTGGAGTATCCGTCGTGAAAAAGGCTTGTTGAAACGAAAAAACTGTGTTATCCTATAAACAGAGAGAAACATAGGAGAGAGAGGGATGCCGCATGAAGCAGCGGGTTCTTTCCGCCGTGGTGCTTCTTGCTATCACACTGAGCTGTGTCCTGCTCAGCGAGGTCAGCCGTGTGCTGTTCTTCGCGGCCGCCGGCATTCTGTGCTGTTACGAATACAGCCGCGCCGTGGAAAAGCTGCAGGTGTACTGCGCCGCCTGGGTCATGTACACCTATATCGCCGCCCAAGCCCTGCTGACCATTTTTCATCAGGGGCCGATCCTCTATATCGGATGCATGGCACTGGGGATCTATCTGGCCATGTTCTCCGGCATCCTGCACAAGAAGGTCACCGGACGCGGGGCCATTTTCACCGTTGCGGGGCTGGTCTATCCCGGTTTCCTTTTCGGCCTTTTGATGATGATTTCCGTGGGAGAGATCTGGCAGCAGGCCCTGCTGCTCGCCACTGCCGCGACCCTGGTGTGCGACAGCTTCGCCCTGTTCGGCGGGATGAAATTCGGCCAGCATAAGCTGGCCCCTCTGGTCAGCCCCAAGAAGACCTGGGAGGGCGCCGTCTGCGGCGCGCTCTCCTCCCTGGTCGTGGGCCTGGTCGTCTATCTCCTGCCCATCTTCCCGGAGCTGAATCTGCCCGTCTGTCTGATCACCTGCTTCCTGGCTTCGTCCATGGGGCAGATCGGCGACCTGGCGGAAAGTCTCGTCAAGCGCATGATCGGCATCAAGGACTTCTCCAATCTGATCCCCGGCCACGGGGGCATGTTCGACCGGGCGGACAGTTTGCTTTTTTCCATCCCCACCGCGTACATCATTCTTCACATTGCCGGAATCGGCGTATGAGCCGGAGTTCTCCTTACAGCAGCACACCGCCCTTTGGCGCTGAGGCCAAAGGGCGGTGTGCTTTGTATTATGCGTTTTGGGCGTTTATGCGCTTTATGCGCTGGCGGCCGAGCAATGCTCGGCCCTACGGGGCGCGGCGGGCTCAGCTGAGGATGACCGTGACGGTCATATTGCCCGCGCTGCTGCCGGTGTCGTAGACGTAGGTGAAGGAGTCCGGCCTGGAGCCCTCGAAGCGGAGCTCGCCGGTGGCGGGGTCGTAGGTATAGGCGCCGTCGATGTTGAGCTGCAGGACGCAGCCCAGGCTACTGCCCACCAGATCCGAAAGATTGCAGAGCCAGTAAGTCGTGCTCTCCGTCTCCGGGCCGGGCTCGGTCATGGGCGCTTCCCCCTCGCCGCTCCCGCCGTCCTCCGCGGCGCCCGTTTCGTCGCCCGCAGGCTCGCCGGGGAGGCTGTCCCCGCCGGTCTCGGTGATCTGCGCGCCGCTCAGATAGCAGGTCTGGCTGTCGGCGGTCAAGCTGCGCAGATTTCCGTTCGCGCTCAGATCCAGGGTCGCCAGGTTGTTGTTGGAGCAGTCCAACGCAGACAGCGAGGAGCAGGCGGAAACATCAAGTGTGCTCAAGCCGCAACCAGAGCATTTCAGCCAGTTCAAGGATGGCAAAGCCGGAAGACTCAGCGAATAAATCGGGTTGTCCGAGCAAACCAGTTCCCTCAGCGCGGGACAGGAGGAAACGTCCAGTTGTGTCAATCCGCAGTCCACACAATGCAATACTTCCAGTTGATGCAGAGAAGAAACGTCAAGTGAAGCAATTGGATTGCCCGAAATATAGATTGATTTTATTCTTGGGTTTGCGCTGAAATCAAGATTGCTTATCCTTGCATTGCTGCATCTCAATTCTGTTAATGCCGGATTCCCGCCCAGATCCAACTGAGAAATATTTGTGTATTCGCAGTTTAGCGCGATCAATCTTGATGCATTTGTCAAGTTCATACTGCTGATACTTGTGCAATCGCAATTCAGTACTTCCAACAAAGTGTTCGCTTCAAGGTTCAGTGTCGACAGATTTTCGTTACCGTCACACCTCAGCCATGTCAAATTGGGGCACATACTGACATCCAGCGCAGATAGATTATTGCAATAACACTCTACGGTTGAAAGATTTTTGCTTGCAGGAAGGGTCAATTCTGTCAGATCTCCGGCAATGACGCATACATCTTCCAGTTTTGTTGCCGTACTCAAGTCCAGACTTGTGAGGTGATGAGACTCAAAACAAATTGTCCGAAGATTCTCAGGATGAAACCGAACGTACTCAACGCTGCTGCAATGACACTGTAATACTTCCAAATTGTACTGCGCAGAAAGGTCAAGTTTAGAGACTTTGCTCCACCATATGTATAGCTCGCGGAGCTTTGGATTGCCATGCAGGTCGAAGCTCTCAACGACAACGTCGACCGAACCTATGAGGGAAAGCTTTTTCAGTTCCGGGAACAGTTCGATTCCGTCCAGCCCTTTGATGGACATGCCGATTTCCAGCTCCGTAATTTTGGCTGCTTCGCCGCGGGTCAGTCCAATTGGGTATTGTTGCTGCAAACACTGCAGAAAATCCGGATCCGGGAAATACTTGCCGGTCAGGATGTCCTCGTCGGGGTCCGGCTCCCCTTCCGCAAGCAGGGTGGGCTCCTCGCCGTCGAAGCGGATCTCCACCGGGTCGCTGCGCATAGGCTCCGTGTAGTGAGCCGATGCCACCTCTGCCCTGAGCTGCTTGCCGTCGTCCCGCTCGGGGTCGATCCGGTATTCGTCCTTCACGGCCTCGGGGATGGGCTCCTCGTCCCGCAGCCAGCGGTAACTCAGCTCCCCGGCGTCCTCCGGCAGATCCCGGAGCTCCAGGCGCAGCAGCGTCGGCTCCTCCTCATCCGCAACGATGCGAACCGTGCCGGGCAGGGCGCCCTCGACAGGCTCCTCTCCGGTTTCCGCCGGTACGATCTCGCCTGGCTTTTCGGTCTCCTGCTCCAGCGTCTGCTCCACTTGGACAGTCGGCTCGGGTTCCCCGTTCCGGAGGGCCTTGTTGTGCACGGCGACGCCCGTGACGGTTCCCAGCCCTACCACCGCGGCAAGGCCGAGGGCCAGCAGCTTGCCGTGCCCCAGCAAAAACGCGCCAAGCGCCGTCGCGCCGCCCGCGGAGGTGGCGGCCGCGGCGGGTTCGACGAAGCTGTCCTCATCGTCCAGGGAGACTTCCCGCTGATAGCGCTTGTCCGGCAGCATGCCCATGGAAATGCGGCTCACCGTGGTGTTGAGCCAGCCCATCACGCTCTTGGGCTCCCGGATGCTTCCAAGGCTCTTGAACGCCTGGTTATAGGTCTCGGCCACCGCGTCCTCCGCGTCCTCCCGCTTGTGGAGAAACTGCATGGCGTGGAAAAAGACTGACGGTAGGTCTGCTGATAGATCTCCTCAAAGGCCGCGGCGTCCCCCTGCTGAAAACGCTCCACAGCCTTGCCCAATGCCGCGAAATCCATATCTTTCCCTCCTGAATATAATTATATATCATCACGTATCATCTGTTTTTTCAACGCAATTCCGGCGGATTCGATCCAACACCCGCCTCGCGCCCCCGCCCGCAGGCTCAAAGCGCTCTGCCATGTCCGCGTCGGTCTCGCGGATCCGCTCGTCCAGCGCGTCCGGCTCCCGGAGAGAGAAGTGCACGATCCGGAACGCGTCTTCGTCCCGGGGGTCGCCCAGAATGATATAGAACCTGGCCATGCCGCATCCTCTCCTTTCGCCGGGTTTTTGTCCGCTCGTTATGGAAGATCGAAAAAAGCCGCGGAAGGTTTTAGGGGAAGGGAAATTTTTACGTTTTTTTCATGGGTTATGGGCATAAAAGGCCCCCGTGGGGAAGCTTCGTTCCCCACGGGGGCCTTTTGTATGCGCCGGACGGCCGGGCAATGCCCGGCCCTGCGGGGCGCTGGCTCAGCGATTGCCGTACATACGCTCGTAGTAGTTCTGGTACTCGCCGGAGACGATCTCGCCCCACCAGGGCTTGTTGTCCAGATACCAGCGGATGGTCTGCACGATGCCGTCGGCGAATTTGGTCTCCGGCAGCCAGCCCAGATCCCGGTGGATCTTCGTGGGGTCGATGGCGTAGCGCATGTCGTGTCCCTTTCGGTCGGTGACGTAGGTGATAAGGCTCTCGGGCTTGTGCAGCTCGCTGCAGATGAGGCGCACGATGTCAATGTTGCGCATCTCGTTGTGGCCGCCGATGTTGTAGACCGAGCCCTCCCTGCCCTTGCGCATCACCAGATCCACCGCCTTGCAGTGATCCTCCACATAGAGCCAGTCCCGCACGTTCAGACCCTTGCCGTAGACCGGCAGAGGCTTGTCGGAGAGGCAGTTTGCGATCATGAGAGGGATGAGCTTCTCCGGGAACTGGTAGGGGCCGTAGTTGTTGGAGCAGCGGCTGAGGGAGACGGGCAGACCGTAGGTGCGGTGATAGGCCATGGCCAGCAGATCCGCCGCGGCCTTGGAGGAGGAGTAGGGGCTGGAGGTGTGGATGGGTGTCTCCTCGGTGAAAAAGAGATCCGGCCGATCCAGGGGCAGGTCGCCGTAGACCTCGTCGGTGCTGACCTGGTGAAAGCGTCCCACGCCGAAGATCCGGCAGGCGTCCATCAGCACGGAGGTACCGATGATGTTGGTCTGCAGGAAGATCTCCGGGCTCTCGATGCTGCGATCCACATGGGACTCCGCCGCGAAGTTCACCACGATCTCCGGCTTCTCCTCCTCGAAGAGCTCGTAGATGGCCTTGCGGTCGCAGATGTCGGTTTTGCAGAAGCGGAAGCGGGGATGCTCCAGCACCGGGGCCAGGGTGGAGAGGTTGCCCGCGTAGGTCAGCTTGTCCACGCAGACGATCCGATCCTCGGGGTGCTTTTCCAGTTCATAGAAGATAAAGTTGGAGCCGATAAAGCCGGCGCCGCCGGTAACAAGAATGGTCATATCATATTCCTCCTTCAGCCAGCGAGATCAAATACTGGCCGTAATCCGTCATTTTCAGTTCCTCGCCCAGGGCGCGGAGCTGTTCCCTGGTGATAAATCCCCGGCGCCAGGCGATCTCCTCGATGCAGGAGACGTAGAAGCCCTGACGATCCTGCACCGCCTCCACGAACTCCGCCGCCTTCAGCATGCCCTCGGGGGTGCCGGTGTCCAGCCAGGCCATGCCGCGGCCCAGAAGGGTCACGTGCAGCTCGCCCAGGGCCAGATAGGCGTTGTTCACCGCGGTGATCTCGATCTCCCCCCGGGCAGAGGGCTGCACCCGCTTGGCGATCTCCACCACCCGGTTGTCGTAGAAGTACAGCCCGGGAACAGCGTAGTTGGACTTGGGCTTCTCCGGTTTTTCCTCAATGGAGAGCACCTTGCCGTCTTTATCAAACTCCACCACGCCGAAGCTGCCGGGATTCTTCACCGGATAGCCGAAGATGGTGGCGCCTTTGTTCTGCGACATGGCTTCCCGCAGGGTGCTGGTCATGTTCAGGCCGTAGAATACATTGTCCCCCAGGATGAGGCAGACGCTGTCCTCCCCGATGAAATTCTCCCCCAGGATGAAGGCGTCGGCAAGGCCCCGGGGCGTGTCCTGTACCTTGTAATGGAGGGATACGCCGATGCGCGCCCCGTCGCCCAGGAGCTTTTCATAGACCGGGGTGTCCTCCGGGGTGGAGATGATGAGAATCTCCCGGATGCCGGCCAGCATCAGGATGGACAGGGGGTAGTAGATCATGGGCTTGTCGTAGACGGGCAGAAGCTGCTTGGAGACAGCCTTGGTCATGGGATAGAGGCGGGTGCCCTTCCCGCCGGCCAGAATGATGCCTTTCATGCTGCGTCCTCCTTAATCTCTGCGGAACAGATCCCGGGTGTAGACCTTCTCCGCCGCGTCGTCCAGGCAGGGGTCGTAGCGGTTGGCGATGATGGCGTCGCAGCGGCGCTTGAATTCGGCCAAGTCGTTCACCACAAGGCTGCCGAAGAAGGTCTCCCCGTCCGGCAGGCTGGGCTCGTAGACGATGACGGTGGCGCCCTTGGCCTTGATGCGCTTCATGACGCCCTGGATGCTGCTGTGGCGGAAGTTGTCGCTGTTGGATTTCATGGTGAGCCGGTAGACGCCCACGGTGACGCGCTTCTCCGCCCCGGCGCTCCAGCTGGCGTTGGCGGAGTAGTAGCCCGCCTTCTCCAGCACCCGGTCGGCAATGAAGTCCTTGCGGGTGCGGTTGGACTCCACGATGGCCTGGATCAGATTTTCCGGCACATCCTCGTAGTTGGCCAGGAGCTGCTTGGTGTCCTTGGGCAGGCAGTAGCCCCCGTAGCCGAAGCTGGGATTGTTGTAGTGGCTGCCGATGCGGGGATCCAGGCACACGCCCTCGATGATCGCCCGGGTGTCCAGGCCCTTGAGCTCGGCATAGGTATCCAGCTCGTTGAAGTAGCTGACCCGCAGGGCCAGGTAGGTGTTGGCAAAGAGCTTGACAGCCTCCGCCTCCGTAAAGCCCATCAGCAGGGTGGGAACGTCCTTGTCCAAGGCGCCCTCCCGGAGCAGCTCCGCAAAGCGCTCCCCCGCCGCGCGCTGCTCTGCGTCCCGCAGATCCGTGCCCACGATGATGCGGCTGGGGTGGAGGTTATCGTAGAGCGCCCGGCTTTCCCGCAGAAACTCCGGGCTGAACAGGATCCGGCGGCAGCCGTATTTCTCCCGCACGGAGGCGGTGTAGCCCACGGGGATGGTGCTCTTGATGACCATGGTCGCCGTGAGGTTCACGGCCAGGACGCGCTCGATCACGTCCTCCACGGCGCTGGTGTCAAAGTAGCCCCGCTTGGGGTCGTAGTTGGTGGGCGTGGCGATGACCACCAGCTCCGCGTCCCGGTAGGCCGCCTCCCGGTCGCAGGTGGCGGTGAGCTTCAACGGCTTTTGGGCCAGATACTCCTCCAGCTCCCTGTCCTGGATGGGGCTCAGGCGCTTGTTGATCTTTTCCGCTTTGGCCGGCGTGGTGGTGACGGCGGTGACCTCGTTGTGCTGCCCCAGCAGCACGGCCAGCGAGAGCCCCACATAGCCCACGCCGGCGACGGTGATTCTCATTTCTCCTCGCCTCCCATGTAATAGTCGTGATACCACTCGGCAAAGCGGCGCAGGCCCTCCCGCAGGGGGATCGCCGGGCGGAAGCCGAAGTCCCGCTCCAGCGCCTCGGAATCGGCGTAGGTCACAGGCACGTCCCCCGGCTGCATGGGGGCCAGCACCTTGTGGGCCTCGAAATCGTAGTCCGCGGCCAGCACCTTCGCCCGCACCAGCTCCTCCGACAGGGTCTGCACGAAGTCCAGCAGATTCTCCGGCCGGCTGCCGCCGATGTTATAGACCGCGTAGGGCGGCAGGGGCAGCCCGTCCTCGCCGGTCTTCCGCTCCGGCGCACCGCGCATGACCCGCAGGATGCCCTCCACGATGTCGTCCACATAGGTGAAGTCCCGCTTGCAGTTGCCGTAGTTGTAGATCTGGATGGTCTGGCCCGCCCGCAGCTTGTTGGTGAAGCCGAAGTAGGCCATATCCGGCCGCCCCGCCGGGCCGTAGACCGTGAAAAAGCGCAGGCCGGTGGAGGGGATGTCGTAGAGCTTGGCGTAGGCGTGGGCCAGCAGCTCGTCCGACTTCTTGGTGGCGGCGTAGAGGGAGACCGGGTTGTCCACCTTGTCGTCGGTGGAGAAGGGCACCTTCTTGTTGCCGCCGTAGACCGAGGAGCTGCTGGCGTAGACCAGATGCTCCACCCCGGTTTTCCCGCCGTCGTAAGAGTGGCGGCAGGCCTCCAGGAGGTTAAAGAAGCCCACCAGGTTGGATTCGATGTACACGTCCGGGTGGCTGATGGAATAGCGCACGCCCGCCTGGGCCGCCAGGTTCACCACCACCGCCGGCTCGTATTCCGCGAAGGCCGCGTTCACCGCCGCCTTGTCCGCGATGTTGATATGCAGGAAGACGAAATTCGGGTAGACCTGCAGCTTCCCGAGCCGGTACTCCTTCAGCGAGACCTCGTAGTAGTCGTTCATATTGTCGATGCCGACGACGGTCACGCCCGGCACCTCGTCCAGCAGGCGCTTGGACAAAAAGTAGCCGATGAAGCCGGCGGCGCCGGTCACGAAGATCGTCTTGTTTTCCAGGGTCACATTCGGTGTCAGCATATGCCTTGAAACTCCTTTTTCACTTGCTCGTAGCTCTTGAGATCCCCGATGTCGTAGCGCCGGCCGGGCATTTCCATGGCGTAGACCGGAATGCGGCCGCAGAGCCAGGCCAGCAGACTCCCCGGCGCGTCCGCGCCGCAGCCCGCCGCAAGCGCGTCGGACACCAGCGAGAGCGCCCGGGGCGTATACACATAAAAGGGCGGGCAGACCCATTGGGAGGGCGGCTCCGGGGACTTCTCCGCCATGGCGGTGATCCGATCCTCCCCGTCCACCGTCAGCACCCCGCATTTGCGGAGCTTCTCTTTTGATGGCTCCCGGTAGCGCAGCACGCAGCTTTCGCCCTTCTCCCGGGCGTAGTCCAGAAGCCTGCCCAGGGAGAAGTCCAGCAGGTTGTCCCCCGCCAGCACCAGGGTCGTCTTCTCCGTTCCGCAGCGCGCCAGGGCCAGGGCCAGATCCCGCACCGCCCCCAGGCGGTTTTCGTTCTCGGTGCTGCCGTCGTCCAGGACGGCGACGGGCGTCGCACGCCCCCGGGCCCAGGCCTCAAAGCGCCCGGCGTAGCGGTGGTTGGACACCAGCACGGTCTCCTCGATCCCGCCAAGCGAAGCCAGATCGTCCAGCAGCCAGTCCAGGATGGTCTTCTCCCCCACTTTCAGCAGGGGCTTGGGAAAATGCTCCGTCAGCGGGTAGAGCCGGGTGGCGTAGCCCGCGGCCAGAATCACGCAATTCACAGCTTCACCCCGTCTCCCGTATGGCAGATGTGGGCGCTGTAGCGGCCGCGCATGGCTGGGAAGCTCTCCAGATAGGCCCGCTCCACCTTCTCCAGCACCCGATCCCGGAAGGCCGGGTCGATGAGGGCCACGCAGCAGCCCTTGAAGCCCGCGCCGCTGAAGCGGCCGCCGTAGATCCCCTCGGTCTCCGTCATGATCTCGTAGAGGCGGATGAGCTCCGGGGAGCCGGTCTCCCAGTTGACGATGCTGCTGCGCCCGCTCTCGAAGCTCAGGCGGCCGAAGCACTCGAGGTCGCCCAGGCGCCAGGCCTCGGCTCCCGCCTCCACCCGGCGATACTCGCCATACCAGTGCTCGGCCCGGCGCGCCCAGCTCTCTGGCAGGCGATCCCGATAGCGGCGGAAGACCTCCTCCGGCACGTCCCGCAGGTTGGTCTCGGAGAACTTGCCGCAGTCCATCCCCGCCAGGGCCTTCAGCGCGAAGGCAGCGGCCCGGGCCTCGTCCACCCGCATGTTGAAGCGCGAGCCCGCCAGGCTCCGCTCCATGCCGCTGAAAAACACGGCGATCTCAAAGGGCGGGCAGTCCGGGTGCCGGGGGATGCGCGCAAAGCTGCCGTCCCGGGTGTCCAGGTACAGCAGATGATCCTTCCGGCAGTAGACCTCGCAGCTCTGATCCAGGGTGCCGCAGGCCACGCCCACATAGCGGTTTTCCGCCTCCAGGGAGATCTGGATCAGCTCCTCCGGCGAGAGGCGGATGCCGTTGAGCCGGCAGAGCACCGACAAAAAGCTGATGATCACCGCGGCGGAGCTGGAGAGCCCGCCGATGGGCAGCTCCCCGTCCAGCACGGCGCAAAGCCCCACGTGCAGCGGGAAACGACGCGCCAGGGCAATGGTGGCGCCCCGCAGGTGATCCGCCCAGTCGTTCTGCTTCTCCGGCGGGGTGGAGCTCACGTGCCACTGGGCCCGTTTGGGAAACTGCAGGGAGCGGATCTCCACCACCCCGTTCTGTTTGGGGCCGCAGGCGATATGGATGCCCTTGTCGATGGCGAAGCCCGTCACCTTGCCCAGATTGTGGTCGCTGTGCGCCCCGATGGGGCAGACCCGGTAGGGCGTGAAGGCCGCCGTCTCCGGCTCCTTGTGATAGGTGGCGCGGAAGGCGTCCAGCGCCTTCCCTGCCGCGTTCTCCGTGTAGCTGACCTCCCGACGCTCCCGGGCGGCGGCGTATTCCCGCGTGCGCCCGTCCAGGGGCCGCAGGGCGTTTTCCGGAAGCATCCAGAGCTTGCCGGTCTTCCTGGCGCCGGGGATCCGACCGTCCCGGCAGAGCGCCGTGACCTTCCGCTCCGGCACCCGCCAGCGCTCCGCCGCCTGATGTACGTCCATGTATTCCACGGGGAGCTCCCCCCTTTCCACGCTTATCATTCGTTTTTCATCCTAACATCCCGCAAAGCAAATGTCAAGATATATCGTGATATTTCATCGACATATCTTGACATTTCAGCTTATTCCATTTCAAACAGGTGCAGGCTGCTGTAGAGCTCGCTGCGGGCCGAAGCGCCCTCCACCATCCTTCCCAATCGGAGGGAGGGTCTGCGCCCGGAGGCGACGCGCCACAGATGCCGCGCGCCAACCACCAGCCAGCCAGCCGGTAGCAGAACCGGGTGCTTTTCCGCCGCCGGAAGGGTGCGCCGGGCCTTCACGTTCAGCGCACTCAGGAGATTGCGGAGGCCGGAGCCCTCCCGCACGGTGCCCTTCTCCCGGTTTACCAGGAGCTTGGACTGGTTCAGCCGTTGACTGTCCTTTTTGCCGAAATTGCCGCCGTTCAGGATATCCAGCAGCAGGGCGTCCAGCAGCTCCGGATCCCGCTCGCCGGGCCAGCCCGGATCCGGGCAGCCCAGATCCCGCACACAGAGCGCCGTCAACGTCCCGGCAAAGTCCCAGAGCCCCGTCTCCCGCAGAGGCGCCTCGAAGAGCGCGCGAAACTCCGTCTCGGAGAAGTCGGCTGCAAATACGGCCCAGTCGCACAGATGCCGCAGACCCACGCCGGAGTGGATCAAATGCATCGCCGTGTGGAGCAGCAGCATCAGACCGTGATGAAACGCGTCCGGCACCCGAAAGCAGCCGTTCTCCGTCTCATGCAGGCGGGAAGTCTCGATGCTGTCGGACAGCAGGGCCCGCAGCTTCTCCCCCACCTCGTTGTAGGGGATGCCGTTGGGTTGCCAGTGCAGTTCCCATTCCGACGAATGCAGCGCGTCGCTCTCCCGGCGGTAGGCCTGGTGGATGGGATTGTCCCGCTCCGCCGTCTCCCGAAAGCCCAGGGCCTTCAAAGCCTCCCCGGCCCGCTCCGCGTCCTCCCTGTGCACCAGAAAGTCCACGTCCCCCATCATGCGCAGCATGGGCTGGGGATACCAGGCGGCGGAGGCGCTGCCCTTCATGACCACATAGGGGATCCCGGCAGCCTCCATGCACTGATGCAGCTCCACATGGTCATACTCCATGGTCATATTGTTGACCACGATCTCGTTGATCCGCGCCTCCAAAGCAGCGGCCCTTTCCTCTGAAAAACGCTCCCTCGCCGCGTGGAAAGCCAGGGGCAGCACGGCCTGCTGCTTTGCCTCCCGCAGCACGGCGTTCCAGTCCGTCTCGGCGGGAAGCTCCGCCGCCGCGTCAAACAGCGCGCGGCCCAGCAGCCCCAGCAGGATCCTCTGATTGTACGTGATACTCTGCAAAGTACACCTCTCAATCCCGGCCGTCCTGTGCCGGAAGGATCCCACCGGCGCGGAGGACCCGGCGCATCTCGTCCAGCTCCTCCTGGGACAGGCTGCCGGTTTTCAGCTTTCTCAGGTTCCGCTTGGGGTAAAGGGCCATGCGCAGCAGACGCCGCGCCCAGCAGAAGGGCAGCAGCACCGGGTATTTTTCCACCACGGGAAACTGCGCCTTCATCCGGTCATAGGGCAGAAAAACAGCGTTTCGCAGACTTTTCCATTTTCCCCGGCGCACGCCTCCCTCAGACATGGTGGCCATACGGCTGATCTGATAGCTTTTCTCCGCCCCGGCAATACTGTTCTCCGCGGCATAGCGCAGCAGCGTTTCCGTGTCGGCGTCCGGCATCTCCCCGTCCATGCAGCAGCGTGCCAGCTTCTCCATGCGACGGGCAAAGTCCTCGATCCCGAGGGCCCGCAGCTTCTCCGTCATATAGCCCCGGTCCAAATCTGGAAAGGAGCGCAGAAGCAGCCAGGTGTCCGCGATCCGGCGAAAGCCCAGGGTACCGTGGCTCAGATCCTCCCGCATGTGCAGCAGATGGTGCAGGCAGAAGTCCTCCTCCGCCATGCGGTACACATGGTCAAAACCCTCCTCGAGGCGGCAGCGATCCCACATCTCCGCCTCCCATGCGCGGATGGCGCCGCTGTCGTCGGTGAGGCGGCGGTGCAGCTCCACGTTCATATAGGGCGGCTTTTTGTAGTTCTCGTGCTTCCAGGCGGAGGCGCTCTCTCCCTTGTAGCCCAGCTCCTCCATAAGCCGCTTCACGCTTCCGTGCTCATAGCGCCGCACCAGGATATCCAGATCGTTCATGCTGCGGCTCAGCGGATCGGCGTAAAGCTGCCGAAGGAACCAGCCCTTCAGCGGGATGCAGTCGAAGCCAGCCTGCTCCAAGGCATCCAGCAAAGCCCTTCCCTCCGCGTCCTGGTTCACGGCCTTGGCAAAGCGGAGGGCAAAATGAGGCCGCAGCTCCTTCTTGAGCCGCTGGAGCCCCGGCTCCTCCGCCCCGTCCAGAGCGGCGTAGACCGTCAGCACCACATCGTGCCGCAGGGCCAGGTTCCGGATCTCATCGATGTTCACGGACGCCCAGTCCCCGTCAAGGGAGGCACCGTCCGGCTTCTCGCCCAGGATCCCGGCGCGAAGAAGGGCAAGAAACAGACTGATCGTTGGCGCGTTCATCTCTTTCGCTCCTGTCTATCTGTTCGATGAAACTGTTTCGCCCAGAGAGAAGGCGCAAGGCGCGTGAAAGATATAGCATCCTCACTCGCTTCATTTTTCATCGCAATGCTTTCATTCATCTTCAATTGCTCTGGCGAAGGCAGGGATTCAGCCCTTCAGTTCTCGCTTGATCTGGGTTGTGCTGATCTCCGGCGTGCGGGGCAGATACACCACCTCGACCCCCTCCTCCCGGAGGTAGTCGAACTTGCCCTTCCAGTCGTCTCCCATGACAAAAGTATCAATGTGATACTCGTGCATGTCGCTGCGTTTCTGCTCCCAACTCTCCTCCGGGATCACCAGATCCACATAGCGGATCGCCTCCACAAGAGCCTTGCGCTGCTCATAGGTAAAGTAACACTTCTTCTGCTTCTCATTCCAGTTAAACTCATCCGTGGAAACCACCACGATCAGATAATCCCCCAAAGCCTTGGCCCGGCGAAGCAGATTGATATGACCGTAATGCAGCAGATCAAAAGTGCCGTAGGTAATCACACGCTTCATTTCTGTTCCTCTCCGCCGCGCTTTGCGGCTGCTTCATTTTGACAGATATAATCGACCAGGGCCCGGGCGGCCTCGCCGGTCTCGAAGGTCTTGTAATAGTCCAGGATCTCCCGGGCGTTCGACGCGGCGCTCTCCTCGTCCCAGGTTTCGATGAGCGAGAGCAGCTCGCGCTGGTTATGGGCAATGCGGAAGGGAGTGTCCTCCATGCGGAAATAGAGCTGCCGGTCATCGGCGGTGTAGGCGGCATAGTCCTCCTGATACAGGAGCGTCCCCTTCCCTGCCAGCGCCAAATCTCCCGGGGTTGAGGAGTAATCTGTGATCAGCAGATCCGTGACGCAGAGGATATCCGCCATGTCCGGATAATCCGTCAGATCCACGATTCGTCCGTCATAGGACTCCCGCTGTTCCAGATGCGCGCCCACATGGCCCCGCTGGATCCCCTGCCAGAGGTACCCGGTCCTGCATTCCAGCGCGTCCAGCACCGAGGGCAGATCCAGTTCGCCCGCCTTCTGCTCCGCGCCGTGGAGGTGATCCCGATAGGTCGGCGCGTACAGCAGCACGCGCTTGCCCTGGTGAAGCCCCAGCTTTTCCCGGAGGCGGCTGCGCTTCTCCTCCGTCAGATGCAGCAGGCAGTCGTCCCTCGGGGTGCCTGCACGCAGCAGCTCCCCGTCGTAGTGCATGGCGGAGCGGTACTGCATCACGCCGTAATCCGAGCCCACCACGCCCAGATCGCAGAGCTCCGGCTCGATGATCCGGCGAAAGTAGTTCCGTTTGCGGAACTTCTCCATACTCTCCGTGGCGTCAAAGAGGATCTTCTTCATGCCCCGGTCCCCGTGCCAGGTCTGGATATAGCGCTGCCCTTTGCGCTTGAGCACACCGTTGGGCAGCAGCACGTTCACCACCCAGCAGGAGGCGGTGGCCAATTCCCGATACCAGGCAAAGGAGCCGAATTTTACGATCCTCACGTAATCCGGCAGCGTCTTCTTCGCCTTTTCCACATTGGCCATGCCCCAGACGATGGTCCACTCCGGATGCGTCTCATGAAGCTTTTCCGAGACGGCCCGGGGATTATCCCCATAGTTTTTCCCGTTAAAGCTCATGAAAACCGCTTTTTTCGGCTCGACCGGCCGGAGACTCGCCAGGCGCATGGGGATCCGGTATTTCAAAAATTTGCGTCCGTACCACAGGAAGGACGTCAGATAGGTGTTGATCAGCTTATCCTTCACGCTCATGATTTTTCCTCTTTCTTCGTCCGCTCTCGGACGCAGCCGCTTTCTTTCTGAGAGCTTCGGCCTGCATCGCAGAAGCAGCAGAACGAGCAGCGCGCCCAGCGCCGTTCCCAGCGTATTATGAAACAGATCGTCCAACTCAAACAGGCCCCGGGCCGTTAAGGCCTGCAAAAGCTCTCCCAGCAGGGACAGCGCCGCACCCAGGGCGATGGTTTTCCGAAAGCTGGGCCTGCGCTGCGCCATCATACAGAGAAGACCGAGAGGGATGAAGAGCAGCACGTTGAAAACGTCCTGGTGCAGTAGGTATATCCTCCCCTCGGCAATGGCCCGGTAGGACCAGAAGAGCCGCAGCGAAAAGCGCCGCTTCAACTTCTGGGTCCGGGCGAAGATCAACATGGCGGAGGACAGGCTCAGATACACGCTCAGCATCGTCAGCGCGGCACTCTGCCCGCGCAGGAGTCTCCCCCGCCGCTCTCCCTCGCGGCAGAGCAGATGGCAGGCACAGCCCACCAGCACGGCTGCCAGCAGCACTGGCGGGGTCAGGTAGTGTTTAAGAATGCCCGCGGCATAGGAGATCATAGGCTATCCTCAATCAGATTTTGGGTTTCAGTCCCAGCCTCAGACCTTTTTCAGCTTCTTTCGAAGGATCTTCAGCAGATCCTCGATCTCTCTCACCCGCAGCAGCTTCACCGCCGGCAGATACAGCGCTACGCCCACCGCGGCAGCCACGATCAGGCGGAGGAATACGTTCAGTTCCAGCAGACTCACCAGCGCCCAGGCCGCAAGGCAGGAGACGGCCGAGGCCAGCAGTACCTTCCCGAAGGTCAGAAGCAGCTGCTTCCACTCCAGTTCCACATGTTTCCGCACGAAGGCAAAGCGGATCCCCAAGGAGATCAGCGCGGCCAGCGAAGTGGCCAGAGCCAGGCCGTTGACGCCCATGAAATGTGCCAGGGTCAGATTCAGCGCCACATTGATGACCATGTTGATCAGAGCAATGATCAGAGGCGTACGGGTGTCTCCGAAGCCGTAAAACACATTGGTAACCACCGTGGAGCTTGCCACGAACAGCAGGCCCAAGCTATAGAAGGTGAACACGCCGGAGGTCAGGGCAACAGAATCCTCCTGGAAAGCGCCGCGCTCGAACACCGCCCGTACCAGGTCCTGGCTGAACAGCATGCAGGCGACGGTCACTGGGATCATCAAAAGCATGAAGATACTCAGGATCTTGGTCAGCAGCTTTTCCAGTTCCTCCAGCTTTTTATGGGAGATCAGCTCCACCATCTGGGGAAACAGCGCCGTGGCTACCGCCGTGGAGAGCAGGCCGCTGAAGACATTGGTCAGCCGATGGCCGTAATTCATGCCGGAGACCGCGCCCTCCGGGAACATGGAGGCCATGGCCCGGTCGATCAGAATGTTGATCTGGTGGACGCCCTCGGAGAGCAGCGCAGAGGGCAGGCGCTTGAGCATCACGCCGAACTCCGGGCATTTGAAATGAAAGTCCGGTTTGAAGCGGTAGCCCCAATTGACAAAGGGAAGCTCCACCAGCAGCCGCAGAAGCCCACCGACGACCAGCGCTACAGCCATAGCCCGGATGCCGAAACGATGGAAAAACAGGACAGCCGCCAGGATCACGGGGATATGGGTCGCTACTTCCCGGATCTGGCTGCCAAAAAACTTGTTGTGGCATTGGAGCATGGAGGCGTAGATGGCGGCGGCGATGATAAAGACATACATCGGCGCACTGATGCGCACCAACTCGATGCAGAGTCTCCTGGTCTCCCCCTCAAACCCGGGTGCTACCAGAGACACCACCGGACTCGCCAACAGGATGAGCAGGATAACGGCCGCAAAGGAAATCGTCGTAAAAAAGCAGATCATCTTATTGGCCAGTCCATCCGCGGCTGCCTGGTTGTTCTGCGAAAGCTTGTCCTTATAAATTGGCAGAAAAACCTTCCAGATGCCAACGCTCAGCATGGGATAGAGCACCTGCTGGATGCTGGCCACCATGTAGTAGGCGTCGCTCTGAAAAGTTGTACCCAGATAGCCGGCGTTGACGGCCTCGGACAAGAAGGCCGCCAGCTTCGCCAGTACGGAGACGAATACGATGACCAGCGTACCGCGAAAGATCCTCTTGCCGATATGGTTGGATTCCTTATGCTTTTCTTCCATAATTTCTGATCCTTTTGACCGGACTTGTGCAGACGCAGATGATCACGGACCGGCGCACACGCAGTCCGAAGGAAACGCGCAGGCGCATGGGTCCGGGCTCGATGACGCCGAGAAGCCGGATGTGCAAGGCGATTCTCTCCGCCCGGCAGCAGCGGGAACAGATCCCGATCCATCTTGCCATGTACTCGTCGCGTTTCAAAACGTGGAGCACAGCCGGGTGAGAGGCCGCAGCAAAGCCGCCGGAGGCCGGGCGCTCCGGGTTGATTCAGTTAAGCGTTTTTTCTTTTCTTCGCGCTGAAATAGAACAGGACCCCTATCCCGATCCAGGCAAGCAGGCAGAGATAGGACTCCTTCCCCAGAGAGCAATTGAACAGGGGGATGGGGACCAACAGCAGAACAATGAAGGCCAGGGACAGGAGCGTCCCCAGAATGCCGGTAAACATGATTTTCTTGTTGCCATCTTCCCGCGCAAAGCGAAATGCTGCCAGGGAAGAATAGCCGTAGCCGATAGCGGCACCGATGGAGGACATGTCCACGATCCAGCCCAGTGCCGTCCGCCCGAAGAAGGGGGCGAAGAGTGCGATTCCCAGGACGAAGAGGATCGCGTGGGCAGGGGTTTTGTACTTGCCGTGGAGCTCGCCGAACCAGGCGGGCAGGACCTTCTCCTTTGCCATGGAGTAGAGCAGACGGCTGGTGGCCATGTAGAAGCCCACGATGCCTGAGAGAATCGCGCCCAGGACGGCCACGCCCAGGAAGACCAGGCCCGCGGTTCCCAGCAGCTGATAGCCGGCATGGAAAGTAGGCAGGGACAGCAGACCGGACTGATTGGGCAGATCCTCGATATAAGCCGCCCAGTTGGCGTAGCCCTGGGGCACCACGGCTGCCGTCACCGTGTTCAGCACCACGTAGACCGCCGCTCCGAACAGGATGGACAGCACCATAATGGTTTTGGTCTTTTTCGGGGAGAACTTGAACTCCTCCGCCGCCTGGGGGATGGTGTCAAAGCCCACAAAGGCCCAGGGGGCCACCGCCACCACTGCCAGGCTCCCGGCCAGGCCGGATTTTCCCGGAGCAAAGCCCGGCTCCAGATTGCGGAAGGATGCCTGAGGGCTGAGGATCGCTGCCGCCGTGACGATCAGCACGCCGCCCACCAGGGCGAAGACCAGGCCGGTCTGAAAGACGCCCGTGAACTGCACGCCTCGGATACTCATGAAGGCGAAGATCAGCAGCGCCGCCACCGCAAGCAGGATCTCGCCGAAATAGATATCATAGCCCGCCACGGTATAATGGAAGCCCACCTGGAAGACGTTATTCATCAGGTTCCGGCCGATCAGCGCCAGGGCTGTGGCGTTAAGGGGAACGATGGCCAGATAGGACAGGCCCAGGAACCAGGAGCACACGAAGGCGTGCTTCTCGCCGAAGGCCTGCTGCGTATACGTAAACTCGCCGCCGGCCACCGGATACTTGTTGATCATGCAGTTGTAATTGAAGGCGATGACGATCATGATCAGGGCGGCGACACCCATGGCGATGGCTGTGCCCAAGGGTCCCGCCTTCCCGAGGAAGGTGTTGCCCGGCATCACGAAGGCGCCCCAGCCGATGATGCAGCCCAGGGCCAGGGACCAGACGTTCAGGGGTGAGAGTTTTTGCTCAAGCTTCACAGGGGCTTCTTTCATGCTGGATCCTTCTTTCTTCATTCACTCTGGCAGACGATTTGTCGTCCTCATCCCCCATTACTTGTGCGTCACGAAACGCATGATCTCGTCAAACAGCTCCGGATCCTGAATGAGAGGGCCCCCACCCAGTTGATGAAAATAGATCTCTGGAGTATCCAGATTCGCTTCGATCAGGATCGGCTCTCCTTCTTCCGTGACCGTCATATCCCAACCGATCAGGCGAAAATGCGGCACCCGGTAGTGAAGTCTGGTCACCGTTTCAACGATCCGGTCATAAAACGGAACCTCAAACCCCTTTACAGTCAATCCGTTCGGAAGCGCTGCATAGGGCCTCCAGTTCCGATCGTAGGCCGACTCCACCATGGTCCCTTGGGGCGTCAGCACGCAAGAAAGGCCGTTCGAGGTGTGGGGGTTGTCGATGCGACAGCCTTTCACGCCGATACGGACCAGCGAACTGAGCACCCTGGCTTTTCCTTTCCACAGCAGCGTCATCACCCGAACTGAATTGATCGAGTCAGGGTTCAACTCCGCCATTTTGTGGTGTTGACGCAGTACCCGCTGAACAACATAATCTCCGTCTCTGCTCTGAAGCGTCGAGAGAACGCTCTGCTTCCGGCTTTCTCCCTTACGATTGTCTAGAAATTCGATGTGCTTTCCGCCCTTGGAATCAATGCTGGGCTTAATGATCAATTCCGCTTCCTTTTCGCACAGAGCAGCGGCTTCCTCTGCTGTGATCGGGGAAAAGCTGTGGTCCAGAAACTGTCCGGAAACATTCCGAAGGATCACATCCGGCTGGCGGACCCCTTGGAAAATCAAGTCAATGTAGTTTTTGTCCTGAAACAGGGGCCAACCGAATCTGTCCAGTGAATTCATTTTTTGGCAGACCTTGCTGAACCAGAAGTCTGTCGGGATATAGTAGGGACTTGCGATCCCGTTGAGCGAGGCATAGTACTGCGCCCATTTGGGGTTGATTCTGCCATACGGTCTCCACACTTTTTGAATCGCCGAAGCGCTGACCTCAGGCAGGATAGGATTGATCCTGCTATTCAGGACAAAAGAATGCATCCTTCTAAATCCCCGAGCCTTCTGCAGCATCTTGCGTTTTCTCTCAAGCGTGTTCAGCGTTCTGTCAATACGTTTTCCAAGTTTTCCCATAACTATTCTCCCCGCCTGATACTCACTTTTCTATTTCTGACGCCAGATTGTTTGTCAATATGGAGCCTTGTCCGCACTTCGGGCTCCGCCTTCATGCCTTTTTGGCCGAAGAACTGCAGTCGTATCCCCGCAGACGATTCCTTCCGCCGAGGCCAGGCCTGCTCTCGTCATCGGCGGGCTCCAGCCGTTTCAGCGGCTCTATGGCAATAGCTCCCCGATCATTCTCGCAGGATGCAAAAGCTCATCCCTCTGTGTGGTTGGGAACCGATCAAATCAGGAATGGCAGTCCGGTTGCTTCTCATGGATCATCCGGATTTCGGAAATCCCCATGGTATCAAACATGCCGATCTCCCCATCAACCCCCGTAAGCGGGCCGCCGGGATACAAGCGCCGTTCGCGCTCAGAGCGTTCCCTGTTTCTTCGCAAGGGTTCTTTCCTCTGTGATCACGTAAATGAAAACAATAATACCCCAGTACAGGAGTCGTCGCATTCCGAAACCTGCTAAGCCGTAGGCATACATGGAAACGACGACCGCAAGATAGGTGTTGTCTGCCCTGATCTTTTTCAGGAGACGAACAGTAAACGCCGCAAGCGCATACAGGCCGACCATCCCCGCAGCCGCAATGACCTCCAAATAGGTATTGTGGTATTCGATCAATTCTTCCACCTTTCCGCGGGAATGCATCCCGGGGCCAAGACCTACCAGCGGACTCAGCATAAAGGTGTTTTTGATGTTGGAAAAGATTTTTAGTCTGCCCAGGCCGTTGGTATCCCCGGCGATCCAATCATATGCATAGCGGGCAATCAATTGATAAAACACTACTAATACGAGGAAAGTCAGAATGCCCTCCACCAGGATGACCCGGAAATGGCGCCCGGCGCCGAAAAGACGGTTGTTAAAGGCCACATACAGCTCGATGAGGATGCCCAGGACCAGCGCCAGAAGCGCAGTGGAGGACTCCGTCGCCAGCAGGATGGTCCCGGAAGCGATCATCAGGATCACGGAAAACAGCATGTTCCTGTGCAGGATGAACTCACGGAGCAGGATGAAAAAGATCCCGCACATCATGATTGCAATCTGATGGGGATTGGTTCCTCCCGCACTGTAACGATGGTAATACCAGAGCGGAGCACCGAGGAAGGTCCCGCGCCCTGCACGGGCCAACACATAGAGCACGATGTTCCACAACGCCGCCAGATACGCGAAGGTCCTCAGCATCCTCTCGTTGTACTCGAAGGTATTGCACCGCAGTCCCTCATACAGGCCGATGGACACGAACATCATGTAGATCCAGGTAAACCAGCCGGAGAGAACGACCTCCTCCCGGGCAACAAAGAGGCCCCAGATCGTTCCCAGGGCCATGGACCCCAAGAACAGACCGAAAAAACGCAGGATCGCAGTGTCATGGATTTTCAGACGGGGGATGTACTTCAGGCACCAAATCAGGACCAGCACCTCAGCCGGGCCTATCTTCCAGATGCGCAGGCCGGTCATCGGCGCCAGAATCAGGCCGATGATCAGCAGCCAATCCCAGCGAAATATTTTTATTTTGGAAATCGATACTCTACTATTCCGCATCTCTTATCCTTCGTCAAGCATCCTGATAAGCTTTCAAATCGAAATCCATTCCAAATCGGAAATCCGCCTCGTCCGGCGTAAACTGAACGTACCCGCTCCAGGGGTAGAAGGTGAGCTCGCCAAAATACACTTTGCCGCAGACGCTGTAAAGATCGACCCGCACAAAGGGGAAACCCTCCGCCAGCTTCTCTGCCGTTTTCAGCATCTCCTCCAAATTCTCCGGACGGAAAATCTCCCGATCACAGGCCGGGCAGTCGCTGGTGATGTGCAGATTGTTCCAATCCCGGTCATAGAAATTGCGCTTGTGGCCAACATAACGATCCGTATCTACCACAATGGTCTCCGCATGGCCGTTGTAGCAGAGAAACTTAAAGTCGTTGATCCCCGCTTCCGGGTGCTGCTCATTCAACAGCAGCTCCTCCACCACGATCCCAGGTTCCAGGCCGTAATAAGCCCATTCCCGGCCGCCGCTGCGGGGCAGCTTTTTCACCGGGCGCAGCTTTTCCTTCGCGTCCTCAATATCCAGCTTGGATTTGTCCGGGCAGACGATGACGTTCAAGCCGCCGCCGCCGTTGGTGGTCTTGATGACGAAGCTGTCCGGCAGTGCGTCCCAGTCCACCTGGTCCACCGTTTCATAATGAGCCAGCAGCGGGATCAGCGTCTCCCCCAGGCCCTTGCTTTTTACGTAGTCCCGCACGGCATACTTGTCCGCACAGACATGCATCAGCGGGTTGCGATAGTGGAGCTTATACCATTGCAGCTTCTCTGTGAAACGCTTCGGTTCCTCCAGGTTCAGGCTGCGTCCGGTCTTGATCCAATACTGGAGACGAAGCATCTGTTCATCGGGAATAAACCGCAGCAGACGCAGGATCTTTCCCCGCATTTTTCGTGACTTGATGATTTTCTTATAATTCATGGGGCAATTCCTTCAAATACTTATCGATCACGATCCGGCGATCAAACTCTCTCTCCACCTTGGCACGGCCTGCCAGACCCATCTGCCGCCGCTGCTCTCTGCTCATAGTCAAGAAGCGCTCCAGCTTCTCTATCAGGTCGGCGCTGTCTTTCTGCCGCACCACGAAACCGTTCACTCCGTCCTCAACGATCTCCCGGCAGCCGGGACGGTCCGTGGTAATAATGGGGCGTCCGCAGGCGCAGCTCTCCAGCAGGACGTTGCTCATCCCCTCGGGATAATAAGTTGGATGGACCGTGCATTGACAAATGGCGTGGATGGCAGCGATATCGTTGACGCGGCCATGATAGATCACGGTCCCCTCCTGCTGCTTGCGGGCAATCAGCTCCTCATAGCTCTGCTCACAGCCGCCGCAGATATGAAAACGCGTTTCCGGATGACGGGCCCGGATCGCCTCCGCCGCCTCCAGATACTGGTCGATGCCCTTTTCCCGGATAATGCGGGCGATAAACACGAAATCCACGGACTCCCCATCGGGATAGGGAAGCACGGAAAAGCGCTCCAGATTCACGCCGGAGCCCGGCAGCAGATCATAGGGTCCCTTGACCACGCCGCGGCGCAGCAGGAAGTCCCGGTTCTCGCTGTTCTGGAAATAGACCTTCTGGGCCTTGCGCAGTCCCCAGCGATAGAGGGCCAGGGTAAGCTTCTGCATGGCGCCGCCGTTTTCCACTGCAGTGCCAAGTCCCGTGATATTGGCAACATAGGGGATGCCCAGGGATGCGCAGGCCATGCCGGCGTACACATTGGGCTTGATGGTATAGGTGAAAACGATGTCCGGAGCGATCGCGCGAATCTGCTGTTTATATTTCTTCAGCAGCGTCAGTTCCTTGATCGGGTTCGTACCGTGGCGATCCAGCTGCATTTCCACGAATCGGCAGCCCATAGCCTCCAGGCTTTCCCGGCCGCCGTTATCGGAGGCCAGGACCGTCAACTCGCAGCTTTTGGACAGCGTCTCGATCAGCTCACGCCGGAAATTCAGAAGTCCCGCAGACACATTGCTGACCAGCAGCACCTTGTTTTTCACGCTTCCGCTCCCCTCTCCGGCAGTCTTCGAATCGCCAACTCGTTGTATTTCATCATGTAGACGCCATCTTCATAAGCGCCGATGACAGGCGCGTTGGCCCTGCCTGCCAGATTCTCAAGAATCAGCTTCATATGATCGCAGCCGCAGGCATAGGCGTGAGGATAGCCGCCGCCAAAGCGGGGGTTCACCTCGGAGATATAATACTCTCCGTTCACGTCGAAAATATCAATGTCGATCTGGCCCCGGAATCCGGCCTCCTTCACAAAGCGCTCGATCAGCGCAAAGAGCCGCTCGTCCCGGAAGGATACCGCCTTGTCCGTCTCCCCTGCCCGCATTTTCAGCTTCATTTTGGTAAAGATGGAGACGATCTCGCCGGAGACCATGTCGATGTAAACGTCCGCGCCGATCTCCTGACCATCCAGGAACTCCTGGATCATCAGGTCCGACTCGTGACGGAAAAGCAGTCCCACCGTCTCACAGTCAAAAACCTTGGAGATGGAAATGCTGGCGCTGCCCCTGGCAGGTTTGACAAACACGGGGAAAGAGATCTTCCCCGCGTCCATCGCTTCAAAAAATGCCTCCCGATCCATCCAAGAGCTAGCGCAGCGGTAGCCGTGTTCCCTGAGCCAGCCATACATGGCAAACTTGTCCAGCGACAGCTCGCACAACTCATAGGACGAGCCGATCACCTTCACGCCCAGAGCGGCAAAATCCGTCTCATGGGCGGCCAGGAGACTCAGCTCCGGGTCGATCAGAGACAGAACGCCGTCGATCTGCTCTTTCCGGCAGATGTCGTAAATCACGTCCAGATAGCCTGGATCGCTCATCCGGGGAACGATATGAAAGGCGTCCGCCTCGTAAATAGCTGGAGCCAGCGGGCTCATGTCCGTAGCAATGACCCGTCCCTTTCCCACCAGCGCATGCCGGAAATACTGCACGATCTTGTTGCGCGTTCCGGCGCTGCAAATCAGAATGTTCATGCTTTCCTCCCCAGAGGTCACAGATTTCTCAAATCGTCAAAAAACAGAGGAGTTCCGCCGGTGTGAAGGAAGAGAACAGTTTTCCCCTGGATCTTGTGTCCCGCCAGATATCGCTCCATCCCGAGAAACGCTTTCCCTGTGTAGGTGCTGTCCAGAGGAACGCCCCAACGGATCATGACTCGTCTGACGGTATCCAGGATCTCCGGCTCCGATTTTCCGTAGCCCGCTCCAATATAGTCATCAAGAAAAACAGTCGCGCGCTCCACCGCCTCGGGCGCAGCGGTCATTCCCCTGGCCGTCAGATAGGAACGCGCGCTCTCCAAAACCACATCCCGCCCCCGCGGATTGCTGCGGGCGATACTGATCCCTATGATTTCCCGTTCTTCGCCGTGCAGAAGCTTCCCGCTGATCAGCCCCGCCTGGGTCGTGCCGGTTCCGGAAGCTAAAAAAACCATATCGAAATGCACGCTCTGCTCAGACTCAAAGGCCCGGATTTCATCGTAGCAGCGCACATATGCTTCGGTCCCCAGGTTCCCGTGTCCGCCGCCCTGAATGAAATAGGGCCGTCTCCCCTGCTTCCTCAAGGCGGCAAGCGTCTCCTCGATCGTATCATGGACCCTCTCCACAGGTACGGTGATCAATTCAGCCCCGAAAAGCGCCATCATCCGGCTGTTAAATGTCTCCTCCGAAGACTCGGCAGGGCCAATAATCGTACAGGGCAGGCCCCGGGCGGCGGCCAGATTCGCCACCACTCGACAGTGGTTGGAATGGCTGCTGCCGTAGGTCACGACCCAGTCATAGCCGCCCGCGTCGATCTCCCGGAAAAAAAGCTCCGCCTTGCGGGCCTTGTTGCCGCCGAAGGAAACCGGGAGAAGATCCTCCCGCTTTACGAACAGGCGGTTATTCTTGTACTCACCCAGATCTTGTACAGGTGTCATTTTCTTACTCTTTCAGACCGTCAAATACTGTTTTAATCGTTCCGAATAATATCCTGATATCAAAGAGTATATTGAACTTTTCAATATACTCGAGGTCAATTCTTATCCTGTCATCCCACGAGGTTTTACTTCTTGTAGAGATCTGTACGAGTCCCGTCATTCCCGGTCTCATCTGAAATCTCGGTTTCGCCCATTCGGGATAGCTTTCATAACCGTTGTATGGATGATATGTGACAGGGGGACGTGGTCCAACAAGCGCCATATCGCCTTTGAGCACATTCACAAGCTGCGGCAATTCATCCATACTGGTTGCACGGAGAAAACGACCGACCTTTGTAATCCGAGGATCCCCTTTTCCGTCAATTTTCACTCCGGTTCCAATCTTCTCGGCGTTTACGACCATCGTGCGGAACTTAATGATCTTGAATGCCTTCCCGTTCCTGCCAAGCCTTTCTTGGAGGAAGAAAATCGGTCCTTTTGATGATGTCTTCACCAAAACAGCGATGAGCAAAATAAACGGGGAAGCAACGACCAAGGCAACAGCACTGCACAAGATATCAAAGAACCTCTTTAAGGCCAAATTGAGCGTTCTCATACGTTATTTCCTTTCAATCTTCCCAGTAGACGCCCTCCGGGAGTCGAAATTCATCTCTATATGTGCCGAGGATATACCTGTCCAGGGGCTTGCCGTCTCTCATCAGATCATATCGAAGATAACCCTCCACATGGGCTCCGAAGTTGAAATTCATTCTCAGCGACGGCTCGTTTCCGACCTCAATATAGGTGACGACCTTGTTCAGCTTCAGGACCTCAAAGGCATGTGCCAAAATCAGGATCGACGCTCGTGTACCCACGCTTCTTCCTTTGATGCTTGGATCGCCGATCACCGTATATTTCTCCGCCTTTGCGTTTTTCAGATCGATACCCAGCAAACCGATAAGGCCAACGGGCTCGCCCATGAACTCAATGACAGTATCGAGCCGGTCTTTTCTGTCTTTAACCTTTTCAAACCACTGGCACGTCTTTTCATATTCAAGCGGAAGATCATAATGCAGAAACTGGTTGTTCGCCGAGTTGTTGATCCATTTTATTTTGTTTGGAATATCTTCAAACTCAAACTTTCGAAGCGACAGATCATCATATCTAAACATCTTTCATCCACTCTCTGTTCAGGATCAATTATCGGTATCCGCCCAACACGAGCCTGCTGCCCGGCTAAAAGCAGAGCAGGCTAATCTCGTTTGTATTACTGAAAAACTCACTTCATTTTTCCATAGAAGCCGGATCAGTTTTCTGCTCTTTCAACTTGTTTTCAAAAAAAGATTATTGGAAAAGATGCCATACGGAAAGAAGCTAACAGCCGTCTGGTTTGCTGACGGCCTTCGCTTCTCACGATCTCTTTGTCATTTTAAGGAGTTCTTCGTACCTTTTTCTCTTGCCGCCATTTCCGGCAATCTGGATTACATTGACCATACCTCTGGGATTTGCCTCTACCAATTTGAACCCATCTTCACATATTGCGACATCCCAGGCGACATAGTTGAGCTCAAAATCTTTTGCCATTGATACAATGAACTCTTTCAGTTCCTTCCACATAGGGACGGCAAAAGAAGTAAATACCACTCCTGAAGGTGAATTCGAAGTCCTTCTTCCATACATGTCCTCTGCCAGATCGATCACGCGGCCATTATCAAGGTTTATTGCGCAAACCTGACCGCCGGCAGAATAATTATCAATAACGTCCTTCCCGTTTCCAATTCTCAATGCCGCTCCAATAAAGTGGATCTGGCCTTTATCCTTTAATGTGAAAACCCGCAGCGTATTCACACTTGCCGGAGTAAGGCTTGCCATTTCATGATGCTGCATAATAAGCTCATCAAACAGCCCGCCGTCTTTGATCAAGGAAGCTATTTCATCATCCGATGTCGTTTCTGTATCAACAACCCGAATTCCAACGCCGCAGCTCTGATTATTCGGTTTATAAAGGAAACGCTTATGCTTTGCAAGGAACTGCTCCAGTTCTTCTTTCGAGCAATTCTCGGGGTACAGAACGTCTCTGCCTAAATATGCCCGCAAACGATCATACATCACGTTTTTATTCTTCCGATATTTTGATATGGTCTCGGCAGAATCTACTGTGAAAATGAATTTTTTTGAAAGTCTCCAGGTCATGTATTCTTTTTTCTCGGAAAACGAGTGTTTTATCATGGAGAGTTCAAAATGATCCGTAAGCGTAGCGCCAAAAATGATATAGTCAATAATCACTCCAAAGAAATGATGAATGTACGCAAGCACTGACGGCTTTTTGCCCAGACTGATCTCCAGTGAACGACGAAATCTCTCAATCAAGTGTGCCATGCTTTTCTCCACTATAACAGGTTTTTTCCTATTCAAAGCACCTGCGGATGATCTCGATGATCCGATCCTGCTGCTCTGCCGTCAGCTTATTGTCGCTGGGCAGACACAGGCCGCGGCGGAAAATGTCCGCGCCCACATCCTCGCCCAGGCTGATGAAATCGTGGCCCCTGTAAATGGGCTGCATGTGCATGGGCTTCCAAATGGGCCGGCCCTCGGCGTTAAAGGCGGCCATGGCCTCCAGGATCTCCGTGGGGCAGCTCCTGCCCGGCGCGGTCCAGTAATCCGCCCGCAGATCGGTCCTCTCCTGGCGGCACATGGCGGCTGCGTCAATCAGCAGACAGCTGAGCCAGAAGTTTGGAACGCTGTTTTCGGCGTCAAAAGGATTCATGAGAACGGGCAGGCCCTTCAGTCCCTCCCGATAACGCTCATATATCGCTCTCTTTTGGGCGATATGTTCCTCCAAATGGGGGATCTGCCCGCGCACTACGCCGGCGACGATGTTGCTCATCCGATAGTTGTAGCCCATCTCCGAGTGCTGATACCAGGGAGCGGGGTCCCGAGACTGAGTGCTCCACTTGCGTACCTGTCTGGCGTCCCCCTCCGAATCACAGAGGAGCATACCGCCGGCAGAGCCGGTAATGATCTTGTTGCCGTTGAAGCTGATGACGCTCTCCGTGCCGAAGCAGCCGGTCTGCACGCCCTTGTAAGCGGCGCCCAGAGACTCCGCCGCGTCCTCCACGATCATCGCGCCGTGGGCTTCACACACCGCACGCAGCTCGTCGATCTTCCCTGGCGTGCCGTAGAGGTGGGCAACCACCACCAGCTTGACATCCGGATACTTTTGGAAGGCGCGCTCCAGCGCCTCGGGATCCATGTTCCAGGTGTCCCGCTCGGTGTCGATGAACACCGCCTCGCCGCCCTCATAGGCCACCGGGTTCACCGTGGCGTCAAAGGTCATGTCAGAGCAGAAAACCTTCCGCCCTTCCAGGCTGCCGTGACCCGTCTCCGGCTGGCCGTAGAGCTTAATGCCGCAAAGACGGGTGGCCAGATGAAGCGCAGCTGTGCCGCAGCCTAATGCGACCGCATAGGGGCGGCCGATTTTTTCCGCAAAGGCACGCTCCACCGCGTCAATATTCGCGCCGATGGTAGACACCCAGTTGGTCCGGATCGCTTCATCTACAAAGAACTGCTCCTCCCCGTGCATGGTAGGCGAGGAGAGCCAGGCTTTTGCAGAAAGCGGTTCGATCCCGCGAAAGCGCATATCCTGATAGTAACGCTCGTTTTGCATAAAAATCCCTCTTTTTTACGCATCTATAACATAAGAAGTTTATCACCAGACCAGTCTTTTGTCAATATAAAGTGCCCTCGTCGAAAGATGAGACAAAACCTGTTTTTCCTGCTTTTTTACGTCGAAATAAATCCAATTCCGCAAAAAACAGTCATATTCCGGAATAATTGTCTGTAATTTGACATTTCGCTGCTCTTTGTTTGGCGGCGATGGTGCAAAAAGCCTGTATTCTGGCCGTCTTCCGCTTAAAAAATGCCGGAATCGTTGAAACGCATGCTGTCTCCCGGCAAAAGCGCAAGCACGGCGGCTCCATGGCAAAAGGCGTCTGAATTTCCGTCTCCCGCACCGCATCGAAGCCGGGCGAAACTCTGCCCTGCAGGAAATGCAGCCTGCCGCAATAAACTGTCCGAGGAAACGCGATGGCATACCCGGTTTGGAAATCCAGGCCCTTGTCTGTGGGCTCGCCGCCAAACTTCACCCGGAAACCGGAAAGGCGAAGCATGCTTTCCAAGCCGCAGCTGAAAAAAGCCTCTGTTTTCCCATTTGAGAAAACAGAGGCAAATAGACTTGCCGCTTCCAGGCTCAGGCGCTGACAGATACCGTCTCCCGCGGCAGATCCGCGTGTACGGGCGCAGCTTCCACCGGCTTGTCCTCCCCCGCGGGGTGGTAGGTGGACACCATGCTCTCCACCACGGCGCGGATATCCTCCCGGTTGGCGTAGGCCGCCTCCATAAGCGGATCCATCTGCCGCAGGAAGGTATCGGCGTCGAAAGGGATGGGGCTGCCGATATGAATGAGGTCGTTGGGTGTCTTCCGCAGGCCCTCCTCCGCCATCAGCTTCTCCTCATAGAGCTTTTCGCCGGGGCGCAGGCCGGTATATTCGATCTTGATGTCCTTGTCCGGGACAAAGCCGGACAGGCGGATCAGATTCCGGGCCAGGGTGTCGATCTTCACCGGGCTTCCCATATCCAGCACAAAGATCTCGCCGCCCCGGGCGTAGGTACCGGCCAGCAGCACCAGACTCACCGCCTCGCGCACGGTCATGAAATAGCGGATGATATCCGGGTGGGTCACCGTGACGGGGCCGCCCCTGGCGATCTGCCGCTTGAACACCGGCACCACGGAACCGTTGCTGCCCAGGACGTTGCCGAAGCGCACCGCCACGAACTCCGTGCGGATCTCCTCCGGCCGCAGGAGGCGGCGCTCCTCCGCGTCCGTCTCCTTGCCGCCGTGGGTGAAGAGCACCGGGATATCATAGGGCCGTCCCTCCCGCACCTTGCGGTCAAAGGTCTGGATCACCATCTCGCACAGGCGCTTGGAGGCGCCCATGATGTTGGTGGGGTTCACGGCCTTGTCAGTGCTGATGAGCACAAAGCGGCGGCAGCCGTGGATCATGGCGGCGTAAGCCGTCTTGTATGTACCGATGACGTTGTTCTTGATGGCCTCGCAGGGGCTGTCCTCCATCAGGGGGACATGCTTGTGGGCCGCCGCGTGGTAGACCACATCCGGCCGATACTCGGAGAAGACCTGCTCCAGCCGGCGGCTGTCCCGCACGGAGCCGATGAGGGTCACCAGATTCAGCTCCGGGTACTTCTCCCGCAGCTCCAACTGGATCTCATAGGCGTTGTTCTCATAGATGTCGAAGATGATGAGCTGTCTGGGATTGTGGGAGGCGATCTGCCGGCAGAGCTCGCTGCCGATGGAGCCGCCGCCGCCGGTGACCAGGATGGTCTTCCCCGCCAGGAAGTTGAACACGTCCGTCATATCCGCCTGGATCGGGTCGCGGCCCAGCAGATCCTCAATGGCCACGTCCTTCATGGCGCCCACGGTCACGCTGCCCTCCACCAGCTGGTAGATCCCGGGCAGCGTCTTCATTTCGCAGCCGGTCTCCTTACAGACGTCCAGAATGTCCCGCCTGGCCTCCGCCGAGGCGGAGGGGATGGCCAGGTAGATCCGGTCGATCTTATATTTCTCGCAGGCCAGCAGGATATCCTCCCGCCCGCCCACCACGGGCACGCCCTCCACGTAGCGGTTCCACTTGTTGGGGTTGTCGTCAATGATGCAGCAGACCTTGTCCCGGCTCTCGTTGGACTTCATCAGATCCCGCAGGATCAGCTGGCCCGCGGAGCCGGCGCCGATCAGCATGACCCGATGGAGCGCGGTGTTCTGCTTATCCCGCCAGCTCCGCAGGAGCAGCACAAAGCGATAGGCAAAGCGAGCCCCGGTGACCAGAACGGTCTGCAGAACGATGCCCATGGCGTAATAGGAGATGGGCATGCGCAGGAAGAACAGCGTGATCCCCACGATATGGAACACACCGGTGATTGTGTTGACCACCAGGCTCCGCTCCAGCTCATGGAAGCTGGCAAAGCGCCAGATGCTCAGATACAGCTTGCCGACCCAGAACGTCAGCACGCAAAAAACCGTATAGAAGGGCGCAAAATGCATCCAGGCCTGCAGGTAATC